>Ga0058699_1000132_pt1 | contig 19694 bp, 17 predicted proteins | sample AgamicAtPe_FD_55078 | JGI IMG/M metagenome (GOLD analysis project Ga0058699, IMG submission 55078) | Agave microbial communities from Guanajuato, Mexico - At.P.e | ecosystem: Host-associated > Plants > Phyllosphere > Phylloplane/Leaf | place: Guanajuato, Mexico | collected 2012-10-15 | reverse complement strand
GACTGGACTGGACTGGACTGGACAGGCGTGGAGAGCGGGCCGCCCGCTCGGCCTAGAGTGAACAAATTTACATATAAGCCGATCAGTCTTAACAGCAAAACGCACTCACAGATCTCCCCGCTCTTTAGCCGAACACTCAGCAAGTTGGCCAGCCTACATGAGTTTAGCATCCTTCGATCAGGGGATTGATTGGTGTGCGCTGGCCGTGGGTCGTGCCCAACCTGTTGCTGGTGGCGAATTTGCCGGCCAACAGCGAGGCCGCCGCCGCCGCCGCACTGGATTGGATGGGACAGGACAGGAGCGGGCTATACTTGCCCGGAGAGAGAGAANGATGCCCTCAATAGATAGANCCAACCCTCGATGCGCCAACAGGCCAAGCTGAAATAGTTGGCCCAGCGATCACGGGAGGCTCCGCGGGCAAACTGAACCAAATCTTAACTGAACTGAACTCCACTCACCATGCCAAGAGACCTTTTGCGCAGGTATTCAACATACTCCTGTACGAGGCTTCCAGGTTTTAGCGCCTGCTCGTGGATCAACTCCAGGATGCGATCCCAATTCTCGGCCATCCACTTCTCTCGCTCCTTCCAGACGTGCCTGCTCCGCTCGTAGTCGTAGCAGTTGGTTTTGTACGGCGGCGGNAGGCGCTTGTATTCGAAACGCTCGATGTAATAATTGTACCAGTAGCCTGGTTCAACTTGATAGGATATATGGGACATGATACCCAGCACGTTGGGCGCGTGAATTGCAAACAAGCCGCCCACCTCGCTCTTANTGTTTGCGTAGTCGTCCGCTTTAAAGTTCAACCTGATCCTCAGCATCTCCATGTGTCCCATGTCCACCTCTCCTTGCTCCTGCCTTCCCCCTCCATCCTCTCGTAGGTCGCTGAATTCAACAAGCTGATCTTCGCCCAACAATTGACCATCTCCGAATCTAACAACACCTGGATTCATGCTTAAAGCTCGGTCGAGCTCTTGCACGGCGGGATCGCTCTGATCCCATAGAACTGCGCCCATGAAGAGGGTAAAACAAGCGGCGCCAAGTTGCACAGTTTCAATGCGCTTCAAGTTCTTGCAAGGCATATTTTCGCCCCAAATGTTTGCACAGACGATGTCGTCTATGAATTCGTCGTCGGCCAAGAAGGAGAAAGTTCCGCGCGGAGTTTTCCTGCTCAGATAATCGGCAACTTCCGACCAAACAATTTTGTCGGACGTCAGCTTGTCTGCTCTCGCTATCTCTTGGTCCCGGCCAATTGAGTCCTCCGATGACGAGATGTTTTTCGAACGAGGAGTTTCTAGGGTGAAATTGTCGTAAGAGTAAAAGGTGCCCATTGAAATGGCCATCAGATGTGTCGCATTCAATCTTGGAAAGTTTGTTTCNAGCATCCTCTTGGACATACGGTTGTTGGTACATAGGGTCACAGCAGGCAGGTCAGTCCGAAAGTTGTCGTTCATGGTTTTGTAAACACTGACGTAGGTTGGATATTGATAATACTCCGCCAACAATTCATAACACTGGTAAAGGCAGCAAGAAAGAAGGAGCACGATCAAGATTAACTCAAATACGTTCGTCCAGGTGANCCAGCGCCAAAAGATGAACCTGATTACGGTGGCCAGACGTCTATCATGTAGCTGAGCGACGTTATCTAGCAGCAAGCTTGGTCTTGTTTTCTTCTTCTGCCTTGATCGCAAATAAGATCCTCTCGCTAGATCGTTTGAACACACATACAAGCTCTCAGTTTTCTCTGCTTCCTCAAGGAGGAACCACCTGATCAGAAAGTTCAATGCACACTCTTGTGTCTTGACCAAGATAAGTCTTGCTTTTCCCGCTAGGAAACCGGCTTCGTGCCGACGCACGTTCCCTCTACTCACCGGTGGTTTGGGTTCAGAGCGCCAATGCTCGAGTGTGTAGATGGAGCTCAGTTCTCTGCCAAGGACAAGCTTGTGGGCCCTGGTCAGGGATCCAGGATTTCTGGAGAGGTTTGGATCTTTATCCATGTTGGAGACAGTGAAGAGTGGCGATCAATTCGAGCACCTGACCCTCGAAGCAAGTCGCTCAGAGCTCGTTGGTCGACTCGTGTGCACCCGATTAGATATTTAGGATCCTGCTTATTCCGCCCACTTTTAGTTAAGAGAATTTATTAGGTCAATTCAAATGGAAGGGTAGGATAAATAGTTTCACGACACAAATTGTGGATTACGGACATGAGTTTTGAGGGCTTTCAATTTCATCCGAAGCGTCTGGAGCTCTCTCTCCATAGCTACTCTTTGCGCGTCAGTCAGAGTTCGGGCAGTTCTAGTATTGAGCTCTGGGTTTGTGTCAAACTCGATTCTCCTTATTTCATGGGGCTCCAAGCCCATAGCCTTGAGATTCTTACCATTCTGGGCTCGCGCTGTCTCCAAGAGTTCACTTTTGAATTTGGCATAGTGCTTAACGTGTGTACTGTCGATCAAATCCAACATACAATGCCGAATGAGAAGCTTGGCTAAAGCGTCAAAGTCACATTTCTTGTTATCCATAATGTCAATCTGACCCGAAATTGTGCTCCTAATCCAATGGACTCTCTTGTTCGCTAAAACTGGCTCATCGGCTGCCACAACGGCGAAGGGAAATCGCTCGGCCTCAACCTTGACTGCTTTAAATCTCTCCTCATCTTCCTTATCGTCATGCTGGAACTTAAAATACTTAATATCGTTTNATTGTAAATCGGTCATAATATTTTCCTTGAATGTATCGAGTTGTTCTTGGTTGAATGTGTCAGCCTTTGCAATAATTGGGATCAAGTTTACTTTCTCGTGCAAGGCTTTCATACAGTCCAGGTCATCCTGTCGAAGTTTCATCTTTCCATAGGGGGGAATGAGATATAAACAACAATGAACTCGCGAATCTTTGATATTCCATGAAGAGTGACGTCGCTGTGCCTTGAAATAACTTTTAAGCTGCTCGTCTATGTAGCTGACATAATCGCCGCTATGGTGATTGTCGTAGTTTGAAGTTTCGATGCAATGGAGATTGAGCTTGACCCCATTTTCCTCTAATAGTTCGGTATATTCATTTAGCTTAGCCGTTTGAGCTGAATCTTCTGGTTTAATCAGGCCTTGGAATAGAGATTTCACCAAAGTCGATTTACCGACACCGGTCATCCCTACGAGCATCAGGTTGAACTCATATANACGGTTCATCTCGCGTCGGTTTATCTGGTTTGTTATGTCGGCAAAATCAATAAAATCTCCCATGATGTCACCCATTGCTTTTCAGTTCTATCTATCGATAATGTACCTTAAAACAAGTACAACGATCTGGGCTTGACTCCAATGATGTTGTGAAATGTTATCGGTTGTGACCCTTTGGTCGGGGCTCTTGAAAGATCCCGTTGCACGTTCAGGATCTGGTGCAGCATCCAACATTCGCCGCCAAAAGTGCTGGCTTTGAGCACGCATTGTGCGCTGCTTCTAGCACAATGCGAGTCACTCATCGGCTATCAAAAACGTGGATTACCACAGGTTTAATTGACCAAAATTGGACAAAATTTAACTCTTTATATCAACCAAAAATATATTCTGCATCAACCGAATCTTCTTGTAAAAGCAGACCAGAATGAATCCACCGAACCAACAGACCACCTCCTTGTTTGGACAATCGACCACTTCGCTGTTCGGACAACCAGCAAGCTCTCAGCCGGGTCAAACCTCCATCTTTGGCTCAACTCCTACCCAGCCAATATTTGGACAAACATCAACTCCCGCTCCAACTCTGTTTGGTCAAACTCCTCAGCCACAAGGTCAGACCTCTTTATTCGGATCAACACCAACCCAATCGATATTTGGTCAGACTTCGAACCCAGCTCCATCACTATTCGGTCAAAGTTCGTCTACATCATTATTTGGACAGTCCACGACCTCATTGTTTGGGCAGCCTGCTGTCTCGCAGCCACAACAACAGCAACAGCCCCAACCACAGCAGCAAACACAGCCCTCCATCTTTGGGTCAACTCCAACCCAGTCGATCTTTGGGCAAAGCACCAGTACAGGCCCCTCTCTGTTCGGACAGACTCCGCCACAGCAGCAGCAGCACAGCAGCAACAACAACAACAACAACAACAACAACAGCTTCAACAACAATCTCAAAATCCACTAGCTCCCCTGTTGCAACCCCAATTACAGACCCAGCAACAGCAGGTACAACCTCAACAGCAGACACCCCAGCAGCAACCAGCAGCAGCAGCAGCAGCAGCAAGTGACGCCCCAAACTCAGGATCAACAGCAGCAGCAACAACAGCAGCATCCTCCCTCCTTGTTCTCTCTATCCTCTCTGCAGCCAAATCAGTCAGCCCAACAGTCTCAGCAGCCTCAACNACAACAAGCTCAGCCCCAACAGCAGCAACAGCAACAACAACAGCAACAACAGCCGAGCGCCACCCAGGCCCAGCAGCCTCAACAATCTCAACAGCAGCAGCCGAAACAGCAACAGCCACCTCAGCCTCCTAGCATGACCTTCAGACAACTGGAGGATAATGTCAACACCTGGCTAGGAGAGTTGAGTCAGCTCGAACAGGAGTTCCAGCAACAAGCTCAGGCGATCAATAGTTGGGATTCCCTCCTAGTGAACAATGCTGTTAAGATATTCCAAATCAATCAGAACGTGGAGGAACTAAAAGTTGAGAACACTAAGCTCGACCGGCAATTAGATTTCATAGTTGAGCAACAAAGAGAGATTGAAAAGGTATTAGAGCCGCTCGAAAAGATGAAGCTCGACACTGGGGCGAATGGGGAGCGGGAAACGACGTATAACTTGGTTGAAACTGTACAAAATGAATTGCACTCCTTGTCGGAAGATCTGCAAAGCTTCATTGTCAGGTTGAACGATATTCGCTCAGACGACGAAAACAATTCAAATCCAATCCATCAGATCGAGCAGGTTCTTAACGCTCAAATGGATGCATTACAATTTGTTGAGCGCCACATAAACAGCCTGTCAAAGGCCAGTTTGTCATAGTGGTTATTGGAAGTGATAACGTTCTGTTTTGTTGCAAGAACAAATAAAGATATCATGGTGGTCTTTGAGGGACCTCAATTCACGGACTCGCAATCAAATGTTCCAAATCGTTGAGTTTCTTCTTCTCTTCGTCGGAGGCTTCGTCGTCCAAGGTCTTGACTGCGTTGCGTATGGTGCAAATCTCGCCTTTCAGCTCACTGACCAAGGCCATTATCCTGCGCGTGTTGCTAAGGATCTCTACGCTCTGCGTGTAAGGATTGTACCTCAATCCAAAGGGTCGCTTAATTGTTGAGCTGAACTCTCGCATTTGCAACTTGGCATCCTCGAAACTATCGGTCACAAAGTAAGCCTCTTGAAACGCTGTTATTATTGGAGTTGCTTGGCATGTGACGACAGGATCGAAGGGTATGATATGCGCGTTGTCTGACATTGAGTGCTTGAGTTCAGCTATCGAAGACAACAAACCCGCTCCATAAACTTTCAATTCGTTGCCCTGCTTGCACAGGCCAAATTCAATGGTGAAAAAGTAGCAAGTTGCTAGCTTATCCACCTCCTCTTCGCTCGCACCGAGCGAGGCCAATCCGAGCTCCTGCGAGAATTGCGCAAAGCTCCGGTCCGCAAGCAAGGGACAGTGGCCGAGGAGTTCGTGACAGCAGTCCGGCTCTGGCGTGTAGAATGGATCGCTCGAGTGGCGAATGTACTGGGTGCAATGGAAGACACGAAAAGCTAGACCAGCGAGAAAGTCTCTCGAGGATAGATAACCGGCCACTGGTCTTATGGTGAAACCAGTTCGTGCTTTNAAGAACTGCGATATATCCTCAAGCTGGGGGATGTTATCCTTCCTGTAGCCGCAGTAGCGCTTTAGTAGTTTAAAATTTTCGTTAAACTCTTTGCAAGCATGTTTCTCGTAGAGTTTCGTTAGCTCCTCGAATATAACCGACCAAGTGCGGGTCTCCTCTTTGGTATAATCGATGCGCGAAATTGGTGTCCCATGCCGATAATTGAACGCAATCTCGCTGAACTCCTTGCGCCTCTTNTGGTAAACAGGATCCTTGAAACCCTACACACGNAGCCGGTTGGTATGCGAAGGTTTGCTCGATAGACAAAGCGCTCATCTTTGTTTGGAGCAGACCAGCTGGCTGGCCGACGAGCTGGCTCGATAGAATAGGCGGAAGTTACTTACCGGATGGTCGGCATCCAACTCGTTACCGTACATTAGCACCCTGTTTGCTGACTGGTCAAGCTCGCTTATATGGCGCGGAAACCATGGCATGCCTTCCATAAGCATCTCTAANTCATTTCAATGGTTCAATTTGCCATTTGTGTTGGTTATTAATTTTATTTCCGCCTAATAGCTTGAATCGATTTGGCCCCCAAGTGAATGGAAATCGGTCGCGTATATTGACTTACCGTAATCAACTGACGGTTGCGCCATCAACGCAAGCGCCCTATTATTGTTCTCATGGTCAGTCCTGTCATCCTTCATGCCAGCAAGGTTGTCGCCAGCTTCCGGGGCCTTGATAACCTCGTTGAAGCTCAAGCTGCTACTCAGAGGCGATAGCATTTGGCTGTTCTGTCTCGCCAAGGATGGAGATTTTGACCATCTCTCAAACTCCTCCTTGGTGAGACAGTTCACTTCGTGTCTTTTTGGCGAAGGGATCGACAGGTTAGGTTTGCATCCGTCTTGTGACCCCACACAAGACGGGCTCCAAATCATACAGCCCTTACCTCAAATGATGCACCAGCTTCTTCATCTTCTCCTGGTCGCTACAATCAATATCGACGAAGATCTCAAACTCAGAGTCGCGTCGCTTCGACTTTCGCGACTCAACGTGCTTGATTCCAATGTCCAACTCTTGGAATATGCGAAGAGCNCTAACCAAACCGCCAACCTGGTTGCTGAGCGAGAATATGAGCTCGCTTTCGCTCAGCCAGTTAGCCGATTTGAAAACCGCCTCTTCCTTACCTGCGCCAGGGGCGCCCCTCGACTCCAAGCCAGCCAGGTTGCGTTGGTCCCTGAGCTTGTTGCTGGCGGACTGGCCGCCGGNTTTGTTGTCGTTGGCATCATCTGTTATGCGAACACTATTGGAGAGTCTATCATCGAGCTCCTCGTTGTCGTCGTCGACCTCCTTGATTGGTGAAGTGAAGCGCTTCCTTCTGTTACGATCGCTATTCTCTTTCTCACCACTCGACTCTGACTGTTCAGTGCGAATTTTGTTCTACCGGAACTGGGTTAATTTCGCTGAACTTGGCCTGGTTAAACCAGCGTTCGGACGAGTTAACCTTTCACTCACCTTGAGCTCTTCCACAAAACAGTCGCTAAAATCGTGCAAATTTGCCACCGCTGGCGTAGAGCAATAGCGGCGCTTCTTGAACTCGTATCGCCTGAAATGGGTCATATTGGTGCGCNAAAGTAGCTAGCCTAGTAACCACGATGGATGGAACCAATTCAGTTCAGAGCTGTTCAGTCACCCTGTTAAATACTCTCCAAACAACTGGCCGCCCGGCTCAAGTCGGTCGCNCGAGCGCGCAGTACGCAATCTCGGCCCCGGACTCCAATCGACACAAGGGCAATCTGGTCTGATAAGTATCTTTACCTCAGTAGAGCGGCATTGAGGTAAATGCAAGATAACGTAGACTATATATTGGAGCCCACCAACTGTCCCTGCCTGGAGCCGCTGAACACTTTATGGCTCGCTCAATGTTGAGCAAAGTGGGTAGCGGGTGGTGCGAGTCTCGATAGCATCAGCTCATTATGCCGCCCCGTTCGCTTTAGGGGTCGAGATAAGATACCTCAACGNGAAGAACCCAGCTAAACAATGCCTTTCTGCCGGTCAGTCGAGCTGCTCGCTCGAGCTTAGCTTGGAGGAAAATTCGAGTCTTCGTATTGCTTCTCGGCGGACGTCATCGATTGATTGCTGAATAAAGTAGAAATGAAAGATCTCGAAAATTAGAACTAGCTGTTGCTTGGTTTGGTTAGTGGCTGCTCGAGCCGAGCATAGTTGCGCGACCTGTCAGTTTATCTCGTTCGTCTTCAATTCAATCAACATATAGCAACTTTTGAGGCGCCAATCTATCCGAATCTCATCAAACTCGCAGCCTTGAAGAGGGCCAGATACTCTCTTCACAACAGGCTCACGATTCAGATACAACTACAGTGTAGCTGGTGTGTGAGTCTTAGCCTCTGAGTATAAGGCGCATCATTACCTGATCAGGGAGCCTAAGGGTTCGAATCAAACGTTCACGAGGGATTTTTGTATTTTCTAGGTTGGAACAGATATGATCAATCATTGGGTGAATCTTCGGAAGTTCAAAGATCTCTGGCTCATCGTCGATCCTTATTTGAAATCTCCATGATCGGCCCACGTAGATACTGCTCAGGTACTCCTTGGGTGTACCGTGAAAAGGATCTTCGGGTTACCAAGTTGAGCGGCCACCATACAGATCTCCAGCTCTTATGAGGCCTATTTTGATAGGGACGAAATTTCCTCAAGTTTTGATCCATTCTTGAGGGCGGATCTCCGCTCAGAACCATTCCTAGTAACCAAAAGTCCGATACTTGCCATTGGACTCCTTGGAACACCAAGGCTGTGCTATCAAGAGTTACGCTGCGCGGTAGCCTTTGGACTAGGGATAGATACTCTCAAACATGCGCTAGACTCAAACTCGTGTATTACTTCCTGCGAAATATTTCCCATTCTATCACAGTTTGTTCGAACAATGATATTATTATGGAATCACAACTTGAACTTATTTAGAGTCCACGTTCTTGAGTTCTTGGATTTGAAGGTAAAGTCGACCTAAAGCTCAGTTTACACCAAATCAGTTTTGGAAGCAGCCCATGTCCCTCGGCCCTCACTTCAGCTCTTAGGAAGGATCGTATCAGCATGAAACCTTTTTTTAATCAGCCACCGAAGCTTTAAACTGGGGACTCTAGAATTTCTCCTCGACTCCAACCCGAATCTATCTGATTTGATACAAGAGTAAAACAGTGTGAAGGACTTCCGATAGACGAAAAAACTATGGAAGAAATCCGTATTGCAAGTCAAAGATGAGCATTCAAGCAGGCAGGGGAAACTCGTGATGGGTAGATGCGTTGAAGAGGATAATAGATGTATTGATGTCAAATCAAAATTTCATTTTTCATCACCGTAAGCTCTAGAATATGTGAGTTTCATGACTATCCTCAGCTGTGGATGCAAGAGAGCTCAAGTCACCATCCATTACTACGCTAACTATTTTACGGTTGCCTGCCATCATAACCTTCCCCAGATGCATCTGTAACCTCGAAACGGCTAATCAAGTCTGAGATGCCGTTAAGATTACAAAAACATCAGTAATGGGAGCACAATTGGTGGAAGTTGGGGTGTTTTCTCAACCAGTTTCTACAGTCTCTCTGCATTCAAGGGCTAGAGGTTGGTTGCATCCACGAGAGATGTCAATGCAATATTGTTGAAATGCGAGCAGATTGTCCCGATAAATATCGATCGTTTAAATGTCCAGTCATCGTAAGGTCGCTTGGGCTGAGATTCAAACTTCGGGTCGGACTCTGAACATCCAAATCGACGTTGGCGAGTAGGCGTTTTATAGTGACCAAACAATGTTATGGGAAGTGTAGACGACATTTGGGATCCAACAAGCGAGGTTTGCGACCTATTCGTTGCGCTAATCTCACAGTAACAAAGGTTCAGCAGTCAACTTTGACATCTAGTTGAAGACAGACAAAATCAGGTTGAGAAGGGAATGATTGAGCATTAGTGAGAACTCCCACCCTTGTGGTATGCAAACCGTTGGGCGATGACACTTTAAANCTGGGCCAAATCCGAGCCAAAATTAGTCAAACTAGACTGCTGTGTCATCATATCCATCGCATTTGTGCCTGTGCAAATGCTCATCACCTGTTCGGCGGTTATTCAAGACGATGAGTATTGTCCATGAGAGCGAGACCTCAATCTTGCTTGGGACAGATTTTAAGTTGAGTTGGGTTGGATTCGAGCATAGACTATTGACACACACCGCACCTCAATTAGAGGTGCGGGGAACACCTCAATCTCTCCAATCGAGGAGCTCAGGTGAGATATTCGAGGGCAATATTTGAGGTAACCGATTGATTCGATTGTACGCGACCCTTGACAATGCTAAGAATCTATGCAACGCGCGCGAATAGGCTTAAAATCGAATGGTCCAGTACAGTGACCAATAGTGTCAATAATCGAGTTCAGTCAACTGTCCTTTATCTAGACGTCAATTTGGGAGCCATGGATTGGACAGATTTGCTTGTCCGATTGAACACCATCGAGCTGAGCCATGACTCATGAGGAATTCACACGAGCCACTTGCTGCCATCTTCTTTAAAAACTGGGGTCGGCCATTGATGGTGATACTGCAGACAAAACTGTTGTAGAGCTCCAAGTTTACTGATTGTAACATGGATAACAAAAATATACCTCAATCTAAACAGGCGATATCGATGATGAATCACAGCTAGTTAGCAAAGTTTACATTTTACGCATTAACGCGAAATGTTGATTTCAGATTGATCGGCGCATTTTGGAACTATCCAGGGATTGTCAATGCTAGCCTAAATTTCAATCTGTCAATCACTCCAAATATTGCACCTGAGTCTTGGCAAATATTTCGGCAATGGANAGTGTGTGGTGTTGATNGACACTGCGCGCAAACTTGGTGCCAGCTTATTTTGAGCCCCACTAAATTTGCATGACTANCCTAGTGGACCTCTCTGTTTGCCTTGGGCTCCTTTCCGTTGCAACTGCAAGAGTTCTCCTCCGTTTGATGCAAGTTGGACTGACTCGGCCTTCGCTGCTTCAGACTGGAATTCTTGAGGATGGAGGTGAGCGAGACGGGACCGTTGAGAGTTCGGGCGGAATCCTGATTCCGTCTCGAGTGAACACGATCGGTTGTATCACTAGGTTCAGGGTCGAAGTCCATTCTGACTCTCCCATTGGCATTCAGCAGGGACTCTTGATTCGAGGAGCTCGTGTTTGAGTTTGAGAGAGGCGACGAGGCCGCTTGGTCTCTGGTGGACGAGGAGCAGATCGAGGAGGAAGTGACGGAGGGACAGAGGTGCATTGGATGCATTCCATTGGCTATCGACTGGTTGATGCTTGCCTGAAGATGGTTTAAATGTTGCCGCTTGTTCGAGCAGGCAAAATTTGGATCNAGTAGCTCGCCCATCAGTTTCACGTCCAGACAATCGGCTTGGCCGGTCGGTCTGAGCTCAATGAATTGCACCTGAGTGGGGTCAAAATGTTCAGCTCGAGGCAACGACAAGGCGCAATGTGCATTCGAATCGCTTGACTCGTCGCTAATCAAGGACGACGAGTTGCAAGCTGGAGCTGAGATTTGCTCCAGCAGCTGGAGCCCTCCTGCCGCATTCGTTTGCCCNTAGAATCGCCCATCGCACTTGGGTCCATTTAAGTCGCGACTGGCCAGCCCGTTGAGCCTACTCTCGGATTGTTGCTCTCTTAGCGTTGGATTGGCCATGGAGTCAACAATGGACGGAAGGAGGGCNGAGTTTGTCTCCGTTTCCAAGCCGCCAGCTAGAGGCCGATTTTGGCACAAACCTGAGCCAGCAAGCAAGTGTCTGGATTCAACTTGAATTAAACCCATCCGCTCGCCAGGTTCAATCAANTGGCTCATTGCGAGGCCCTCCGCTCTCTGCTTGCTGGCCGCCAAGCTAAAAACTGAGCCAACTTGGTCCAGCAACGACAGCTGCTTCTTGTTGGCCGCTTGGTCAGCGGGTTGGTCCGTTGCAATCTGATTGGGATGGTTGAAGTTGCAGCTTGCGAGTAAGTCAGCGCGACAGAGTTGCCATCCTGGCGCCGGCTCACAATTGGCCTCCATATCTCTGGCCCGCTTGGCTTTGGGCGCGAAATTTGCATCCCTAATTAGGCTTTGGTCAATGTCGGTCAGGCGGACGAGTCGCTGCTGCTTGGGTTCGGCTTGCTCGCCGCCCATTAGCAGCGACTCGAAGCAGACTGATGAGCGTGACTTGCTTACCCGAATCGGCGCTGGCCCGTAGAGCGAGCTGCAGGTGACTGTTGCGAGCGCTCCATTGCAGGCGTTGCTCACATTTGAGCTGCTAGAGGCTATATTTGGCGAGAGGCTGCAACTTGCTTGCGGCCGGCCGAGAGAGTTTTGGGCCCATTTGCCGCTTGGCCGCCGATGGTCGAGCGTGTTCCAGCGGTGTTGCCGCTGACCCGAGTTGACCTGCTGCAGGTGCGACACTGGCGCCGCCGCCAAGCCCAACACGCCGCCCGCTTCGGGCTCCATGTCGGGCCGGCCGCAGACTGGGCCAGCTCTCGTTGTGGTTGCCGTGCTCGTGGTGAAGCAGCTCGCTGGACTGTTGGCCGAGTTGCTTCCGTGGCAGTCGGGCGTGGAGACGGAGTTGCCAATTGATTGATTCGTTTCGCAAACCGAACCTAAACGGTACCTTTGACCTTCCCCCTCCTCTGCGCTCGCCTCCCCCTCCTCGCGGTCGCTCGGCTGGCCAACAAAACTGGCCAAGCTCGAGCTTCCGTTTCCTCCCTCCTCCAAGTTCGCCTCCGCCGAGCAAACTCGAAGCTTTGAGCGCCCCTCCAGTTTGCTTCTGGCTCGTCGGCCAGCTTCCGCAAGCGCCGCTCCCTTAGAGGAATATCTGTGCAGGTAAAGCGCTAGCACGAGCGACAACAGCAGAATCAAGGTAACGCCTGCCATCAAGAGGGTGTCTGATATGTCCATTAGCCGATTGTTGGCTCCATTCCGCCGCCCGTTTGAAACGCCGGCCGCCTGTCTAGTGCTCGATGCTTGAGCGAAGGAGCCGCCACTCGGAGCCCTCCATTGGCCACTAGAGCGGCTCCCATTCTGGTTCTCGTCGGCTAGCACTTGAAACAAGCTGCCAATTGCAGAGCTCAGCGAGCCCCTCACTGCCTCGAGCAAGCTCTGTTGTTGGTGTTGATGTTGGTGTTGGTGCTGGTGTTTGAACTGTAGCCAATGGCTGGAGTTTTGCCGAGAGTCTGAGCTCCACTGGGCCGAGCTGGAGGCTATTGCAGCCAGCGCGCTCGCTCTCTGCAGCTTGTCCATCAGCTCCACTCTCGGTGCTGCTGCGGCTCCCAACTCGGACGAGGAGCCGCCGCTCGCTTGGGGCGACTCCTCGCTGCGACTTGTTGAAAATTTGAGCCTTCCAAGCTCGAGGCTGAAGCTAGTTTGGGGCGGATTGAGCGCGTAAACGCGCACCTGGTAGCTTGTCTGCGGCTCCAAGTTGTTCAAGACGAACAGTGGCTCGTTTTGGCCGGCAAATGTGCGCTCAAACTCCAACTTGAGCTCCACCGAATCCTCTTGGCTCGCGGTCATGGAGGCTCGAGCTTCGGGCAGCCGGTAGAGCTGCAGCCCAAATCCGGCCAGCCAGCTCAGACGAGTCCCCTCGGCTTGCCCGGAGCCAACGCGATCAGCGCAGGCAAGCAAAGCCGAGCTGCTCGTTATGTTGGCCGCCAAGCAGCCAAACAATGGCTCCTCCTCGTCCGCTTCTTGAGAGTTCAGGGGCCGAGAAGCGCGTGAGGCCAGGATAATAGCTAGTTAGTAAACATTGCAGCGGCCCCCTTTGTAGGTTGTCATTAGCGCATGTTGCAGTGAGCAAGTAGTCGCCCTTGCGCAGCTTAGGAGATGGACGAGATTTACTCACCAACTGGCTTGATGTCGTAGGCGCAGGCTAGCTTTTGCTCGCCAAGCGAGTTCCTAGCTAGACAGTACAATCGGCCATAGTCGAGATTTGTTTCCACCTGGTAGTTTAATTGCGAGGTGATTGTGGTTGGCTTACGCTTTCCCATTGGACTTTGCTCCCTCTGGCCGCCCAATGGGCTTCGTTCGCTCCACTTGGTTTCGCTTCCATTCTGTTCGTGGCCTTCGTACACTCGTCGATGGGCGCTGAGGGGCCGCCGCTCGTTCAAGCTCCCATTCAGGTACCAGCTCAGCTCGAGCTCGGGCGGATCAGCGTCCATTTGGCAAAGGAGAGCGATTTTTGCCTTCACCGGTAGCCTGTTTGCGCTCACCAACCTGGCCGCTGGCCCAGTTGGCGAGCCGTCCCACTGGAGGGCCTCCCCTTCGGCGCCCTCTCGCTCCTGGTCGCCACTTTTGGCCGCGCAAATGGGCGCATCTGTATCCGGTTAGATTTGCACGAGCCGTGAGCGGGGGGCGACAATTTNTGGTCAGGTGATCGAACGGTTGCGGCGCAAAAGTTGCGGTTTGCTTGAACGGCGGCAAGCAAACTGGTTGGCGGAAAAGCGGAACTCACGTAAAACTCGCAATTCAATCCAATTGCTCTGCGCGACTCCCTCGCTGTTCGAGGCCATGCAAGCGTAGTGGCCACGTTGGCTAACTTTAACGCGCTGCAAAACAAGCGAGTTATTGCTCATGATTAGGCCCCCTCCACTTTCGAAAGCAATCGTCTCATTCAGTGGGCGCTCGTTGTGAAGCCAGGTGAGCTCCTTNATTGGCGGCGCGGCGTCAACTTCGCAAACGAAGTAGATGTCGCTTCCCTCGCGAATCGAGCTGCTCAACAGCTTGTTTCCGAGCTCCAACTTTGGCTTGGGCGGATCTGCCGGGTTTGGAGGGTTTTTGGGTTGTTTAGTTTAGTTTGGTGTAGTTTAGTTTTAGTGTTGGACAAGTGGCGGGATTGCTCACAGTGGACGGTCAGGGCGCGCGAGTCCTCCAGGTGGGCGGCCGCGCTGGGCTGGCCGAGGAGGAGCTTCGCCAGCAGCTCGTTCTCGGCCCGACACGCAAGCCGGGCGCCGTTGTCCTGTTGCTCGAGCTGGAGGCGCAACCTGCTCTGGCTTCCATTCCCGTTTGGCTCGTTCACTTGGCGCGCCAGCTTCCCCTCGATGGGCTGGCCATTCTTGAGCCAGGTTAGCCTGGCCGGCGGCTGCGAGCCCGAGCTGATGCAGCTGAACTCGGCCAGCTGGCCCGCCGACAGGGGTCGCTGCGGCGAGCTTATCCTGACATCTCGCGGACGGACTGGGGGGCGGTTTGGGTTCATAGGCGTTCGTGTTAGCAGTCATCGATTACAACCGGCCGCTGGCTATGCAAAGGAGGCGTATAATTAATATACTTGTCTGCGCGGCCTCCTCGCTGGCCGCCGCCGCCGCCGCTGGCATTGTGTTTTGCGCGCCGGCAAAGCCAAGTTGGGGTCACGCAGACTTGCCACTCCGCTCGCCAGGTCCATTAGCTGGACTTGACTTCCGCCGGCCACTCTCAATCGCTCATCTCGCCTCCTTTTACTTACGATAGACGTCTAATGCAATTATTTGGCTGCGCGCGAGCTGCTGGCCGGCCAGCTGCTGCTGCTGCTGCTGCCGCTGCCGCTGCTGCTCGGCCTCCATCGACAGGCTACCCAGCTGATGGGCCCTCGGCAGTTGTAGCTGGTGCATGAGGCTCGCCGCGCTGGCCGGCGCCTCAAGCGGCGAGCTGCCGTTTGCCGCCCCCAGTCTGGTTTGTCGCGAGGCCGCCGAGCGGATCCGCTCCTCGTGCTCCTGCTCAAGCTCCTGCTCGTACTCGTGGGCGCCCGAGGAGCCGTTGAGCGCGGCGGCACTGGAGGCGGCGCCGGCGAGCCAGTCGCTGGTTGCGAGCGCCGCGTCCAGCGCCCGCTCGCTCGCCTCCACGAGCTGCTGTAGCTGGCCGCTCGCGTTCGACTTGGGGCCAGGCCAGGTCGAGTTGGAGCTGGAGCTGAAGTTGAAGGTAAAACTGAAGCCCTGGCCGAGGCTGGACGGGCGGTGCGCGAGCCCGGAAACGGGCGGCTCGCCAACTAGCGAGGGCGGCGCAAACAGCTTGATTAGCGTCCTCAGGTCGTAATGCAAATTCGAGGCTTGACACTCGAGGCTTGGCTGGCCAGCGCGCGCCCCTTGCCGCCTCCAATCGGCGCCCAAGTTGGCCAGCTTGAGCACGTTCACCGCCGTTGTGATTGACTCGTGGACGGGCAAAGTTAACAGCAACTGGCCGGCGGGTTGGCGTTGCCGCTGCGGCTGCGGCTGCGGCTGCGGCTGCAACTGGGACTGCGACTGCGATTGCAAACGCGCACGACCGTGCAGATGTCCAGCCGAGCTTCCGGCTTCCTGGTCGGCGGCTAGCGCGCGCAACTCGGCCACCTCGAGCTGCGGCCGGCTCGGCGCTTGAGCTCGCGCTTGTTGGAGGGAGGAGTCGTTTCCGGGCGGCCAGTTTGTTAGTTGGCGCGAGTAGAATTCGAACTCCGGCCAAGAGCGCCACTCGCGCCAGACAAACGGACGCTCGGCCAATGATGGATCCGCGTTAATTGAATTCGCTTCTGCTGCTTGGCTGTCGGACAAAACTCGGCCCTGATTGTTATCATTTGGGCCAAAAAGGTTTGCTCTCGGCGACAGCTCGCCGGCCTGCCGCTCCAGCTGCTCCGCGCGCTCCAAGGCGAGAAAGTCGGCCAGAGTCAAGTAGGAATCATCTATCACTTTTTCCTCCCTCTTCCACATCACTGAGGGCGCAGGTCGCCCTGTACATTTGATTGGCCAGTTTGCGGAATGGTTGGGCGAGGAGAGGGCTGGTTTAGTTTCTGTGGTTTGCTTTAGCCTTTGCGCAGTTGAAGCTGTTTGAGGCGGAGTAGAGCGGGGTGGGCGGGAGCGCCCCGCCCACCCGACGGCCCCTCGCTCGCGGGCCGCGGAGCATCTGCATTCTGTGTGCGCTCGGCGCAAACTAACCCGGCCGGCCCACCGAGGGGTTCGGCCGAGTGCACTCGAACTCGGACACGCAAATTGATGGATGCTCTCCGTTTGTGCCCACCCATGTGACAGATGAGGTGGAAAGGTCCGCGTTTGGGCGCTCGGCGCCATTGGGCGGCCAATGGGCGGACCTGGCCACTGGGGCTCGTACTCGAGCTGGCGCCGTTTAAACATTACACAATTCAACTTACCTCCCTTGCTTAGGCACAACAATGTTAAATCCGAGCCCTCGCTTAATGGACCATAAATTTGCTCCAACGATCTGCCATTGGAGTCCATTATTTGGACGCTCTTGGGCGGCACTGGAGTGGGCGAGTGGGGCCAATTTGGCCGGTTAGGTTTGGTTGGTTTCGGTTTTGGCGGATATGGAGGGTCAGGCTGGTTTGTTCTGGCTCGGCGGCCTTGCTCTTGCTGCCAGTCTTGGTGCAGGGCCGCACCGACAAGGGTGGACAATGCGGGGGGGGGAGAGGTGGAGATCTTGGGCGGACTTACCGAGCACAAAGAGGATGACGAGGAAGTTTTCGCGCGGCCTCGCCCGGTAGTCGATGCGGCACCTGTACTCGCTCTGGTCCTCCGGCTCCAGGGGGGCGAGGTCCAAGTAGGGGGGCGTGGCCGCGGTCACAAAGCGCGCCCGCCCCTTGTAGGCGTCCGCAACGAAGTGGCGCGCGCCCGAGTTTAGGGGTCGCTGGCGAGCGTCGACCGTGTAGATGGGAACCGAGTGGCGCTCCACAGTTCCCTTGAACCAGAGCACCAGGCTAACCGACTCCTCGTTCCAGTGCGAACCATTGCAAGCGATGCGGACCCGGCTTCCAGCGGGCGCCTTGTAGAAGGTGGCGCCTGTTTTCGGGTTTGGCGCGGGCGGCCATTGATTAATAATGTTTCTGCCTTGCCGATAAAGGGCGATGGAGTCGTCGTTTCCGGCGCCAGAGCTGCGAGATCTAATCTCGGGATCGCTGGACTCGGGCGCGCAAGGGGGCCAGTCAAAGGGGGGGGGGCAAAGAAATGGATTGGAAAGGTGCAAAGTCGGCTGGCTTGCTGCCGCGCGCTCGCACCTGCTTCGCCCTGCGCGAGCTTAAGTAAATCAAGCCGGGCGCTCGTGAGCGAGTGCGCGCGGCCGGGGCATAATTACCGCCCGCAACCCGCAGCCTCAGCCTCGAAGGCGGACCCGAAGTCGAGGTAAGACGCAGACGCTGGGGTGAACTTTGTCGCCAGAGACCTCATGGTGGGGCCGCCAAGTTTGCGCAAAGCAGCCGAATTTATGTACCCAAAACTGGCCTTTGTCTCGGCCCAACGGCGACAGCTCAATCCGGCCAAAGCTCTCAATGCGGCCAACTGGTTGCCGGCCAGAGCTGGCGCCCATTCCAGCGTTTGCTTGGCCGCGACAGCAGTAATTGTCTTATTACTATCATCATCATCATTATCTGGCAGCCAGCGCCCAAAAGGCGGACCAAATGCAAGAGGCAGAGGCGGAGACGCGGCGAGCGAGTCTGTCCATTGAGATAAACTGGCCTCGCCGGCCAGATTATCGCTTCCGGCCACTCGGGCGCCGAGCTGGCCGGGCGGCTGCAGCGGGCGGCGCACAATGGGAGCCAATTATTTGGACTTGAGGGAAGAAAAATGGCGGCCTGATAATTCAATCCTGTCGCCTTGGCCGCTTTAAGCCGAGCGGCGGCGGCGCTGGGCCGGCAAATCGGACGCATTCATCAGGCATCGTTAACCGCCAACCCTTAAGCCGATAATTAGCGGGCGCCNGTCCAAGCCGCCCGGCCAGAATGCAGATCNGGCGCCCCAATCAATTAGGGGCCCCCTTGGCTTCCGGCCACTTGAGTGGGCTCGCTGGCGGCGGCTGAGCGGGCAACTCGAGGCGGCCCAGGGCAAGCGCACGCAGCTCGGCCATAAATCATCATCTCCTCGGGCGGCCGGCCCAGGTGGGCCGAGTCAAGTTTGTTGGCGCGCNAACTTAAATTGGTATGAATGGCTCAGGCCGGCGCTCGCCTCCTGGGACTCGGCCGCCGGTGGCCAAGCTCNAGGGGTTGGCGCGCATTGGCGGCCGCAAGTAATGGAAAGCAACTCGCTCGAGTTGCTCCGACGCCAGATTGGCTTCCCAGCTCAACGCTCCTGGCGCAGCTCGCCGCCAAGGAGACAATCAGCCGCGCTCNACTGGCNGCCCATTGTCGTCGCTGGCGCCTCACAGTTCGGCCCAAACTTGCGCCAGCTTGCGCGCCCCCAAACCTCGATGCTCGGCCGCCGATGTGACAATAATTACACCTGAATTTAGTTTGAGCGCCCCCAAAACTCACGCCATCCCTCCATTGGGCGGAAGTTGGATTCGGCTGGCCCACTTGACGTTGGNGGCGCCAAATTGATTTGTAAGCCATTAAAAAGATTAGAAAGTCAAATTTTATTTATTGCACGAGCGGGCAGAGCGGGCGGAAATTTATTGTTTGCGAGGAGAGGCCGCCGATGGGCGAAAGCGAGCCGAGCGCGAGAGCAAACTGGCCGCCAAAGCCGCTCGGCCGGCGCCGAGATTCAAGGGGATGAGCGGAGAGGCTAAGCTGGCAGTAGATTTGAGCCGGCCCATTTCGCCTCGCCTCGCCTCGCCTCGCAGCGAACGCGATAAGAGATCCATTTGCAAGGTGTTCGAGTGGCCCGAGTCGAGATGTTGCTCGAATTGGTGGCCCGGAAGAGGGCCGGCAAGGCGGCTTGCGCGCGCGAGGCGCAATGGAGNTTTCAGCGCCCTCGCGCGCGGCTCAAATGGAGGGCGGCCGGCGGAGATGTTATCTGCTCGCAGCTCGCTCATCCATCATGCGCCAAAGTCAACAGGTCGAGCCGATCTGTTGGGCCCGAGGAGATACGTGAGCCAGATTACGTGGCCGCGCAATTGGGCCGGCCGTTCTGGCGCGCGTTAATGGCTCGACGTTGGCCGGGCGGCGCCTTGCCGGCTCGGCGGACAAATTGCGGGCC
>Ga0058699_1000127_pt1 | contig 19862 bp, 19 predicted proteins | sample AgamicAtPe_FD_55078 | JGI IMG/M metagenome (GOLD analysis project Ga0058699, IMG submission 55078) | Agave microbial communities from Guanajuato, Mexico - At.P.e | ecosystem: Host-associated > Plants > Phyllosphere > Phylloplane/Leaf | place: Guanajuato, Mexico | collected 2012-10-15 | reverse complement strand
CGCATTACGCTCGCCTGACTCACCGCCCATTCGAGGCCATGACTCCAGCCCACGAACGCTACCAGACAATCAGGTGTGATAACTAGTAATATTGACCGGCTCTTACACTCTAACGCAAACACGGGCTCTTTCACTGTGTGTCTGTGTCGCCATCTGCTCGCTAGTTATTGGGCGCTCATATTCGGTGCTACTGTGAGCTTGTTGTTGGCCCTAGGATTAATCGGTAGGATTTTTTCGCTANAACGGTAAAACGGTAAATAGCAACACAAGGCAATAGGGAGTAGTCGACGTTATCGCAAAACACAGCGCCAATTGCGAAGAGGATAACACGTCCAACTTGGCGGATGCTGTGAGAGGCCAACCTTTATCACGCCACTATTACTCCCAGGCCTATCGAGCTAGTCGACCGACTACACATCCTCGACACCAGCCAATATTTTAAACAGCCAAGTCATCCCTCTTGTTACACCCACCTAGCCCCAGTTTCATAGGCAGCGTATGCAATCTAATCACCTCTAAAGCATCCTTAGCAACACGCAATCACTCTTAACACTCCATTCACCAATCTGAGAGAGAACCCACACTCATCCTTTCCCATCAACAATGGCCTCCAAAAGTTATGATTATCTATTTAAACTATTGCTCATTGGCGACTCCGGTGTTGGAAAGACTAGCATTCTATTCAAGTTTAGCGAGGACACCTTTAGTCCAGCCTTCATCTCAACGATTGGTATCGATTTCAAAATAAGAACTATCGAGGTCGATGGCAAGAAAATTAAATTACAAGTTTGGGATACGGCCGGACAAGAGAGATTTAGAACAATCACAACTGCCTACTATAGAGGTGCCATGGGAATAATGCTCGTTTATGATGTATCTAATGTGAAAAGTTTCGAGAATATTAGCAATTGGATAAGAAATATCGAAATGCACGCAACACAGGATGTTGAATTGATGATTTTGGGCAACAAGTGCGATATTGCGGATAAACGTCAAGTGTCCAAGGAGAAAGGTGAGCAGTTGGCCTTGCAACACAGTATAAAATTCATGGAAACCTCAGCAAAAGCGAACATAAACATTGAGGATGCCTTCACTACATTGGCCAGGGATATCAAACTCAAAATGGAGAAGAGGATTGAAGACTCTAATCTCAACAGAGGTTACCAGCTCAGCAAAGATGATCCGTCGAAGAGGCGAACACGTTTAAGTTTTTGCGGTTTGTTTTAACTATGAAATTTGTTTACAACATTACCAAATCATTGTCACCATGGTCTTTATTCTCTTGGGGGCTCTTTAGAATACGATGAAGCAATGCCGCTCAAGCCATCCTCCAATTTCAAGCTCTCGCTAGCGTCATTATCACAACCTTCACCTACGGAAGCCTTATACTCCAAACCAGACCATTTGTTAGTCCTGGACTGTGAGCAACGCTCCAAAAGTTCATTTCTTGTATGGATGAGAGCTAGAGAGACGTCGCTCACTCTCCTCTTGTTGATCATATCGTCCTCTGAAAGGTGAGAAGACGAACCGGGCCACAGTACTCGTCCATATTCAGCTTCAAAACCACACGCCAATTTGAACTCTAATTCATTGATAAGCGGTCTATTGAAGACAAGTGATTCCAGTATTGTGGAACAAGTACAAGAGTTGACCACTACGAATGCATCACACAAATCGAAGTTCCCTATCTTACATTCGTCGATTGTCTGCACCATACTAATAAAGTATAATGTGTGTCTCCTCGGTTTAGCACACTCCTCTAATCTCTTCATCATATCACTGATGTCTGGTAATGGGTTTGTGATGATAATACCTATCCTCAGCTCCTCTTCCTCTTTTAGCCTCTCCACGAGACCGATCCTTCGATTGAGGAGCTTGGAGACGTTGATCTCCTCAACATTAAAATTGTTGTGGCAGTTTATCCTAAACAGTTTGGAGGGGCCATCGAGGGCCAATTCAATCGACGGACGCTGGCCAAGATATATCACACCGCAGTAGTAATCCTTCGGTCTCGCCAAAACGAAATTGCCAAATAATCTAGAGTCCCCATCGAGTTTGCTCAGAAATTTATGGCCATTGTTCGATGTTGTGTGCCAATTCGGCTGGCAGCGATACAAACCTGCTATATGTACGGGTGAATCGAAATCTTCCCGAGATATTAAATCTTCTAAACCCTTTGCGTAGTCGATCAAGCTTACATCATAGAGCACAACAATCGGGCCTCGAGTGATAGATTCACGTACAGATCTGACGTTATTCATCAAAATATCAATGTTTCTGGAGAAGATAGTCTCATCAATTGTTGGACGCCCAAATGCAAATAGAATTGGTTTATCAGCATGCTCGTTCTTAATCACAGGCTTAGATAAGCAAACATCTCCAATATTGATTATAGCGTCCAAATTTGACACGTGCTGCGTTACGAGTAAATCTAAGCAGCACGTGGTCGACTGTGAGACATACAAGTCTAGTGTTGAGGAAGAATCTTGTGAGGATGTGGAAATTCTGTATTGATCTTCGAGGTACTTGATGATATCAACCGAGTGCGTCAAGGCCTCCGCCTTTAACTGCAACGCAACCTTTCTATATCTATGCTGTAATATCCAATCGACACAATAGTCTAAGCCGTACAGATCCTTAAATTGAAATAAATCCGTCATACTGTGCTACTTGCTGAAAGTTGAGGAAAAGATTTCGCTAGTCGTTACATACATGTAACGATCAGCAGCTGTGACCTCAGGATGATTCCTCGAGTAGGATCTTCGGTTTTGGAGTATAAAGCTATTGAAGTCTCTAATTCAGAGGCTGATAGAAGACTATTTACTACGTAAATTTGTTATTTAGTAAAGCAGGGGGGGGGGAACACAGCGGACAATGCTTGAATTTGTTCTCTCCAACTCAAACAACGGATATCCCGAGGGCCTAACAAGAGACTTCAAAGATCCCTCATTGAAACGCGCGGATTGCATGAGTCGTGTGCGGACTTGGAGATAAATACGAAGCGAAAGCTTAGACGATCTCAAAGCTCATCTCCAGACCATCAGTTACGGAGTCATATTATTGAATGGTCCTATGCTGAGTGTTCTAATTATTGAGAATTCCAAGTCCCAGGCTACACGATCGTGAACATTGTTTCATTGATAACGGAGACACCTCTCCAGAGGCCCATCGGCGATTCAATTATGTACTCACGACAACATTGAATCGGAAGCTCTGTACCAAAACGACAAAAATAAATAATACATGTTGCGCAATGCGCATACACCTGCAGAATTTTTTCATGCTGTGCTGATAGACAATCCTTTGGCGCCACTTTTGTTGATTGATTGCATAGGAAGATTCAGACGAATCTAGCCAATCGAGATCATATTTATTTTAGTCGTTTAGTACATACTATGTGCAGAACATATCTAGAGACTTCCTATGGTTTCTTTAAGAGGGAGATCGGTGGTAGACTCGGCGGAAGTACTGGTTTTTGAAGCAGATCGAAGAAGTTTCATCATCCCTATGAACTCGTTCGGTACCCAACTCTCGAAAGAAGACAGAGCAGAGCCCTGGATGGGGCGATGGTGATAGCATAAATGGAGACAAAAGTCTTGAGGACAAATTCTTCCCGCTTCAATGTCAACGTACTCATGCAAAAGTTCTATATCGGTCTATCCTTTGTTTCCTTGAGACTGAAGAAGCAAGAAAAGAGATGTTTCATAACGGAACCACGTATCATAACGGAAGAGCTGCGCTCTCCGACCCGCCCTCTCCCCAGTGGACTGTGGCGACCAAAGGCGGGACAGAGATACCAGAGGGCCGCCTCACCAGAAGAGTTTCACACGAGCGAAGCCAAGGGTAGCCCGGCTATTAAATTCACAACTAAATTACTGTCTCTTCCTACCTAGGCGGCAGGTACACAGGAGCGGCGAGAGCAGATTTGGCACCCACAATCGTTGGTTCAGCAAGCTCTTCATGGCCTCTGGCTAATCAACCTCAAGCCAGCAATGCAAGACCTCGGTCGTCTTACTCCTCATCGCCTCCGTAATCCGAGCTCTTCAATCACGATTTACAAAAATATTAACACCAAAATAAGTCAGGGCGGGGGAGGGAGACATCACGATGAGGGATGATGTAAATACGTCAGAAGGATAAAAAGAGCTTCAATCTTAGGTACTAAATTCTCATTATAGTTTCGGCCAACTTCGTCCGGCCTCTTGGAGAGTCCAATAGTGTAACTAGACTCTGTAGTTAAGGAGGATAACGACATGGGTGAACAAGATTGTCGCAACAAGCTCGAAGTTATTTAGAGATTGAGAGGCTTACGAATACAGTGTTGGAAACAGTAAGGAAGTTCCCTTTTTATTCTCAGTTTGGTTTGTTACGGAAGGAGAATTTCTTACATCTTCAGTTTGTTTTGAATCCTTACTAAGATAAGTGGTTAGGAATTTACGTGTTTTCCTCCAACCACTAGGTCGAAATTTCAATCTACATGCCTTTGACTGTAGAAGTCTAGAGCGCTCGTTGAGCTTTGACTTCCTGTGATACAATTTATATCGTCAGTCCATCTGGGTGTCACCAGTGTAGAAGACGGTTCCTGAGCCAGGGGTCTCTGAGGTTCTATCTTATCATAGTAGGGTGTAGGTGGTGCCACACTTTGGAACATGGTTGAGCTGTGATGGGTTGGGGCTATAGGTCCGTTAAGATCGCTGTTGGTTAGAACGCTGTTGTCATGCCTGCTAAGAGTGTTGGCATTGTTACTACTATCCACGAGTATCTGCTGATCTACACTAAAATTGTGGATACGAACGTTGTTGTTGCTAGTGTGGTCTTTGAAGTTTTGATCGCAATTCTGGATTCTAGAGTTGTCTTGATTTTGACTCATGATGTTGGTATTCTCGCAACGACGAGTGGTTGGTTCTAGTACAAGTGTGTATGACTGAAAGTATGGATGAGCTAGAGCACCTTTCGCTGTTATTCGACGTTCTGGATTGAATGTAAGCATGCGTTCCATTAGGTCGATGGCATCAGCATCCAGTTGAGGGAAAAGATCATTAAAGCTAACTTTAGAATAGCCGGCAAAACTCGCGTGAGCTAAGCTAGTGCTTAGCGGCCATTCGCTCTCTAGGGGAGATCCAATAATTTCAAAAATTTTTACTAACTGACTGTTCTCTGATGTGCCTTGAAATAGCGGTTCACGACGAGCAAGTTCACCAAATATGCAACCAGCACCCCACATGTCAACTGCGCTCGCATATCCATCTCTTGTAGCCAATAAAACCTCTGGACTTCGATACCAGAGGGTTGCGACTACACTGGTTTGAATTGAATTTGGTTTATATAAACGGGCTAACCCAAAATCTGCTATCTTGACCAGGCCAGAGTCAGTGATCAGCACATTTTGAGGTTTCAAGTCACGGTGTTCAATCCGATTTTCGTGTATGACACTAATGCCGTCGAGCAGTTGGTAGATAATGCTTTTGATTTGGCGTAAGCTAAGTCCGTTTGAGGGCGCGTTCATCAAGTAGGTGGCCAAATCCTGCTCTACATGCTCAAAGACCAAATAAAGTTCCATGCCACGAATGTTGTGATTACCAGGACAAACATCGAGCAGTTTAACAATGTGATCATTGTTATGTCTGTTGAGCTCTATGAGCAGGCTTACCTCGCGCAACAAGCTCGTAGATACTCCCTCGTCGTCAGATGGCGATCTAATCCTCTTTAGGGCGACCATCATGTTAGGATTTAGAGTATCACGTGCTTTCCAGACTTCACCATAGGCGCCACTGCCGATACGCGACACCTTTTCGTAATTTTGTCTCAACTCACTCATACTGCCGGAGACGATGAGGTTCTCTGGGTTGATCTTTTAAAGTTGGCATTCAGTCACTATCCTGACTAACTCTCTCAACTCCCAAACGAACTTTTGTATTCGGAGCACGAGAAACCTGTTGCTTCATGTGAATAAACAGCTTACTGTGATAGATCCCCAGAGTGTGTTGGGAAGAGAGAGAGAGAGAGGGACTTCCACTGGANTTGTGCAAAAGTTTTCCAGATGGTAAGCAGTCGAGATAGATAATTTCAATCGCAAGATTAATCAAATATTTAAGGAACCTTGTTGAGCTGCATCTAAGGCGACGTTTGAGGTAATACTGTTGGATGTACTTATATTGTCTTGAGTTCTGATTAGGCCCTCTAGGTGCCCGCTGAGGTAGTTCTGTTTGTGAGGTAGGGTTGAGTTCACATGGGCTGGTAGATTTACTATGCAACTTTTTGCGACGGTGGCATTAGGCATCGCGGCCACGCGCTGCTTAACCGATGGCCGCTTACATTGGTGGCCAACACCGGCATTCAACCATTGGCCACCTTGAAATTTTGTTTTCAATTAGGTGACTAAAAGGGTGGAAGTGGACGATGCACAGATGTCATTCGACCTCGCGCCGCGTGCGATGCTGTTCGTGCTCTTCGGGGGCTTCAGGCTTCCTGCCGAGGGAGTGGGAATAGGAACTGGAGAGCGGAATCTGGACAGTTAGGGGGCACTCGAGGGTGTCTAGTGGTGGGCTGGTGGTGAGAGAGGAAATAAGGCTGGATGTGGGAACAATGGAATGTGTTTGTTGTTCGGATGCCGACGCTTTGTTATGGTTGTGGCTCTTGCTCGCTCGCTCGCGTTCCCTATCGCTGCACGACGGACGCTACTAGCGATGGANCCGTCGCTGCCTCGGGCTCATCCCGCCAGGATAATCTCACAGGCGAGCACTGTGCAGCTTTCGGGCGCAGATGCAAGACTGCTCAAACAGGCAGTGGATTTGCGGCGGGCGCCACCACTAGGGGGCGGACGCAACGCGTTCCTGCCCGAAGCCGACCCAAGCAACAAGTTTGATCCCTTTTTTCTGTGCCTGTTCGCGCGGCGGCTCAGGGGTGGGTTGTTTGGCGCATTGAAGTCAAATACTGCGCCAAATAGTTCACCATCTATGAGCGATAGGCGAATTACTGGCACAGGCACACCACTTGACTGGATTATTTGGCACACTTTTCTAAATGCCGCGCATTCGCGGATACACAATGGGATAATGGCAATCCGGCGGCCCGACCACTTGGGCGTCCCGATCGCTTGATAACAAAGTTATGGCAGCGAGACAACTATCCGCAGCGACAAGTCTCCTATTACTATCTATCTTCGACATAAGGCTTTTTCAGGTTTCCAGTTTGCTTTCTGGCAAATAAAAAACGCCTTCCACCATCTAGGAAGCGAGTAGGCACTCGAGGGGGCGGGTCTAGCAAACGAGCTAAGGGTTGATGTGAGCTGTTGGTCGCATTCTCGAGTAATGGTTGTGCCAAAAGCAATAGGGTGGCTCATCTGGTGGGGAGAGATCCTAGTTATAAAATGGTTAACACGGATACTGGTTGCATGACGCTCAACATGTGCCCAAGCCAGCTTTTAGGCTCTGAAATAGCTTCAAGTAAAGTAAGACGGGCTCACTCAATGCAATCTGCTAAAGGCAAACTGCCAAGATTGACGGCAAGAGATGAGCCTGAATAGGGCTAGTAGTGCCGAGGAAGAAACTCTCAGGTCAACTTGCAGAAAAGTGCAATCTGAATGGAGATTGGTGCGTTTGGACGTATTGTTTATTCAGCAATACTGTCCCAATTCTATGCCTATCTACAGATCTCTCTACTCTAAGCTTTGGTGCATGGCCATAGACGGAGCGGATTTGAAACGCAACGGTTTTAGGTCTCCGAAACTAACGGCGAGATGGTCGATGGTTATGTTTGTAGACCGCGACTTCCTGACAGCGAAACAAATCGCATACTTGGGCGAGAGGTCCATTGGAATGTTTGACTCGAGACATCTTGATAAAGCAAAAATTCGCCACTAGATGCCAAGATGAGTAGAACATCAAAGGAAAGATTGATAAGAAATTTGCATGACAAATACCGTGAGCTACATGGGCTCTTAGAGGCAGCATGGCGTATTGCCCATGACCAGATTAAGCTACTTACTTTTGCCCGTGAATGAAATTCATTCATTAACGAAGCCTTTAACTGTTCGATATCCAAGATCGACCATATGTGAGGCTCAATAGGTAAATGTTTGATCTATGACAGGGCATTGAACTTTGAGTGGGTGAGATATGAGTCTGATTATATTCCATTAGTATTTTAGGGCTCGAGCTTGGAGTTGCCCAACTAGAAACTGGACTGAGGCCATCAATAATGTGCTCAAATATTGTTGATAGGTTTGGCTTTACGTTCGTCCCATTGACGCACCAAACTATTGGAAGACGCTACCGCTCGAAGCTGGAAATGGCTGGGCGATACAAGTAACTTTGAGTTCGGTTTCGTTGTTCGTGTCCTCAAACTTCAACTGCTATTAATGTCGACAAATATCGCTACAATGTATACATTTTTATTATAGACAACGAACAAAATTGGAGCGGCCACCTGTGTGGTGTACCCTTCGGAAAATGTGAATTTAAAGCATCTACTTTGTTCCTATCGACAGGCTGAGTTTATCCGACCGAAGCAACGAGTGACTAGTGTTGTTCTCGGTGTTCCATCAAACAACTGATTCGATCTATATTGAGGCAGGAGTTCAATTTGATAATGTAGCGTTACCATCACATATCATTCACTCAACGGCTAATACGCGGCTAAAGGATCGCACCATCCAACTCTCTTGCATAATTTGCCACAACCGATTTTGCCGGTCGTGCTCGACCTCGTGGAGCTGATGAGTATGTGCAACATCGTCTCTCCGGATTGGATTGAATTTTTTCGTCTCGTTGTTGTAGAGAGCTGTCGAGTCAAATTGACTGCTCATGTGTTTGACACCTGGATCGAGAGTTTGAATTTAAAGGTACGTTGTTGCGTCGCTCAGCCTGCTTTTTAGACCGGAAATAGAGGGAACCATGTCATAAATTTGGGTATCTAGCTGAGTTTCTGTATCAAAAAGAGACATCCAGAGTTACCCTTCGGCAAATTTGTTCGAACACAGTCATGACTCGATTCGCCTATGTGAACTAGTGTTATTCTTGCAGACAAGAGATGAATACTGGGCGACTAACAATAGATTTACTCTGCAAGGCCATCGTTCAGATTGAATGAGGGAAAAGTCCCGGCTTCTAAGGTGACCATCTTACGTAGCAGCATCTAATATCATCTTACTGACCTTTGTAAATATTCGGTGATGGGTTAGATTTGGATTCCGTCTTCTGAGAGAGAAACTAACCTGGGCTCAAGATAACTCAGCAAACGATTTTCAAGGGATTCGTATCGACTAATCCTCACTCTAGTTGTGGATGGTTGGATTGAAGGTGTACGCATGATGGGCCAGTTTCACCTGTTGAACTAGAGGAGAATGTGGCGGGTGCATTTGGTCTGCCGAGTTTGTTGGTCGTTCGGGTGCGAACGAATTTGACAGTACAGTTGAGGATCAGGCTGATATCGATTCATGGCCCGGTTGGGCTTGAATGGAAATGGGTCTTTCAAACGCAGAAAGATGTCTTCAATAAAGGATCGCCCAGGTGCCTCCGTTCAATATGCTGCCTACACCGTGTCCTCCGCCCTCTAATGGACGCTGTATCCTTGGTAGTCTTGGTGTGTGGTTTTAGTTTGAAGATCATAGAGGGACCTCCAGTCGACTTGGTGCGCTTCATCTATCAATAATAATTCAAGTATTCAAGGCGAGCACCAAANTATCCTAAATATGGTCGAACTGGAGAGGCCGGCGAGCGTAGCAGCATGACGAAATTGGCGCTCAGGTAGCCTCTTGTCGTGGCCAGCTTACAAGATAGGTAATCGCGGAATGCAATTGGCTGGGGGCAGAGAAAGAAGGAAGTTTTGCTTGGACAGTGCAGGCACATCGCGCCAGTGCCACCAATATCACATACAAATAGATAGATCGGCAGAGAGAGAGAAAGAAAGAGAGAGATTTCGGGCCCGGCAAAAGCACGTCTGGGCTCGAGAAATGCACTATCATGATGCCCATCGACGTCGATTGGAATCCGCCGCCACCACTAGTGGCTTCCATGCTTTTGGCTGCGGCTCCACCGCAGGCTACAGCGGCCTCGCTTACTGGCTCCGCTTCAAGCCGGGATTCATCGACCAGGCCCCGTCTAGTGGAAAACTCGTAACTCCACCGCCTTGGACTTGGCGATGGGATGGCCAATGGCTAGATGCCGAGTTCGAGTATGTGGACATGGCCTTAGAGGCAAGTGATAATAAATTGAGATCAGACCAGGGCTTTTGAGGGGGGCAGCGGCTGCCACTGCCGCTGGGGCGCCCACACTATGCTCGCTGTAAGCAGTTCCAATCGTTTGAGCCGGAGAAATTAGNCCCAGATTAGCAGCTCCAAGATGGGAACTTTACCTGCTTGAACTATCCAAGGGCAACCCAGTGTTGCCATCCGAGATGCCCAGGACTCGCACAAACATTAGGAAAGAGGGGCCGGGCTTGCAAGTAGCAACTGGCGCTCCTTAGGCGGCCCTCAAAGCGGACGAGGCTCGACACAGTGGTTCAAATCGAACAACATTATTTGACCCGAACCAGACTCACTCGACGGCGGTCGCTTCTTCCTTTTCAAACGACCGATGGCGCCAAAACCCTTGAAATGCCTCCCATGCTGTTGTTGTTGCTGCTGCTGCTGCTCCCTGTCTGAAACCAGAAGACAACCAACTAGACCCTCGTCGTTGGCGGCGCCGACCGATTGGTTCGGCTGCAATTTCGTGCTCGCTCAACAGGTTAGCCCGGACGAGGAACTCAATTCGCGAGCCTGGATAGCTGAATGCCCGAAACGTTGGCTCCGTTTGCCGCTTCAGCTGGGATTGGTTAGATTTGAGCCTGTTCGTCAACATGCTCGTCGAGACGCGAAACTCGTGAGCTTGAAGAGTGGGCAAAAGGATTGTTGGTATTCAGCATTCTGCTCGCCTCGNNNCTACCATCCTCGAACATCTGTGTCGGACACAACTTGAGTCTTACGCTAGTTTGAACCACCAGCAAGTTTCCGTCTGGCCAAAATGGTGGCCAAGCCTGAGCTTAGAGCAAAACAACCAATCCGATTGGTTTGCTCNCCGCCTAATCGAGCGAGCGCATCACCATCGGGCGGATCATCGTCGCCAGGGAATCACTTTAGCTGTTGCACTCTCTCTATACAAATGCCAAATCCTGGGCAAATTTGGCAAAGGTAGAAGCCGCACTTTAGGTTTGGCAGGCGCGATCACGGATGTGCTTGTGGTCATCGGCGCGGTCGTCGTTCCAAGCGTAGCCACTAGAGAGCTTACCTATCGGGCGAGCTCATTCTTGGCCAGGCAAAGTTCGAATTTGCCTTGCTCAGCTGGGATTGATTGTTGAGCCTCGAGCGGCAAGATAAGAGGATGCTTTTTGCTGATGGATTTGCGCAATTTGTGGCCGAGAGACAGCGAGCTAGCTTGGCGTTAGCATGAGCTTGAGCAAGAGGAAATGTGTCGCGCTGAGTTGAGAGCCAGAACATTTTGCGAGAACAAGTTCCAATCCTTATCGGCTCGCTCATCTAGAATAGAGAGAGAGAGAGAGGGAGAGAGAGCAAGCGAGAGTCGGACATTCTGAAATCAAATCAATCCATCTTGTACATCCACATAAGATTAGCGCCTGGGTGTCAGACGGAGCAGCAACAGCGGCGGCAACGATCTGTTCTCAATTTTTGGGTCAACTTGAGAAGAGGAGATAAAATATTAAGCGACCTGAGGGCATCAGCGGCAGGTAGAGGTGGGAACCGAGGGAAAGTAGCGAAAAGCGAGCAAAGGTGCCGCTCCAACATTCAAGGGTCCTGCGCAAAGTGAACCCGAACCAGGTATTAGAGAAACAGTTTCATAATAGTTATAATCAGTGTTGAGAGGCCTTGTGAAGGTTAGAGCGAAAATCAGTGCGGGGACGGCTCAAGTTTGGTTCGCCACCATGGATGCTCCCAGTTGCCGATAGTTCTAGCTCTTGGTGTTGAACTTGAAACTTTCACGATCTGCTGCCATTGCAACGAACAAACGCCTTTCCATCGGCAACCTGACAATTCAATTTNATGCAAATGCTCTGTCAAAGGAGTTGTTACAGTTACATTTGTAGTTGAACACTGTGAGATAGGGCTAGGAGAGAGGAGTGCGCAAAACCTGGTTTGAGTTAACCAAAGTTTGTTGGCTCTAATCAAACACATTTCATGCAAATAAGTGTGCCTGGTTCGCGCCACTCATGCAGGTTCGTGGCAAGTGTGCGCACTTTTAACCAGCAGCAAACCAGCAGTTCAAGAACAACACGACCAACATCTTATCTTTCCTCATTGGCGCCGCTTGTAGCGACAACCGGGCTTCTCCTTCGAACCCGCAAACTCGCATAGAGATCGTGCAAACATCTGCCCAGACGAGCAAACATTTGCAGTCGTGCAAGCCGACCAATCGAGCAAGAGAGATAGGAACCTAGAACAAGTGTAACCAGCTAGTAACTGCGAGAGCCCGCGCGACCCCCAACTGAAGCCGAGAACCCGCACGCTCCATAACGACGGCCGCCACAATAGCAACACCGACCACCACCAACTCCTCTCAGAGCCTGCGCCAGTCAAGCCGACTCTGCCAGCCACCTAGTCGGCTAGCTTTGAAAGGAGTTCAGCGCCTGGCCTTTGGAGGCCAATTGATTCGTAGACGTTTGCTCGCCGATCCGATGAAGGAGGAAGTTGGAGCCATAGTGTTCGCGCCTCAACCCTCGAATCAGCTGACCAACACAGCAGAACAACACCATCAGCAGCACGAGCCAGAACAACAACATTCAGCCATGGCCACTGTTAGACCAATATCACCGCAGTATCAGCACACACTCGACTCGGCCATCTCCTTGGCNAAGGAATTGGCCTCGAAGAATATGGCCGATTCGGGCGAATCTAGCCCAAAGACGCCCAACTCGCCCGATAAGAGACGATTTAATTTCAAATTAAAACACTTTAGCAAAAGTTTTAGTGAAGCCTCGGCCAATATTCGGGACATTGAATCATCGATTTCCTATGAAGCCAAGCAAGCATACAAGTCGCTGGTTGAAAGGGGACCATACAATTCGTTCTCGAATCATCAACATCATACCCATACAATAGGTACGCACATGCATCATGGACAGTACACAAACGATGATTTCTCGAGCTCAAACAAAATGAAACACGTGGGCACGTTTACAATGAAAAAATCTTTCTTCTAAACCATAATTATTGATCCCATTAGAACGATTTATTAATGTTGAAGCCAACTCCATCGCGATCATGTATCCCAGGTGCTGAATCGATGAACGAACTCCAGAGCCTATGAAGTTGGGCACAATATCAGGAGTTTTTTGTGCATCATATGTTGAAACAATATGCGACCAAACGTTCATATCATTCTATCTTCAATTAATGCCAAGAAGGGCCGTTTTCTACAGAAAGATCAGCTCACAATTAGCCCACATTACCTGAGACGGTTCCACCAATTTCATGACAATCTACACTCATGGTCCTTATTGCAATGTTTACACCAGAGAAATGTCAAAAGCGCCAACAGAAAATATGCCTGCTTTCTGCTCAACATAACGAGTCAGTCGGCCAAGAACTTTGAGAGATACAAATACGTTTGGCAGGATGCAGATTTAAGGGTGGCAGTTGATGGATCGGCCAACTATCTAGCTGAAAAACGACTGGTGCAAACCGCCGATGTTATATGCGGTGACTTTGACTCGATAGATGCTAAACTTTTAGAAAGTTTACGCTGCCCTACCAAGGCCTCCAAACTTCAGTTTCTCAGGGACAATCGGGACAGATCAAGCAGACTAACTCTGCCACAAGTGATAGAAACTCAAAATCAGAGTCAAACCGACTTCACTAAGAGCTTAAGAGTTGCGGCCGAGATTCGGCCCGACATCAGTTTCTTCATCGGTCTCTACGACACAGACGGCTCTAGGATCGATCACCTGTTTGGGCTTGTGAACACTCTACATCTATTTAAAAAGAACGTTGTGATTGTAAATGTGCGAAGCAATACTATCTCATGGATACTCTGGCCAGGTAGACACTCTATCAAGAAATTGCATGGAAAGGAAATGTGCTCCCTTGTACCTTTCAGTGGTCCAGCAGAGCTAACAACTGAAGGGCTTGTATACGATCTAAGTCCGAATGTGAGCCTTCACTTCGGAGGCAAGATAAGCACGTCAAACATATGCCTGGAGGAAGCGAATGCTATATCTATAGATACTAATCACGAAATATTATGGTCAATAGATCTATGCACATAATTCTTGATGTAAAGCAACCAAAATCGTTCGACTTCCTTCCGTAGAACCTCAACTTTTAACGACCAGTGTCTAACAAACTGGTGCACCAAACTGCACCATTCCTTGCTTATCAACGTTTGTCTTCTGTTGATTATGCCAATAAACGATTTTCTGGTTTCTCACCTAAATTTAGACCAAACTGTCGCTTATTACACATTCTGGCCAGAGATTGGCACAGTCTAGGGGCCTCCCCCGACATTGTCGCCAGCAGCTAGTGATACGAGAGTGCCACTTGGACTTTCTTCAGAAATTGGAGAGCTAGAGAAGGTATACCTACTCTAAATTACGCGGATCTAGCCATAATGTATTGTCGTAAACGCGCATACCGGATGCATAAACCCAAATTTGAAAGTTCGAAATGTAAGGTATGATTTTGTGCCGACATTTAGGCACAGCGATGTGCTAACTGTGCACAGTGCGCAGTAAAGCGCTGCTCCTCAAGCGCATAAATGCATAACAGTTGGCTGGACTCACCGAGAAGGCGCGTGGTTCGTGAGTCTGGTCATGGTGTCCATGAACCAGCGAAATGCAGCGCCGCCGATGCTACGACTGCTGAAACTGCTACATCCACGACTGCGAGAGAATGGTTCGCTTGTATGGCAGCGACTGTGAGTGGGAGAGGGAGAGGGAGAGAGAGCGCAGGCTGGCCGCTAGTGAGAACAAAGGCAACCAGCGGCGGCCGAGAAAGACTCCATTGGCCGGTGTGTGGCTCTTCCGAACTCGCCTTCTCTACTCCTTGGCCACTCTCGGCCGCAAACTCATCGATCGGCTTATCGAACAGCATCTTTACTGGACGCCAACTTGTTGGAGCCTATTTGTCATCCCACCATCACTAGCCACTCTTTAAAACCCCATGGCTCGCCGCCATTCAGGAGCACCCACTCTCCGCCATTAATCATAGCTATGAACTATTGCTAAATCAAACGCAACAACACCTATTGGTAGCTCTCTCATTTTAAAGCAACGAATCCATCCACCACAGTGAAATGGATCGCCTCTTTGGCTCCCTGAGGGGCTTTATCAAAATCGATCAAATCGTAACCGACTCGTTCGTCTTCAGGCTCCACCATAAGTTCACTGTTGCCATATTAATCGGCGCCAGTCTACTTGTTACATCGCGCCAATACTTTGGCGACCCAATCGATTGCATATCAAGGGACGACATTCCGCCTAATCTGTTGGACACTTATTGCTGGATTCATGCCACCTTTTCAGTAGTTGACTCATGGAACAAGACGGTTGGAGTTGACGTCCCCTATCCTGGAGTTGACAAGTATAGGCCTGGAGAGGAGCGGGTCTACCACAAGTACTATCAATGGGTCTGCTTTGTCCTCTTCTTTCAAGCAGCTTGCTTCTATGCACCGCGTTATATTTGGAAGCTGTTTGAAGGCAACAGGCTTCGAACTATTTTACTTGGAATGGACTGCCCAATCCTACCCGACGCCCACAAGAGGCGCGAAGTTTTGATCAAGTACTTTCGTAATAACATGGGTGCTCACAGGGTCTATTACATGTCATACGTTATCTGTGAAGCTCTAGCATTTGTCAACGTCATTCTTCAAATGTACTTGATTGATTCATTTTTGGGTGGTGAATTCAGCACGTACGGAACAAAGGTTATCAACTTCACCGATTGGGACGAGTCAGTTCGTTACGATCCGATGGTACGAGTCTTCCCAAGGCTGACAAAATGCACCTTCCACAGGTACGGGTCCTCAGGTGATGTGCAGAAACACGACGCAATGTGCATCTTGCCAATCAACATAATCAATGAGAAGATTTACATCTTTTTATGGTTTTGGTTTTATTTTCTTGGGATGGTTACATTTTTGAGTCTCATCTGGAGACTCTCGACCTACTCATTCCGGGGAGCCAGGCTTTTCGTCTTCAAGCAGCGCGCTAAGTTCTGCTCTACTCAAGAACTTGTACAAGTATTTGACTCATTGCCTGTCGGCGATTGGTACCTTATAGACTTGCTCGCCAAAAACATGGATGCTGTCCATTTCCGGGATTTTATCAGCGAATTGAATGATCATCTCAGGAAGGACTACTATCACTCGTCATCGGATACGTCACATGTATTTGTTGGTACTGCTTAGANGTACCGAGCTCATCNCTCAACGATCACGCACAAACATCGTAACCTCATCCATGACAACTATCGGATTAAGAAAAGCTATATAATGTTAAATAAATTCACGATAGCTTCTTATTCTGCGGAACAAACAAAACGCACATCAGTTCTGGGAACGCATCTCGACTAATATCTAAATCAATTTTTCAGAGAAATGTGTGGTAGTCACGAGATGGATGCTCTCGAGGAATGGATACGAGGCATCTTGAAGCTCAGACTGGCCACCGCAGAGTGAAGTCCAGATGTAGCTAGGGGAGTAATGTCATATTGGATCATTACAAATAGTGATAATTTCATTAGAAATGGTCTACAAATTTTGGATCCCGAATAGGAGAAAGCGAAGCTTGGTTCATGTGATGCCTTTTCCGATAAGCTCGGAGTTTATCGTACTAGTATAGATACAAAGTGTTTGGATCAGGTGCAGAAGGGACACAGATTTTATCTACAGTTCATCTCGCTTCTTCTCTTCCCCATCACGGTTGAATCCTACAAGCTCGTCTGTTGCATGCTTTGCAACATAGCCAAGTAGACCCTCAAGGTCTCGACTGCCCTCGTATTTGACTGGCGTTTTGGTGTCCTTCGGAAACCAGTACAGAGTAGGGAATCCATGCACTGTGAACAAATCGGGAACATCATTTGCAGTAGCATCTAATTTCACTATGTCAACTCCCGGCTCGTCTTTCAACTTGTTTCCGAGCTCCTCCCATGTGGGAGCAAGCGATTTGCAGTGCCCGCACCATGGTGCATAGAATTCGATGAAAATGTCTTTCTCAGATTTGATGACCAATTTTTCAAAGTTCTTGCCTACAGCGACTTTAACGCTTGCACCCTCGTTATCTGGTTCGTCCTCTGACTTCATGAATGGTTCTAGCTTTCCATCTATCAACGATTCTACGAATCTTGTGAATGAGTCAACCGAGAATTTCTCCTGGAGTGCATACTTCTTTCCATCCTTGTCTTTGGCAACGACTGCTGGTGCTTGCTCCTTAGACAGCCTAACCATATCTATTCCATATTCACTCAATTCGCTAGCGAAGTTTCCGACGTTCGAAATAGCGAAAGTGATGTCTTGGTCTTTGTATTTGGATGCGACCTTCAGTACTCTGTTTCTCCAGTAGTTTGTACCCTTTGGATCCTTTTCGTAGTCAACATTGTAGTAGACAACCACATTGGGTTTGGGAATATCGCGATTAGCGGGAGTCCTCGGCACTACAAGACCGTTGCTGTTCTCTAGAATCCAATCCCTCAGTTCATCACTAGAGTCGTAGATAAGATAATCAGGTTCAAACTTGCTTCGATAGTGTGCTGGGCGTGCAAGAAGAATTGTTGAGACTTTAACAGTCTTATCGGCACCCAAGGTAACCAACTTCTCAAATTTATCAGAAGCTTTATCTTCAAAGATGTGCAGGTATGAGGCGAGATCGCGGTTTTGATTTGCTGTCTCGATGAATTGTTTGTATTGGGAGTCGTCAGCGTCTCTGAACAAACCAATCACTAGCAAGTTCTTAGTCTCTTTGTATAATTTATCCAATTTTTCGAAGCTGTCAAGCTGTTTCGATGGTGGACCAGCGAGCGAGCGCATCTTCTTCACGATACTATCGGCATCTCGGCCATCATTGTAGTCGCTGGACTTGCCATTTCTGAAAATTTTGACAGTTGGATAGCCCTGAACTTCGTTCTGCGAACATATCTCTTTGCCGCCACCTTCGTTTGTACAATCGACTTTGGCCAATGGGACAGCCGGATCGTCATTGGCTAGTTTGGTCGCCGCCTCCTCGTACTCAGGGGCCAATCTCTTGCAATGGCCGCACCATGGTGCATAGAATTNTACCAAAATTAGATCTTGCGAATCGACGGCGGATTTGAAAGCATCTGGACTNAAGTTTGAGTAGTCAATCACAGAATCAGCCGCTTTAACGACCAATAGGAATGGAATCAATAGGCTGACGGCTTTAATAAATGTTGTCATGATTCTCATGAGGTAAGAGCCTTTGAAGGATTGTCGCTGAAGTCCGAATACTAATTGAGAAGACTTTGTTTAGCTGAATCAGGATTAAGTANTAATTTTATCGAGATGGTACCTCGCTTGTTGAGGATGGTTTTGGAAGGACGAAGCGGAAACAATGAGTACACGTAAGGTTTTCTTTGGCAGCATGAGATCACTGCCGAATAGCCAGTGCACAGCGAGCANTCATTTGGGCCAGCGCTGGGAGAGGGCAGTCACTGAGTGGGCGTGTCACCGGAATGGTTTTTATTTATTTTCAAGGCTGTACGGTCGCCTGGTGAAAGATCTCTTTTCTCAAATCCTCCTCCAGGATATGATAAACAAGGTGATACAGATGATGTGATGGTGTCGGTCCAGCAAACGACTGACATTTCAGGGCGATATTTTGGCGAGCAAGTTGGCGTTTTGAATGGTTAACGTTGCACTGGTCGTCAGCACTGACGNTGTGTGCAGCTCCAATCAAGACGTTGAGCATATGATATCTATCCTGACGAGCCAGAACAGATCACACCAATTTTGGATCTAACTCGTGCACTCTTCAAAAATATCTCTGGTGAGAACTCCAAGTCTACTCTATTGATATATTTCAGATGGTAAATCTTGCAATATGAGCCGTATGAGGTCCTGGTACACACAGGTACCAAACAAAAATGCGCAGCATCTTTACTCAACTTACGCGAGTCTCGTCATAGTAACTTGGGTTCTGAAGCACTTAACGATTATGACAATGGCCGCTGAGAGTGTCAATCATGTCACATGTGGCTCGGTCATCAAACTTGGGAACGATCTCAAAACAAAGGTGAGGCTACATTCACATGATATCAAATATGGCTCGGGCAGTGGACAGCAATCGGTGACAGCGGCAGAGAATCAAGATACAAACAGCTACTGGTGAGTCTAGTTTCGATGGTTTCTTTCAAATCAGAATGTGCAGTTCAAGTGATAACGTGAGATCTCTATTTGTTCAACAGGACAATTCTAGGATCTAAAGATCAGTCATGCGTCAGAGGTGAACCAATTGAGTGTGGATCAACAATAAGATTGCAACATGTGCAGACTAGAAAATTCCTTCACAGTCACTTATTTAAATCCCCGTTGAGTAGCCAGCAAGAGGTCAGCGCCTTCGGCAGTGATATAGATAGCGATACCGGTGATCACTGGAAAGTCNACTGTGGTGGCAAGCATTGGCAGAAGAATGAATCAATTCGATTGAAGCACCAAGATACAGGAGCCTGGCTATCCCTGTCTGGCAACACCTATGGCCGACCAATTTTTGGCCAACTAGAGGTTGTCTGCTCTAGTTCCAGTGACAGTTCAAGTAATTGGAGAACAGCTGAGGGTGTCTATGTGCAGCCAACGGTCAAGGCAGGTGTGAGTGTCGAGCATGACGAGTTATGATTATCACTAGTTCAGCAGTGGTTGGATGCA
>Ga0058699_1000125_pt1 | contig 19962 bp, 14 predicted proteins | sample AgamicAtPe_FD_55078 | JGI IMG/M metagenome (GOLD analysis project Ga0058699, IMG submission 55078) | Agave microbial communities from Guanajuato, Mexico - At.P.e | ecosystem: Host-associated > Plants > Phyllosphere > Phylloplane/Leaf | place: Guanajuato, Mexico | collected 2012-10-15 | reverse complement strand
CAACTAGTTCAGGCACCGCTTAGACCTCCTTCATGCCAGTAAGGTGAAATATCTTTTCCAAATGCCCTTGAGCAGATGGGTTAGCTGTGATAGCTCCGGATTACATGATCAAGGCTTTATTGTTTGTTCTCTTGAAACAAAAACAAATTGTTCGTGGCAGCAATGGCAATAACATTCTCCTTTGGATGCCAAGCCGAGTATAAAATTTTCTTTGTAAAGTCTAGACTATCCACACTAATTTCGTCTTTTTTCTTCTTATTCGATGGGCACACTTTTCTTGGTTTCAGAATATTGTTCTTGGCAACTTCTTTTGAGGCCTCAAGCATGATATCTCGCTTTGTATAGCGATCGCAAATCTTGAAAAAGTTATTGTATGAACCTGTCAGAATATAATTATCTGTACCATCGAAGCAGCATTCGAACTTGTCAAATATGTATTCACTTTCGTACAAACTGCATAGTTTCGAACGGAGAAACTCGTGCACATGATAACACTCAACTGGCCTTGAGTTCATGTTTATATCCCATACTTTAACAGAAACAAAATCACGTGATATAAGGTAACGACCGTTGTTGCTAAACTTGATGCCTGATATACTGGAGATGATCTCGCTGAAGAAGCTTCTAATAAAAGGGTCCTCAGGTTCTTCAAAAACTGTGAAAATTTGATGGTAGTTATGGATGGGAGAGTGTTAAGATTGCTGAAAACTAATCGTGCCTCCACTACAGAAGGTACCGTTCTATCTGATAAGTTACTTACTTTTGGCATGTTGATCGCAAAGAGCTGAAGCTCTCATATCGCATAACCTGATAATACCTCTACTACTACTGTAGACGAAAACATTGCAATGGTTTGGATGAAACTCGGCCGCTGTTATAACCTCAACCAATTCCTCCATATTAACAGGTTTAATATCAACTATGTTAAAACTTTCATCAGTCACTTCTTGGTGCCATAAATTAATTCTTAGATCATCTGCGGACAAATAAGTCTCTTGATCACTATTGATTGAGATTGAATTAATGTGATAAGTGTGAGCATTGGCAAATATCCTCCTCGGTGTAGCTTCAACAGTTAACTCTGTTGGAACAACAGTGGGTACACGCAATTCTCTAATGGGGCTTCTAATATGTTGACCAAAGTCGTCTTTAAGGTTGAAGCCATCTATCCTTCTGTCACGTTCTGCAACTTTCCATAATTTAATCGTTTTATCATTTGTTGATAATAGAAAATGGGCTGGATTTCTTCGCTTCAACCACCTAATCTTGTTGATCTTCTCTTCAATCTCTAAGCTTTTTAGGTAGTCGAATTCGGCTTCATGGCTTTGAAATGTTGAGTAAACATTGTATTCACATTTTCTGAAGTTGTTTGTTGTTGTTGCTGTTGCTGTCGGCGATTGGTTGCCGTCCTCTTGTGATATATTGTTCGTTGATGAAGATTGTTGCGTTGGCGGTGGGTCGGTCGTTGATTTTCTGGGTGTATGATCACGGTTAAATATAACTACTCGGCCTCCTTTATCACCGGTGGCCAACAATTCGCCATCGTGATTGAATTCAACGCAAGATATAATATCCGATTCGGTTGAGTCGTTCTCTAAGCTGCCCTTAACTTGTGCGAATTGAAACTGTAGCGGCTCCGCCATGTCAATTAGCGAGGTTATGTTTTATCTATTAGATTTTGTGTAGGCAATGAGTTGGTTTCAATTGGCGCATCTATCACTATATCAATTTAAATAATTTTCTCTATCCCATATCGTGTTCATATTATACACTTGCCTGCCGTTGTAGCCCGCTCATGCTATGTGTTTGCCTGCCACCCTCTCGCTCTATCCATCTCTATTGGTAGCTCGCTTGCTCGCTCACTCGCTGCTCGTCTTTTCCATCGAGTCCTATCAATGCCAAAGTTTACACTCACGCAGAACGCTCTTCTCGGGCTCAATCAATGCAGATTTACTTTGTGTACGCGCGTTAGCGCACAAACCGCTCCAACACAGCCGCTCGCAGGAAGCACGCGGTGGCGCCATCCGCGAGGAACCTCGGCGGTTTTGAGTGGCCCAAAGGCACATGTACAGGGTGAGATTAAAATTGTTCCATCCTAAATTCCAAACTTATCTCGCCAAAACGCAATTATCTGGTTCTGTTCCAAAACCGACATATTCAACAAACATGGAAAAACTCACCAGATCGCTGTTCAGACTGTCCAGGATCAGTCACCTGAGGTTGCAAGCGGCGCCGCCGATCACTGCCTACTGGACAACAGTGCGCCACTACAACACCAAGCCTCCGGCCTCAAAGAAGGTTGAATCCTTCGCGAGGCCAATTGGCGAGATTCTTGACAGAGAAATTCACGAGGAGACAGCAGAGCTTAGCCAACACTTGACTACCGACCAATTTCCAGGGTTTAGCGTGGAAACTGACGACTCTGATGTCAAGCTAACTAAACAAATCGGCAACACCACAACCACCATTAGGTTTAGCGTTTCTTCATCGTTAAACGAGTGGCCAAGCGAACCTCAAGATGATCAAAATCAAGCAGAAGGAACGAGTACGAAATTAGTTAGTATGCCAGAATTTCAGGTTCAAATCAGCAAAAACAACCAAACTCTTGAGGTGAGCTGCTTCTTCGAGGAGATGGAGCTAGATGAGGAGTCTGGCGAACCGTATGCTAGCGAGCCCATGTTTGCTATCGACGAGCTGGTTATGTACGAGGGCGAGCCCAAGGAGACAGAGTTTGCAGTTAGTGCCGAGTACTTCCAAGAGGATCTCCAGGCTGCACTGATACAGTATTTAGCCGAGCACGGGGTCGATGAGGAATTTTCTAAGAATCTAGTCGCCTTCGCAACAAGTTATGAGAAGAAACAATACGTTGGTCTCATGAGGCGTCTCAGAGGTTTTGTCTCAAAATAATCAGCCCACAATAAGTCGACTTAGCTTTGCCTCTAGTGATAGCAAGCTCTTTATGAATAAAAAACAATCAACTAGCTATCAAAACTTCCCTCCTTCATCAAACCTTTTCCAATCCCCAACATTGATTTGCTACTGTAACAACTGACATGGGCAAGCCTCGAATTGCGGTGAGAAATTGAGTTTGAACTCAAAGTAGTCGCTGACGGGCCATTCTCTCTGAAATCACAGATCGACCGGGGCAGTGTTTCGGCTGTTCAAGAGCTTTAGAATCCATCGTTGATGGAGAGAATTGATGTTGCCTAACAAGCGCTCGTTCATGAGCAGCGGCAAACAAGTTCCCTGCATTAAGTTGCCCGGTGTTCGGACACCAAAGTTCGAACTTAAAACTATGGACAGTTGTTNTAACTTCGAATTGAATATTTCAGTATATCTTAATAATTTTCGCGTCTCCTAAATTTCGCGAGGATCCAAAACATGACAAGCGCAAATTTATTTGGGGCACCATTTATTTATTTGATATAACAACCACATCGAATCTCATGTTTCGTAATCAAAATGATTTATTCGCTTGTGGCAGTTGCAGTAATCTCACTTGTTGGTCATCGAACAGTCGTTAGCCAAAACGATGAAGATACTGGATTGTTACAAGATTTGAATGATACAAGATTTGAATCTATACTTAATCAAGATCACTACCCAATCGAGGAATTGCATGAAAATCCACGATGTCAGCTAATGAATATACCGTTCTGCGAAAATGTTGGCTACAACAGCACAATGTTACCTAACTTTCTTGGACATCAGACGCAACAAGATGTCATACATGAAATTAATATCTACCATCCGCTGATGAAAGTGGGCTGCTCGCCCGACTTGAAATTGTTCCTCTGTACAGTCTACGCGCCAATTTGCTTCGATCACGTCAACGGAACTAGACCATTATTCTTGTTTCCNTGTAAATCACTTTGTGAATCTGCTCGCCAAGGCTGCTCCACGCACCTTAAACAGTTTATCAACGATTGGCCACCAGCTCTGCAATGCGATAAATTTCCGGACAAGAAACGAGATACCGGTGTCATTTGTGTTGGTAAGGACGAGGAAAGTAAATTTGCTCAGAATGGTATTGCATCAAATGACAGGTCGGATAGCTTTAGTTCGGAGATAAAACGCGATCTTGGGTTTGTCTGCCCNAAAAACTTTGAGGTTAACTCTTATAAACTGCACCTCAATGGTAAAACCTATAACAACTGTGCCATGCCATGCGAAGATGTCCTACTCGACAAGAATCACACGCAAATTGTTCGAATCACAACCGGAATACTAGCTATCGTTTGTCTTCTATCAACTATCTTCACTTGCGTTACGTTCCTACTCAATACTAAGCGATTCAAGTATCCTGCCAGACCCATAATCATCATAGCGTTCTGTCAGCTACTAGTTGCTGCCTGTTATCTCATCGGATTCATCACAAGCAACAAAATATCGTGCAACGATCCTGCAGAACCGCCAAAGTCATTGCCAAATATGCGAATGATTCGCACAATAACCATGGGAAACAAGAAGGGTAGCTGCACATTGCAGTTTATGGCGCTGTACTTCTTTCAGATGAGCACTATATTCTGGTGGCTCATGATGACGATCAGTTGGTATATGATCGCTCGTCTAAAATGGGCCCCGGAGGCTGTTAGTAGTGTAGCCCGTTACTTCCATCTATTCTCATGGACAACTGCGGCATTGCTAACGATCTATCTGTCTGTTTTGGCGGACATAGAAGGTGACCCACTTACAGGAACTTGTTACGTGAGCGTGTCAAACCAGGAATCAATCAGAACCTTTGTTGTCTACCCGACACTCATGTGTACTATAGCTGGATGTCTGTTCCTTAGCTCAGGATTTAAGTCTCTTTGGGACAGTAGAGAAGCTCTTCGTCGAGAGTATGGCAAACAGACCGATGAGCATCACAAACTTGTTGTTCGCATAGCCCTATTTTCTTTGTTATTTGTAACGTTCACCGTAATCCTTCTCTATTGTCACTACTACGAACAGAACAATCTCAACTCTTGGATGCTCTCCTGGCTATCGAATATTTGCAAAAACCGTGACTACTCAATCCCATGTCCTGTTAAAAACTTTAGCAACCTTGCACCCCATTATTCAACCTTCATACTCAAGTATGTGGCCACCATGGCGATAGGTATAAACTCGGCACTTTTTGTAGCGGAGTTTTGTAAATTTAGGATGTAATTAAACTGCATGTAACTTTTATTCAACAGCTACTTTCCAATCAAGTTTGCCCTGATCCTCGATAGCTTAGCATTAATTGAGTTGGCCAATAAAGCTATATGGTTTCTATACCAAGCTTTGTTATATTCTACATGCCTCTCCCTGCTTAGGTCCAAAAAGTCCCTGTAAAACTGACCTAGCTGATCATGGGAGAGTGCGGCGTCCTCGTGNCCGAAGTGCCTCTCTATGTAGGATTTCTTCTCCCGGTTGAAGAGCTCATTATTATGGGCCCAATATTTGTTATTCCAATCCTGAAGGGACTCGTATTGTATCCTGTAGGCACGCTCTTCAGCAGTTTCATCACAACGTTTCACTATATCAACATATCTCAATCTGGATAGAATTTGCGGTTTGCCAACAATCCTTCGTTCGGTTATTGACCTGAAAGCCAACCAAAATCTGTAAGTCGCCATAATTTAACAAATGACTTAATGATTAGTGGAATCTTTGTGTATTCTGGTGTACTTGACGATCTTCTTCTTCAATTGACCAGGTGAATCTTGATAAATGTTTCTTCTATCTCTGGCCATCGCCTCATAGTTATTTCCGTATTTGTTGATATAATACTCTAGCTCCTCACACATAACCCGCCCGAACTTGAAATTCTTCTTTGTAGGCCTGTTGGCCACCTTCTCAAGTTCACGAACGAACTCACTTGTCCTCTCGACCTTCTTCTTCTTGCTTTTCTTGATCTTGTTAGGGTCGGCCACCAATCCAACGTCCTGATAGAACCTCTTTGGGTGTTTTAGGTTCTTCTGCAGCTGGCTCATGATTGCCCGCCTGAGATGGGCGCAGTTAGTAAACTACCTGGTTCCATGGACCGGTCGAATATGGATTTCTATTTTGTTCTCTAAAATGATATTGAAGGTGACGCACCGCAAGACGCGTCACACGGGCATGTTTCGTCTTACAAAAACGAGCACTGCTTGAATCGCTGATCGAACATGTATGAAAATTTCAGTTGCACGCGTAGAGTCCTCGACATCCCATGGCTACATGGGCTAGCCTCACACTCTAAGATTAGATTAGATAGATTGTAATAGGATTTCCTGCGTTTCGGCAAGATCGATGGAAAACAAACCAAAGCCGGAAGCGATCTACTTCTCTGTTCAGCCGTCCTCAACAAATTTTTCTCTCAATAGGATGATCGTCAATCGTCATGCAAGTTAGATCAAGAATAGATATTATCGAGAGATAGATCAATGTGAATGAATGTAAGCGTCGTATTCTGGGGCGCAAGTCTATAAGTTCGCTTTTTTGGGTGAGCGCTGATTTAGATTAGTAACCATGTTCCTCAACAAGTGTAGCAATCAACCTCTGAANTTCGTGTGAGTTGCTACCCAAACGAAGGCAGCCAACCTCGAGAGCGCCAACGGGATCAACCATCTAAACTTGGTGGCTGATCCAACCAGGTTAGAAGGGAGGAACAAGGAAGAGTTGGCATTCAGACAGGAAAGAACGTCGAGGCTTCACTGTGAGTGGTTGTCCATTGAGTTTGGTCATACGTCTTTCTAGGATTCATTGTCGACTTCAACCGAGAATTTTAGACCTTTAGTTGACCAAAGAACCGATGATGAATAAGTGTGGTTTCTGTACTAGAAACAAGGTAGAATCAGAGAGGAGAACAAACATCAGGGCATCTCATTTGCTGGCCGCAGATGGCAGAGTTTGGCCAAGCTAGGGTGAATGTCCCGGGGCAATTTCTCTAACTCTCTTAGTTTAGGAATGCTNCTGAGAGCTCTTCACCCCAAATCGAAGTCCATTCGCACTTTCCTCTACTGAGCATCCCCTAGAAATCGTTCCTCCTAGCATCGGCAACCACTAGTTGATTGGCCAGTAAGTCAAATTGCGTCTAGCTTAGCCAGGCTAGCACCACTCTGGTTAGCGTCGCCTGAACTCCTCTCAGGCGGNGCGAGAGGAACAGGTCAGAGTTGGGGGCAGTGGCCATGTTTGCAAGCTCGGATGTGGCCGAAGGCTGACAGACCGCGTGCTCAAGCCGAGTTGCCGAATTTACCTGGCAAGCTTGCAAAATGCAGCCTGGCAAACAAAGTATTGATAGTCAGCAAAGCGGATGGCCGCTCAGATAATGACTNNGCAGATGANCATTTGTGGAAATGGCCGCTCGGTGCATCGGTTAGCTGGCTTGGTTTGAGGAAAAGTTGTTGCTTTGAAGGAGCCAGCTAAGAGTGGCTTCGGTTAACTGGAGGCTCGAGCTTATTTCCATCCTATCTTCTTTTTCCGCCTGTTAATTTTCACACACTTGCGAGTGCCGAGAAATCCAGGTCAGCGATTGTTGTTTGCCGAAACTGCCCCTAGCTGGACTGGCGATTGAAGTTGCGCCGGTGCCGGCGACAGCAGAAGCGACAGCTCGCCTCAAGTGGCCGGCTGGCTCACCTGAGGCGGGCCAACTGTCTAGCTTGGCATTGTACGGATGGGGTGGCGCCTTCAGTGGGATGATGCCACAAACAAAGTGACAACCAACGGATTGGTCCCGAGGAGAATGGTCCAGCCGGCGTCCGTTGGCTGGCAATTTGGCTCGGATGCATGTGCAACTTAGATTCATAAATCACCATGATAAGCAGAGAGCAAGATAGACGTCAAAGAGGGTAAACATAAAGATGCAGAGCGAGAGGCGAGGCTTGTTTTGACACTCGCATGCTAGTGTCATCGCAAGTATAATTCCTCTCACGTTCCCTAATGGTTGATGGATCTTAACGATGAGAGAAAGAGCTCGCTAGTCAGCTTCGGCCAACTAGAGTTCTCACGAGTCTGGACTTTTTTCATTAAAATCGCGAGATTGTTTCCATATTCCTGGAACTACAACGGCTAATAAATGGCATGCAAATCAAGGTTGGCTTGAAATTGGAGGCAATCTCTCGATTCTCACCGAACATTGCAGCNACGGAGACGAGCTCAGGTGGAGCCAANCGGACAGGTTTGAGTCTGATTGTTTGCCATCCACCTTCAACCTCCTCCTCCTCCCACTCCGGCAACCAGAGTGCCGAGCCCACAGGAGCGGCGCTCAAAGTGTTTGCAAATTTGATTGCCTGCCGTCATCGTGAGCATAATGGTGCTCAGAATTCTGGCCACTCAATGCAACCGTTTAACCCGTTTCATGCGAAAACAACAATGCGAAACGGGAGCAAATCTCGTCCCACCTCATACCTGGAAGCCTGGTCCGCTCGATGGAGCGCGAGATGATACCTTTGGTTGGATTTGGAATGAGCGCTAGCGGATGGTGCGATCAACCTCGGCGCCAGCACCACTGCCGCAGCCAACTCGCTGGCTCAGACGGACAGGTCGGTGGGCTTGCAACTGAATGAGGAGGAGGAAGTTTGGCGCCCGTTTTGGTTGGCGGACGCCAAAGTGGATGAATAAGGAGAATGTCGGCCGACGAGGCAAAACCTCCAAGCAGCGGCGGCAGTGAGTAAACTGTAAAGGTGCCGGCTGTTGTTGTAGCCGCTACTGATGTCATATTGTTTGCCAGCTGATTGATTTGCTATCAAAATGCGCTACCATTGTCGTCCCGTTAAAGTCGCAGCAAAACGCTAACATACAAACACACTTACAATATCTTGGCCCATCGATCACGCAAACTGGGCGCAAACCTGCCGGCTCGGACGAGTCCAGTCCAGTGCGGCCAAGCTAAAGTTGACTAGAGCAGCCTGAAGTAGACTAAGCTGGACAGGAGTGAGCCAAACTGGAAGCCGAGGAGGCTCACCTGACAGGCCGGCCCTTGGAGGCAAACTTTTGTTGCTTGGGCGGCAGCGGCGGCGGCGGCAGATAGGCGAGGCCTTCTGGGCGCAACTCCAGAATCCATTGAGGATCTTTTTAGCCGGTCGGGGCCATTCAATCACTGGCCAACCTGGGCAATCATTGGCCAAGCCGACCAATGGGCTCGATTGATGGCCACTCGGCCATCGTGATCACTCATAGCCGCTGAACTTGAATATTTTTTCCCCACTAGCGCGAGGCAAGCTGGCCGAGTGTCCAGTCGGGCTTGCTCTTTGGCTCACTAGGGCTCGTCGGTCGGATGGCCGGCCGGCCAGCCAGCGGGCGGATCGAGCAAATTGTGAGGTGAAAAAACAATGGACTTGGCGGCTCATGTTGCTCGGCGCCAAATTTAGGTTAACCCCTCGGATCTCGCGGTTGATCTCAATCCGTTTTGGCCGGCGGCCAAGTGGGAGAGTTTTGTCTGCAACGGAAGCTGGCCAAGCCGAGTTGGCCGGGCCAGCTGGACGCGCTGATTTGTGGCCACTTCCAGCGGCCGATCCAGCTGCGGGCGAAAATTAAATCCCAAATTACAAGCTGCGTTTGTCATTCAAGCCGCCCAGTCGGCGGAGAACAATGGAAGCCCGCAAACTGGTTTTCAAAGTTGCCTATCTCCCCCCTCAGCCTCTTCACCTCTCGACCTCGCAAAACAGCGTTCTCAGCCCGAATAGGGGCGCAACAGGCACCTGTGCGCTTGACCTGTCTTAAAACTGAGAGGAGCGATATGGGCGCAGAAGACATGCGGATGGAACAGGAGACAACAATAAGTTCATTAAGGTTGCAACAGAAACTGGTGCGCGAAAGTTGGGTTTAGTTTGGTTTGCTTGTTAGCGTTGTTGTTGTTGTTGTTGCTGTTGTCATTTCTCTTCGCCTCCCCGCTCTAGTCCTCCTCCGAAAGCTCAAAACTTTGCTCGCCCGAAGGTTGGTGGACGGAGCCAGCTTTATTGGTTTCTCCTTCCCGCCACTTTTTAGCTCTAAGCGAACGAGCAAAAGGCAAGTTTGAGCCAAGGGGGAGGCTTGTTGTTTCGTCCTCCTTTGTTTGCAGCTTCCTGCTATCGGCCACCTCTATCACAATTCTTCTCCCCCCTCAACGGCGGCCAGTTGGCATTTTGTATCACTCTGCTTGGCGCTCGGGCGCCACTTTCTGTTTTGGGTTCCACTAAAATTGATTGATTCAAGCAGAGAGTCGCTGCTCGAGACCAAATGTTGATCTGAGAAGTTTGTTGAAAACTTTTCGTCGAACAACCTCAAACTGTTGCACCTGATTCGGCCGCCCTCCTCAGCAGACTCCCCTTTGCCGCCCAGTTCGGGGCTCAGGTTTTCGCGCCCATCCGATCGTCCATCAGCGCAAAGTCGTCCGAGCGCCGCAAACCTCGGCCGCCGCCGCCAGCCGATTCTGCTGGCCTCGTCTCGGCCGCGGCGAGCGCTCTCACCTGGCGCCTTGCCGAGTTTGTGGCCGAGCGCTGGCTCGAGGCGCTGGAGGCGAGATGAGTGCCGGCAGTCAGGCGGCTGCTGATGCCGCTCGAGGTGCCCGTTGTCACCGTGGGCGACGGCTGGGTCGTCAGGCTGACGCTTAGCGGCGATAGGCTTGCGCTCGGCTTCGGCTGCGCCTGGGNCGCCGAGCTGGGACAGGTGCGCTGCTGGCGCTTCTCTGCGCTCGTCTTCGATAGGCTGGCCAGCACCGCAGCCGACGGATCATAGTTGGTTGCGACTAGAATTTTGCGCTTGCTTTGCGGTGCCTGCTGCGCTTTCGATGGCACGCCATGTTTGCCGCCCGCTTGGCTCGCCGCCGCCGCCATCCGTCGCGCGCTTCCGGCGGCGAGCGCCGGAGAGAGGGGCGGCTTTGGGAGTGGTCGGTTGAGCAGGTGCGACTGTTTGCTCAACTTCGGCACCTTTATCAGGCTTTGGCCGCCCGTCGACGCGCACGAGTGGCTCTTTGCGCCGGAATTGGTCGCTTTGCTTCCACTTTGGGCGCCCGCAAAATTTGTCTGCCTTTTACTGGGCGAAAGCAGTCGGCTCGTCTCGCTCGAACAAACTCTGGTCGGCTCGTTTGCTCGCTCGCGGCTGTTTTTGATCGCGGCCTCATAGGAGGAGGTGGAGTTTGTGGTGTTTGTGGAGCCGGCTTGCTCCAGTTTGAGTGCCGCCCGCGAGAGTCCCTCCGGCCGACTGTTGCTCGGCTGGGCGGCGAAGTTTGGAACCTTTGCAACCTGCACGGTTGGATGCTCGTAGTGGCGCACCAAATCCGATCTGAGCGCTGCAATTCGTCTGTCTCGAACCAAAATGGGACCCTCAGAGCTGAGAAACTCGCCAACCAAGTGGCCGCCAGTCTCCTCCTTCCTCGTGCCCCTTTGGTTGGACGCAAACAGGGTTGCAATGGGCGAGCTTGTCACCCTGGCAGCAGCGGCAGTGGCGCCACTAGTCTGGTTCGAGGATTCCGATCCGCTGCCCGACTTGCTGGCCCGCGATCTGTTCAACCTCCTCTGGCCTGAGTTAAGTCCAATCAAACTGAGCAACTTGTCGCTGCCTCTCCGCTTCTTTTCGCCAACTTCAGTCGGCTTTTTCGTTCCCATCTCAGCTGCTGCAACGGGCCGCTTTTGCTCCAGCTCCCTCTCCTCTGCCGACACGGCTTGCTGGCGCTCCTTTCCATAGTAGCACTTGATGAAGGATCTCGACGAGACGAAAGCGTCGCCACCCTCGTCGCTGCTCCGCTTTGCAAGACGCCCCCGGCTCTCGACTCTGCGCTGATCCGCCGAGTTCGGCTCCAGGTCGTCGCTTGCTGAACCGCGCGACTCCTCCTCGTCGGAAGTGGAGGAGAGCGAGTGGAGGTCTGAGATTGAGTTCAGGTATCGGGTTTGCATGAAAGCGGCCGCCTTCTGGTGCGCGAGCAACCCCTTGCCGCCGCTCGCCAAACCGTCTTGGGCATCGTCCGAGCCGGCCGTCTGTGGGTCGTCGTCGTCGATGAGCGGGGCCTTCGTAAGTTGGGGCGGCTCAAAGTAGGCCGCCTGCTTCCTCTGGGCGCCTTGCAAAGCTCGAGCGCCGTTGTCCTCGTCGAGCCGACTCCTCGTGGGCGCGGCGCGCGACACACAATCTAGCGCCTCCTCGATTCCAATTGCAGTCAGCCTGCGGGCGTTGTTTCGTCTGCTTCCGCTTCCGTTTGTGGCAGCGGCGGCGGCGGCCGCGTATGGGCGATGAGTTTGCTCTTGGCTCTTGGCGAGCTCAATGTTGCGCTCGCTATTTTGCCACACAAACACCGGCTGCGGCTGGCTCGGCTGTCTACGCTGCCGGACAATCGGCACAAAGGGGCCCATTTGGTCCGGCNGCGCTTGGTTCTGGCGCTTGCTCACCGCTCTTGGCATCTGTATCTGCGCAATCAGCTGGCCCGGCGACAAGCGAGGCGCTCGCATCCTATTCACCCTGTTCGAACTGCTCGCGCGGCTCAACTTGCTCTGATCCATCGGATAGACGCCGAGCGCAAGCGGCTGGTTGCTAAGGTAAGGCAACAGGTGGAGGTTGTTCATGGACAGTCTGAGCCGATGGTCCAGCGAGTGGGGCTGCGAGCCGACGTAGTAGGGCCGCGGGTGGAGCGGGCGCACGGTCGCGCCCAGGCCCACGGGAAAGGTGTCGCCGGCGTGGTACTGTCTCTGTAGGTTTGCGAGGTTGCGGGCTGAGTGGGCTTGCGTCTGGCGCGCCAGTAGGGAGTTCACCTGCTTCTGCGGCTGCTTTTGGGCAACATTCTGGGCATAGGCCATCGGGTAGTTGAATGGGCGCGCGCTTGTTGAGCTGGCCACTTGCTGCTGCTGCTGCTGCTGCTGCCGCTGGAGGATCCGCTGGCGCTGGTGCTGCTTGAACTTGTCGTAGGAATACGCCATTGACTGGTTGAAGGGTAGCGATTGCGGCCTCCTNGAGGCCTCAGCCAACTGGCGNGCGCTCCTATGGGCGGGAATCTGCTCGTAGATGTGCTCCTTCTCTGCGCCCAACCTGTCGCGCTTTCCAGCAGCCAGCTCGGCCTCCTCCACTGAAATGGGCCGACCCGACGAGGAGCAACCAGAGCCCTGATTTTCGGGGCTCCCGATCGTGTCCACGCCCGAGGAGTTTTGTCTCTTCGCTCGCAACTTTGGTTGCGCCTCAGAGTTGAGGTTGCTTAGGTTTNTCATGCTACTTGACTGACTAGCTTCACTGTTCAAGCTTGCGGTTTCGTTCTCGTAGTCGCTATGCGACTTTTCTCCCCACTTCTCAAACCCGTTCGACTTGGAGCTGCCGCTTGCGCTCCCTTTTGGCCTGAGCTCGGCGCCTCCCATTTCCGATCTATTATCACTTGTCGCTTGGCTAATGGAATCGCTCTCGCTAGTGCTCTTGCAGGTGCCACTTCCGGAGGATCCATTGCTTGAGTTTGAGGTTGAGTTCGAGGAGGAGGAGGAGGAGGAGCAGGATGAGGGTGTGGATGGCGAGCGGGCGGATTGTTTCTTGGCGCGCCCGCTGCTGCTCTCGTCGGCGGACGCTGAGGTAGGTGACGCTGAAGAGGAGTTGGAGGGGGCGGATTTGCTCGCGACCGACGAGACGTCGTCGTCGTCCACAAAACTCTCAATGAGATCGAGCGGTTTCCCTGAAGCCGGCCCAAGGCGACCCTGCAGCTTCCCCTCCTGCACCCGCCGCTCTGCTCCAGCCTCACGCTGAGTCCTCAGACGGCCCAGCGAGGCTGAGGCGGACTGGCTCGGGTAAAGGATGGAGGTTTTCGTGAGTCTCAGCGCAGGTAGGGTTCGCGTTGTTGCTGCTTGGCGCTGGTTCACTTTGGCCGGGTCCGTCGGCCCCAGATGCGCGCCCTCTAGTGTTGGTGCTTGCTTAGGTCGGGCGCTGCTCGCTTGCGCGTCGGCCTTGTTCAGGGTTGAGGTTGAGTGCGCTCGTGGCAGGCGAAAGAGTTGGCTGCGTTGGGGGCCGCCGATCAGGTAGGCCGGCTTGATGGGCGAGCCAAGCTCAGCTTTTGCGTCCAAGTTCATGCTCTCGACTCGTTTCAAGTTTGGCCGCTCGTCGCTCACAGTTGTCACCTTGATTGGCAATGGGCCCTGTTGCGCCTCCACCCTGGCCGCAGCCAGCTCGCACGGCCTCCTCAGCTGCTCGTCGTCGGACGCCACTCGCTGTCTCACTTTGCCTCTCACGGGCCCGCTGGCCGGGCCGATGGGCCCCGCGGCCGGCCTCGCCCTTCCGCTCGCGGCCGCAGACTGTTGTTGCTCGCGCTGCTCGAGTTGCTCGAAGTCGATGGACTTGATCTTGCGCAGCTGGAGCGGAAGTGGGGCCAGACCGCGAATGTAGTCGTAAATTTGGTCGATTTCCTCGTAGCACTTGGCCAACTCTGGCACGAGCCTCTCGCCGCCCTGTTTGCGTTCGGCCAAACTGGGCGCCATCGTTGCCGATGCCGCCGCCGCTGTCGTCGTTGTCGTCGGCGGCTGCAACTGCTGCTGGCGCCGCCTGAACCCGAGCTGCTGCTCCCCCAGCGGCTGCCTCCTCGCCGCCTGGCCGCCCCTGTCGCCCGCGCTTCCGTTTGCGCAGGAGGCCTCCAGGAGGGGGCCACCATCACTCTCTCCGGCCGGTCGCCTCTCTCGCTCGTTCGGGTTCGTTTGGTTGCTCGAGTTTGAGCCGGCGCTGAACCTTGAGGCGACCAAGTTGTGCAACTTGCTCAGGCTGCTCTTCATCTGAACTCTGCCGCCACCGGCTGGCCCATTTGCTCGCCTCTTGTCGCAGGCGGTGCCTTCGGGCGAGCTGGCGCTTGTGGCCGAGTTTGGCGTGTCAATGGTTCTGAGAAAGTTGNATTGATTTTTCATGGTTAACTTGTGGCGACTGGCGCCGCTTGGGCCTGCAACTCGCTGTTTGCAAAGGGCGCGACGAGCATCTCTCTCCGCTCTCCTCTCTTGGCTCTGCCGCCCCCGCTCGCTCTCAGCTGGCNGGCGCCTCAGACTTGCAGGCCGCTCGCAATGATCCACTTCTCGCACCTGGCGCTACTCGTTTGTGGGCCGATGAAGTTGCTGCCGCTGCTGCTGCTGCTCCTGCCGTTGGCCTGATTGCGGCCGCTCGCATTGAACTGGAGAGGCTAATGATTATCGCACACTGGCAATGCCACTCGCCGACAGCAGGATCTCGGCGGCTGAATACGAGCAACTGGCAGCCAGCGCTCAGGTTAGCCGGGCGCTCGGCAAGCAAAGCATCAAGTTTTATATATATTTTCTCTAAATGAATTTGGTGGAATTCAGCCGGCTGTTGCGCAATGGAATACGTTTCGCTGCTGGCANTGCCGCAGAGTGTTGCCGCTTCTATGGTTGTTGTTGTTGCTGCTGCCGCCGTTTCTGTTAGTGTTGCTGCTGCCGCTCGGCCGCCTGTGCTGCCAATTGGGCGCTTCGGCCCGCTGAATCTTGTTTGCCGGCCACCGAGAGATTCAGTGGAAATTTGCTCCAAGCTTTGCTCGCTGGACGGATGGCGGCCGGCTAGCGTGAGAGACAGTGCGCGATGCGAGCCCTTGGGAGGCTCGGACGGCGACGACGACGACCACTGGCACACACGCCGCCCAATCAAACACAATCTCGCCCTATCTACGCTGGCCTCNTCTATGGCCGACTCATGCTAACTAACCCGAAGCCAACTCGCAAGGGAACTCACCATGAAAAGCCGCGAATTCTCCCCCAACCTCGGCCGGCCTGAGTCGAGATCCTCAATGGAGATTAGACGGNGAGAGAGAGAGAGAGGCGAGCAAGTGCGCCGCTCCTGCCAACCCTCCGGCTCCAGGTGGGCTGGCCTGAGTTTCCTCCCCTGCTGCCACTGCCGCCGCCGCTGCGGGCAAGCCACTCTGAGCTCAGCCGACTCCGGATCCACTGCTGCCGCTCTCGCGCAAATGGTGCATCCCTCTCTCTCTCTATCGCCTTTTCTCTGAGCCAACTCCGNACAACTTGTGGCTTCTCTTCAACTTGCGCCCGCTCGCCGACTCCCGCTGGCCTCTGGCGCCGCCGCCCGAGCTCGCAGATCCGCGGCCAGACCCTCTCGCTTCTGTGCACTTTGGCCCGGCGTCCCAGTCCAAGTCGGAGTCTCAGCCTGCTCGCTCTGCGGCCAATGTTCAATGTTATCGGCCGCCTCCGCTCGCCCGACCTGAGACAAGTTGGCGGCGCTTCCACGTCTCAGCCCAGCTCAGCCCAGCTCGGCTCGGCCTGGCTCAGCCAAGCCCGGCTCCCTTGAGTCTCGCGTTCCACTTGCCTCCCATTGCGAGAGGCGCGCGCATTCAGCAAACACCAGCCGGCTCAGCGCAAGCTAACCGACTGCCGACTGCAGACTCAAACTGCAAAACCAGGACGACGCTTGGCTTGGAGGCCTTTGCAGGCGCTCCGCCCGCTGGCTGGCTCGCCACTTTGAATGGGCCGGCTAGCAGGCCGAGCAGGCGGCTCGCTAAACAGGCGAGCGAGCGGCAGTCGCGTTAGGCCGCCGCCACTGCTGCTCACCTGCCGCCAATCTTGAGCTTGCCGCTCGCTAACTCGTAGGCTAGACCAACGTTTGATGGCGGCGAAATGAGACGCAATGCAATTGGATGAAAAGTGAGCGAGCAAGCGCTTTCTGGGCTAACAGCGCCCGCAAAGCTTGAGGATTCGCCCGCTCTGTGCGCAAATCAAAATTGCACCTGTCGATCGGAAGGCGGCCAAACAAAACGCTCGCCAACCAGCCAGCCAGCCAGCCGCAAAGCTCAACCTGCTCGTCCGCCTTTGTTTGCGCTACTCGGGGCGCCTTGCCTTTGCGACACACGAACTGGCCATTGATTTGCGCGCGGCCAGTGCGAGCGAGAAAATTGCACTTCCTGGCGGCCGGGCTGCGAGCGCTTGGAATTGGCTCGCCGGCCTCTCCCGGCCAGACGCGGCCTGTCTTCCTGTCTGTGGGCTCGGCGGCCGCGTTCGAATTAGCGTGCGCCGCCCACTCGGTCTCGATAATGCACTCCGCGCTCAGGCAAGCCGGCATCACTTTAGAGCAAAAATAGAGCCAACAAATGGAATTGCTGCCCTCGCAAAGGCGATGTTATAATTAATCAGGTTTAGCCAAAGACAATAAGCCGCCAACTCAGATGGCAGCACTTGAAATGGCCGGCCCGCCTTCTGAGCGGCCGAGCGGCTCGTTTGGTGCTCGTTCGGTTGCGCCCAGCTTGGGCCAGCCGCGCTGGTGGCGCCGATGAGCAACAAGCGAGAGCCGGCGAGCGCGAACAGTTTGTTGGCCAGGCTAATGAAACCGAAGCCAAGTGACGAGCCTGGTTGAGGCTGGTTCCGCCCAGTGAGCTTTGCGCTCGTTGTGACGCGCGAGCATGACAACGGTGTGCCATTAACACTGGAGCCGGGCCGCAGATCGGATGCCAAGTCTCTCCGTGGAGGCCTCGCAGAGTATCGCGCCCTCTGCAGGCAACCTTGGCTCGGCACCGCCAGCTGGCGGCCAAGTGCCCCGAGCGCGGGCGGCAACTTGCAACAGGTTGGCCCCTCCTTGCGCGCGACGGGCGCCAGCTGCGGGGCCTCCCCTTGGCGCCGCTGCAGACTTGCGGCAGCCCGCGCGAGTTCAGGGCCGCGTCGGAGGCAACTGGATTGCGGGGGGCGGAAGTGTGCGCCTCACCTCGAGCGAGAGCGCTGAGCCGGCCGAGGCCACCTGTCGGCCTCCGTGGGCGCGCCAACGAAGGCTCCCTTTGGAGGACTCTCGGGCGTAGCAACCATTAGCCGCTTTGCTTTAGAAAGGCGCCCCGAAGTTCGAGTGTCGATTGCGGGCGCAAACTCGCTAGTTGGCCGCCTTGAGTGGATCTGTTTGCTCAGCTGGAGCGGCTAGAGGAAGTTAAGGAACGAGCTGGGAGTCTTAGTTTGAGTATAAGTCGGCGAAAATTGTTGCCAACAGGCGATGGTTTTCAATCATTGTTTTGCCATCGACTTGCTCGCGCCTCCATCGAGTCAGCCAGCAAGCTAGTTAGCTTGCCAGTTAGAATCGCGCAGTTTAAATTTGCAAAACATGATGGATATTGTGCATGTATTTGCCATTTCAGCCTGAGCCCCCTTCCCTTCCCTTGCAGTTGACTAAGCTGTTGTCTCTCTATCTCTGTCGCTATCTCAATCTCAGGAGAAAGAGCACAGCTCTGAACAAGTTTCGAGCCTAACAGAAAGCCGAGCGAGCGAGAGGATCCAATGGCTGCCCCCGTCCATTGCGCACGCCTTCCTCCAAACCCTGAACGGCATGGGAGCCAAAGGACGAGGCGGCCCCATCTGCTTTGGCCGGCCGGAGTTGACAGTTTCCGTTAGGCTCGCGCACGCCTCGCTCACTCTGATTGGCAGCCGCCAATTTGGCCGCCCAAGTTCACACGCGAGCGCGCCGCCTGCTGGCTGGCTGGCTGGCTGGCTGGCCGACTGGCCGGCCGGCCGGCTCGCTCGCACCAACTTCCTTCTTCACCTGTCGCCTGGATCTGGATGGCAAGTGCGCTGGTTCAGGCGCAACAATGCCGCTGCCTCCGCTTTATCACGCCAACTTGCAACCGCCAATTTCGTCCCGACCTTCAATTTCGCCCAAAGAAGCTGGCGAGAGTTTGCTCGCAACGCAAAGATGACGTGGCTTAATTATTATGCGGGAGGAGCAGCCGCCACTCGAACGGAGAGAGTCTCATAATTGAGCGGAGGTGGCAGCTTGAAGCCAAACTCCAGCTGCGATATGGATCCGCTCTCAGCGGCCAGGAGAGGAGGAGCCTCGAGCGGTTTTGTTGGTGGGCCCGTTGCCGTGGTTGCTGCCATTGATACTGGGACTGAGACCGACACTTGGACTAGGACTTGGACCNAGAGTCAAGACAATGGCGCCGCCACTCTCGGGCTGGCTGGCCCGCCGGCCACTGAATCCCAGCTGAAGGGCCTTGTTTGTCTTTGCCTCCCTCGCCAATCCTTAGCCGATTTGGCGGCCCACTCCAGAGGTTCGTGGGCCGTCCCAGCTGACTGGAGCGGCCCGGCTCGATCGGGTTCGCACGAAACGCGCTCTGAACCTGAACATAATTGGAGTCCCTCTTTCCTCGCCAAGTTGGGAGCAACAAGAGCCCGCGCCCGACATTACTTAAACCGTTAATAATGTTATTAGCGCTCGCGCTCGTATATCCGTCTGGCCGCCTCGAGCGGCTTTTTGTGTGCGAGAGTATTTAGCCAGCTTGGTGATACTTGCTCGCCGCTTGCTTGCCCAAACTAACTGGTTAGCTCTATTTATAATCCACCACTAAACAAGCCAGCTCGGCGCAAACGACGTCACGAGAGCGAGTTGGGCGCTCTTGACTTTGGCCAGCCACTCACGAATTTCAACAAGCAACTCGAGCTTAGCGAGCGCAGCCTCAGCAGGGATGGAGGCAACACAGTTTCAATACCTGCCGCCGCCGCCGCCGCCGCCGCCGCCTCACCCTCATTCCTAAGCCAACTTTCTCCGGCTACACTTGCTTGCCCAAACAGCAGCCCGAGCGAGAGCAGAACAAATCCTTGGCAACACGATTGTAATATATTACGAAATTGGCGAACCAAATTTGGGCTTCGATCGAGCTTGTCCGGCTGATTGTGGTGGGAATTTGGCATTGCTGTTTGCCTTCTGGTTCCACGAATCGCCTTCCACTCGCTTTGGCCCAAAGGAAGCAAGGAATGGGCGACGAAACAAAGACTTCTCCCCACACTCTAACGCACACACAATTGCATTGTCTTGCCTCTCATTTAAAACTGGCACATCAGCACCAGTTCCAGGTGAGCGATGGCCTCCTTTGGGGGCCACCACGATTGGATTGTTCGCGCCAAATCTCGGCCGCCGCATTCATCGATTTCCAATGGCGGCCAACTTGATCGAAAGGAGCCGCCGCTCGCAGTTTGTCTGGTGCCAGAGTTGCAACGTGCTCGAACAAGAGAGAGAGAGAGAGAGAGAGAGAGAGAGAGAGAGAGAGAGAGAGAGAGAGAGAGAGAGAGAGAGAGAGAGAGAGAGAGAGAGAGAGAGAGAGAGAGA
>Ga0058699_1000123_pt1 | contig 20061 bp, 4 predicted proteins | sample AgamicAtPe_FD_55078 | JGI IMG/M metagenome (GOLD analysis project Ga0058699, IMG submission 55078) | Agave microbial communities from Guanajuato, Mexico - At.P.e | ecosystem: Host-associated > Plants > Phyllosphere > Phylloplane/Leaf | place: Guanajuato, Mexico | collected 2012-10-15 | reverse complement strand
TGCATAGCGCTAGTGAATCCCACTTGGCCGCCAATCCCCCCCGCGCTCTGCCCTCTGAGCAGTCCGCCAGTTGGCAAACAAGTGGCGCTCCAATGTCTGGCNCAATCGGCCCCATCCGGCAGCCATCGTGCCGCCGGCTATGCCAGCCCTCAAAGCGCCAAAGTGAGTGCCCATTTGGCGACCCCTACTGGGTTGAATTCGGCGTGAAAATCACGAGCGGATTTGCATAGGCGGGCCGCCGCGCAAACTCACAAGGGGCACCCCCAACTCTCAGTCCATCTGCCTGCCCGCCCGCCCGCTCGTCCTCNAGGAGTGCGTCCGTTAACCCAGTGTCAACCCGTTCAAAGCCAGCAGCTTTGCTCGGCCAGAGAGCTGGCTGACTTGCCGGCCAACCAGTCAGCCCGCCGCCAGGTATCCCCTCCAAAGCATGCCAATGAGCAAACAGAATCGTGAACAACAAGCGGCCGCAAGCATGGTGTAGGCTGCATGTGGGCAAAGAAATGCCAATTTGCGCCCCAGCGCCTGGTCGATTATAAAAGAGGGGCCGATATACTTTGGGGTGGATTTAGATACCGCGCCTGCGCTNGGGGGGGTTTTCGCGCCCAAACGGGCAGAGGATAGGTAGGTCGGCAGGGGAATGGGGGGCAAAGACGGGCCCCTAGCAAAGCGAGATATTTAAACGACTCTCCGCCTACCTCGAACGCATCCCCCAAACCCTCCATACTCTTATACCTCTTGTTGGTGGCGCTTTAATGGAGGAGAGGAGGAAGAACGCAAAGTCGGCCCATTGATTCATTTGCGCCTGAAAAATTCCATTGTTATGCGCCGGAGTGGTTGGGCCCATTGCGGTAGCCGCCGCCGGCCGATAGGATCACGAGCTTTGCCCTCACCGCCCGATACCAATCTAGCCCTCGATCACCTTTTCAGGCATCATCGCTGTGCCTGAGAGTGCACGGAGGTCGGAAGTGGCGCGCGCTTAAGGTTGATAAAATTGCCAACTAGCTCACTCTGAGGCGTATGGATNGGCCATCGGATGAGCTGACCCTGGTTTTCGCGCAGCTAGAGCGCGCAAATAGTTATACCTGTCGCTCACCGTTTCCCCTCCCCTATCCCTCTTTCTCCTCTCGGCTAGGTTTTCCACAATTCTGATTAGTATCAGCCTCCCTTGAAACACGCGGTCTCCTCCCAATTCCTCACTCGATGGGCAAACAATCATCCTGAGAAGGCTAGAGTCGTTAGCGCTCGGAAGAATGCGCGTCCCTGTAGTCTTGGGCTGGGAATCTCATCAAACTGGCGACTTGCTGGCCGGATTTTGTCCAGGTTAGACAGCCAGACACCACCACCAACCACCAGGTGCCAAATGAGCGGGTTCAGGGTTTTGTGTTTTTGCTCATGGTAAACAAGCTCCCTGGCTAACGGCAATCGAGCGCCGCTAGTCTAGCTGGCGGCAGCTNAAGCGCCAGAAAGGGGCAGGGCAAAAGGTTTGCAAATAGAAGGTGGTTGTTCCGTGTCAGCTTAGATACAATCGGAGTCGTGCGTCTGTTTGCTAGCCATTGATTTCTCGCATGAATTGTCTCGTTGAAATAGTTGGCCAGCGTTCGTCCAATTTNGATAGTATGGCGGCCTGTTGATCGTCATAGTCGGCCGGTTATTCGCGCCGCTGCAACTGTTTGTGATTTTAACATCTGCCGGGACAACTCGCCGTTCAGGTTTATCCCCTACACACTTTCTAGCGCAAATCGCGCCCTCCATGGAGTGGGCCCGAGGCGCGGGCGGCTAGGAGCGTTCGAGTGGAAGAGACCAGGAGTTGTCGTGTTTGAGAGGCGCGAATTTGAAGGCTCTCGAGTGTGTAGAGTGTCGAAATGACCATCAATATCATTAGCACCTTTCTTGACCAACGAGAAAGCCAGCCGGCTGGTTGGAGTAGCAATCACGGCTCTCACGTGACTCGAGCTGTTGGTCCACGCGTGGCCACACTGGCCGCTACCTGAATCGCGCCCGGTCGTCCCTAACGAACAACCTCCCCCCATCTTCCTCCACAAAACAGACCCTCGGAGGCTAAACTGCAGCGGAAGCTCTTGTTTGCCATCTGTTAAATTGCGACTCCTCGCCGCCATCCTTTATCTTTGCGTGGACTTTTGGTTAAGTTGCAAGGGAAATGGGCGAGGAATTCAGTCCGCCGATAGAAGGCTTTATGGGGCGCGATTGCAACCATCCAAAATCAATTGGGCACTTGAGGTTGCTTGAAGTGAGCAAACAAGTCATCCTCTTTGCATCAAATACGAACCGCATGTAGCTACAGTGCCCAAACACAACTATAGGCGAGCACGCCTTATAGGAGATCTGCCAAGAGACCTCAAGTTAGCCCTCCATATGACATGTTGAAGTTCTTCCATGTTCGTCGCAACAATTGCACGTATCGAGACCGAAAGTTGCTCGCTTTAGTTTAGCTATCCTCTCTAGTGGCCTCTTTGATCGATGCAGCCCGCTCTAGTTGGAGAGTTGCAATCAAGTTCATGAAAATCTGTGAAATTTTGCGCACACGCCGACTAACAAGCGGGCTCCTCCTCAGGCAAGCGGAAGCAATCGAGCGAAAAGAAGGCGCTACTGTACACGACTTGCTGACATCCTCTCCCGGCACTCCACTTTAGAGCACAATGGAGCATGAGCGCTAGCCGCGCCTCATATTCGAGGAGAATAAGTCTATTGATGGCTCATGAGAGTTTTCCCTCATGCCTAGCCGTGTCAGTCTAGCTGGTGGTGAACGCTGTGGATGGGTTACACGTAATAAGCTTGTTCTATCTGGAAGACACTCAAGCAAGTCGATTTTTAATCGCTGATCAATCTCTTCAGCTTCTTGTGATTGATTACATGGGTACTAGAGGGAGAAATTGGCTTAGGTGGTGTCGATTTAGCGACCATAGTGCTTCTTCTTTGCCTCATCGGCGGGTAACTTCGCATAAAAACCCCAAGGTGCGAACTTGTGCTTCTTATGACCTTTTGTTGGACCTCGCCAGACATTGATATGTACATGACCTTTATGTCCAGCAAGCGTGATGCTGTATGAGGCAAACATCAGNATCATCGCCATGAGTACTGTGCAAGTTGTGAGTAAAGTCTAATCGAGTTTGTTAGAGTTAAATTTCCCTTCGGGACAAACATTCCGTCGATGGCTCAACTTACTTTGGCCATTTTTGGGACTGAACTTTTTAAGGGACGATCTCCACTAGATCTCTTGAATCGTACCCTTCGGTTTTTTAGTTAATGCTTGGAGGCTGGATTTGTGACTAACTCTGATTTAGAGATATCATGTCGTTTTATACTGTTCACGAGGGATTTGTGGTCATGTCTGATTACACGAGTCGGAATGAAAGTCAGTGGGCCCCCACGCTGCAACGTCAACTACTTTGATTGTAACGCTTGTCCGACCGCATTGCAATTCATCGGATAAGTCTTAAGTTTGCTTACTAGAGTACAAATATTATTCTAGATGCACAGATCATTCCGTGGTAACTGGTGGCCATCAAATGTTGTCCAGGTAGTGGTAGCTACCGTGAGTGGATCATCCGAATGCTTGGTTTCATCTAACAATCACCCGCTCATCATGTGCTTTCTTTTCCTCTGGTCTGGAGGTCTGATTTCGTGATACTTCTCCGCTGCAAAACGTTAGTTCCTCTTGAGTAAGTCAAGCAAGATTCAACTCAAGCTGAGCGCTGCCTGCATCTTGCTCAGCCTGTTGATATGGCACCGCTGACACAATAGGTGATTGTCCAATGGATACGACTGGCTTGGCTCTTCGTCTGTCAGTTGTAGACCACAATCTACGCAACAATAGCAGTCTATGTGGTAGTCTTTATCCTAGTTCACAAGCAACAATAGTTACGGAGGGACGCAGACATAGACAATTTGATCAGTGACAGGAAACTTGGCTTCGCCCCATTACTAACGACGAGACCGTCTCGAGTACTTACCATGCTCACGACACGAACAGTCTCTCCCGTTCCATCGATTGGAGAGATAGATTTTCCACAAGCATTACATTTTGGCGAGTAAATACTTAAGTAGCACGAAAATGACGTNAAATTAGCTATTTATCGTTGGCAATTTCATCTACCGGCCTGAACCAATACTCACCTATGATAATCCTTCACGCAATATATTTTGTTCTTGATATCTATGGTGAAGGGCACTCCTGAAAATTTTGAATTTGCGAATGAGTAAACAAACGTCCGAGTTCGGGGCTGGTCCACCAACATCGAGAGAGCATCATTGAGCAAAAATTGTCTACTTACCGTCTAAACATTGGCCACAAACGCAGCATTTAAAACACTTTGGATGGTAGGATTTACCCATCGCAGGTAGAATCTTATGAGTTAAAGAGCTCGGTCCATTAGTACCTCGTAAAAAAGTTTGATAAATCATCAGCGCAATCAACTACTAACCATATTGAATATAGGCTGGGAACAAGCTGCACACTTTTCTAATGACTGCATGTGGCCAGTATACTGGATAGGATAATTGAAAGGCGTTAGATAACTATTGAGATCGACACAAGCTCGTCCTATTACCGTCTCGGCTTACCTTGAAATCCTCCTCACAATAGACCTTGTCTCCAACAGGGTAGAAAGTTTTACCAAGTAGGGTTCTATTGCATTCGCAACATACGAAACAATTAGCATGGTAGATCTGATTCATTGCCTTGCAAGCTTCCTGAGCTGACATGACCCTGATGNNACATTTCGGACATATACCATGTGGTTCGCTGGAGTTGATCTGTTGCTCTAGCTCGAGCTCGACCTGCTTGGTCAGAGCTTGAGTCTTACGTTCTGCCTCAGATAGCATTGCATTTCGGTCCAAGTTTAGATTGAGAAGATCGGTTATTTGACTTTGGGAGGCGTCAGTGATGTTTTGAAATTTTGTAACCAGTGAATCAATCAGGGGTTGAGTTCTAGATCCAGGGTTCAACGGAGGTAAGGGTGGTGGCACGTCGCTATCCGGTAGGGGATGTTGTACTCCAGCTTGAGAAGTTACTCTAGTGATGGGCTGATTTTGCAAGCTTGGTGAAGTCCTAACGGTAGTAATTTGAGTAGAACACGAAGAAGCATTTGGAGATATCGGCTTCGGGGGTAACGGAGGTAATGTGGGAGCTTCATGGGGTGGTTGGTGTGAGACTGAGTTTAAAAATGTAGTTGCTATAACGGGAAGGGTATTGTGAGTGTTGACTACCGTCTGTGATGGTGATGTAGACCTTGACTTCAACATTGGGGGTGGTGGTAGAGGTTGGTGAATCTTGTTAGATGGATATAGAGGGACAAGATCGTCAAATCCCGAGGGCATGTGATAGCTAGATAAACTTGCAGTCGCTGAGGATGTGCTCGCGGCACTAGATTGGCCATACTGTTCGTATTGTTGTGAAGAGTTGCTTCGGCCAGCTCGAGACACCATNGGTTGATGGAATTGTGGCTGATGTTTTACAGCTACATTGCTGGTATGGGTGGTTGTGCTACTGTTGCTCAAGTTATGGGTATGCGCTGTTGATAGCAAAGAATCGTTATTTGAAGAGTCTTGATATTGGTTAACAGTTGATTCTTGAGCATAGTGAATATGATGGTTCTCAGCAAGTGGGAGAGTCGAATTGCATTTATGGTGAATGAGTTCGTTGTGCGAATGAGAACAGTTGCCGCAATCATGAATGACTTGCTGCTGGGCTACGGTTTGAATATGATGACTGCAACATATTGGCGGGCGATGATGATTGCATTCAGGCGCCCTATGCGCGTAGTTACAATGATGTGGTAAAGTTCTTTGGTTTTGGTCACCTAGTGAGTTGGGAGCTGAAGGGGTTGCACTTGGCTGCGGAACGTTGTATCTATGGAATGAAAAAGAGTGAATCTGATCTGCTGGCTGCAAGGGTGCGATATTTGTGTTGACAGGTACATCTATGCCGTGTGCGGCATGGTGATGGTGATGTAAGAGTGTTTCCGGGAAATTGTTCCTTGTGTCTCCATTGCAGCAACTCACTGCGGAGTCATTATTTACACTTTCAGTGTTATAGAATAAAGTGTTTCGATTTACAACAGGTGTACTGGTAACATTAGCAGTCAATCTAGGATTGACCGTTTGGTTGACCATACTCGAGGCTTGACACTTAACAGGCGCATTATGCATGTGATGGGTAGTGTGCATAGAGCAACAACTATTACAAGGAATCTGAGTGAAGCCACGACTTTCCTGGTTGTAGTTGAGATTGCAGCTACCATTATCACTTAAGCTACTAGAGTTTGGATGGTTGTATTGAAGTGCTGAGTTTGGACAGATGCAACTGAGGTTTGCTTGGCGACCACATGGGCTCGGATATCCAACAACATTTGAGCTATTGTTCAGGGTGCTATAGTTTCCAACATGGTGATGATGTTGGAGGGAACTATGACTTGATATGCTCGATCTTGAACTGCAGGTGTCAGCATGTTTCGAAAAATTTCTCTGGCCCTGGCTCATGGAATTTGAAGTCAATGATTGTTGATGAGCACATCGGCCGACAGAATTGATGGAACTTAACGAGGAACCATTGTTAAGTATATTACCAGTTAGGGTAGTAGTTGTCGGTTGGCCAGTACAGATTTGGTTAGGTGAAATGATTGGCTGGTTAAGAGTTTGGCTTGAGTTACGCGGCGGTGGTGGTGGTGGTGGTGGTGGTGGTGGTGGAGGTGGAGGTGGTGATAGACGGATTGACTTGGGCGGAGGCGGAGGTGGTGGTGGAGGAGGCGGGGGCTTGTTCGGCGGCGGGGGCTTGTTGATGATGGCCTGGCCATTCTGGATTGTCTGTATGCGGGTACTTGGCATGTTCGAATCGCATCAAAGGATCTTGCAAAGGAGGTGGTGTACCAAACTATGATGATATCATAACTCCGATTGCATTACCGGTATCTCTAACCTGTTGGTTCTCGATGCCAGTTGTAATTTTCCATCTAATAGGATCAAGCTCGTACCATTTCTGGATCTGGCATCGAATTGACTGCCACCACAACTTTATTTCTGGAGTTAATTGTTAAGGATATTCACAATAGCGTTATGGAGGTTGCGATTCACAGGTGCTTTTTAGTGATTATCTTCATCTGGAGGCACTCATTGGTTCGGACAGCGAACTTCGGAAACGCGAATGCTCTTTTCACTCTTTATTCGAGACAACTTTTATTTGAATCGAACTGTACATATCTGTGCCCAGTGACTCGGTCAGAGTTTGGCAGCCAAACTCGTGTGCTAGCTAGCCGCTAATGTTTAGTGGTACTCTCAACACCGTCACAGAAATAAATAGTGTGCGTGGGGTGCTGGCCCATGAAAATAGTACCCGATAGCCGCCGGTCCGATAACTCCCAATTGAAAAATTTATGGTTTATCAATGGGAGACTCTCCTACTAGCCGTTCACCCCCAAACAAGCCCTCAAAATGTCTAAATCAGTGTTTAAGACTATTGTCAACAATCTCAAGAGTAAATGTGATGAGGAACGAAACAAGGCTACTCAACAACTGCAATATTATGTCATCAATGAGGTCCAGGGCAAACCGATGGAGTTTGTCAAGACTTTCATCGAGGAAATCAACCATCAGATTGTCAAACTATTCAGGGCGAATTCAGAAACCAATGCTAAAAAAGGAGGCCTGCTAGCTATGATAACGCTCATAAACTTAGACGTTGGTGATAGGATAACGCAATGCACCAAATTTGCCAACATAATACGAGATTTGCCGGTAGCTAGCGATGTCAGCCTCATGGAACTTGAGGCTTACACCATCGGCAAGATTGCTGAGGTTTCTGGATCGCTGACAACAAAATTCATGGACTTTGAGGTTGGCAAAGCGGTTGAATGGCTTAGAACCGAGCAAATCGACCGGCATTCTGACAAAAAACACTGTGGCGCCTTGAGATTGCGTGAATTGGCGAAATTNGCACCGGCCTATTTCGTCCCTCACATGAGTCAGTTCTTTGATTGTGTCTTCAACGCCATTTGCGACCAGAAACCCATTGTTAGGGAATGTGGAGTTGATGCTCTGAGATCAGCGTTATTTGTTTTGGCTAGCCGTGAGACAGAAGAAAATCAGAATCCAAAATGGTATGAGCATTGTTACCAGGAGGCAATTAAAAATTTTGAAATATCCACCGATTCGCCGAGCATAANCTCACATCACCAATCTCTCTCACAGAAGGATCGCGCAAGACGAGACGATAGAATTCATGGCTCATTGATGGTTTTAAACGAATTATTCGCAGTTTGCGACACTTCAATAAGTCAAAATAATAATCACCTATCAGGTGCCACAAATCAAGCTAACAGCTCTAACTTGCCTCAAAATTTTAATGTGCCCACAACATTGACCGTGCATGAGAGTCCCACCTGTCGTCAACTACTGAATGAGAAATTTACTTACATTTGTGATATCATCATGAGGCAAAAATCGTCCAAGAACACTTATATTATAAACATCTTGCTAATTCTTATTCCGCGCATGGCTGCCTTCAATCCTGACTATTTTGTCGAAAAACATCTTGCGGAGACGGTGGACTACTTGCTNAATGGTCTTAGATCTGGTAGAGATCGATCCAAGTTTTTTATTGCCATCGGAAGACTCGCCACAGGTGTCGGTGACAATCTGAAACCGTATGTGCCGCGCATCATGGAAGCAATTCGAAATTGTCTACCCCCGAAAGATCAGAAGAAAGTTCGAGGCCCTGGTTCTCAGGCAGCAGTGACCGAGCCGTGTGTTTTTGAATGTATTAGTCTGATCGCTCAAGCCCTAGGTCCCATCATTGAGCCAGAAATCAGGCAGCAAGACTTTCTTGATCAGATGACACTAAGTGGCTTAAGTCCAGCGTTGGCATCAGCTTTTCTNGAAGTCTCTATTCAAATACCCCAGCTGAGGAGAGAAATCCACAATCATCTATTACATATGCTCTCCATAGTACTGATGCAGAGACCTTTCAAGAATCCAGGCTTGCCTGACAGCCAGACCCTACCAACAAACAGCCCCATGTCCCCCAGCAGTAGTAGCAAGCAAATTATTGATTCTTTAGAATATCAACAAGAGAACCTGAACAACATCACTCTCGCACTCAAGATTCTGGCAAAATTCGATTTCCATAGCATGTTCACCATGCAGTTTGCAACCTACTGTTCAGAGCATTACTTAACTAGTGAGATACGAGATATCAGGCTTGAATCCGTTAAAACTTGCTGCCAGATATTACTGCCCGCCATCATCCGCAACCAAAACAAACATAACCCAGCTCTGGTGGATACAATCCAAGATGTGATACAAAAATTGCTAGTCACCGCGGTTACTGACACAGACAAGGACGTCAGAAAAGCAGTCTTAGAATCTTTATCTCCCAAATTCGACCACTATCTAGCTCAAGTNGCNAACTTGAACTGCTTATTTTTCTGCTTGAACGAGGAGACGTTTGAAATACGCGAACTCGCCGTATGCTTGATCGGCAGATTAAGTAGCTTAAATCCTGGCTTCATATTGCCATCGTTGAGAAAAATTCTGCTGAATTATCTCAATGAATTAAAATACTCAGGCCTACCGAGAAACAAAGAGCAGGCTGCTAAGATGTTGGGACAACTATTCGCCCACGCTCCTATTCTTATGCGAGCTTACACGGAACCTGTCATCAATGAGTTCTTGGATCAATTGCAAGACCCTGCCAACGCACCTAACGCAACTAAGAGCGTTTTAGAGGCTGTGGGCCTACAAGCAAAGGTCAGTGGCCAAGATCTAATACCACATTCTGATAAGCTCCTGGTATTATTACTAAGAACCATTGAAGAGCCAAGCTCAGAGGTTGAGCGCGATATGGCCCTCTGGACTCTTGGCCAGTTGATCGAAAACACCGGTTATGTTATCGAGCCTTACTGGAAGTACCCTAAGCTTCTCGATATTCTACTAGACTTGGTAAAGAAAGAGCAGGCTCCGTATGTGAGAAAGAAGGCCATACGGGCACTAGGTTTGCTCGGAGCAATAGATCCCTATCGACATCAGGTTAACCTAGGACAGGTTGGTCAACCCAACGAGCTTCTGTCCAGCATATCAGATGATGGATCCGGCCTACAACTTCATGAAATAAGTGCAAGCGAGCTACTGGTCAGCAATCAGTATGACGATTTCTATCCTGCCATAGCCCTATCGTCGTTAATCAAGATAATGCGTGATAAATCATTGAATAACTATTATACAGTAGCCGTACAGGCTGTAACTTTTATATTCATGCGTCTTGGAGTAAGATGTGTACCTTACATTCAACATGTCCTTCCTACATTCATCAACGTCATTAGNCATGCGGAGTCGAAGTATTGTGAGTTCTTTTTCCAGCAGCTCGGCAATCTGGTTTCAATTGTCAAGCAAAACATACGCAACTACCTAGATGTCATATTTGAACTCATCAAAGAGTCCTGGTCTGCTCCAAATCCTATGCCAGCTTTACAAATTACCCTCATTAATCTGGTGGAGCAGATCGTGGTTGCACCGGAAGGTGAGTTCCGAGTCTATTTGCCAAGGTTGATACCTCATGCACTAAAAGTATTCCAAAGTGATAAGTCTCCCAAGTGTATGGTCACAGAACGACTATTGAGAGCATTACAACATTTCGGAAACAGTCTTGATGATTGTCTCTACTTAATATTACCATCAATTGTTGAATGCTTCAGTTCAACTGAGAAACCCCTTGTCGTCAGGAGAACCGCTTTAGAAACTATCCATATTCTGTCTGAGAGTCTCGATCTCACCGAGTATGCAGCCAAATTGATCCATCCTCTTGTTCGAGTCTTGGANAACGAGCCTCAACTAGTCACCGTAGCCGTGGACACTCTATGTGCTGTCGCCCATCAGTTGGGTTCAACATACAAGATATTCATACCAATCGTCCAGAAAGTCATGAAAAAGCACAAAATCACCCACACCAGATATGAAATCATAGAATTCAAGATATCAAAAGGATCACAGTATAATTACGACTCGGACGAAAATCTCATGTTCCATAAGAAGGGATATAGTAGGAAACCTGTACCAAACATGATAGCACCCATCCAAGCGTCTGAATTTGGGGCCAACAAGAAATTTCAAGCTAGCGACCTGCAAAGGGCCTGGAGTATCCGAAAGTGTGCGACAAGAGAGGATTGGTTGAGNTGGTTAAAGATATTGGAATTAGATCTACTTAAAGAGTCACCTTCACTGGCTCTACGATCATGTAACCCTCTCGCTCAATCTCATGAGCCTCTTTCAAGGGAGTTATTCAATGCNGCTTTTCTATGCTGTTGGTCGGAATTAAATGAAGAGCAGCAGAGAGACTTAATAACCAGCATTGAAGCAGCTCTGAATGCGCCGGATGTCCCTGAAGTTACTCAAGCTCTCTTGAATCTGACAGAGTTCATGGAGCACTCTGATAAAGGTCCATTACCTATACCACCACAACTTTTAGCAAAAAGAGCCCAAGCATGTCGCGCATTTGCGAAAGCTTTACATTACAAAGAAGAAGAATTCAAGGCCTCTGCTGAAGGAGCTAAATCAACTCTGGTTTTAGAAGATCTGCTTAGTATCAATAAGAAGCTCCAGCATCCAGAGGCCGCTGCTGGCGTACTCAAATATGCTGAGAATAACGGCTACGATCTCAATAACAAAGAACGATGGTACGAAAAGTTACACGATTGGGACAATGCTCTGAGGGAATACAAGCTGAAGAGTGAGCAGAAACTAGATGACACAGACTCTCTAAAAGGTCTTCTAAGATGTTATGAGCATGTAGGCGAATGGGAGAGCCTTTACAAGTTAGCTACTGAATATTGGCCCAAGTTTTCAAAGAGGGACCAACAGGAAGTTGCTCGCGCCGCAGCTACAGCTGCATGGTCCTTGCGTAGATGGGATGGCATGGAGCGGTTTACGAAATGTATAAGGGAGAATACAGTTGAATCAGCCTGTTACCAGGCTGTCNTTGAGGTCCATAGAAATAACTTTGACCTTGCTCATGAGCTTATCGATCAGGCACGAAGTTCGATAGATACTGATCTAACCGCGATGGCCGACGAGGGCAAAAACAGGGCTTATGGTGCCATGGTACAAGTGATGATGCTGTCAGAGTTGGAGGAAGTTATTCAATACAAAACTATGGAAAGCCGGCGCTCCTTCATCAAGGACAAGTGGTGGAAGCGCTTACAGGGTTGCCAGCGCATAGTTGAGAACTGGCAAAAGATACTCACCCTACGATCATTAGTCATTACTCCGCAAGAAGATATGAGAGGGTGGATCAAGTTTGCGAGCATATGCCAATCTAACGACAGTAAATGTAGACTCCGGCAATCCAATAGCGTTCTCACAATGCTACTAAATTGTGATCCCAAAAACAAAGACGAAATCCCAATGGAGCACCCNCAAGTCACTTTTGCTTACTTGAAGCACCTGTGGCGCAGTGGGGAGAGGACTGAGGCTTTCAACAAACTGCAACAATTCGTTGAAAGAGGTCTCCCAAGATTAAGTTATTTATCCTTCAGCCCAAATATGCCTAATCTCGCCGAGGTTTCATCGACATCAAGATTTAACGGGTTTTCACCTAATGCCCACTCATCTACACCAACACAAATGATCGCGACAACACCAGCCGGCTTGAATCTCAATGGCTGCTCGAGAACTCCGAACTCAACGAATCAATCAAACACTGATGAGTTACAACATTCTCAAAAACCAGATCTCAACACCCTACTATCGAGATGTTACCTCAAACTAGGTCAATGGCAAGAGAGTCTCCAAGAGGTCAATGAACATTCTATTCCAGCCATTTATGAGCATTATGCCAAAGCTACAGAGTACGACAAAGGCTGGTACAAAGCATGGCATGCACTCGCCTATATGAGCTACGAGGCAGTTCTTTTTCATAATGTTCGTCACTACACCATACCAGCGATCAGGAGTTTCTTCCGTTCTATCGCCCTATCGAACGGAAACTCACTCCAAGATACCTTACGTCTTCTAACGCTATGGTTCGACAATGCTAATGACAACGAAGTGAGTGAGGCTTTTGCAGTAGGCATGAAGACAGTTCCCATAGAAACTTGGCTCCAGGTTATACCCCAACTGATCGCAAGAATCGATACTCCCAGGCTTAATGTAAATTGTCTGCTTCAGGAGTTGTTAATCGACATAGGAAAACATCACCCACAAGCGCTGATCTACCCCCTTACAGTAGCCTCCAAATCTACCGTAGCCATTCGACGAACGACCGCCACCAAGATGATGAACAGTATGAAAGAACATAGCAGTAATCTCGTGGCTCAAGCCATGTTGGTCAGCGAGGAACTCATCAGAGTTGCGATTCTATGGCACGAGCTTTGGCATGGAGGTTTGGAAGAAGCGTCGAGATTGTACTTCGGCGAGAAAAGTGTGCATGGAATGTTCGCGGTATTGGAGCCATTACATGNGATGGTAGCCAGAGGAGCCCAAAGTCTCAAAGAAATGTCCTTTCAACAGATGTACGGTCGAGATTTGCAACAGGCACATGATTGGTGCAAAACCTTTCAGAAAACAGGGAACACAAAAGATCTCACTCAGGCATGGGATTTGTATTATATGGTTTTTAGAAGAATTGCAAAACAACTACCTCTGTTGACATCACTCGAATTGAAATACGTCTCCCCCAAATTGGAGGTCTGTCATGACTTGGAGCTAGCAGTGCCAGGCAGTTATGTGCCCCATAAGCCAATCATCAAGATCGATCGAGTAAAGTCTAATCTGCAGGTCATCACCAGCAAGCAGAGGCCGAGAAAGTTGTGCATTAGAGGCAGTGATGGTAAAGATTATATGTTTCTACTAAAAGGGCACGAGGATTTGCGTCAAGATGAAAGAGTCATGCAACTCTTTGGTCTGGTCAACACTCTGCTTGTTCATGAACCTGAGACAAGTGGTAGAAATTTAACTATACAGCGCTACGCCGTTATCCCGCTCTCAACCAATAGTGGCTTGATTGGTTGGGTCCCTCATTGTGATACACTGCACACCCTGATTAAGGACTATCGCGAGAGACGGAAGGTTGTGTTGAACATTGAACATAGGCTCATGTTACGAATGACACCAGATTATGATCATCTAACTCTAATGCAAAGGGTTGAGGTCTTCGAGCATGCATTGAACATAACACAGGGAGACGATCTGGCTCGCCTTCTTTGGCTCAAGTCGCCAAANAGTGAAGTTTGGTTTGAAAGAAGGACTAATTACACAAGATCGTTGGCAACCATGTCTATGGTGGGATATGTTCTTGGCCTTGGCGACCGGCATCCATCAAACTTAATGCTGGATCGATTGAGTGGCAAGATATTGCACATAGACTTCGGTGATTGTTTTGAAGTCGCCATGACAAGAGAGAAATTTCCCGAAAAGATCCCATTCCGACTAACACGAATGCTTATAAACGCAATGGAGGTAACAGGTATCGAGGGCACGTATAGAACAACTTGTGAGAAAGTTATGCATGTTTTAAGAAAGAACAAGGACAGTCTGATGGCTGTGCTAGAGGCTTTCATCTATGATCCCCTACTTGATTGGAGACTTGTCGACGGTAAGGCCAAGTTAAGGACAAAAACAAAACAGGCAACTTCTAATTTANGCCGGATTCAAATTTAGCAAGTCACGATGTAACCAACCTAATGGCTACGCAAGCTCAGTTAGACCAGCAGCAAGCTTACGAAGCTCAGAGAAACGCTGACGCAGTTGCAAACGGATGCAATCAAAGCGCTGCAGCGACGCACACTTCTGGCAAGAGCCAGCTAGATGGTAATGAACACCAGCCTACGAACCACCACTCTGATCATCCCAGTCCCCCTTCAGTGCATGTCCAGAACAACAACAATTATATTGGCGGCGATGAGCAACATCCACCAGAGACAATGAATTCTAAAGCTCTGGTTGTGGTCAATCGAGTACGTGACAAGCTGACAGGGCGAGACTTTGATCCGAACGTTACCTTTGATGTTCCAAATCAAATTGATTTACTTGTTAAACAAGCTACTTCAAACGAAAATCTCAGCCAATGTTATATCGGATGGTGCGCGTTTTGGTGACAAACAGTTGGACTTCGTGGATCAATGTTGTTCAGGAACAGAGAAAGGTTTCGCAATAAAAAAAGCCTTTCCATCGAGGTACAGATAGCCTAGTCTTAGTTCTGAACTCAACCTTAAATTTTATTGAGAGGCAGTGATTCATTTGTTGCTCGGAATTCAAATCCGTTCTTTTATAACAAAGTAACAAAAACAATTTGTATGGCTAGCGTTCTGATTCTGAAACGATCCGCTACCTGATTGCATTCAATAGGTTGGCCGTTGTGTTGAGTCAGTTTATCTTTTTGACTTATATTATACGACAGTTTTCATTGTTTTGCGCGGACTTGGAATCTGTTGAGACAGTTGACGGCGATTTAGCTCGATTAGGGACGTTAGGATCCCCATTGATTGCGGGTCGGTGAGGAGGAGGAAGCGCTTGATTATAAAAGTTTAGATTTGTTGCGGGAAGGTTAAGGCCTGGCCGAAGTGGTGCAACTGGTGCCGGTTGCAGGTGGGCGACTGACCTTGAGGATTCATGAGCGTAGCGCTGAGTTCTCTCATGCTGTTGTCTGTTGCTTCGTCGAGTCTGCTGGTGGCCACAATTATTACCATGACTCCCATGAGCATGCGTACGCCTATTAGCTCGCTTGTTATACCTACCGCTGCTGCCCTTCCGCCTACTCGCTCTTGAGCTCGACGATCGACCACTCGATGACCTACTGGAGCGGCGGGATTCATGCTGACCACTTGAACGGCGCCTGCCGCTTCCTCGCGAACCGCGCCTATGACGTCGCTGTCTGCTCGAGGAGCTTGAGCTAGAGCCGCGGCTTCGTTGGCGGCGGCGTGTTTTAGTTGATCCACTGCGAGAACTGTGGCTAAATTGATTCTGAGACTCAGTTCCATGCGACTGGCGATTTGAGTGGGAACTCTCGGAGGGACTGGGTGATGAGGAGCGCGACGATCCTGAGTAGGAGGAGCAGGGTGATGAGGAGCGGGAGGAACTTCGCGAGTTTGAGGTATATGAATCATCGGAGTCGCTCGAATAGGTGGAATAGGATGTTCGGCTTGAGTACGAGCCTTCTGAGGATAGAGATGAATCGGAATCGCAAGAGGATGTGGATGAACAAGTTGAGCAGTGCGAACAGACGTCTGAATCGTAACAATCGTCATCAGCACAGTAGCGCGATGATGACGCCCGATGTGACATTAATCGACGAGCCCGGTGATGCTGTCTAGACGATGATGAGCGCGATCTTCGTCGTGAGTAAGATCTTTGCGATCGGCGCCGGCGCCTACGCTCTGCTTGCATCTCAGGCAGTGGTTGAAGTCCACTAGTTGATGGAACCAACTGTTGCTGTGGTTGAACGATCTGCCCATCGACCGAATTCGCGAACAACTGCTGATGTATGAGATTCGCCATTGGTTGTGTTTCTATCAGAAGAGAGTTCTGTTGTTGACGCATCTTACGTTCCTCGCGCCGACCACCACGACTCGACTGGCTACTTAGGTTTAGTTTTGAGAGGGCACCGGAAATAAGGGATTTACCTGTTGTTGGTGGCTGCTGTCCATCTAATTCTGGGTTCATCAGTATCTCGATGGGTATGTTCTGTCCAGAAGGCTGCCGCTGGTTTATGAGTGAAGACAATCTAACGCGGCGACCTTGTTCATCATAGTAGGCGCTATATGCAGCTTGTGAGCTAGATTTCAGCTGATTAGACAGAGAGGTCGGCATTGTAGCACTCGAGAATCCAACCAAAAATTGCTGATCTTGATTGCCTTGATTCCAACAAGCTGACGATTTCAGTGCAGATTTGAGCGTAGAAGATCGACCGAGAGTCATGGAGCCTGACACTGAGGAGGGTGGATCCTTGACGGTTGGGTCAAATGATACAGACTTTGCCGGCTTCGAGATCGGCTTTTGCGTAGAGTTTGCTGCTTGCACCACCGATGAATGATCATTCTCATTCTCCTTTAATCGCTGTGCTCCATTATGTAGCGACAACAAGTTGTTGGGCTGATTCAATGAACTTGTACTGTATGAAGTATGAAGGAAGCTGATTGGATCTACGCGTTGTTGATGACTGTTTGTTGGAGTTAGTACCGACAACGAGGATGTTGGTCGCATTGTTGATACCTCAGCATGATATTCGCGATTTAAGAATGGAGCCTCGTTCGTTGCNCATGTGCTGGCGCCATTCTCATTGTCCGCCTGAGCATCCGTTTTGCAACCAAGTAGAGGCGATGTAATAGCAAAGAAGTCCTCCCTTACGCTTTGATTCTCGTTGGCCACCTGTTGCTCGGAACCCCTGGCTAGAGATACCTGGTTAGAGCCAGTGTTCACTTTGGCGCCTTTGTTCACCTTGGAGTAATGGTCGGTGACATTTTTAGGTCCATGAATTGTGCGCCCAACAGTTTCACTATCAACTGTTGGCAATCCGTTTGTGTCGAGCGGAATAGGCTGAACTTGAAAGCTGGAGCTTGCTGACAGCCGGCCTGTATCAGCAACTGCGACATCGCGAAGTCTGATTGAAGGTACTGCTGCTGCTTTTGGCAACCGTTGAGCAAGTTCGAAGAAAAATGATTCCTGATTTTTGTTACCAGCGCACTGAGGTGGCTTCTGCTGCAAATTGCGCTGTTCCTCAAAATGGCTAACGAGTCGGTCGAAGCCATCCTGTTGTCGTTGTCGGTTCTGCAGTTGATCATCTGCAGCAGACAACAAATCAATCACCGAAAGTTCGGTTATCGGTTGGACCCGTCTCCTCCGCTCTAGGGTGGCAGCGATAGAGTTTATGTGGCGCGGTGAGCCTTGGGCTCGGCCATTATGTAATGTAGTTACGGGCTGTCGAGATTCACCTGTTTGAATTGAGCCACTACGAGTTAGGGAGGATGAGGATGAGACTGACGAGTGTGATGAGGTAGACGAGAGCGGACTATGACTTTTCAGCGAGCCATTGGTGCTACTGACAGGCGGAGCTGTACTGACTCCGCTCGAAGTTGCACTTTGATCGCTTATGGTGCCCTCGTTGCTCAAAAGTGAGGCAACTGGAGAGCACTGTGAGGCCTTAAACTCGAACCGTTGCTGATCTTGTTGCTTTGTGGCCGGATTCTTTGCTATTGGGTCAAGATTAGCTAAGCTCGTCGGGGTCGAGTGATTCGAACTTTGTATTTGTGATCCATTATCTACGCTGTCTACGGGTTGCTGTTGTTGTTCTCGTCGTTGCTGCTCCTTTTGATTCACTCCTGTGGGCCTGTTCAAGATCCGATTGAGATTAATGTAGTTAGCTTGCGTTTGGTCGTTTCCTGTTGATTGCTGGTGAATTCGGCCCTCTCCAGTCTCATCCATCAAGTTACTCATCATCAGCATAGGCTGTTGAGTTTGGCGGACACTTGAACTACCCCGACCACCAGCATCCACGTTCAGAGCGGTGGCCTCTGCTTGCTTGTCAGATGCCACAGTTGCACCAAAGGAATCAATTAGGAACGGATTGAGTTTGTTTCTTCTAACGGAAAGCTGATTGTCTACGCTACCATCGGGCAGCCTTTTGTCTGCTCGACTGATACCAGATCCTCTTCTATCTCGCTCAATTTGTCCTAAAATGTTTCTCATCTCACTCATTAGCCTTCTCTCGTCCCCATTCATGATGGTCGCCTTTTCATTATGCTCAGCCGAGTTACCGTTGAAATTGTTTAGGTGCTGGGTGCATTGATTGTACAGATAATTGAGCAATTGGTGGGATGTATCATCAGTGCGCGCATTCGCAAGCAAATAATCAATCAATGCTTTGTGTCTCAGCAGACCAACTGGTTGCTCTTGAGCTTGATCTAGTTGTCTATGCAAACTTTCCACCATCGCCTGACTTTCGCCTTGTGTGCCCTTGTCCGCAGCTAAAGTCAACTGATATTGCAAAGCACCATGCGGAGCACGAGGGTCACAATAATTGGCCACACTGAGTTTTCCTGCTCTACCTGTTTGATTGGTTGAATCTGCAACGATCTCGGAGCATCTTATAGAGCAATAGATGCGGCCATCCGGACTAGGCAAGAAGGGGCTGCCGAGTAGTGATTTATTGCATCGGTGACACTTGAAACAGGTCGCTGATGCATGCCAGCAGCGCTGCTCGTGGTTTATGGCACCCAAATCACAGGTGATCAATTTCCCGCACTCCTCGCATGTTTCACCAAAGATCATATCAAAGCATTTCAAACAGTACGGTGAGTTCTGGGCCACACATTTGCCATCCCCCAGCGCATCGTTTTTGTTGCTAGAATGATGCTGCTTATCATGATGTTGCGATTGAATCCGATTTGAGCTCGCCTGCGATTGGTCAACAATGATATACTGTTGGCCGCCGAGCGGCACTTTGCATTGAGTGCAGCAGAAGTGTTTGATGTGCCAGACTTTACCTGGGTAGGCAGAATTTCGGTTTTATGAGAGAGATTTTCGATAATTAGGATACAGGTTTTGGATTGTTAGATTTGCGATGGATAGGAAGTGAAGTTGTTCCNTTNGCCAGATTGCGTGTGTTCGTGGTTGTTGCCATTATTAGACGTTGCTTTGATAAGCAAAAGTTACAAAATTACGGTGAGAAAGAAACAAGAGGATTGGTCGGTCAATCCCGAGCNGTAGGAATGGTTGTAGTGTTCGTGCGAGATAGAATATTACATTGCTTAAGATCACGATAGTTTCCAGAAAGAAAAATTGATAACAGCAGCGACAACAAGTGTAGGCCTGCAGTTCGCGCCGACTGGGTAAGCCCGAGCGGACCATCCTGGAATGAAGTTCAAATATTAGATTTTCAACTTAGCCACCAGAAAATGAGCTCAGGTTGGATGGGCTTGGCGGTCGGCCTGTTTACCTCAAAGCGTTTTGGTTGTTGGTGGAACTTCGATAAGAGTTTTTAACAGCGGCCGCTTGTTAACAATCACCATCCCAAACGCCGCCATCATGTTGTTCAGACCATGCTCGTTCACTTGCTTGCTTGCT
>Ga0058699_1000119_pt1 | contig 20379 bp, 16 predicted proteins | sample AgamicAtPe_FD_55078 | JGI IMG/M metagenome (GOLD analysis project Ga0058699, IMG submission 55078) | Agave microbial communities from Guanajuato, Mexico - At.P.e | ecosystem: Host-associated > Plants > Phyllosphere > Phylloplane/Leaf | place: Guanajuato, Mexico | collected 2012-10-15 | reverse complement strand
CACGCCCACCCGGGTCAAGCGCGGCCGAGGGGGCAGGCCAATTCCCCTCCCGGCGGGCCCGCCGAACTCGACGCTCGCCCGCCCGCCCGCCGAGCTCGAAACGGGGGGCGCCGGAAGCGCCGCCGCCGCCGGACGAGTTTGCGTGGCCGCCGCCGCCGCCGCCGAGGCGCCAATTAGAGTCGGCGGGTTAGTCTGCTGCACTTACCTGACGTTCGAGTAGGAGTGGATGTAGAATTTATGGAATTGATTCTTGAACAATTTATCATGATTANGCTCGGCCCCAATGTCGGCTATTATTTCGTCGGCGACAAAACGGGGCAGCAGGGAGAGGAGCAGTCGCTCCTGCTTATCGTTTTCGCGTTTTATTTTGGCTCGCGTTTCAATCGAGCGGCGCGTCTCCAGGAAGGCGTTGCGCTGGGCCAGGTCAATAAGGTACTTTGTGTAGAGGCAAACCAGATTGATGGTCAGGTGCGCGAGCAGCCTGGCGAGCAGTTGGCCCGCGAGGCCGGCCGGCCGACTCCTGAGGCCTGCGGCGAGCGCGAGGTCAGCGCCAGAGCTCGCGAGGCCGCAGAGGAAGCACCAGGCGAGGGCCATGGGCATCATGGCGTAGGTGACGAATATGATTATTAGCGTGTGCCATATGGTCAGCGGGCCGGCGGCTCGGAACTGGCGCTCGAGCTGCATTGTGGGCCCATATTGGGCCAGTCGGTGGCGACGGTGGGTTGGTTTGATTTNGTGCGAGTTAGTTTGCGCTCTCGAGCTGCCTCTCAACTCGCCCTCCCTCTGCTACTCACCAAAGCGGAAAGCTGCTCGCCCGAGTGCAGCCTCGCGGCCTCCTCGTCGGCGGCGCTGCTGCCGAAGATGAGGTAGTTCTGCAGACACATTAGAAACCATGTAAATAAAGCTATGAAACTCAACCTCTTGATCAGGTGGCGATGGGGGAGGCAAGCGCACATTCCTATGACGAGCAAGTTCACCAGGCTGAACAGGAAGAGCAGGTTGTGAGTGCGCCAAGCTGCCGCCAGGAGGCCCAGCCTGACACTCAGGTCCTCGCGCGACAGGCTCGGGCTGGCGAGCGCCGCGAGTGGCCGGCGCTGCAGGTGGCCGGCGAGCGGGCCGAAGAGCAGTGCGGCCCCGAGTTTCGCGCTCTTCTCGCGGCCGCCAGGCTGGCTGGCCGCGCCTTCGCCCAGCCACAGGTCGTCGGCCAGCAGGCCAACTCGAGCGCTTGAGTTTGCGCCCCTCTCCAGGACTGTCTCTGTGCCAGGGGCGGCGCCGCCCAAGCGGGGATACTTGCGGCCCAAGCTGAGCAGCGCCAGGCTGAGCAGCGAGAGTTTCAGCAGGAGATCGATCGCATGAGCTATAATGAGCGACTTTTGGCGTTGGCCGTGCGAGTAGCGCTGGTAGCACTGCTCCAGCTGCCTGTCCCGGAAGGAATTGAAGATGATTGGCAATATCACGATGATTCCGTGGTAGCTTATGAACCAGGAGTCGTTGACAGTGTTGTAGTGGGTCGCTTGNTGGGCCGAGCTGGTTCGCATCGAGTCGGTCTCAGTTTCAAGCTTGGCGCTGGTGTCCTCCTGGTTCGAGCGGCGCATCGAGCACTGCGCTCCGTCCTCCGCCTCGCCTGGAGCCCGAGCTGCGCCCGGCCGACTTGGGCTGGGGTTTGTCTCCAGCTCATCGCTGTAGTAGAACTCCTCCTCCTCCAGCTCCTCGTCCTCCTCCTCCTCGTCCTCCTCCGCGTCTTCGTTTCCGTCTTCGTCTCCGTCTTTGTCGTCGCCATCGTCGCCATCGTCGTCGTCGTCGTCGTCGTCGCCGCTTCCGCCGCCGCCAGCGCCCCTCTGCTCCTCGTTCAGCGCGGCCCACTCAACCTGCTTGCTCGCCTCCTGACTGAGCCTTGCGGCTGCGGCGGCCGAGCGCGCGCCCATCGAGCGGGNCTCTGGACGCGCCTCGCTCGCCCCGCCCGGAGGCCCCAGGTTTGCCGGCCGACTGGCTGACGGCGGAGAGAGAGAGCCAGCTCTAAGTGGCGGCCAGCGCGGACATGCCGGCAGGCTGGCCAAAGCGGACACTTGGAGGCGCCTTGCTGGCCGCCTGGCAATCCGATCGAGGTGAGCCTGGCAACTGGCTGCGCGGCGCAGCTGGGAGAGTGGACATTAGTTTAGATTCAGCAGGTTGCTCGGCCCAACTCAAAGCATCGCCATCGACCAAATCGGGCCGGCCGAGAATCCAGAGCGGCGAGCTCCGTTCTCGGACGGCCGCAATCTCGGCGCCCAAATATAGAGGCGCAACGGGGCTCAGCCGCGCTCGCTGGCTGGCGGGCCCATTGTCAGGCTGGCCGAGCGTCGCCCCAGGCCGGCGCCAGTCAAACGCATGACAGCGGCCGCCCATTTCGTCGGCACAGCGCAACAACCCTCGCCTCATCCGCCCGCAAACTCAGGCCGGCAAGTCGATAAAAGTAGCGCATCGGCTGGCGGCCAAACGCGCGCCAACGGCAAGCCGGCCTCATCCAAACCAAACCAATCCGGGCAGAGCGCCCACCTGTCCGCCGATTGGCTCGCTTGGAGCCAATCTGGCTTCGGGCGGCCAACTGGGTGTCAGTTTCGCGCTCGCGCCCCTCGGCCGCCTTATCGTTTCGCGCGGCGCAAGCTTTAAAAGTGTCCGCCGTCTGGCGGCCGCCCCATTAGCTGGGCCAGGCTGGCAACTAGTCGCTCGCAACGAACACCGAGGCCAACTTAATGGCGGCCAAACAACTCTCTCCCTCTCTCAAGCGGCCGGCCTTGCTGCGGTTGGCGTCGCGGCCTCCGAGGTGGCGGGNGAGCGTTTTGGAAACTCGGCCCAAGAGGCAAACTTTATCTGGCCTCGAAATCCAATCCGCGCCAACTTGGAGGGCTGCAAATTGAATTCGAGCGGCAAAAAGGGGCCAGTTTGAGCGGAAGAGCGAGCCGCGCACCTGGCCGGCGAGCTCGAGTGGTCGGGGCGCTTTGTTGGAGCGGAAAGTCCAATTGAGATTTTATAAATATCTGCGCGGGTTGTTTAAGTGGAGGGCGAGGGGCGAGGCTCTGGCCTCGAGTGGCCAATGTTGACTCTGATCGGCGGCTTGTTTGTCCGGCCAGCCAAGCTGCGCGCCCATTAGCTTGGAGCCGGCGGCCTGGCCGAGTGGAGGGGAGGGGAAGTGGAGAGCAAACACTTGCATCGGTAATTGCATTTGCGATCACCTTGCGCGGCTCGCGACCTTCGGGCCGAGCGGCTAATCATTGGCCGGCGCCGCTGGGGGCGCCGAGCTGGAATCGCGCCGGCCCGAGAGAAGTCATGCAAATCAGGCCCGCGGAAGCCTACTCACAGGGATGCGCCCGCTGGCTTACAGTTGGGCCGCGATCGTGCGAGCTCGATAAGCGAGCCCCATGGTGGCCAACTCCCCGCGCTCGGCGCCCAAATCCAATTTCGTCGCCAGTTGCCATTGGAAACAATGATAAGTTTGCAATCGGAGGACGTGAGCGCGTAATGGCTCTTGAGAGGAATCTTGACTCGATTTAATCAAATCTGCCCGTCACTCTTGCTCGCCGCTTGTTTACACGAGCGCCGCCTCGCACTGGCGCGGCCCANAGNAAGACTGCAAAAATTATGCAGAGGACCGGCCCGCCAAGTCTCGCGCCGCCTCCAGCCCTCAGAGCGCGCTGGATGTGCACTTGTTCCCGACCAGCGAGCCCGGATATAATTTTGTTACCTTTGCTCGCTGCCGCAATGCGTTAGGATAACACCCANAGTGGGAGGCCCATTGGCGCATCTTTATTTGCTTTGGTTCGGCTCGGTTTNGTCGGCGCTGCGAGCGCATTGATTTGCATAATAATGGATCTCTGCAGCCGCGAGAGGAGATAGATAAACACATGGCGGCTCGAATTCGGGCCCAAAGGCAGCTCGGATGCGGCNGGCTGAATGGGCGCCAAGGAGGCGAGCGGGCCAGTTGTTGGTCTTGGTTGGCCGCGAACACGGCCCACTTAGGGCTGTCGGATTAGCGGCTAATCCTCGGGCCGGTCACTCGAACGCCGGCCGCCATTAACCTGGCCGCGCGCGCCCGCCAATCCGGCCGCCAGGAGCGGAGGTCGCCGGTCGGAAGTTGGGCCGGCCGGGCGAGGAAGTGCAGCTGTCGGCTTGGAATAATGCGGGCCCATTACGTAAACAGGTCATTAATATGAAACAAGCGGCCGCTTGTTCGCCCTCCGCGGGCCACACTGACCCCAAACATGGGAGCGGGCGACTTTTGGTCGCGCCTCTCTGCCTACGTGATTCGGGCGCGGAGGGAGTGGCAGCGGGGCTTGGCGGGCGCTGATTGGACGAGTCCGGCAGCGGCGGCCAAGGCGACGGCCAAGACGAAGAGGGCGACGAGGAGGAGGAGGGGCGGCCAACAATGGGCGGCGCAGTCGGGGGATCAGATTCACAAGTTGATTGACGGGACGACGAGCGCGGCCCCAATCTCGAAGTGGCGCCTCTCTCCTCTGGGAGCGCGCAAACTGTATCGATGCCATCTGATAACTGAATTGGCTTCGACCCTCCGCCGCCGCCGCCGCCGCCGCCGCACTTCCGCCCCCGAGGAGCGAAACTGAATCCCGTCGGCTGATTGATTTGGTTGGCCAACCGGGAGCAACGTCGGGGCCCCAAAATAACTCGCCCTCCGTGTTGCGGAGTCGAGTTACGGGAAAATAATTGACCACCGAGCTGAGCCGCTTAGGCCAACAGGAGGGTGCCGCTGGCTAGCGAGAGGCCCAACTGGCGCCGACGTGAACAATGGGCCGGCGGACGGGCTGCGAAATTTGAATGAGCTCGGCCAGATTGGAGGGGAGGGCAAAGTAGGTGGGCGCTGGCTGAGTTTCGTGCGAACTGCGCGCAGCTGCTCGGCGGCCGAGCGGGGCCCCACTTGGCTCGGTGGCGGCGGGCGAGGGTGGCGCAATTAGGCGCTCCTCAGCCACCGGCAAGACCAGCGAGTCTAGCGGCGAGATTTGCCCAGTCCGTCGGCAGCGGCAAAAGGCGGCCCCCAAATCCAACAAGAAACGAGCGGCAACCTCTCACTTGGCTTCACNNTTTAGGCCATCAGCAGCTTGGGCCGGATTAATTTGGTCAAAAACAAAGCAGCCAGCTCAAGTGAATCTCTCCCCCATTCAAGCTAGAGGACCGCAACTCAAGCGCAAAACGCGCCAGTTTTCCAACATGAGGCTGCCGAATTGGCGGCAAATCAATTAATGGTTAACGGAGCAAACGCGATCGCCGGCCTTGTGGGCGGCCCACTGAGTTGGGGGGAAGGCCGACCTGTCAGAGAGGTCAATTTGCATTCGGGCGGCCCCCTGCGTCCGAGCCGCAACTGGCTACCTCAAGCCTGAGCGCCCGCCGAGGATGAGCTCGCGCCGGCTCACCTTGGGCGAGGTTGGGCGAGTTTGGCTGGCGGCCCCTGGCCACAGATCCGCCCACGGGCGTCCCGCGCGCCGACCCCCTCGCTAGGTGAGCGCGGTTTGCGCGCGGCCCAAAGTGCGCCCGCTCGCGTGGGAGCTCGCGAACGCCGCTAGGCGCCTCCCTCGTCCGCTCGCCCTCGCGCCCCTCAATATCGGCGCGAGGGGCTCGTTAAATCCTCGCGATCGCTCGTTTGCCTCGCCTAACGCGCTGCTCCCGGCCGCCGCGACAGCTCGCAGACAGCGCAAACTGCGATCCCAATTTGGGCGCCCGAGCGAAACAAGGATGACGGATACTTCGACCGGCCCAATAATTAGTCTCCAAAGTTTAACCTCTCCCAGAGCAACGAGGGGCCAGTCGCAATCCGCACTCTTGGCTCCTCTCGCCAAACACGTCGGGCGTCGTTCATTGAAAACCTGTCCCCAGCTCGCTGGCGGCGCTTAAGTGGTCTGGGCGGCCCCGGCGGTGCTGATTTGCGAGTCTGCGCCGTCAAGACTCTCGTCTCGCCGCTTGAGGCTCTGGCGCAAAGAGCCAAGCCAAGGCGAGCATCGCTGGCGCGCGAATCGCTCGTTCTTGAACGTAATCCTTGGGCACTTGAGCGGCAAGACTTATCGTTTGAGGCGGCTGCTCGCAGCCGAGCGCCGCTGTTTGCGACAAAGTTGTGTGGGCAGCATTGTTTTGCAAGGTCTCTTTGTTTTTCCAGGCAGGAAGGATTCCGGGCAGCCCAGAGGGTCTGCAGGAATCCGGAGCAGCTTAGGGTTCGGGGAGGAGGGAGGAGGGCCGCAGCGAGCAAACCATGGGACTGCTCGCTCGTCGCCCCTTCGTTAGGCAGTCCGCAGACTAATGGCTTCCCGCCCATCCTCGGCCGAGAGCTCACACATGCGCCCCAAGGGCAAACACGCGAATCCATATCTGGCCGGCGCAAATGGGCGCCAAATCCCGAGCTTACTCCTGTCAGGTTCAGCAGTGGCCAGCATGTCGGGCGCGAGGCTGTCTCCTCTGGCGCGCGTTCGGATTCGCCTCAACTGGTTCTTGGCGGGCCAGCTTAGCGACCCGCCGCCCATCTCTCAGGTGCAGCCAAGCAAGCTGGGCGCTCGATCATGGATGGCCGCAGGCGCGTGCGTGCAAGCGGAGATTTCTGTCCCCATGTTCCCGTTTTGCTTGCTAGTTGTGCTTTGTCGGCGGACTGAATCGCGCTGTCTCAGCGCAGCTAGCGAGAGAAGGGCGCATATGCAACAGCTTGATGTTGTGTCGAGAGATGACGTTTGCGGAAAGCATGTTGTTCGTCTCGGCAAGCAGCAGCTTTGCGAGTCAAACTCGGACAGAGCTCATGGTCACGCCTTCACTGACTCATCTCTCAACTCAGGCTCATTTTGGCCTCCCATTGAACTTACCTATCGCTCCCTCTGCTCGATTTGCCGGCTCCGCTTGCTTTTCTCTCCGCGCGAAAAGCTACTTTCTTCTCCAACTACTTCCTTGTCTCAAACGATCACGATCATAAGCGAGCTCACAAACTTATCCCGAGCAACAAGACTCTCGCACCTGGTTGCTGGCTTGTCGAGGCTCCAGCAGCCACATTCATCATATGGAAACGAGATCAGCGACGACCACCTCAGCTCGCAATTGTTCTACTGAAGTCAGCGCAATATGGATAGGACTCGTTGTTTTCAATTGTTAACAATAAAGGCTCAACATTTCAATGAGCCCCACTTTCAACCTGCAAGCTTATGATCTGTTGTCGGCCTCAATGTCTCTCCTCTGCCTCCAACTACTCACTCTGCCCCTCTCGAACCTGCCTGTTTTGAAACGCGACGTGTAAGGGCGAAGCCGTCCGTTATCATTTTCTTCCTCGTCGTTACCACCAGTCGCACTCTTTCCCTTTCAGGATCCAGGGCTCGCTCAGTGTGGTCGAGCCTCGTCGGCAGACAGGAACACGGCTCTCCTCTCCTCTCGCGCAAGGATGGTTGATGAAAATTTCAAACACATGCACTAGATCGGCGGACAATCAGATCCTCTTCCAGTCTCATCGTCGCAAGCAAACCTGTCGAAATGAAGCCCCTCCGTCAAGACAACTAGCCGGCTGGGTGCCCTCAACGGAATGAGCTCGGCGCTCACGGGCCGTCTAACTAGCCAAATGACAGCCAAACAAGCAACGAGACAGCTCTGCGCAGACATACACGTACAGTAAGTAACGCCGGCACCTCGGCGGCCATGCACTAATATGGCCGCTCTAGTGCCCTCGCGCAGCTACCCTAGGCGAGCGACGGGCTCAGTAGGCGCCATCTGCTCACAGGTTTAGTAGACGATCTCGCCAAAACTTATGCTCGCTCTCGCAACACGAGCTCGCGCTTCTATGACCACCGACTTGAGCAGCTCNTAGGCCACCTGTTCGACCATTCTGTCCACATAACCTCACCATCCTTTGAGATGGCCACCCATTTCGGACTTTTAATCTTCTACATCGTGTCACACTCGACCCTCATCCTTTGCCACGAGACTCCCTGGACGCCGGCTCCAACTGTCGACCTGTCCACACCGCTGATACCGAGGGACGAGTTCAACAGCACCGAGAGTCCTCACATCATGGACGAGGTGGCGAGGAAGCTCACTGGCGCAAACCTAAGTTCGCTCAAGAGAACTCTGTTACAATGCGAATACAACGATTGTTGTCCTCCCTGGAAAAACCTAACCCAGGACGAGGGAATCCAGGACGAACTAAGGAAAATATACGGAGTTAAGAAAGTGGCGCTAAAGGTGGGCGACTTGTTGAATGAGCTCACGAGGATTTCGCTCAACATAACCTATCTCTCAATTGACGGACAACTGGGCTCAGAGGAGCGTGAAAAGTATTATAACTTCTTCGACGGCGTTCAATACTATCTAAGACTCTTGAAAGTGGCTCACGAGCTCAAGGATGGGACTGCTGATGGGAGACGCTACTTTGGGGACAGCGAAACTAGACGAACTCTCGATCGTCAGCTGAAGAGTGTTGAGTTTAGGGCCGCGCAGGATCCAACTTTGAGCAGCTTCATCAAAGAATTGCTAGACCAAGATGGTAAAGTGAACGAGAACTTTACACTATACGAGGACTTCCTAAGATTCACTCAATTTGGCCAATCCTACGCAAGCAACGTTTCGTTCGTCCGAGAGTCGGTGCTAGTCTTCGAACAGATATGTCTTCACCTGAGTAGCGCCAGCTTACAGAACAATTTCACTCGACCATCGAAGCAGTACGAGATTATAAGGCGAATGTCATACGAACTTTATCTCATACGAAATGAACTGGTACAGCAAGTAAGCTCGAGAGTTCTAGCTAACCGTCAGGATGTTAGACGGGCTCTAACTAAACTGGACAAACTAGAGGATAGTCGGCCTTACATAAGAATGTTAGGAGACGAATTCAGCTCAAATCCACCTTTCTTCGGGATTCATGTTCGCCGATTGACTCGCCTTCTCGACTCGTATTTGGCAAATGGACTGACTCAAGTGTCCTTCTACCACCAGCTCTCTGAGCTTCCCGAGGATTTTGTCATTCTAGGTGCGAGGATAGCTCATGACTATGAGAGCAAGGAGCTGCCGCGTTACAGCAGATTCGATTCAGATTACTACTCTTGGCAAACCTCGAATCACAGAGTGTCCACAACGGCCAAAACAAACAAATCGGCTCTCGTTTCGACTGAGCCAAGACTCAGCAACAAATCTATCCTGTCAAGACTGTTCGATTGAGCGGCGATCATAGCTGTTGTCCTTGACTGAGTTCACTTGTCCGAGTGCGCCAGTCGTAAAAATCCATTGTCGAAGTAGGATAGAGTCTCGTTGTGTAATAAACGGATTCTGCGGGTGATAGCAATAGCACGTCATTTTTCAGGTATGAGTGCCATCCCGAATATAAAGGATACTCCAACTCTCTTGGCTTGCGTCGATTACAAACTCAGTTTCAAAAATTGCATTCGAATTTGGCGCTCCAGGAATGCACGAGTTCACTGGATTGGAGGAATGTCATGTGCAACAGACTAGATTCGCACGCAAACTGTGGACAAAATTGGTGCCTAATTGATATCAAGAAAGGTATGCGCTCACTACTAGAATAAATCATGAGCATAATGTTAAATGTTCTTGCTTATCAATATCATCTCTAGATCGCAACTGAAGCCCAACTTTGATAATTCCAACCAACCAGTTAAAAGCCTGGTATCCGTAGCCTCGTTTTGCCGCATAATCAGTCGAGGAATCCCACATCAGCGCAGAGAATATGAAGCTAACAATTAAAACCTTACAGCAAAGCACCTTTGTTGTCGAAATCGAGCCCACTAAAACTGTCAAAGAGTTGAAGAGTCAAATTGAAAAGGATCACGGCAAAGAATATCCCAGTGCAGCACAAAAGCTGATCTATTCAGGAAAGATATTGGCCGATGACAGTAAACTATCTGAATACAACATCGACGAGAAGAAATTCGTTGTTCTCATGATAACACGCCCGCCACCTGCTGCAAAACCAGCTACTGAAAAACCAAACGAAACCGTCAAGAGGGATGGACCCACAAATACCAGGGCAAAAGCTGAAGAGAGCAAGCTCAAAACTAATCCACAATCCTCAACACCTGCAGCCGCGGCGCCAAACACGGCCTTGGCTACAGATGCAACTCAAGCTCCTACAGTAACCAACACCACTTCTAGTAACACCACTGCGCAACCGGCCACCACCACCAGTGCTAGCAGACCTAATCCCGTTGGCCTCGGTCTTGACAATCCAGTCGCTGATGAATTATCGATGGCAGAGCCGCAAGTTGCGGCCAGGTTAGCCTCCATGATGACGCAGCCAAACTTCAGACAGATTCAGGATCTAATTCAACAAAATCCTCACCTACTGAGCTCGACCATCGAAGCTCTCTCAGGATCCGATCCTGAGATGTACAACTTTATATCTGAGAACCCAGATGTATTTGTTAGCGCCTTAAATCATCCACCACTAGCTGGAAGCCGATCACAACTGTCCGCTAGGGATTCCACAGCAAGTGGTCAGCAGCAACGACAGGGTGACAGAGCCTCACAGCAAGCCTCTGGTGGGCGCAATTCTAGCTCTAGGCAGCAATCTGGACCTGATCAGATCTTAGTGAACGTTTCAGAGCACGACAAAGAAGCTATAGAGCGTCTGAAAGAACTTGGCTTCTCTGAGTACCTAGCTATTCAAGCTTATATGGCCTGCGACAAGGACGAGCAGCTAGCGGCAAATCTGCTCTTTCAGATGGACCAGTGATGAGCGTACCTACCCAATAGAGCGTTTAGTTCCCCCTCACACCTCGCTGATTGTTCACTCTCGGTGGACTCTCGCATAGACATGTTCTGTAAAGTTTTCACTAATAAATTGACATCGATTACCTGTTTGTTAAGAAAGGTGTTCCGAGAGCGTTGCTCGATATGACTTGGAACGTCTGACTTTGAAGCGAGTTCAAAATATCAATATATTCATGAATCTGTCACTTATTGAGCCGTCTCATCTCCTGCGCAAGAAAGAATCAGGTTTGTGCGGTCTTGTCCATTTAAATTAGCAGCCCGTTTCAGCTTTCATGTCTACTGGATTTTAAAGCGCACTCAAACCACAGCCAAATTCACCTCCAAACGACCCCCTGCGGACCCGCTAATCAACTAGTGATGGATTCCATATTTTTCGCTTAGTCCACAAACTGAGCACTATGTTTGTACTAAAAGAATTGGACAGAATTCTCGCCGCTCTTGCGTCCAGGGGCAGGGAGAAAGAGAGGTCACAACTGTCTCTTGCAGACATACCTAGATTCAACGTCGTAGATCTTCATTTGGATTCAAAGGTTGAGTTGCCGCTAAGTAGAATGAAGACTGAGACATATGAACTCACCTCTAAACTTAATAAACGCTTTGATTCAATCAGATTAGAACCGGGTAAGCGTCGGGTGTCGACTGATGTTCTACTCGCAAATCTAATCGAACCGAGAATATTATCCAAATTGCGTCAGATTCCTGAACGCCATTATCCGTCAGCAAGGGTCATCGTCTCTGATGATCGTTCCTACGATATGCTGCTCAAATTCAATCGTATCATATCGAGACAGGATGGGACTGGCGGTAGAAATTTTTTACATAAACCGCCGTTCAACATCACGGCAATCTTTCTCATCTCGGAGATAGTTGACATCTTCAATCGTGAGAGGGCAAAGATCATATTGTACCAGTATGATGATGGAACAAAGAAGTCCGTCGCTAGCTATGACTACAACACAATCCGAAAGATTTTCCCCTACATTAGAATGTCTGATTTGATCGTGTTGATGCAGAACAGAAAAGACCTTGAGCAAGGCAACTTCGATCCAAGAGCAACCAATTCCGACCAGATCCTTGGAATTCTGAGCCACTTTGCGCACACCACCTGTTTGATCGAACTCTCACCTATAAATCAACGGGTTGGCCTGTGCCATCCGACCTTTGATAACGTCCTGACATTTCCTACATCGGACGCCACTGCAAACCTGACGAAATTACCTATTACTTACTTGGCTCAAATATGCGACCGATTTCTAAGTGCGTCTGCAGAGCTCAATCTAGCATTGACCTCCATCTCTTACAGATCGGCCGATCCTCACAGCCTGACTAGCGCAGTGGCCCAAATTATCTCAACATCCATGACATCGAGGCGCAAGTCCGATCTGAAGTACGAAATTCGAAACTCGGCTAGAGTGTTGGTGTTAGATAGATTCTACGATCTTCAGGGTTTCTTATTGCATGCTGACCGCTATGGGTCATTCCTCGAGCAAGAGAGACAGGTAGAGTTTGCAGAAAATCAAGNGCCACGACAGAAGCTTGATACAGTTGGCGAACTCGACGAGAAGCTGCAATTGGAACATGTCACCCAGGTTCTGAGCAGAATTCTTGAACATGCAACAAGTCTCAGGGGCACAGATTNTAATGGAATCAAAGGGTACAGGTTGAAAAATATGAATAAAATATACCAGTCGTCAACCTTGCGGGCAACCGAATCGATCCGCCGTCATCTAGATCTCGTCAAGATACTATATAAATGTCTGAACGAAGGATATCTTTCGGTGCTCCACTTAGAGATGAGCTTGCAGGATGTTGCTGATCAGCTGAGAAACTTCAAGCAGCTTCCGTCTGCAGAGCAACAGGCTGCGATAGTTGATAGGCTAGAGAGGATTTCATCAGCATACAAGCAGCTCATTAAGATAGCGGGCCAATCCATCAAAGCGACCGATTTAATNAGAGTGGCTTGCATAATCGTGGATGTGATAAACATTTTCCTCTATCTCTTTCATGGGAATGCACCATCCTCGGAAACATTCAAGAGGCTGAATATCATAAAAGCCTATGTTCTGTTAGACAACGAGTTCAAAAAGTCTCTTCGATCAAGATTTGAATCGGGTTCGGGTNAAGAAGCCAAGAGGCTGATTGGCAAAGTGTCAAGTTTCGAAAAGCTGTCAAAAGATACCTGCAGTCATAGATCATCACTCGGCCTTGAACAAATAGTGGAGAAATTTTGTTGCCGTCAACTCGATTTGGACTTCTATCCAACACTAAGCTTATCTAATGGCCAACCAGACGCCGAAGTGCTAGTACTGCTTTTTCTTGGAAGTTTGACACCAAGCGAGATAAGCAGGCTCAAGGTTCTAGAGATTTCACTGCGAAAGGAACAGGTTTTGAATCACATAGTTATCATAAATTGCGGTATCTTTAACCCTGAGGAAATTTTGGCAGCACTATGAGTATGATACCGGAGATTGAAAGCTTTTCGACAAGAAACGGTGCGGTGGTTCTCGAGAAGGGCCCAAGAAGATGAATTTTCACACGAAGTCACCGAACTATTGTCTTGCAATCCGCAAGACAACAGTTGGGATCACGTTGGACGAGCTCCAGAGACTCCTGATGGACTGACTCGAGGAAATGTAACAATTCTTTCCCTCAAGTCTGCTTCTCGGTTGGCCAACCCATATCGTCTCTCTCCAGAGGGTCATCTCTAGAAAATCGAAGCAAAAGAAGAGATATGCCTTAACTATGGAAGATGGTGAAAGCTGTGTTCAAGTGAATGATGCTTTTCAGAGCTTCAGAGTTAGTAGTATACGAGCTGAAGATATTATTTTCAAAACGTGTGGGCTGAAGGACGAATCCGCGGCTGACTGCGGTTAGAGAGGTGAGTTCGTTGATTACGACTGGAGGTAAATTAGATCGAGACTCTCCATGTCCCTGATGCTACGAAATCATCATAACTCCTTGGGTCTACTCAAACAACTTGTGAATGCAGAGCCCGAGTAGCTGCTAGGTATCGGCTGGCAGCGCTCGCACACATAATTCGTTTGAGAAATAAACTNGCGAACAAAAAGACTAAAGAGAAATACCAACGTCTTCGATGACCACAGGTTATTCTCACCAACTTATCAGCTGTTTTTGATACACCTCGCCCAACTCTTTACATGTTGGACTTTTACTTGTACAGCATACTACATTTTNACTTTAGAATTCAACCCTGATTCTCAGAGCGCGATGACAGAAAAAGCCGAGAACGATAGCATCGACAATCAGGTGGAAGAGGATGATAGCGACCCAGAGGAGTACACAGTTGAAGATATACGAGCAAAACGCAAAAACTACAAGACAGGGACGCTAGAGTATTTAATAAAATGGAAAGATTATCCTGAGAGCCAAAATACTTGGGAGCCGATAGAGAATCTCAAGTGTCCTGATATCATAGCTCGGTTTAACGAGAAAGAAAAGAGCAAAAGGAAGAGGCGGAGTGCGATCGAGAGCAAAGAATCTCCAATAAAGAGGGTAAAGACTGCAAACAGTCAGAACGGCGCCTCAGGTTCGTCCGTGGATCCACTCGTGTTAGAGGAGGATACAGAGAGTGCATCGACCAGAGAAGAATTAGAGCGAAATGNAGCGCGTGTGCCCACCCCAGAGCCCGCCGAGCCAAAATTGAAAAGCTTTGAACGTGGCCTCCCGATTGAGAAGATAGTTGGGTCGTCCACAGACGACGATGAGAAGCTTTGGTTCTTTGTCAAGTGGCAGGGGTTAAGCGAGCTCGAGCTGGTTGACGCCGATGAGCTGGAGGAGAAGGCTCCGCGCGAGATGTGCGGCTGGTACAGAGAGAGACTCTATTACTCTATCAAGCAACCTGTGGAACAAAGGCGTGTAGAGCAAGTCCGAGCCATATGAACAAATACGATAGTACCACTGTCANCCACATTTCCGACCGAAGCGACAGACGCCAATCGCAGAAATGCAGATCTCGATTTTAATGCTCGACACTGGTATTGAATATATGGAGTTCAAATGAAAACTTCAGTTATAGGATTACTTAAGATAAGATTAAACTTCAAGAGGAATCAACTGACGAAGGGTTGATGCATCCAACTTTGCTCTCGAACGAGCTTGTTGCACAAAAATAGATGTATTAATTCGATTTGTCTCCATCTGAATGAGCCGAGCAATCAACATTGAGCTTCCGACACCCGAATGTCTTATCGTCAGAAGCTGCGCTCGAGCAGGGACATTGTTTCCCATGCGTTTGCCCTTATCTCAATCTAAACGCAAACTCGAACGCGATGAATCGAAAGTAAGAGGCTAGCAGCCGCTGAGGTTTCAAGACCATCGAAGCCCTCGCCCTATGGGACGCGCGTCCCAAATTCCGCGCTCACAATCTCTGCATCCCATCCACTTCCCTATGGTAGATTCTCTCGTGGCTAGACTCTGCGCTGGCGAGGGGGCACGTCCGCTGCAGCCGAAGGGTTCNGGCGGCGGACAGCTGGTGGTTTCTACAAAGTAGTCGAGCGCCACACGAGTGGCTAGGCAGCAAAGGCTAGCTCTTGCGCAGAGGCCGCAGGCTTCAAGGTCAAGGTTGCAGGCCATCAGCGGCAGNGCGCTGGCTGTGCCGCACAGACTTGCAGTTGGGCGAAAGCTCTGCGCAAGAATACATCTGCCTCTGGGCGCTATTGTATCACTGGCGGGCTGTATATAAGTAAGCGCACACTGATGGCGCTTTTGTGCATTTTTGACCCGACCCAGCACCCTGGTTTCCAGCTCGACGGGCCCGTCTGAGGCTGCACCCATCCCTGGCCAGTGGAATGGAGAGGCCATCGATGCGGTCGAGTGTCGCGCCGACTAACGCTGCAGGTTGTGTATGGCTACATGTAGTGGTCATTCGCCCCCAGAGTCGCGGCTGATTCCGAGNGCGAGCTCTCGGTGTCGTGATAATTGGCCAGCTGGTCGGCGACAAAGGAACTCTCTCCCCGCTTCGTCGAGCTCGTTAAGCAGAACTAGAGTTTTGCTGGAGGAGGCGAGGGACGAGAGGTGGGGGTTTGTTGCGGCTAGTGCGGAACTTTGCGGTGGTTTGCTATGGCAATATCGGCTCGTTTGAGTGCGAGCGTTTATGTGTAAAGATCCTCGCCCCTTCCAATGCCAACCTCGCGGCCGACAACCACAGCTCGGCCCAGCAGTGGCAAGCTGGACGACCATTGACAGCGGTAGTGGCGGCGTCGGGAGTCTCGGAGGCAAAAGCGCATAGACTCGCTGGCGAGAGACACATGCACAATCTTGTACGCAAACACTNGCCTGTTCACATAATACACATTATGTGTGAGTGGAGCGAAAGGATTGTGCGAGCACACACGCTCTCACAGGCTGCGTTTAGGTAGCCAGGCGAGTAGGTTGATTTTGTTGTTGCTGGCGCCGCCGCTGGGACTCAAGCTTGCCCCTGCTTGCTCCCTTCAGCCGTTCGCTCCACGGCCGCCGCTTCTCTCGCTCTCGCTCTCACCGCCTAGTTGCCTGCGCTGGCCGTCGCGCTGCTACGGCTGCTCTCGCTCGCTCGCTTGCTCTCTCTCTCTCTCTCTCTCTCTCGCCTCTACGGTTGCTCCATGTTCAGGCGAGCCCACAATAAAGCTGAAAAATGGAGATACATTTGTTGTCTGCGACACGACGCCAGAGAGACAATAAGCAGCCACCCTTCACCTTGCCCAGCCGGCCACGAATCACGCCAGAGGTCCGGCGCCAGCTTGATGCAGCCAACCTGCCAGGAGCGACGAGGTTCGCCAATTGTCAACCGGATTGCACGCAAGTGGGCCCCGCCAGCCCGGCAGCCTAAGCGCCCATTGGCGGCGCCGCTGGCCCATCCTAAACGAGCTCCACATCAACCCGAGGAGACGCTCGCTCTCCTCGCACACACTCGCACTGAAACCGAACATAGCCGAAGGAGCCAGCCAGTGGCGCGTAATATTATCATTGTTATATAATCATCCCTTTTACACATAAACAAATACTACTCGGCTGAATATTGACATTTGCGCACACGGATACCACAAGCACACACACAGACGGGCACACACACAAGCTCGGCTGGAAACACGGAGACACTGACACTCGCACATCTAGCGCCACAGCCAGCGGCTGCAGCAGCAGCAGCAATACACAAACTTCGACTGCTCCCACAGCTAGACAAGCCAGACGGCCAGAGTGAAGGCCCGAGATCCATCCTCGTCGTGCCCACTGAGTTGTGGTTGCCGGAGCTGACATTGTCATTAAGCGGCGAAGCTCGGCCATCATATCCTTCCAACCTTTGCTAGCCTGTCCAAAGCAAGAAGCCGCCAGTTGGCCCTTATTCTGGCCAGCCGAACAGGGGCGCCAAGATTGGTAACGCAAGCCGGCTGTTATTTGTTCACACCCTCGTCCGCAGCAACACCAGCAAGCAAACTAGCCAGGCTCGCCGCGGCCCACAGGGCGTGGAGGCGGCGTAGCCCACCAGCCGGCAACGGGCTGCCCGCCAGTCCCCGCCGACGCCTACTCAACCATGGGCCCCACTCCGCCGCCGCCGCCGTCGCCTCTAACTCCCAAATCCACGACTCCGCCACCGGCTCGCCTGGCCTCGCCGCCGCACTTGGTCCAGCAGACGGAGGCGTCCCAGCTGGTGGCCTCACCGCAAGCTGCCTCGCCGCCGCCGCCGCAAACCTATCATCCAACGGCTTTCGAATTTGCAACACTGCTCGACATCCGCGACCGAGAGATTCGAGCCCTCAAGCTAGAGCTTGAAAAATACAAGCTTGCGCTGCGACAGCTGCAGATTGATTATCACTATATTCAGCAGCAGTCTCGACACTGCGGTGCAGATCTGATTTGCGCCGCCAGTGGTGCGTCAACATGTAAGGAACATGAAAACACACAGTTGTTATGCAATCCGGCCTCAGCCGATCAAAGTGAGGACGAAAACCAAGCCAATCTATCGCATAGANCGAGTCAAATCATACCAAGCGAAGGCGAGTCTTTCTCGGCCAAAGAAGTCCTCCAGCAACAGGCGAGCAAAGTGTCCTGTCGCAAGTCCACTACTTCGATTGGCTCNAACACTTCGGCGCGAAACTCGACCGTTNTGTTCAATAGCGAAAACGAAGATCGCTCAGATGGGTGCAGTTTGGCGATCGAGCTCGACGAGCACACAAAGGATAGAGGCATCGATGATTTAGACGACATAATTCAGGATGTTGGCGAGATAGATTTGAGCCTCGAGCTCGAGGTGGCCAGTGGGGGAGCAAGCGAGCGGCAGAGGGAGGAGAGTGACGATTGCGCCAACGAGCAGGATGAGGACGGCATATCGGACGGCCTATTGACCTCGCTTACAGATGCTGCCATCAGCAACCTTAGTCAACTAGCAGCTTTACAGGAACGATGCGAATCTCAGCAACAACACCATTACCAACAGCAACCGCGCCAACCGCAACTCGGCCCCGCACTACTGGCTGCTCATNGTAGCGGAGGAGTCCTAGTGTCAAGTGTCCATGATGCAGCCACCGTAACAACAACAACAACCACTACCGTCGCTAGCTCTCCACTTGGCCATATCGGCATGGGCCAGCAAGNGGGAGAATATTCCAGTAATCCCTTCTCGGCATCCTCGCTGGCCAGCCAGGCTGCAATTGCCATAAGCGCGTCTGCGGGCATCCAATCTTCCACCACAATTTCAACTCGCTCTAAGCAGCCCATCCTATCTCCTGGCTCAATATCGCCAAGTTCGAATGTACAAACCGAAGTTAGCTCGAGCCATTCGCTCGCGAGCGTGGTCGCCGCGGCTGCAATTGCTGCTGCCGCAGCAAACAATGACCAGCATCATCATCANCATTCAACCCACCAAACGTCTATGGGCCCGCAAACTAGATTGATATCATCTGCTGTTCCCTCGCCTGAATTCTATCACAGCCTCCAGCAGCACCACTCTCACCAGCACCAGCATCCTCACTCTCACCCTCACACCCACGCACAACAAAACATCCAGCACTCGCCATTATCATCGTTGCAATATTCCTCCTCGACATCCGTCACTCCGTCGCCCTCATCTCTCATGGCCCAATCACGTCGCTCTGTCACCTCAAACACGTCATCTAGTCTCATGAGCCCTATTGCGTCTCCCATTTACTTGAGGCGCCAGTTTTTACCCGACCGTTTGACGCTCTTATCGCCTTCGCCAACGAGTGGCATAGTGACAGGTAGTAGCAGTGGAGCTTCAAGCAGTTTGGCGCACATTTTGCACCAGCAACGCAGTGCCAGTGCACTTGGCGTTGGACCCATAACTCCGAGTCCCGTTAGCACTCCACTGGGCGGGACTTGCGGATCTGCAACAGTGAGCTCACTCATGAGCAACAAGAATTCATCCCAGGCTAGGCTAAACAACATGCAAATCAAGCACAAGTTCGGCTATCTTGGAAGTGGACGAGCTCAATTCAACAGTCCGCACGGATTTTGTCTNGGCCTAAACCAAGAGATTGTGGTTGCGGACACTAACAATCATCGGGTTTGTATATTCGACAAGAGTGGCACTTATTTAACACAGTTTGGCTCACCAGGTAAAGAGGAGGGCCAGTTGTGGAATCCTCGCAAAGTTGCCATTTTGCACCGACAGCAAAGAAACGGAAGCTCATCCACTGCCCCACCCACTTGCCTAATCGCTCATCAAACTCAATCATCATCGCTGGGATCATCGTCACATTTGTATCATGCTGACAATGGTAATGATTTGCAACAAAACATTGGCGCAGGCGAGCCACTGTACGTTGTCTGTGATAGGGGAGCGGAAAGATCAAGAATGCAATTGTTTACAAAGGATGGTGCCTTCATCAAGAAGATAGGCATTCATTACATTGATATAGTTGCCGGCTTAGCCATCACCCAAAATGGATTGATAATTGTCGTTGATTCGGTTTCGCCCACTGTTTATATTATAAATGGCGAGACTGGAATTCTAAATGGTTGGTTCGATTGTTCTGGCCACATGAAGGAGCCGTCAGACATAGCAGTAAAATCTGATGTTCCTGGAAACGAATATTTTATATGTGATTTTAAAGGACATTGCGTGGTTGTATTTAGTGAGCAAGGTGAATATTTAAGAAAAATTGGCCATGATGGTCTAACTTCATACCCAAATGGAATCGACATATCTGATGACGGTGATATTTTGGTTGGCGATTCACATGGCAATCGATTCCATGTTGTCGTTTTTGATAGGAATGGTAAGCTTGTCACATTCACTCCTAAACTCATCTAAAATCATTCCTGATTTATCAAGAGAATACTAACAATCTGTTCTCCAACATCCAACCACCTAACAGGCAACTTTGTTTCCCAGTTTGAGTGTCCTCATGTGAAAGTTTCGCGATGTTGCGGACTGAAGATCACAAGAGAGGGTTACATAGTGACGCTAGCCAAAAACAACCATCATGTTTTAGTCCTCGACACTATACACATTTGAACGGAGACTTCGTCGGCTGAAGTCCAAAATTGAGTTGAACTGAACGCACCTACATATTACGATATTGTTATCAAGTAGATGAGACTATTGCGCAACGTTAGTTAGCTCTGAGAGAATCGGCCAGCCAGACTAGTGTCAGATTGGATTTTATTTGAGAAGAAAGAAAGAGAGAGAGAGAG
>Ga0058699_1000117_pt1 | contig 20425 bp, 14 predicted proteins | sample AgamicAtPe_FD_55078 | JGI IMG/M metagenome (GOLD analysis project Ga0058699, IMG submission 55078) | Agave microbial communities from Guanajuato, Mexico - At.P.e | ecosystem: Host-associated > Plants > Phyllosphere > Phylloplane/Leaf | place: Guanajuato, Mexico | collected 2012-10-15 | reverse complement strand
CGGGCGCGCCGCCCTGCGACCGGCCGCCGCGCACAACAGGTGAGCGCGCGCGTGCTTCAAAAGTGGAGCTGCGCCCTCAGCTCGTCGCGAGAGGCTCTCTCAGTCGGCTTGCGAGAAGCACTCACTCGAGTGACTGACAGGCGGCGCTTGGGCTGCGGCCGGCGAGCGAGGGCGCTGACACTGGAAAGTGGCCCAGAGTGGCAAGCGGAATGCGCGCATTTCGATGAAATGTGATTAGATATGAGCGGCGCGAGATTTTTNGGCCAGATAAGCGACTGCTTGGCTAAGTGAGAGGCTCCCCTCTAGGCAGAGCATAGAGCACCGACGCGCGCGCTCCTAGCGCCGCCTGCCGGCCGCGGCCCGCAGCAAGCTGGCGTGCGCAGTGGAGCAAACGTGCGCGCGCGCGCTACTCTCGCTCGCTTAAAACTGGCCGGCCCATAAATCAATGGGCGCAGCTTGCGTGCGCCGCCCAGGTAACTGGATAATATTGGCCTGCGTGTTGCAAATATTGCCCATTTCGCCTCGTCCTGTTTGCCTTGCGCGCGCGCCCGCGCGTCCGGCCGGCCCGCCCGCCGGCCCGCCAATCGCCGCCATTGCCGCCTCCTGCGCACGCGAGCTGACTCACCGGGCTGGCGGAAATGGGCGCGGACACGAGCTCGCCTCCCTTCCGGCTCGCCGCTCCGCTCTGTTTTGCTCTGCTCTGCTCTACGCCAAGCGCTCGCCAATTAAGCGTCGCCAGGGCAACCGAGCGGCCCGCTCCAACAAACAAAGTGTTCTCGCCTCCCAAAGCGGCTCCAACACTCGAACTCTCGAGCCCTCGGCCGCAGCCAACAGGTGCGCGCCGAGCCGGCCAATTAATCAATTGCGGCCGGCGCTCGCTTATCTCGGACTTGCAATCTAGCCGCAAAGACCATTAGTCTCGCAACAAGCAAAACTAACAACCAGCTCTCTCTCTCTCTTCCAACTCTGCACAGACTCAACCTGGACATCGCGGGCGGCGCCTGGTGCCCAATGAAACCAATCAGCGGCTCAAACTTCGGAAAGGAATGGATCCAGGTTAAGCTCAACAGGTCGTTCGTTGTGAGCGCCATTGAAACGCAGGGCAGATTTGGAATGGGAAATGGGAAGGAGTTTGTGCCGAGCTACCAGGTTGAGTATTCGCGCAACTCTGGTTTTAGCTGGCACAAGTGGAAGGATTTTCGCGGTTCAAGTGTGAGTATATCGAGCCTTGCCTAACGTTTGCTCGCCGATCCTCGAACCTCGAAGCAAGCAGCCAATGCACGATCTTCGCCCAAGCAAGTTTTCCATGCACGATTGCGAGAGCCGCAAGCTGGAGGGAGGGCCGAAGATGATTGATTTAATTTACTCTTATTAAGTTTTAGCCAAGCCGCAGAGAAGCGCCGAGCGGCTGATTATGTAAATTTGCTCTCCCTCCGTTTTGTTTCCCTGAAACGCGCCCATTTGGCCCCACAACGAGCGGCGCCCCCTCGCACGCCAAAGGATTCGCGCCGGCGCCAGATGTTTGCAGTGGGCCGCCTTCATTATCGCAACCCTGGCGCGCGCGCGCAATAACCTCGCCTTTGGTCCGCATCCAGACCAGAATGCGGATTTGAATCCAGATTCAAATCCAAGTCTCGATCAAAGGCCAGAGGCTCAACTCTGGGCGGCGGCGGCGGCGGCTGCGGCTGCGGCTGCGGCGGCGTCCTGAGCGCGCTTGCAAACAAAGCGAAGCCACTCGCGCCGCAAAAGCCGCCTGAGCTGAGCCGAGCCGAGCCGAGCCGAGCCGAGTGGCCGGCCAAGGTTGGCGCCGCAGCGCTTTTACGCCTCAGCCGGCCGCAAAGAGCGAGAGCCAGACGGAGGGAGACTTGATGGCGAAGCTCGTAAACTGGCCCCATGCTTGCGCTCAGTCCCGTTGCCCTTCAAGCGTTGCTAGCGGACGCAAGCGGCCCAGTCGTCATTGTCGTAAACTCGCCTCCTCGCGCTCGGCCAAACTGCTGCGGCCGCCGCCTCGGCTGGCTGGCTCGCGGCCGAGATTGCGCGCTTAATTTAATTATTCCTCCCATAGATCGCCGCCGAGAAGCCGGCCTCCAGGTGCGAGCAAGCGCCACTTTACGAGCGACTTCCTCTGCCGGCGGCCTCTCGTCGTCGATTTGTGCGCCTAATTATCGCCATCTAGCAGTGGGCCTCGTAAAACAGCTTGACATACAAATATGGCCGCTCATTATCTGTTGACACATTCAACTTTCCTGGGCTCGCTCGCGAGGATTGAGGTCTTGGGAGAGGCTTTGGTAGCGCCATCTGGCGGCGCCGGCGCTCCCCGCAACTCTGGGACCGGCTGTCCATTTGAGAGCTGGCGCCGAAGTTGCAATTTTGCGCCTCTTGAAACAATATTGATCCATCGCTGCCACTGCGGCCGCTCTGTGGCCACTGTGGCCACCAGAGAAGCGTTCGCGGCGGCAGCAGCGGCCGACCATTAATCTGCTTCCGCGAACGCCACTCACTAAACTCGAGCGGAGAAGCCCCAAATTTGCCTCTAAATGGGCCGCTTGAGCCGGCGCAACCAAATTGAATTGAATTCGGATAAAATTGAACGGAAAAGGAAGGGAGCTCAAATTTGCTCTCGCCTCTCGGCTGCCGGCAATCTGGCCAANGGGCCAGGAGTTGCGTCATCCAGGGGCGGGCGCTTTCGGTGCAATTTTTCACCAAAGCGCAGCCAGGGGAAAACCAAACCAAACAAACTGCGCCCCGTTCGCTCTCGTGCTCAGCCGAGGATAAGAGACGACAAATAAATAATCCATTTTTCATCCTCCTCCTCCAAGGGAGCCCCTTTTGCGGCTTCGCGCAAACAAACCGCAACAACTCTGCGCCGCGAGCGGCCCCACTTGCAGATGGGTCCCAATATGGGGGGCTGGCTGGCGCTAAATTTGGCCCAAACTCGTCTCGCCTAAACCCAAAAAGTATCGCAAACAAACTAACTCGAAACTCTCACATCTCGTCTCCCAAACTGAACCCACCGGAACTGGCAGTTGTTGCGCGCGAACGAGGACGCAAACAGCTCGGTGAGGAACGAGCTTTCGCCGCCAATTGTGGGCGCAAATGTGATCAGAATCCTGCCCTACAGCCAGCACCTGCGCACTGTGTGCCTCCGGCTCGAACTCCACGGTTGCGCCTACGACGGTAAGTCTAATTGGAGCTTTTGGGGCGCCCGCGCTGCCGCAATCAGGGCGCGGGCGCCGCGAGCGAGCACGTAGCCAAATCTGGGCCAAACTGGCGCCGCAGCCGCCGCCGCCGCCGCTCAAGTGTCTGCGGCGCCCGGCGCAAACCGGCCGGCTGTCACTGTGGCGGCGCTTCCGGCGGCGCCCTCCAACGTGTTGTTTACTCAGCGCGAGCGGCGGCGGCGGCGGCGGCCAGATTATGTAAATGGCACCGCAAGGCGCCAATTTGGCCAAAGCACGAAATGCGCATCCCAATGCTGATTGGCCTCAGCGCGCGCGCACTCGGCTCGCCCACTTGAGGGCGCCTAATCCAATTTAAACGGCGCCCGCTCGGCCAAGTGGCCGGCCGGCCTGCCGGCCGACTTGATTGAATTAGGATTGAATTGATGAACAGACTCCAACGATCGCTCGCACTAACCTCCTTTGGGGCCTTCCGGCGGCCGAAGCGTGAAATATGAGCCTGCTTCGCCTGGCGGCCGCAATCAACACTTGTCGGCCGCCGCCGCCGCCGCCGCTGCTGCTGCCACCACTAATCTAATTACATCCGGGCCCGAAAACACGCAAACAACTAACCCAAACCCCTGATTTGCACGCCAAAACCAACAGAGGGCGCGCCAATCGCCTACGCAACCAACGACGGCGTCGTGGAGCCCAGGTGGGGCCATCTCATCGACTACACCTACGATGGTGTCCGCCAAAGGGGCCAGCTGAGCGGCGGACTGGGCCAGCTGGTGGACGGCGTCAAAGGNCCAGACAACTTCAGTTTCAACAACGGATTCGAGTGGGTCGGCTGGAAGTCCATGAACGGGGATGTTGTGGTCGAGTTCAGCTTTAAAACTGTGCGAAACTTCACCGGCGCCCTATTCCATTCGAACAACCTCTTCTCAAGCGGAGTCGAGGTTTTCCAAGCCGTGGACGTGCACTATGGAATCGACCTGCCCCTCTCCATGGAGGCGCTCAGGGATTCCATGTTTGAGCAGCGGCGCCGCGACGCCCTCTTGCGGGGCCAAGCGCCACCAGCTCAGACAACAAACCAACAACAGGCAAACAGGGAGGATGGACAGCAGACACTTTGGTCGCCGGACGTGCTCAGCATTGAGTACGAGCCAGATAAGAGGGTTGAAAATAGCCGCCCGGTGACTGTTCACCTGAAACAGCGTTTAGCAAACAGGCTCCGCTTTCAGCTGAAGTTTGCCTCAAAGTGGATCCTAGTTAGCGAGGTTGAGTTCCTAAGCCATCCGGTTGAGTTACTTTCGTTGGCAAGCATTTCAAGCCTCCACACGCCNCAGCTACTCGGCGCCCTAACGCCCGCAAAGACCTACGACGAGTTCGTGGCCATCCTGCGCGAGCACCAACTTCGCCGAATAGCCACAAGCGCCTACCTTGAGTCATTTGGCGCCGTTAACTCAAACAATAGCTCCACTCCTGGCGGCCAACAGGATCCGAGCGACCAGGCGCCCGACTCGACGTCGCCAATCTCGGCGAGCGCCAACTTTGGCCAGCAAGCCGAGAGCAGGTACCCGCAGCTGAGCGTCTACGATGATTACCTGGCCGTTGCGAGNGGTCGGGCCGAGCAAGCTAGCATGGCCGGCAAACGGGTCACTGGGCCCGCCATTCCTGTGGCGAGCAATCCGTCAAGCGTCTGGCAAACGTCCTCCTCNTCTGCCNCCATCGACGCGAGCTCGGCGCCCTCAACAAATCCAATGCTCAACCAGCTGGCGGTGCCCTTCAGTCCGATGCAGCCGCCCTTCCAGCCTCAGGGCGAGCTCATGAACCAAGTTAACCTGGCAAATCGGGGCGGATTGAGCTTGGGCCCAGCAAACGACCTGCAGCTCGCCAATGAGAGCAAGCGAACTCTCGGCTTTGCGAGCGTGATTTTATTTGCACTAGTCGCCACCCTNCTCCTCCTNGGCCTCCTCTTTGCCCTCTCAAAGCACCGCTTCCGTCAGCGCCACAAACTGGCCGCCCAACTAAACCGTCACCTGCCCGGCCAAGCGAAGGGATTGATGGGGCCAAGTTTGAACGGTTTTATGAGCGTCTTTTCGGCCGCAAGTCAGCAGCACGCTGGCCAGCAAACGGGCGGCCACGACAACCAGCAGTACAATGCAATCTTTGCGAGCTCAACAAATCACCTACGCCAGCAGCAGGAGGCCACGAATCGGGCTGCTGGAACACTGAGGAGACTCGCTGGTCTAGCCAACTCGCAAAGGCAGACTGGAGCGCTCGCAAGCCTCGGCCATCAGCAGCAGCAGCAGCAGCCTGGCCAACTGTTAGTCTCGGTGAAGGAGCCGAGTGGCCAACTGTTTGGCGGCTGCCAAGGGGCCACCAAGAGCCAGGTTAGCACGCAGCTCATTCTCGGCCTGAACCAAGCAAACCCCCTGGCACAACAACAAATCTACAACAACTCGTCCAACTTGAACTGCAGCAATCAAACCTATGCAACTCACTACTCAACCTCAATGTCCATGGCCAGCTCCTCAACAACTGGCCACCAGGGCGACTACGCCGACTATGCCATCCCAGACGCGCAAGCCATGATTCCGGCCGCAAGCTACCAGCCGACGCCTATGGGCGGCCAGCGGGCCCACCAGCAGCAAAGCCTGGCTGGCGCCAACCTACAGCACCAGCAGCTTGTTGGGGCCAACTTTGGGAAGGCCCAGCTTGGCTACCAGACTGAGTTGCGCGCAAGCCACCGCTTTGGCCACCATCTAGGCGGCCTGCAGCACCAGACAAGCCTCGTGCAGCCGCTTCTGTCGGCCGCCTCCAATCGGCTTCCGTCCGAGCACAACTACGAGCTCATCCACCAGGAGCAGCGGCCAAGCGAGACGACAAATCACACTAGAACCCTGAGCGGCCAGCTGCTCGCCGCTTGCCAAGGCCAGCCGCCGCCGCCGCCTGTCCAAGGGTTCAACTCGGCCACCCTGAGCAACGGCCGCCTCGCCCACCTCGAGCGCCAGCCTCACCCTCACTCGCAGTTGCAGCACCAGCACCAGCATCAGCAGCATCCAAAACAGTTGCGGCCCGTCGGCCTCACCGAGGAGTGTTCGCCGGGCGGCAGCAGCCAGCAAAGCGGCGCAACCACTGCAACAACCTCGGCCAACTCAAGCGGAGTTGGCGAGCTAAGCGGCTCGCACTACTATTATTCGGGCAGCGAGCTCGCCGGCCAAAAGTAGGCCAACGCCGCGCTAGCAAAGGCTTGGGCCAACACTTTTTCGAGGCTTACAACTGTGACAACACATTCAAGTGATACTTTATACTAGGATTAGAATAGAAAACTAAACTTCAAAACATTTGTTTAGGATGAGCAAGCAAAAGGATCTCAAAGGAAGTTTGCACGACTTGAAGGTTTGAGTATTTATTGAGCAGAGAGATATGTGAGATCGGATAATAATAATAATAAACTATTTACACACTTTGTTACAATGCAGCTAGCGTCAGCCTTAGTTTTAGTCTACTCTGAACTCGTGTTCCATCAGCTGGCCGCCGCCGCCCTCCGCTTGGCAGCCGAAGGGAAACTCGAAGGCTTGGAAGGGACACTCGGCCAGCAAGTCCATTGGGTTTGTGTAGCCGGCGAAGGGGTCCGCTTGGTAGCTGGCCGGCTCCTCGCAACCTGGCTGGCCGAAGTAGAGGGGCTCCTGTTTGATTTGGGCGCTGCCGTAAGCGTCCAGGTAGCAGTTTTGCTCCGCTTGCTGCTGCTCTTGGCAGCACTGAGGCCGGTTGAACTGGCAGGCCGGCTGCTGTTGGTGTTGGTACTCCTCTGCTGCTGCTGCTGCTGCTGCAGCAGCTCCGCCAGCACCGAGGGCTTCAGCTCCTCGGCGCCCTGCGCCGCCGGCCACTGCTGGCCGCCCGGCTCGCTCGCCTGGCTGACGCTCGGCGAGGGCGCCAACTGGCTGCCGCTGGAACTGGCGCGAGTCTTGTTGCGCTGACGCCGGTTCTTGAACCAGTTCGAGACGGTGCTCAGCTTGAGGCCCGTTCGCCGCGCAATGCTGCTCTTGATGTCGGCCCTTGGACGCGGATTGTTGACGTACTCGGCCGCCATCAGCTCGTAGGCCTGCCGGCTGATGCTGTACTTCTTGTGGCCGCCGCGCTGGGCTGTTGGTGGCGCATGTCGCTTCCTAATGCGGTACTTGTTCACAGAGCTCAGCTGCTTTGCCTGCTGGCCCTCGTTGCCCTTGCAAAGCGCAATCTGGTACAGCGACTGGTACCACAACTCCTCGAGCTCGTTCTCGAGCTCGAGCGGAATCAGATCGACGGGAATCTTGCACAAGCTGAGCCTGACCGACTCAAACCTGGCCTGCGCATAGAGGATGTGGAGAAGTGCGCGGTCGATTTGAATGAAGCGGCCCCAAGGCCAGTTGTCCTCCTCAGCAAGCTGGCAAACTGTTGGCGCAAGCAGCGAGTAGAGCTGGCGCACGTAACCATCCTCGAGGCTTGGCGCCTGGAAGGCGCGCTTGTGCTTCCCAACGGACCCCTTTGAGCCCTCCAACTTCCGCTGCCTCCGTTGAGCCGCGTGGATCCTGTTCAAGTCTAAGGCGCGCTGCTTGAATAGGGAGTCGCAAATTTGATTTGAGTTCTCGAGCTCCTCCGTTATCATGGCTGCGATGCGAGAGTTTTTGATTTGTCCGCAATGTTTGATGTGTCGCATTTGCCCGCTTTGTCGGTCTGGTCGGTCTGGTCAGTTTGGTTGGGCGGCCGGCCGGCCAGCTGGTTGGCTGCGTCAGTCCACCAGTGGGCCTGTTGGCCGAGCGAGCGGCGCGCGCGGTGGCCCGGCGAGTTAGGCGGCGCCAGCGGCCGTCGGCGGGGCACCCAGAGCGAGAATTCAATCCGCTTTCTGGGTTAGAGCAGAATCCCGAGACAGCGACAGAGAGAGGGGAGAGCGCGACTCAGCGGCGGCGCCGCCGCCTCCCAAGCGGACGGCGCCGCGCCGCCCTGGAGCCGCTCGCCGCTTTCCATGGAGGCAGCCTGCGCGCGCTAAAACCCGCCGCCTGTGCCCCCGATTGCGGTGCCAATTCTCGCCCCGGCCGCTTCGGGCTCGAGCGGCGCTGCTGCTGCAGTCGGCGGGCCGCCCAAGCAGCAGCGGCAGCAGACAACTTGTTGAGGCTCGCTGCGCCGAGAGCCCCAAACGCGATCGGCGGCGCCCAGAGGGCAACTCGCTCGGCCCCAGCGCGCACTGCCTGCTCTTGCGGGCGGGCGGGAGGCTGACCGGCCTGTCTGCGGGACGAGGCGGCCCGACGAACCCGCGCAACCAGCCGCCGGGCGCGCGAACTTTGGCGCCGAGCGCGAGCAGTCGGCGCCGAGCTCCTCTCCTCCTCAGCAAGACTCGAGCTGGATTCGGAGGCGCAGGTGCGCCAGCGGCCTCCTCAGCTATCCAGCTCTCGATGAGTCAGTGTGTGTGTGTGGGCTTCGAGTCTCAGCTTCAGTCCCAGTCTCAGCTCCAGCCGCAACAAACTCGCACTAAAACTGGCGGCCCCCCCCCCTTGCGGCGCTCTGCCGCTACGAGTGACGGCCGCAACAAGTTGCGAGCCGCTTCCGCCGGCCGAGTTGTGGGCGCAGCGAGCGGGCCATTAGCACAGGTGCTTGGCGGCGAGAGGAAGCCGAGCGAATCTGGTCTGTCGAGTTGTGTTTGAGATTTTCGGGGAAAAAGTGGTGCTCGCTCGAGTGTCTCGGCTTGCTTTGCGCAATGCCGCNTAGCCGCATCCAGTTGCTTGGGGCCGAGCAAGCTTCGTGAAAGCGATCCTCTCCTCATCCATTCTCTCCCCTTCAGCTCCTCGCCGGCCAACCGAGCGGTTCGAGTCGAGCTTGTAGGTGTTTTGGTTGCTCCAGTTTGGTGGCAGCGCATCGAGCGGGCTGGAAACAGGTGGAAGCTCCGCCCGAGCGAGCAGGCGGCCGCTCTCAGGAGGGGCGGGCGGGCGGCTCAGCGAGCGAGCGAGCAGAGGAACGGGCGAGCAAGCGAGAGCGACGCACTGAATGGGAGAGGGAGCGAGAGAGCGGCTCATTTCGGCGCATGGGAACCGGCGGCCAATTCAATTTAGGCCACAAGCAGCCGCCCGAGAGCTCAGCTCCAACAGCCGATCAGTGCCCGTTTTGTCCGCCGCTCTCTAGGTCGAGACAATAAAACGGCCTAGAGTTGAATTGAAGCATCTCACATCAACGAGTGGCGATCAGCGAGTGGATCGGAGAGAGAGGAGAGGGCGTTGGAGTTGCCTAGATTGGAGGTAGAGTTTTGGGTCGCTGCTAGAGGCGCCGGCGGCGGCAGGGAGTGGAGTGAGGGGCGAGCAAGAGCCGAGCTCCAGTGCCAAATGCGGCGGGCTGAGTTTGAGCGCGAGAATGTTTATTAGCACGAGAATTGGTGCGTTTGTGGCAAAACGGAAGTGCTGCCGCCTTCTCGTAAATTGTGCGCTGATTCTGGTTGCGGGTTCAGTTTGTTTGAGTTCAAGTGCGAACGCGAACGCAAATGCGAATGCAAGTGCAAGTGCAGCTCTGTTGCAGCAAGGCCAAGCGAGCACTCAGAGGCCCCAAGCGGCGGAGTTGGCGCCGCGCGCAGCAAGTCTTCTCATCGGCCAGTTGCTCGCTGCGGCCNCTGCTAGCGGCTTCAATGGGACAGCAGCGAGAGCGACGAGCAAACAGCAGCCGCAGGTTCAAACGAAACCAGCCCAGGGCAGCAACTCGACCAGCAGCCAGGAGGCCAGGCGGGCGCCCGTTGAAGTGTTGCAGCAGGCGCGATTCAACGTGGAGCAGGGCGCAAACTTGAGCCAGATGAGGCAGCGCTGGCGCCAATTGGAGCGCTCGCTCGGCGACTCGCTGGCTGCCGTTGGCGCAAAGCTGAGGCTCGGCCTGGACGAGCTTGGCGAGCGCAAAATCGGGCCAGCCTGCAGGTTTGCGCTGGCCGAGCTCGCCGACGGACTCGGCCAGCACAAGCTCTGGCCCGCGCTCACGCTGGACGCGAGCGCGCGCCTCCCGTCCGGCCTGCTCGAGGGAACCCTCACAGAGCTTGGCAACTTTGACCAGTGTTTGGCCATCAGGTACCCGCGCGAGTGGGCGGCCGGCGGCGGCGGCAGCGCGCGCGGCCAGTACTGCAGCCTGGTGATAAAGCCGCCGCTGCCGCCAAGGCCGCGACTGCACACAGTCTGCCAGCAGCTGCCAAACGCAAGCTCAAACTCAACGAGCCCCGCAGGCTTAGCAATGCGCCCGCTCGCCTTGCTCGCCCAAAACAGCCACCAACTCCACTATGCAGGCCTCAGGTTAGGCGTTTGCACTCCGAGCAAGTGCAGCCAGTGGGACCTCCAGCAGCTCCTCACCGCTTACTTGGCCAAATTTGAGTTGCTCGGCCAGGTGAAGTCCTGTCAGGTTGCGCGCGACGAGCAGCAGCAGCAGCATGGGCAGCTCGACACTGTGCAGCGGTCAATCCTGTGAGTTCAACTAGCTTGCCCGGCGCCTCCAAACACTGAACTCAGTGGGCAGCAGCCAATTAACCTCACTTTAAACAAACTCCCTCGCTCTTATGCAAATCAATCCAACAGGTGGAGTTTGGTCGCGTTGCTTGCGCTCGCAGCCATCGGAACTGCGGCCGATTTTTGGCTTCCACAGACGAGCAAGGCGCCCATTTCGCTGCACTCGGCCAAGCGGCCGGCTAAGCCGGCAAGCGGACGCGCAAGCCAGCAACCAAAGCGCTGGCACTACCAGGTGCAGCGAGCCGCCGAGCTTGGCGCNCTGTCGCCGGCCGGCCTCAGGGGCCAGCGCAACCCGCTGGCCGAGCTCGGCCTCAAGCTGGCCGCCAAGCAGAAGGGTGAGCGAGCTTCAACGGCTTCCCTCCAATNGCGAGCACACGTTCACCCTGCTAACAGCTTAAAACGCCACCCGAATAGGAACACCGAGCGAGCTGCTCTCGATCGAGGGGCTTGAGGAGCGCGAGTTGGTTGAGGAGGAGGAGGAGGCGGCGGCGGCTTGGCCGTCGGGTCAAATGGATTGGACGACGGCCGGCCGCTTGGGCGCCGAGCAAAGCAAACAGGGGCCCAAGTGGAACCAACTTCTCCTCTCCTTCCTCCTCTGCTTCTCGCTAAGGAAAAACCTTAAAACCATTGGCAAACACACACTCTCGAGCGCCCAAGAGCCAACAGTCGGAGGGGAAATCAACAGGGCAAAGGCGGGCGCCAACAAGGAGCAGCAGATGGGCGACATTAAGGTGATCCATGGAGTGCGAACTGTGGCCATGGTTTGGATCATATTCGGCCACACAATCGGACTCGTGAGTCCGGAAATGATGAGTAAGTGGCGAGCTCTCTCTCTCTCTCCAACTCTCGGCTCTGATCTTGAAAGAATTTCTCGATTCAAGGCCGACAGGGGGTGTCAGTGTTCATGCCTCTTCCGGCTTCAAATGTTGTTGTTTTCCTTATTTCGCCTTCCATTAGGCTCAATGAGGCAACATTACGAAAGTGGCGAAACCTGCTGCCGGCGCCGGGCTAGCAGCAGGCTAGAATGTGTTGCCATCAAGTTGAGAGATGTCGCCTAACATAACGCAACCCTCTCCCTCTCGCTCGCACTCGCACTCGCGCAAAAACAAACCAGATAACCTCTTCTCGCTGGCCCAACTATCTTGCTCGTCGCGCCTCCTCCAAGCTGTCCTGAACGCAACCCTAGCGGTGAACACCTTTTTCATGATAAGCGGTCTTGTGACAGCGATCAGCTTTGCGCGCAGGTGCAAGAGCGCCCTCCGTCTGGTGGCGCCAGCAGTCGGCGGCAAGATCAACCCGCGCAAGAGGGATCCAGAACTTTCCTCGCTGGACTCAAGCTCGATCATATCCTCCTCCTTGGGCTCCTCTGCCTCCTCAAACCGGTGTATTGGCCGCCAAACAACAACAACAACAACAACAATGACCAGCGCAAAGGATGGAGTGAGGCAGCCCGCTGAAGGGAAGTGCCGCCAGCGCGCTGCAGCAAACTTGCCGGGCGACTTCAAGCCACTACTCTGGCTTCTGATGCGCTACATCCGGCTNACTCCATCCTACGCGGCCACAATCGCGCTCTCGATTCTGCTGCCCGCGCTTGGCTCTGGCCCATTCTGGCTAGAGACGGCCGGCAGCCTGGGCCCAACTTGTCGCTCGAATTGGTGGCTAAACCTGCTCTATGTGAACAACTTTATTGAAACTGACAAGCTCTGCCTCATCCATTCCTGGTACCTGAGCAACGATTGGCAATTCTTCACTTTAAGCCTCATTCTCTTTGCAACCTTTTACAAGTCGCGCCGGCTAACCCTTCTGCTGATTGCCAGCCTGATTGCTGGAAGCTCGGCCGCCACCTTTGCAATAACGGTTGCCAACGAGTTTCCGCCCACAATTGTAACAACCTCGCCCGCTGTAGCNGAGCGCTGGCTCTTCATACACTCGCTCTACTACAAACCCTGGCCCCACCTGCCCTCCTACCTGGTTGGCCTCCTAGCCGGCTATCTAATACTAAGAAAGGAATCAATCAAGCTAAGTTCAACGGGCCGAAATCTTGCCTGGCTCCTCTCAACTCTGCTAGCCTTTGCGCTCTTGAACAGCATCTATCCTTGGAATATGGGCCTACAGGTGGAGCCACTGATAAGCGGCCTACACAGCGCCACCTTTCGGACCCTCTGGGCCATCTGTTGCGCCTGGTTCGTGTTCGCCCTCTCCACTCGGCCCCAAAATCCAATCTCAAAATTCCTCTCCTGGCATGGATTTCAAATCACAAGCCGATTAACTTATTGCACCTATTTAGTTCACCCGCTCATTATCTATTACCACTTTGGTCGCCTCCGCGAGCGTATTGATTCCTCAATTTATGGCCAATTTCACAGATTCATTGCAACGCTCGGCTTGAGCTATCTATTTGCCCTCCTTCTGTCACTTCTAGTCGAGAGTCCCTCCATTCAGCTTCAACATTTTCTATCAAATTTGGCCAACAATGAGCACCAAGATCAAAAGGCAAAGCGCACGAGCGAGAGCTCCACAAGTAACTCCTGGTTGGGCGAGCAAGCACTTGGATCAGGCAGCTCGCTNATGGCGCGAACAGGATCATTCAGGCTCCTGTCTGGCGANTGCTCGGGCCAGCTAGATGGGAGACCTTCGGGTCTGGCGGCCAACAAGCCCGGCTTTTGCGAGCACAGTTTGGAAGAGGGTGAAGGGTGTGAGGTTTCTCGCCAGGTTGTCGCAGGCAGCGAAGCTAAGGCGGCAGCTGCGGACGCCGACTTCCAGCGGAAACTGGCACAGGCCATAAGCAGGGGCTTCAGGATAAGAAGTCGCATTGCAAACAGCAACACAATTGCGGCCAAGCACAAGGATGGCACCGCAAAGGTAGCTCAGCTCCAGTCGCAAGCCTTCAGAGGGCCCCTGGCTCCAAGCGACCGACTGGGCACATCGAGCGGCGCTCAGAGCGATTCGTCGCCCAAATCAACCCGCAGGCAACCCGTCGGCTTCAAGAGGGGCGAAGTGAGCACCTTTGTGTCTGCAACCTCCAGTTCTGGCGCCCGGAGCCAGATGCCAGAAATCAAATGGGAGCCAAGCAACGATCTCAGGGCCAAAATGGAGCCTCAAAGCGCCAAGACAAGCAGACACCAACTGGCAGCGAATCTGAACGAACTGATTCTGACAAAACAGAAACCAATGGCCAAATCTCATGGCCAATTCGTATAGACTTTTGTCTGGCATTAAAGTGGAGTTTTACTTTGTTTTATTTAGCTACACTTTAAACAAGCAACACTCTCTTCAAGGGATTCGTTTACTTTGCTCAGCTGGCCCATGAGCAACCTCAGCTGTGCCAATCTCTCTCTCACCAGTTGAATGCCCTTTGCCCTGTCGTTTTCGCTCGGAGCTTGCGATTTGCCGGTTGGCTCCAGCTCTTTTTGGCCTGAACTTGTTTCCGCCTCCAAGCGGCTCGCCGCTCCTAAAGCGGGCGACTCTCCCGCCGGCAAAGCAGACTCTCGTTCCAGTGCGGGCGTCTCGTTGTCGCCNCTCTTACTGCTCGATCCAGCTACTGGCTGCTTTCCAACAGGCACAGGTGCTCTGGTGAAAGTCTGCGCGCGTCCCCGCCTAGAACTTAGTTTAGCCCTCACAACCCGGGCAAGCGCCTGCAACAGCTCGTTCGTCTTGTCCGGCTCCAATCCGGCCACCACCCTCGAGGCAGCGCAATTTGCAACTGGCTGCTGGTTGGCCGCAACATAGTCAATCAGTCGCTGTACAAACTCAACCTTTGCCCTCCGATCCCAATTTCGGCGCTGCAGTTCATTGGCATTGAACGCGTCCCGTAGAGTTCTCGTCTCGGCGGCCACCTAGTTTAGTGCGGACTGGGTTAGGTTTGGCTTCAGTGCCGTGGACCTATTCGGAATGGCGCACTTACGCTGCAAACAAGCTCGTGGATGAACTTGAACGATGGCCTAGCGAGCTGCCTCCTGTCTTGCTGCGACAGCGGCCGCGCCAAGATGGCAGCCAACAACCGGCTGGTTTCCTCCACTCGCCTGCTCGAGGCTTCAACCCTTTGACTGTTCGACATTTTCTCGAGCTTTTTGTTTAGTTTTTGAGCACATTGAGGCCTTAGACTTGCTCCTTTGGTTGCCAGGGACGACGCAAGTCGATGGTGGGGCTGACGCTAGGTGGCGTTGCAGCCGGAGTTGCGCTGGCCCCAAACTCTGCCCGACGGCTAGCGAGCTTGCGCGAGCCCCTTTGATTTGAATTTGCGCTCCATTCGTGCCCTTGCGCCATCAGATCGGACGGGAGTCGATGTTTAGTGCGAGAATTGGGCTAGATTCGCGAGCTTGTCGCCAGAGATGAGCTTGGCTGGGGCGAGTATGAGCGGACGAGCGAGATAAAGAGGGGAGAGGGAAGCCATAGAGCAGGTTGGCGAGCTAGATTTGAATGGTGCGGCGCTGGAGCCTTACAAGCTGAACTTTGCAGCGGCCAACAACCGAAGAAAGTAAAACTCCTCTGCTCGAGAGGGCAACTTAGAAGAAGAGTGCCGCTTGAAACCCGGAGCCCACTTGCAGGGGCCAGCGAGCGATAGGTCGACGTCACTTTGGGAAGAGTTAGGTAAGTTGCTTGGCTAATTCGAGGCTTGCTTCACTCAACTTGTGCCCGCCAGCAACAGCCTGCAGCTGAAACAGGTGGCTTGGAGGCGCCTTTTAAGGGGACTGCAAACTTCTGGTTGGCAGCAAGCTGGCCGCCATGAGCGCGTCTCAAGGAGGAGGCTTGAACTCGACGGTCTGTGTCTGAAAGGATGGGTAAACTTTTGGCCTGCCACTCGGGCTCGAATTAGCATTCAATTAGGGGGCGCAATCATTCCGCCTGTCGTTGCTGGCGCTGACGTTTTCCATGGCCCTCGGCTTTCTATCTCGCAAGCTTGGCGCCAGTGACGTTTTAATCAACTTTCCCCGGCACGGCTCGACTGCAAAATAGAGTTGGCGTTAAATTGTTGTTGTTGTTGGTGCTCTCGTTGCTGTTGTTGTTGTTGCTGCTGCTGCTGCCCGACTAAGAGGCCACGATGTTGCCCCCCGCTTCTATTCCTCTTTTGGACTTGAGATCGCGGCCAGACTAATCAAAACAAAAGCGCTCAAGTTTTTGGCCAATTTACTACTCCAATAACTCGATTCAAGTCCATCCAAGCGAGCGCTTAACTTTTGCTTGCTCGCCACTAGCTTAGCCCTTCGAGTCTGCGAGCGAGCAAGCAGACGAGCTTCCCTTGCTAGACATGGGCCGCTCGAGCCAGCGCATTGGCCTATTGGGGCAACGTCGAGGGCCGATGGCAAAATCAACAGCTCCAGGCGACCAGAACAGCCCTTCACCTGGCAGCGAGCGCGTCCGAGGGACGGGCAGACTGCCAGTGCCAGTTGTTGGTGTCGAATCCAATTTCCGCCGCCAGCGAGGGTCCAAATATTTGCACTGAAGCGCGAGTTTGGGGGAGCGAGATGGAGGGCGGCCAGTTTTGGCTAGCTTGCGCAATGGGCAACCTGGAGACTAATTATGCAGCCGGAGGGCCGGCAACTCGGTGGCGCCCGCCCCTCTTGCTCTCTTGGGCGCTCGCTGCACCCGATTTGGCCAATGGATGTCGCTGTTCGCCTGGCCCGTGCGCTCAAAATGGGCCCTCGATTGCAGACTGGTGACAGGCGGCGCTGGGGGGCTTTGGCCAGGTGAGGCAGTTTTGCTAATGAGTGCTCTTGGGCGCGTTAACGAGCGGCCGGCACAGGAGCTCGAAGGGGGGGGGAAATTTGAATCTGGCGCCTCAGCGGCGAGGCGTCGCGGGCTGCTTAGCCAAGCAGCAAGCGAACCTGTCGATTTGGGTTCGAGCTGACGTTGGCTCGCTGGCCGGGCAACCCTGAGCGGCTTCTCCTCTTTGCTCTCGCTATTGCTTTTGCGTTTGCATTTGCATTTCGGTTTTCCGTTGCTCTTACTCCTGCAACCCACCAAACTTCGACCCCGGCTTCTGCTTCTGCTTCTGCTTCAGCTGCCCCAGCGCAGCAGCCGAGAGGGGCGCCGAGACATCACCCGCGCGATGGCTCCAAATATTAGGCCGCCGCGGCCAGATATTGGTAACAATGGCCTCTTTGGCCCCAGCGGANCTAATGTGGCCGCCGGCCGGGCTCCTCGAGCGAGCGCGATGCAAATCGGCGGGCCCTCCAGTGACATAATCCCGTTCCCTCTGAGGCTCGTTTAGATATTAAGTCGTCACCCTTTTTCCTCCGCCCGTCCTTTGTGGCGCGAGGGGGGCGCTCTTGGGCTGAACTCGATGGCGCAGACAAGGCGGCCCCACTGCGTCCGCATCGCGGCCACAACCAGCCGGCCTAGCTCAACCTGGCCGCTGGGCCNAGATAATGAGCAGGCGAGCATAATGAGCCCATTGTTGGTCCGAGGGCGCCTAGCTAGCAAACCACCAAACCAGCCAGCCAGCCAGTTCGTTTGTCGAGCTAGCGGCAGCCCGCTAAGCGGAGCACAAAGCTCCCATTTCCAGATATGAGAGGCCGGCCGCCCTAGGAGCGGCCACCTGAGCGCGCCGATCGAGTCAATCAATCAAGAGGGCAGCTTTTGGGCGCCACCGCGAATGGGCTCTAAGCGTCGCTCTAAGCGCTCACCAAAAGTGCCCCCTTCTCGCACCCCTCAAAACGCAACTCAGACCCGCAACTCGCTGATCCGGCTTCCGGCAAAACTGGTCCCGCTCGCCGGCCAGCAAGTTGGCATTTAAAAACCAAATTGCCAACTTGCCATGTCGGCGCCGCCTCGAGCAATCCTGTCGGGCTCGCTTAAGCGCCTGCTCGGCCCCATTCGCTTCGAACCCGCTTCCGGCGAGGCCAGCCTGGATTGGGCGGCGAGCGGGGGCGCCTTTGTTGTGGCCCCTGATTTTAGTCGCCGACTTCCCTCCGGAGTGGTCGGCTTCAATCTGGTTGGCGCGCTTTGGCCCATTGGGGCGCAAAAGTAGACGCAAAACTCGGACAGGCCGCAAAACCGCCCGCTCGCTTGCTAATGAAAATTGGCACTCACCAGTGTGGCCGGCCAAAAGCAAGCCCCTCTCGGCCTCCAAGGATTGGGCGGTGCCGCCGAGCTTGAGGCTGGATCCGATGCAGCAGCCTCAACAACAAGGCCAATGTCGTTGGCTCGAGGCGCCATGTCAACAGCTTAAGAAACCGGCTAGACTCGGCGGCTTATTGGCGGGCCTCTGCGGTCCATTTGGGCCAGTTTGCGTGCGTAATTGAGTCCAAGGCGCTTGATGGGCTCACCTAGCGAGCGGAGGCACTGTCGCCGCCGCCGCCGCCGCCGCCGCAAAGCCAGCTGAGCGGGCCAATTCCGTATTGGGCTCACGTTCAAGCCCCAAACCGGCGAGCCTAATGTCCTTCGGGCTGCGGGCTCGGCGCGCACGCCCACTCGGGAGTGCCCAACTGGGCCTGTGCACTGGCCCTTGCGTACTTCGCGTTGCGCGCAAACAGAAGGCAACCCCGAGTCTGTACTGCACGGGCCCGCCGCCCCTCATCTCTCCCGAGGCCGATGCATCTATCAGGCTCACTTTGAATCTATCCCGTTCAATTATAATTGATTGCCAGCGAGCGAGCGGCTGGCGCTGATAGAGATAGCGCCAGCCAGTTACCTTTGCCGACTCCCCCTCCCATCGGCGGCCCCTCGAAGGCTGCTTCCACTGAATTCGGCCCCAGGCGAGCGAGCCAGCCGGAGGGCCAGGCGCCATTGTTGGCGGCTCGCCGCGCCAATCGTGTCCGGCCAGTTTGCGCGCCAATCAGCGGCCTCAGAGGTGGCCCATTCAGCACGCCGCTGCCGCTGCCGCCCAGTCTTGCCGGCTTCGCGCTTCCGGCCAACCCTTGGCGCGGCTAATTTGGGCGCCCACGTTAGGCGAGGGACATCAGAATTCGCATCAATTAATGCACACAAATGCGCTCAGCGGGCGCAACAATCTAACGAGCTCGCTAATGGGCCCTTGAGTGGCCCTTTCAAGTGCAGGGTGTCACCTGTCCGGCTGCTGGCAGGCAGGTAGGCAGGCAGGCAGGCTGGCTGGCTGGCTGGCTGCGCGCATCTGCATTGCAAATGCAGGCGCAAAGTTTAACGAGCGAATAAACTAAACAAAGCCCTTCGTCTGCCTGGCCAAAACCTTTGCCTTTGTCCTCGAGCCCAAATCTCTGCCGCCCAGCCCGCTCGAGATTCCAGGCCCNCGGATGTGCGCCGCCCCCAGTGGATGCAGGTGCGCGCCGCCCCGCAGTGGAGTGACCATTTGCGGCTCTGTCGTCGGCCGAGCGCCGCTCAGGGCCGCGCGCAAATGGGGCCGGCCGGCCGGCCGGCTTCTCGCTCGGGCTCAGCGGGCCGAGATTAGAGCCGGGGACTGGCTGCAAGCGGGCTGGCGAGAGCTACTCGGGTCTTCGAGTCCGCCACGCCCACCGCCTCCAGTGGCCAGCCAGCCCGCGCGGCTAATGAGCAATTTAAAGCAAAGCCTCCCCCGTTGAGCTCGGCCTCGGCCAGAGAGGAGGCAGGTGAGCCGCGAGCGCTCCAGAGTGGCGCCTCACACACACAATGGACAATGGAAATCTTTTAAATTCTCGCCACTCGATTTGGCCTCTGTATTGGATCGAGTTTTGTGCCTATAAAATGAGCACAAAACTCGAACAAGGTTTGAGCTCGGCGGGGCTCAATTTGTAGCCTTGCAGGCGCTAAGCTCGCGGGCACAAACACTAAACCCTCCCTCGCTGATGCCTTTGCGCCGCCAAATTATCGTCATCTCTCCTGAATCAATTAGTGGTTGCGCGCGTAAACTCTTGCTCGAGTTTCCAAAGTATCGGATTGGCAAACTGCTGCTCCTCCAAACTGAACAGACCTTCGCTTTGTTTGGCCCAAGAGAGAGAGAGTTTTGCCAGCAAAGCGGGCGCCTTGTAATGAATGCAGATCAATTTATTTATGATGCGCTCGCTGGCAGCAAACGGGTCACTCGAGGGCCAGCTAATCAGTGGATCTGGTGAGATTGTTGCTGGCCTAGATTGATATCGGCCACTTGGTTGTGATTTATGTGTGGAGAGACTGGAATTGCGGCCAAAACTTTCCATTGTCGCTCGTGAGGCCCCCTTGCCGCTGCCGCCGCCGCCGCCGGCCGCTCTCGCACGTCTGGCTGGCACGAGAGTGGCCGCCCGATACTTTGGGGCCTCGGAAGCCAAAACTGCTCGCTCTCGGCCGCAAGAGAGGCATTGTCGCCATCGAGCTGGCTGCTTGCATCGGNGCCTCGGCTCGCAGGCAAAGCCAATGCGGGAGGAGCCGATGAAATTTAATTTGATTCTGCCAACAAATGGAGATCGGCTGGCCCCGTTTTTGGGCTGCGTTGGCGCGAGCGGCGAGCTTCCGCCGCCGGCAGCAGCGGCACCAACAGCAGCAACAACAACAATCAGCGCCCGCAAAATTGGATTGTCGCGGGCGCCATTTTGTCAAACTGAAACTAGCCAGACCAAGCAAGCGAACGAATGAAGCGGAGCATTAATTTCTCGCAACCACTAGGCCGGCTCAAAAGTAGACTCGCGCCTCCAGTCCATCGGCGCCCACAACATCCGTTTGCGCGCCAGCTCAGCCGGAATTGCGCCATTGGCCGGCCGGCCGGCTAGCAACGGCAGCCGGCCAAGTGGGAGGGGGGGCGATTAAAAAGGCTGCGGCCGGCTCGGCGCCCTCTGATGGCCCTGGCCGGCGGCGAGTGGGGGTGGCCGCCAAGTAGGTGCAATCCGCCTTTGA
>Ga0058699_1000115_pt1 | contig 20535 bp, 10 predicted proteins | sample AgamicAtPe_FD_55078 | JGI IMG/M metagenome (GOLD analysis project Ga0058699, IMG submission 55078) | Agave microbial communities from Guanajuato, Mexico - At.P.e | ecosystem: Host-associated > Plants > Phyllosphere > Phylloplane/Leaf | place: Guanajuato, Mexico | collected 2012-10-15 | reverse complement strand
AACAGGCAAACAAACAAACAAACAAATAAACCCGAACCGCACGAGCGCCGCCGCAGGCAACAACAACAGCAACCGCGACAGAAACTGCTGCCGCGGCTGCGGTTGCAAAATAAACAGGCAAATTTCGCGTAAATAAACATAGCTTTCGCCTCTCGTTCGCCTCAAATTTGGACAAAAGGGAGCCAACTCGAGTGGAACTGGCGCCGGCNCCCGATTGCGCAACTCGGCTGGCCGGCGCCGGCGCACTGACGGCCCGTGGGCCTCGAGCGCCGCAAGTTGGAGGGCGCCCACTGCAAGTGGAGCGACCGCCAAGACCAGTGGCCCCGANAGCCCCTTCAGCGGCCGAGAGTAGCGGACACGGAAGCAAAAGCAGCCAGAGAAGCGCAGCGCCAGCGGAAGAGGCGCCACCAGAAAGGTAAGTTGGCGCTTGCAAAGGTTGGAGCAAGAGAGCGGCGCAAAGCTTAGCGACATCGGCGAGCTTCGAGCGTCAACTCGTCGCTTTCGTCAGCTGACACTCTGAGCCAGTTGAGTTGGTAGAGGTTGGTTACTTTGTATAGAAGTTTGCTCGCTTCAACGGGCCAAAACAATGCGCCCGCTTCCATCTAGACTCTGCGCGCGGATCCCTCTGGGCTCAAGCGCAAGTTTGCATTCGGAAGTGAGCAGTAAACACAGACAGGATGCCTCAACTCCAGCTCGGATAGTTCTAAATTCGTCGCAAGCAAGCAAGCAAACTATTGCCATTGTCTGAGTGACGCGCTAACTGTTGTTCGTGAATGCGCGATTATGATGATATAACAAAGCCTCTCCCATTTCTCTGCCCCNGCCCCCACTCGCGCTCGTTCTGCCAGAGTGCGAGCTGTGCGGCGCAAAGGTTACGTAAGCAGCCAGTTGGCTCAAAAGGGCGCTCGTAAACTCGGCGCCTGAAACGAGCCGCGCCAGGCAGACGAGACTTGGCTCGGCTTTCGGCGGGCGAGCCGCTTTTAGAAGCAGCCAGGTGGATGGAGGCTCCATCGATGGCTGGCAATCACGAGCGGGCTGGCGGACAATTAATCAAGGGCGCATTGTTCGAGTTGGCCGCTTTTGCAACACTCTTTCCACACCAGACACGAGCTCGCTTGGCGCCGCAAGCCTGGCGTCAGCCTCGTCCTGCCACCTGGAAGCGCGCCCAAGTTTGCTTTTATTTTGCGCAATTTGCACTCCGAATGCGGCCCGCAAATAGTGCGCTTATTTTGGGACCNAAGCGGCGTCAGCTGACGGCTCGCGCACCTGGGGCCAACGAGGCCGCATCGGGCCCGGCAGCCAACCTGTTGCCTGCTGCCCCGCTGGCTTGCTGGCCGGCCAAGCAGCCGCCGCCGGCTAAGCGGCAGGCGGGAGAGCTGCCACGCTTGCCGTTGGGCGCCGAGTGTGTCGCGCGCGCGCCCAGTTCCGCTTGCGCCACCATCGCCAGCGGGCGCGTCCATTTGAAGGTCTCGTCCGCGTTACGCAACGGGCGCTTTGCCCAGGCCGGCGGCCATGAGCGAGCGCNGCCACCAGCGGCGCCCGGCTCGCTCGCCTCTGTGCGCCGTGCGGAGTGTTTCCGCGCACAGCAAAGGTTGGCGCTCGTCATTGGGCCTGCTGGCAAGCGTTTGCTGGCCGCTGGTCTGCGCGCGCGCGCGAGCACATCCTTGCGCAGCGCACGAGTTGCCGCCAGCCGGGCTCACTGAACTTGGCTGCCGGGCGCCAGTGTGACGTACTGAGCAGCACGCGGATCGGCTTACGTGATCCGAGTTGGCCGCGCTCACAGCGAGCGAGGCAAACAAGCCGGGCGCGCGGAGCAACAGGAGCGGCGGCGGCGGCGCCAGTGCAGCAGCAGCAGCCTGTTGGACGCTCGGCCGCCCGCTTGGCAAGACTCCACCCGCGCGGTTGGGTGCGGCGGCGGCGGCGGCGCCCAGGTGGCGCTCGGCGCCGGTGAAGCCCGCGAAAGTGAGAGCTCCAAGCGGCGCCACTGTCAGCTGCAGCACCGCCGGCAACAAAAACAACGCAACCCGCGCCAACAACAACAACGCCAGCCAAATTTCGCCTTGAGACTGGAACAACTTTTTTAGCCAACTGCTCACTGTGCTTGTTGTTGTTGATGTTGTCGTTGTTGTTGTTGTTGTTGTTGTTGATGATGATGGTGGCAGCGGCGCAAAGCCGAGGGTGATCTTGGCGGCGGCCGCCACTGCGCCGCTTGTTTACTGCCAGACCGGTCGCTCGCTGCTGGGCTTGCAAGCTGGCAGGCCGCTCGGCGCCAGCTCACTACGCAACCCTGGCCGCGGCAACAGTGGCGCCGGCGCCAGCCGCTGGCGGAGTGTTGTGATGGATTTGAGTTATATAACGCAAACGCCCGCTCGTTGCCCCCCTCCCCCTGCAATCAGTAGGCTCGTGCATCGTTCGCGAGACACTCGCTTGCCAGCTAGTCTGTCTATCTGGATCTGGATCTCGCTCTCGCTCTCTCTCTCGCTTGCTGACGACTGGCTGGCTCGAATTTTCGCCCGCTCGCTCACACACTCGCGCTTTGGAGTTTGGCCGAAAAGTGAAAATTTGCTTGGCCCTAGAAGCAGCCTCGAGTGCTTTGAGTGCGAGCGCGGAGAGTGAGAGACAGAGAGAGCCTCGCAAGCAATCGCGCATTCAATTCACTTACACCCAAAAAGCTCTCGCTCACTCGCTCGCCCAAGCACCAGCCAGGAACATCCGCTTAGAGCCAACGGCAGCCAAGCAGAAGCAAACGACAGAGGGCGCCCAGCTGAATTTGGGTTGGCCAGCAAGCCAGCAATCAAGCGCAACCAGGATGACCTTGGTGAGCGGCCAACGGGCGGCGGAGGGCGACAGCCAGCAGGCCGACACCACCACCGGCCACGCAACTCGCTCGCCCTCCCCACTCGCGCGGGACGCGCCNGCTTCCGTCCAGCAGGAGCCGGAAGCGAGTGCAGTGCAAGCGCAAGGCAGCATCAAGAGCAAGAAGCAAAAGTTGCTCGACTTTTGCAACAGCCAGACTTGCAAGCAGTCGCAAGGTGGCGCCGAACAGCGCGAACACCTCGAGCTGCGGCCAGAGATGGTCGATGGAGGCCATCAGAGGGCTTCGAGGCAGGATGGAGAGGGGCAAGCGGGGGAGCAGCTTCAGGCAAACAACAAATCGGAGGATTCAATGAGCGATTCATCGATTGGGGCGCAACGGCAAGAGGGACGCTTGCTCGAGTGCAAACCAACAGTGGAAGCGTACCTGAATTCTCTAAACCAAGCGCAACTCAACAATCTCATGGGCTCGCTTGCTTGTCCCACTGAATTGGGGGCCAGCTCAGGTGAAGGCGATGAGCCCTCGGCGACCGCCGCCGCCGCCGCCGCCGCCACCAAGCTCGGCCGGGGCGAACAACTCTGGCAGCCTCAATTGCCAGTGGCCGAATTGCGGCCAAACCTTTGCGGCAAACTCTCTCAATCAATTCATTGGACATCTCATAACTAGGCACAATTCACTCACCAATAATTCAAGTAGCGCTCAACAGCTAGCGGCAAATTTGGACAAACAAAAAGGTAGCATTAGCATCAAGAATTTGATCGTTGGCCACGAGAGCAGAAATTTAATTGAAACTTTTAACCCTCAAATACTAGCTGATAAAGATACAATTGAACAGTTGAATTTCGTTCAACAATTAGAAGCCAAATACAAGAGAGAGAAGTTGAAACTAATCTCAATGCTCTTGCACCTGAACACCATTGACACGTTAATTGGTGGGCCAGGTAGGCGGAGAAGTGGTGGATTCGAATTAGATAATTCAATGATTGAAAAACAAAACGATGGAGCGAGAAAGGCGGACACGAACAATTGTTGGTGCCATTTGGTCGAGGAAGCAACAAACATGGGCCACCAAACAAATGGGAAAAATGGGCTGAACAAGCCGGACAGAGCAAACAATCTGACGCCCGAGCGCAAGCTAATGAGCTCCTTGCAATTTGGCCGAGAGCAAACAGCGAAAGCTAGCTCGGGCGGCGCCCCTGGCTCAAGGTCAGCGACGGCCACTCCAACCGCAAACCAAGCGCATTCGCAAACAACAAGAGTCTCGCCCATAAGCAAGAGGCTCCCCCTGTTTGCGCACCAAATGAACCAGGAGGAATTGAACCTGCTCAATAAGCTCATGAGGCAGGAATTCGACGCAATGCAACGCCAACAGTTGCAACCATCATTCCCTTTCACCACCTACAATCACCTCCAGGCAAAAAGCTTAGCCTGCCGCCAAGCTCCAACCGCCGCCGCCTCGTTGACTAAAACTCAGCCCGAATTGAGGACGAGCCATTCGTTCACCTTCGGCCATAGTGGCCCACAGCTTGTCCTTCCGCACTTGGGCGCCAGCCCGATGCCAGTGAAAACTATTTCACGAGCACACCTGTTTGAGGGCTCTCAGCTCGAGCCTAGCGCCGATTTGCCCCCCGATAGGCTTCGCATTTTGAATTATGAGCCTACAGATTCATCATCAAGCGCCAATCAGCGCTCGACCGAAAGCTTGGCCAAGCGAATCAAGCTCGATTGGAACGCGAGACAGCAGATCTCTTGCGGCGAACTAAGCGCCATTGATCTATCAGTGTCGCCTACAAACGAGCCACAATATCCAATTTCGGATCAAGCTAATGCAAAGGAGTTGCGGACTTTCGATTTGGGTTCAAGCTCAAACTTGCGTAGCAATCGCTCGCCATCCTTCCAACCAAAACTGTTCGGACTCCATGCGCCTCTAATGCAAGTCAACTATCCCAAGCCTGGCGACTTCTCAAGCTCTTTCTACGACCCAGTAAGACTAAATCATTTGCCACAAACTCTCGCCAACTCATACTCTGTCTCTTGTGGAGCTCAGCTGGCTAGTTCCAGGCTGGACACAAGCCCTAGTGCGAGCAATGGAGATTCAGTTGCTGGAGTTGCCCATGGCGATGTAGTCTTGCCAAGTGCTCAGTCTTTGCCTGGCCAAAGCTCGCCGATGGGCGGCTGCGTCCAGACAGCCAGCTCAACCAAGAGAAGTCGCTCACTTGACGAGTTGGACTCATCCTCAAGCTCCATGTCTTCAACCAGTTCGCTTGATCATGAGCTCACACCCTCAAGCCTGCTTCCAGGCTTCTCGATCAGCCCATTCATGGACCATTGTGTTGATAAATCGGCCAGATTGGCGAGACAAAGCTCAGCACCAGTTGGCACCACATTCAAGGGGTTACAAGCACCATCGAATGGCTGCATAAGCACCAATTCAGTAAACCAGTCCAAGAGCCAAGCAAACCGTTCGCCACCCTTCCATAAACGCTACAGTTCGCGTGTTCTCGAACGCACCAACTTGGACATATCTGAGGAAATAGAAAGGAATCGATGCTACTACAAAACTGCTGATGTCAGGCCGCCTTTCACTTATGCCTCCTTGATCAGACAAGCGATCTTAGAGTCAGCCAGCAGCCAGTTGACTCTGAACGAAATTTACAATTGGTTTCAGGAGACTTTCTGCTACTTCAGACACAACGCGCCGACATGGAAGAATGCAGTACGTCACAACCTAAGCTTGCACAAATGTTTTGCACGGATAGAGAATATCAAGGGTGCAGTTTGGACAATTAGGGACGATGACAACGAATACAACCAACGTCAGGTGGCTCAGGCGGACAAGAGATAACCAAGTGCATGACTTTGGTTGCTCTTACAAACCAGTGCACCTACCCACACACGTTGCTCGAGAAGAGGAGTTTGCGCGCTATGTGTGGCTGCAGATGTAGCCGCCTCGACTGGCGCGCAGCGCGCCAACGGCTTTGAAGCACCCGGTTTAACGGATTTTTGGCCAAACCAGCCAAGCGACGCTAGAGATACTTTCGCATGGGCCACTAGAACCCAAAACAGATCCCTTATTTAATAACAACATGGCATGTATAATTTATTATAAAAATCTAGACTATGATCAACTGCCCACCTCTAGAAAGAGACTTTGCTTGTCCGCCTCGAACTCTACCAACACTTCACAACCCGAAGAATATCGCACNAATGAGCCAACTAGAAAAGTTTCGAACTACAAGGAGAAGTCATTTGAGAGTAGCAATCAATGTTACAACTTCTCTCCAGCTGGCCAAAACAGTAGCTTCGGGACCTACGAAAGCTCTGTCAGCAGCGAAAACTCTCAAGGCTCCGGTCAATCTTCGCCATACTTCTCATCCTACAGAGGTGTTGACTCATTCAGTCCACCTAGACCACGAGTTTACGAGAAGCCAATCCAAAACTGTTACTTGATACATTGAAAAAGTATTTTCACTTCAACTCCTTCAGGAAAAATCAACTTGAGGCAGTTAATGCCACTTGTCTTGGCCTTGATACTCTTATTCTGATGCCTACAGGTGGTGGTAAATCAATTTGTTATCAGCTGCCCGCAATACTAACAGAGGGTGTCTCAATTGTAGTATCCCCACTAAAATCTCTCATAGACGACCAAGTGGAAAGATTACGCAGTTTGAGGATTAAGACTTCAGCTCTGTCTGGCGAAACATCCTCGGATGATGCCAATGAGATTTTCTACGATTTAAAGGCTCAAGAGCCCAAGCACAAGTTACTCTATGTCACCCCAGAGAAGATAAACTGCAGTAATGCTCTCATGAGTTTATTCAGTAGTTTGCACTCTCGTAGTCTATTAGCTAGATTTGTTATTGATGAGGCCCATTGCGTGAGCATGTGGGGATCGGACTTCAGGCCTGACTACAGGAAGTTAGGAAAACTACGCGACCTCTTTCCTGGTGTCCCCATAATGGCTTTGACCGCCACTGCTCCCCCCAAAGTAAGAACAGACATTTTCAATCAGCTCAAGATGAACAAGGAAACCGGCCAGACATTCATACAAAGCTTCAATAGACCAAATCTAAAATTCGAGGTCAGATTCAAAAGCAAGGGTTGTATAGCCGATATTTGTAATTTGATCAGGAAAAATTTCCCGAAACAGTGTGGTATCATATACTGCTTGTCTCGAAATGAATGCGAAACTGTTGCAGAAAAATTGAGAGATCAAGGAATCACAAGCGCACCATATCATGCTGGATTGTCAGACACTCAAAGGAAGAAAGTTTTCCAAGCTTGGTCGACGGGTGTCTTCCAGGTTGTCTGCGCTACAATTGCGTTTGGCATGGGTATCGACAAGTCAGATGTGCGATTTGTGATCCATTACTCTGTACCCAAATCTGTAGAGGGCTATTACCAAGAGGCAGGTCGAGCGGGAAGAGACGGTGAGTTCGCCTCATGTATACTATACTTTTCCAAATCTGACTTATATCGTATGAAGAGCATGCTATCGAAGGGATTTGGACGAACTGCCGAGGATAGAGAGCGTGATCGAGCCAACTTAGAACACATCATCTCTTACGTCGAGAACAAAAACGAGTGCCGCAGAGCCATCTTACTGCGTTACTTGGGTGAACAATTCAATAGAAATGATTGTATAAGCCAAATTGGTACAGCCTGTGATAATTGTTTAGCTCATAGAAGTAATTCTAGCCCATTCCCAACCACCATCATTGACTAATCCCGCCAAGGAAACGATAATACTAGACATTTTTTCCATATCATGAATAAATTGACGGACGCCTGCAGCCTCGTCCCCGACACCATCCTAAGTTGTCCAATCGACTCTAATTGACGCAACTTTTCAATTGCCATCTCTGAACTTCCTTCGTCGGCCGGTCATCGGCAGAAATGCCTGGTTGGATACTACCGACAGTCGATTCTGCTGGTAAGCCTGTCTTGAAGCTGATAGCTCCGTATTGGTCGCCTCCTTCAACTCTCCCGAACTGGTAGGGGCTCGGGTAGTTCTCGCGAGCTCTCGTGTATCCTATGTCGGTTGGATTATATCTGTTCCTGGCTTCTCGAATCGCAGTGAACAATCCCTTTATGTTATAGGGGTCTTTCGATGCCAATTTCAGAGTTACTGTCCCTGAATGGGATCGAGGCGAATTTGCGCAGGTACAGCTTTGGTTGAGAGAAGGTACCATAGTTTTGCGAGTATTTGAGCTAAGTGTCAGAGGGCCTAGAGCTTACACAGAATCCTCAGACGCAATGGTACGAGTTTCGCTATAAATCCTCACAACTACCAATTNGCGTGATTAAGAGCATCTTCTTCACAGGTCAGCCACTGTGCTCTAGATCCGCGGGTAATAAAGCAGCGTCATTTAGGCGAGGCCCTGGTTTATCAACAGAGGCCGCGTAGCAGCCTCTCTCTCAAACTCTATCAATGACCATTTTAGCGAGAACTGCACTAATATCCGCCCCTTATTCATTTTCGACTCCAGAGGACGCTTAGAACCTCTGCATAAACTAGGATTATCTTATTATCTGACGAGAATTGCCAACCTGACCAACATGTTTGAAGCGACGAGCGCTAAATGGCCAAACTGTCAAAGTAGCCATCGAGGGCTCCTTGTGCGACTGTGACTGATTGACAACAGTTCGAGAAGAACTTATCCTAGCAGCAAAAACACGCCTACAATTAGATCGTAGGTCAGATATCTAGAGCTGCGAGTCGAAAGAGTCTGATCGAGATGAAGTTCCAATTGTTCGCAATCGTTTCTCTGCTGCTGGTGGCAATAGATTTCGTAGAGGCCGGAAAAGAACGTTGAGGATATAGCGGGGGTATCGCAATGGACCCCAGTGCTGTCGCGATAGGCGTCAAGTCCCCAGCATATTAGGCTTGGGATCAGAGCCTCCTGGTTCAGCCAGGACACTAGGNGTGCTATAGCNGAGTATCCTTCATGGGTGTGGAAAGGATTTTCTCCCGCTCTAAGGTCGCAAATCGTCACCATGCGCAAGAATTGAGACGATCATTGAAGATCGTCGAAGCTTCTTCGACCATCACCCATACCTGTTCGATGTCTAATGGCACCAAAGCGTGGGCAATCACCAAACAGAGTCCAAGTTCATCGGCTCGGTTCACCACTCGACTCGGACCGGACGGCTGCTCGACGGCAACTCGTCGCACGATCATCTCACTTTTCAACCACAGTTTGATAAATCATTTATCCTGCTAGCAATCGTTGTCGAGTATTNCATCTGGAGTTGGGATGTTGTGGCCGGAGTTTACGAGCNTGCTCGCAATCTGAATTATTTCAAGTTTGTGAGTGCTCAACTTACAAAGTCTAAAAACCGAGAAAGAACAAAACGATGTGCTGCGTCACCTTCTGCCTGCCCCCATAATCAAGTTTCACTGTCACAGAGAGAGGCACAATTTATCTGCTCTTGGCTTCTCGAGCTGNCGTCAGCCAATCAAGGATATGCATCCGGTTGAACGGAAGTGTGCAGAGGTTGAGAGACTCAAGGATAAATGAGGAGTACTATTGTGGTGCGAGACACAGATACGTAACATATTTTCATGACTATCTAAGTGCGTTTTTAAATCACGTTTTCCGCTATATCTCTCGAGTAAACTAGAGTGGTCACGCTGTCGGCTTCGCAAGATATCTGGTAGAGGCTCGAGGGTTCTAGCTTCTCAGATGTCCTTTTCGAGCTAATCAGTCTTATGTTCAGCTCAATACTGTACGGGTTGTTGTTCAAAATTACCGTGACTAGAGTCTTTCTGTTTGGAAGCGAGAATGTAACTGTCTCATAATGGTAATCATAGGCGGCGTTCACCATGACAGTCTTTAGTTTTATAGAGCCGGGCGGTATGTAGCGAGAGAATTGTCCGAGCACATAATACATGGGGCTCTTGTGATAAGCATCTCGAGCTTTGTCGACAATTATGGGACTATCGAGCCTTCCGCCGAGCCAGCCCGGTCCGCCCTTTGTGTCAAGAGCCATGTTCCAGTCGACCCAGCCGGCAGCCACGTTTTGTAAGCTTCGTATAATGTCTAACGCATAATGAATGCCCCTATGCCAGTTTCCAACGAGAGCCTTCTCCATGAAAGGCAGGTGAGCTGAGCAAAGCTCAGTCGGTAAAACAAAAAAGTTTGTGTCATTCAGCTTATGTTTGAGGTAAATTTGTTTCATGAGTGGATATTGCTCGTCTATATAACCGTGAACCGAGATTCCATCAACATACTGTCTAACTCCGGGCATAGAGAGCACAGGGTCAGTATAATTCATCAGAAACTTTCTATTGTCGTCATGAACAATCAATTTGATATGACTCAACCGTTTATCGCCTTTGATTGTGGGCCCCAAGTACTTGGTTATGTAATGGCCGTATGATTCCATAGGAAAAATCATCGTGTTGAAATCAATGAACGGTTGTTGGGCAAAAATAGGCTCATTCATCACGGTCAAGGCCCAAAATTGAAGTCCGTTATCTTGATAAGCTAAAATAAACTTCTTCTTCAGCTCTGCTAAGGCTTTGAAGTATAGCTCGTCCTTGGGATCTTGAAGAGGACCTATTGAACCCTTTAGATAGCCCTTATTGAAGTGTCCATTCGTCTTCATCCAGACCGGAGGGCTCCACATTGAGGCAAACAATTTCATCTGTCTATTCTCGATTCTATATGTGTCCTGAATGAACTTGAGTATCGGAATCTTATTCATAATGTCTTCTTCTCTCAGTTTAAATCGGTCCAATGAGATGTCGTCACTATCGTGTACACTCAGATCATCATTTGTGTAAAATCGTGAGGAGAAATCACTTCCCCCGATCGTTATTCTTAACATGTTGAACATCAGGCCCTCAAATCCAAAGTAGTCATCCAATAGTTGCCTGGTGCCATTCATAGTGAGACTGAGTATGTTGCTTATGCTCGAATCTGACATCGCTCCGCCCCAACCAATGATTTCCTGCTCTTCTTCAGCAAGAAACACATGAAGTTGAGTTTTAAATCTGCAGGGGCTTTCCAGTCGAGATTTTCTTGAAGCTTGACAATCGATGCGCTTCAGGGCAGTCTTTCGGGTCTCCAATCGTGCACCGGCCTTTGAGGTGGTCACCACAGTTGCGAAATGAGACTCGGGTGGATGGAAGTCGAGAGAGCCTAAGGATCTGCATGACTCAATCTTGCTGGATTCGCACTTTATACTCGAATTGAGGTCGTGAATTCGCTGATTACATCCGTCAACTAAACCAACTAGAAACCTACTTGACCTACCGCCGCTTGAGTATGTCCTATAAGTGCCGATGGGCGATTCAACTTGCGAGCCCGATGGATAATTGAAGGCTGAATTCGTAGACTTGCTGGATGGATTTCTCACGTAAAGGTAGCCGAGCAATGAAGCAATTGCTATAGCTTCAAGAATACAAAGGGCGGGTAGGTATTTTCGAAGCATAATGGAGCCTCCTCTTATGATCACCCTATGAATTTTCGAGGTGGCTTGTCCGCCCCTTTTCAAATAGTTGCTATTCTGACATCCTAAGACTGACGTAGGAAGATTTGTTTTCACCTTGGGATGGACTGGTTTTGGTATAGCAGAAAAGAGCCACCCCCACTAAAGTTCAACGTGTTAAACTGTAACTAGATTGAACAAGTGCAAATCAGTAGTTCATTGTACAGTGGTGCAGATATGGAGGTCTTATGAGCGGACGCAATCACTACTTATATGAACTCGGTCCTACTCTCTAAAGTAAGCTTATACGAGATAAATATGGGTTCGGCTTACTTGCGGCAAACGTTTTGTTGCCAAAACATGGTGAGCCGCTGGCTATGTTATTATTTAAGAGACAAAAATCAGTATGCGTCGTTAGGTCTCTTGTTTCGACGCTCTGGCTAGTAATGCACCTACTCTGCTCCAGTTCGGACAAATTTATCGACGATAGTTAATTCAATCATGCCCACAGATCCGTGCGTCCATCATAGTTGATGGAATTCTGTAATTTGGTTGTAGCTCACTTATCATGCGCCAACCATCGATTCCTCGCCAACCAGCGAGGAGATGAATCGCATCGCGGGCTGCCAGCTCGAGATCATCAGCTTCCTGTCAAGAAGCGATCAGCTTGATAATGGAGCGCTCTCGGAAAGATTTAACCAGTCGAATGAAAAACCCAACTAGACTCTGCTAATCTCAGGATGGCTGCATTATTGCACACCGTAGCTACAAGTCAGTAGTCTTAATTTCATTTATTTGGTTTTTAAACAAATAGACGACGAGTGAATGNAGTGTAGTCGTAGGCATTGGGTACGCCCTCATAAGGATCCATACGTGACGCACAGTATTGCGCTACGTCCCTCCTCAAGTTTGAGAATAACTCGTCGGTTGTAACATAGGGTCGATCGCCGTTCAGAGTGATTGCTCTGAAAGCTTGCTCGATATCCTCAGTCGATTGAACGTTTTCTGTCTCACGTGAAATTAAAAAGGCCATATACTCTTGTAGAGATACCTGTCCGTCGCGGTTAGGGTCCACTGAGTTTAAGATTGCCTCAAACTCAGGATCCGGTTGATTCTCTTCAACCATTGGGAGATCGTAACCTAAAGCTCGCAGACAATTCTTGAACTCGCNATGATTCAGACGGCCAGAGTTGTCTTTGTCAAAGTACTTAAACATAATCGAAAATTCTCGGAGAGCATCCTCGGAAACTCCCGACTGATTCTTGGCTTGGATTTGCTGTTCCAAGTTGTGTTGCATACGCAAACCTAATTGTTCAAGTTGATCCCATTGCTGAGCCAATGACGTTGTCGAGTGTTCAGTATACCTGTTGTCCAAAATCAGTTGCGTTTCTTGTAGCTTGCCGAGCTCTTCGATCGTCTTCAGATCGTCGCGTCGGGATCGAACCTCATTCATCTTCTTTATATTCGCCTCCAATTGATCCTCAAGAGACACATTCTCCGATTGGGCACCAGAGAGTAGCCACATCCTTGTCTCTTTAATCCACTCATGAAGTGAATTAGCCTTTTTGGCATACTGTTTTCGAAGCCAGTCGTTCTCTTCTTGGCGTTTAGCTTCTTTAATAAGTTCAATGTCACGATTCTTGACTATCTCCTTCAATCTGGACCAAGTGTCCTCCAGAGCGCTCATTGTGAACCATGTATATGGGTTGTCGCCAACGTTGAAGGCTTTGATCCTCCTATCCAGTTCGGCTAAGTAATCGAAATCTTCCTGCGCCGATGCTAACGACTCTTGAAATTGCGTGTGAGCCTCACGCAATGCACGAGCTTCCTCGATGGAATTGCATCGAACCGGATCCGTTAGATCCTCCTCGGCATTCTCAAACCAACTGTTGAATGCTGATGCACGTTTTGCGAAAGTGAGAAAGTGCTCCTCTATTTGCTTGAATTGATCTTGCATGCGATTCAAACTTGCTTTTCTTGCCTCGGATGCGCCTCTTAGGTCATTCCAGCGTTTCATCACCTCATCATACCTCTGTGCAACAGCATCTGATTTCATTGGGGCTGATTGATCTTTCAACTCGGTAATGCTTGCGATACCCTCTTGCTCGAATGCATCGAGACATGCGTCGAAACGCTCTTGCTTGCCTAATAGTGTTTTGACCGACAGTAGGTCGCGCCCGAAATCATCCGATTTCAATTCTAAAGCTTTGTCATNGATCCAACTATCAACAACATCTGCTCTCCACATGAACTGTAATGTGTTATAGATTTCAGTTAAGCTTGCTTTTCGGCGCTTATTTTTCTCCTGTAAGTCGCTTGACCGATCCCTCAATAGGCCTAACCTGTCTTGAATGCCATCTTTGTGGTGATTACCCTTTTCTATCAATTTTTTGCCTTCACAGGTGAGATCTTCGACACGATCTCGATGGCTCATAAATTCGGCCTCTAGCACATCATGTTTTTTCAACAAACCTTGGACTGCAGACATGGTGTCACCGGAGTCTGGCGCAGATAATAGTTGTTGCTTTTCACGAATCCAAGCTTCCTCCTCGTCTATTCTGGATAGAAATTCCTGATATTCTTGCGACTCTGCGAGTTTCTTGTTACGTGAAGCACTCATGTTTTGTAGTTCGAGCCAATTCTGCTCCAGGTTCTGCAAACGCTGTTCAATTTCAGGTGCACCGACGCTAGATTCAACCATAAGCTTTTGACCTGCATCCTGTACGGACTTGATGGCCGAGTTGTGAGCTGTGAGATCGGCTTCGAGCCTCTTATGCTTCTTTCTCAAGTTTTGCACTCCAGCTAAATCCCTTCCATAATCGTCCGAGGATACTAATAATTTTTTCTCCTTGATCCAAGACTCTTCATCCACCATATCTCTAAAGAATTGATGCAGAGTGCTGGCTTCATTCAGTTTATTCCGCCTGTACGTCGCCAAGTTGGCAAGACGTTCATAACGCTCATTTATGGATTGACGTTTACCTTGAACTGAGTCTGAGTCGAATTGGCCACTTTGTATCAAAGAGCCGGCCAAGGCGTTCATATCTTTGATGCGGTCCTCATGCGCTTTGATATCAGCCTCTATTAGCTGGTGTTGCTTAATGAGATGCTGAACTGTCGCTAAATCCTTACCGGTGTCTTCTGGTTTGAGAAGACTCTCTACCTCTCCGAGCCAGAAATCAATATCCTTCACCGCAGCATTGTACGATCTCAGTTGGCTTGCTTCCTTCAAAACGAAAGATTTTTCGCTAGTTACTGTGGTCAAGTTCTGGTACTGCTTATCAATTGTATTGAGACGTTCCAAAACTGCGTTCTCGGTTTCGCCACACTGTTTGCTCTCAATCAACTTGCGCCCTGATTCTAAAACGGCTTTTATACGCTCTTCGTTAGCTTTAAGCTCGGCCTCCAGAGCTTGGTGTTTTTGATTCTTGGCTTGGATATTAGTAGCATCTCTGACAGAGGATCCCAGGGCTGTNGCTTGTTTTTCTTGAATCCAACTCTCAACTTCATCAGCATCTCTTGAGAACTGTTGTAGTGTCTGTGATTCGTTTAGTTTCGACCGTTTCTCGATCATTGCGTCTTTAAGACGAGCCCATCTATCCAAAACTTGCGCGCATTTCGTGCGTATTTCAGGTTCAGCATAATGGCCGCTCGCTATGAGACTATCAGCATTGGAGGTGAGGTTGTTAATCTTGTTCTCTTGAGCTGCCAGCGCTTTATCGAAATCCTCGTGCTTCTTCAACAATCCTTCAACGCTATCTGGACTGGTCTCCTCTGAACTCTGGTTTATAAAAGCCTCACGATTGGCCATCCAGCTTTCTGCCTGCTCACAGTCTCTATAGTACAGCGCTAGAGCAAGATTNTGCTCGAGCAACTCTTTTCTCGCCATCCAGGCATCTCTAAGGTCTTGCTTTGCCTTTTCAAGTTCATCAAGTTTTTCCTTGATTAGAGGGCTAGCATAGTGCTGAGAATCGATAAAATGCTTACCAAAAGCCTCCAGCTTTTGAAGTTTAGGCAGCCGAACATCTATCTCTGCACGCACCTCCCGATGTCTATCGATGAGAGCTTCCGCTCCGGTTACATCCGGTGCTGTTTCATTTGATCTGACCTGAGCGATAGTAGAATCGATCCATGACTTCATGTCTCTCTGATCAGACAGTAGCCGCTGTAAATTGTGAGAGTCAATNAACTTGGCTTTGCGAGCGTTTGCTTTGTCCACGATCTTCTCCCATTCGCGATTGATCTCATCCTGTTTCGCAAATAAAGCATCAGCTGACCTGGGGTCGTTTTGGCGCAATTTTTCGGCAGTCTCGTTAAGTTGCTTGATACGCTCATTGAGGGCGAAGAGATCGCTCTCTAAGCCCTCATGTTTACGTTGAAGTGCCAGAACAGAGCGAAGATCATTTCCATAATCTTCACTGTTCAGCATGTTGTCCTTTTCAGCAATCCAATCCCTCGTATCTTCTGCTTCGCGCTGAAAACGTTGAACTTCATGAGCTGAGCCTAATTGGTCGCGGCGCTTCTGGGCNACCATCTCGAGATTGTTCCATTTCTGGTTGAGACTGTGCATTTGCTGAACAATTTTGTTGGCGGCATCAGCTTGACCGATTGATTTCAAGTGCTCGGCGACGTTATTCATCTCCTTCAGTCGTACTTGATTCTCCTTCATATCTTTTTCAAAATCGTCAAACTTTTTCTGGAGTACTTCAACTTGCTCTAGATCGTCTCCAACAGTTTCGACCTGGGCGAATTGCTCCTTGTCTCTGATCCATTGAGTCAAGTCGGCTGCCTCGCGAACCACTTGATAAGCTTTGACAGAGTCATCCAACTTGGCAAGTCTCTGTTTGCCTAAATCTAGCAGGTATTTATAGAGATCNTCTATCTGGGTCTGGCGGTTTGGTATGTTATAGGTTTCGCTAAGATCATTTTGGTTTGATTTTGAGTCAATACGTCGGAGGCATGAGGCCGGCACGAAACCTTGACGATCGTTGACTTCGACCTTCCACCAATCGTTATGTAAGGCATTTAACAAGGTAACTGTATCGCCTTTGCGAACTGCGATTTCTCGNGGGGACTTTGGATCATGATCAGAGAGAACCAGAACTGTCTCCTTGCTCGAACCATCAGAGACACTTAGTTCCACAAGTCGACAAGCTTTGGACTGGTCACGCAAGTTAAGAACAGTTGACTTGAATGCTTCAAGATCTGACATTAGTGCTTCATGCTTCTTTAGGAGCGCCTCTGTCGAATCCTCGTCTTTTCCAAGGTCCTCGCTCCCTATTATCGGCTCTTTTTCTCGCATCCATGACTCAGCCTCAGCCGCGTCAGCAAGATACTGATGCGCTTGCAATGAATCTTCAAGTTTACCCCGCCTCTGGTCTGCCTTTGATAAAAGACTGGCCCAGTTGGCATTTAGGGCTTGGCGTTTAGGCTCGATGAGGTCACCAAAGAGTTCGGCACCAATAATCTCGTCGCAACGCCTGTTAATGGCCTCAATATTAGGTTCGTAGTTCTTGATTTCCTGCGTGAGAGCATCGTGCCTCTTTATGAGATTTCTGACACCAAAATAATCACGGCCACGATTGGCGGACGCAACAAATGGCTCCTTCTCCTTAATCCAAGCTTCCTCGTGCTCAATATCTCTAACGAGTTGATCATACAACTTCCTCAAAGCCAATTCTTCATCGTGAATCTTCTGTCTAAGCAAATCCCACAACCTTTGCAACTCGTCCAACCTAACTCGAATTCGATGCGAGGCGAAATGTCTCTCATTGATCATAGCCATCCCATTGTCCTCTACATTTTGTACCACCTTGGCATGATTGTTGATTACAGTCTCGAAGGCACGATGCTCTTGAACGCGGCTTTTGAGCGATGGAAACTCCTTAGTCTGAAGGAGCTTTTCGTTCATCCATTGTTCCAGCTCCTCGGCCTCTAATAGAAACAACTGATACCTATGCGAATCCTCGAGCTTTATGCGCTTATTACTGACATCAGTCAAGAATTTGTCGTAATGACGCAAAACTTTAGTTCTAAGTTCCGTGATATCTTTAATTGTTTCCAGTACTTCAATCTCTTCAGGCTCCTCGATCTCGGAGATACTCTTTGGAATATCGTCCATCTTGTTAGTCTCCAATACTCGTTCTTGCTAACTTGAAGAATGAATTGCTAAAGAATGATTTAGATGGTCGCAGTCAGGGTTAAAATACAACGATCAAAATTACAAATTTCATTTGCTTTTCGTTCCCAAGACTACTGATTTTGGCTCACAATTGAGTCAATATTGCACACTACACGATAGCATCGAACTAGTTGGTCCTCTGGTACTTTGGACCAACTATCGTACCCTCCTCGCGGTGAAGGAACAATAAACTTTCATTGAGAGCCAACAGTAAATTCTCAGTTTTGTATGAGTCCGCATAGGCCCATGCAAAGGGCTTGGTTGATTCTCCACTAGGTGACTGGGTTGGGCGCTGCTCTTTTTGCCCCTGAACGAGCCACACCTAGAAAGCCCCAACTCGTCAGGGTACTAGAATCTCAGCAAAGCTCGACGCTCAAGCGAAAGCAATGGCGCGCATATTTGAAACCAACTAAAAGAGAAAGTGCAATAATTTTTTGAGCCCCAGCTCGAGAAGCCAAGAACACATGTGTAATCTGATTGTTACATGCCTACGCCTCTATAACTCTGGTGGAATATGCTTTCGCTTTCTTTAACTGTTTCATTCATTTCCAGTTAAGCTAGCAGGTCATTGTTTGGAATAGGACAAGATACCTGTCTTCTCGCAATAGATCAACCTCTACCAAGACTAACAACAACAACGCAGCAAACACTGATGGCTGCGCGGCCGCAAAAACTCTGATTCTGAGCTTGAAACCGCGTGGTCGCATGTTCCAAGAGCGCGCATTTAGCCAACAACTTGATACCCGAAACAGATCTACCTTCTGATGCTGGTTCAAAACTATATTGTTCGAATCTTGATCCAATTTCACAAATCTTCTTAGCCTGCCAAAATCCTAGAGAAATTGTCCCCTCAGGTCATTGGAATCATGTCGAGCCTCATCACTTTAATTGGACGAAATGTGATAGGCCCAGCGATGCTGAGAAAGTCGCCACATCCACAATCTATAAGTTTAAGGCTCTGCTATTATCATGCATGTGCAAAAACTTCTGCAATCAACCATCATGTCTTTACAACATCCGGGACGCCAAACTCCGGACTTCATACAACGAGTAGGCGCGATATGTTCACGGAGTATGCCTTAGGTATAACTGCGTTCGATAACAAAAGACAAGAACGAATGCCATTCTCGGATGCTGCGATGAAAGATAAATACATCGCACGGATCACCAGTTTCGTCGAAAATGGTCAGCTCGACTCAATCCTCAGGGAGGATATGGCAACTCTGATGTTGATCGCTGAAACTGAGGATCATCTGAAGCTCATCGAGACTATTGCATCGAAGAAGGATCCAGACATCGGTAATTGGGGCTCTGGTATAGCGCGTCTTTACTACAAGATGGGCTTGGTTGATCGAGCACTAAAAAACGTCAAAGATGTCGAGACTTTCGGAGAGTTTTTCAATCAAAAAACTTCCTACAAAATAGTCATGACAATGCTATTCAACGCCGGTAGATATCAGGATGTCGTAGATTTGCATCAATTTGCCATCGAAAGACTGCCTGATGGAAACATCTTCCCCATCTTGGCGCTCGCCGCATACGCAAAAATCAACTCACCAGAGGCGTTGGCAAGAGCTGAAGAGATATACTCAAAAGAGAGTGAGAGAGAAGATGACCGTCCCATAGGAAGATCTAGAAGAGACTTGATGCTATTGTGTTATCTAGCAGTCAATAATGGCAAGTCAAAACTAGCTGTGAATTTGATCACAGGCAGTCCCAGTAGGTTCTCTTTCCCACTGAGGGAACTGAAAATTGCTGCTTTAGTTCACCTGAAACGTTATGAAGAAATTCTAATTCAAGTTAGGGACTCAATTTCTCGTGTAAGACGACCTTTGAAAGTAATGACGAGAGTAACGCACTCGATGATCTCTGACCACCTTAATGAGGTTGAAGATGAAGAAACTCGCGAGCAATTGGCGGGCATACTGAAAGATCTCACCGAAAATGATTCTCTAGACGATCGGACTCTAGAAGATCTAGTTTTTGCACCTCTTGGTGTTCCCCCGACTCAGGTACATAGTTACGAAGGTTCTGACAGTGGTCAACTCAATGAGATGGATTCAAGACCTAGATTCGCAAGGAATCAAACGAGTTACGATCAGTACTCTCGCCCGGGCTCATACAGTAGACGATATAACAACCAGCGTGATGGTGGCTATGATACAAGAGGTAGCAGGCACAATGATCGCGGCGACAGTTTCGATTCTCTGGGTGACGAAAACCAGATGGAGGATAGCAGTTTCAGAGGACGGGATAGTTATAATAGGCGAGATGGCTTCAGCAGAAGAGGCGGTTATAATAGGGATGGTGGTCAGTACGATTCGCGAAATCAGAATAGGAGGCGCGATCAAGTAGCTAAATCCCTATTTGAAGAAAACGTCCAGAACGACGACACAGACCAGCCAGATTTCGACACCGATTGGCGTTCTCGCCGACAATAGGCTGTTCGATTGTATTATCTCGGTTAACAAATTATCATACCAACATTACACAGCGATTAAAAATTTGTATTATCTATCACTCGTTCGTATGATCAATCAACAGCTAGTTCGATGATTCATTCTTAGTATGAAACATAGCTGAGAAGCACTGGGTGCCCTAATGATGATTGAAACCCTGATTTTAAATTATATTTTTGGAACCATATCTCACCTCTACTTGGGCGCCCTGGGGCTAAATGCCCAAGCCGACTCTTCTGGGTGAGCCAGTCGCTTNAAAAGAAGCATTTTCAATTCAGATTTGCCTCGCAACAGGTTACTTGAATATGCAACCACCCGGGTGGTGTTGTTATCGTGGAAGACTGAATTTCAATAATCGCCCTAGACTAACAACAGGTTTATGATTTATGACTACACGAACCTTAACACTTCAGTGGCCGATGTTTTCTAAACGGTGACTTCTCCACCAGCAAGACCAGCTGGCTCCATACTGGTTGCTCTACATTTGCCTGCTACTTAGGTTATCATCATCACAACTGTTCGGCTGAAAGAAGCCTGAGTAAACAAGCAACAATCTTGTTGATGCTAAGCCGAAAGTTAAGGAACTTTTGATTCATTGCACGACAACATGAGTTAGAAGTAGTAGATGGAAGAAAAAGAAAGAA
>Ga0058699_1000114_pt1 | contig 20587 bp, 16 predicted proteins | sample AgamicAtPe_FD_55078 | JGI IMG/M metagenome (GOLD analysis project Ga0058699, IMG submission 55078) | Agave microbial communities from Guanajuato, Mexico - At.P.e | ecosystem: Host-associated > Plants > Phyllosphere > Phylloplane/Leaf | place: Guanajuato, Mexico | collected 2012-10-15 | reverse complement strand
GCCGCCGCCGCCAGTTGTGGCGCTGCCGCCGGAGCCAACGAGAACTGCGGCCCAGTACGTGCAGGCCGGCGCCAGCAAGGGCGGCTACCTGGTGATGCAAACGCAGGCGCTGCACCAGCAGCCAAGCTCGGTGCCCTCGTGGGGCAAGAGGCGGCGCAGATGGGCCCAGCTGGGCTTGTTGGCGGACGAGTCGGGCCAGCTGGACCAGGAGGAGGCTGTGGAGCGCGTGATTCCCGCGCGCCTTGCTGGCGGCCTCGGCCAGCAACACTCGCCCGGAGGTCTGTCCCGGTTTGGCGCCAGAGGGGCGGCCCAGCGCGGGCCTGGCGAGCGCGAGCGGGGCCAAGCGGATCAGGAGGAGGNCGGGGAGGAGGAGGGCGAGGTGAAGGTGAAGGAGATGCTCAGGGTTTACCTGTCGCGCGCGGAACTCGACCGGCAGCTGAGGGAGAGGCTCGAGGAGCCCCTTTGGGAGGCGCCGAGTGGCGGCAGCGCGCGGAACCGGACAGGTCAAGAGCTGGTTGGAGTTGCAACGACTGCGCCGGCTGGCGGCGGACAGCCGAGCGCCTGGGCGCCCCTTGAGGACGAGTGGAGGGCGCAAGAGGTGGAGCAGGTCTGCGTGACACAATTTTCTCATTACGTGATGCTGTTCACGGTGATCTCGCTAAGCATGCTTGTGGTTTCAGTGCTCCTGGTCGCGCTTTACACACTTAGGAGGAGCAAGTTTCGTATTTGCAACTCGCTGGCGGCAGCAGATTCAATATTCTGAGTTCCCCAAGCGAAAGGATCTCAGGTTTCGGCTGCCACTGCTGCTGCTGCTGCCGCAACCGTTAGCGCCGTGCAAGCGGAGCAAGCGAGTCCATGGACGAGCTTAATACAGTATTTTTATTCGTTCATTCATTTGTATGCTTGGTTTGTATATATAGATGGATATAAATCTCTGTCTTCCTTCCCAAAAGTACGTTCGATTTAATTGGTAAACAACAAAACAACTCTAACAATTACAACAATATGAGCTATGAGTTCCAATATAAACCTGATCTCCACTCTACCTAAACGCGCTGCAAAAGGGGAACAACACTCGGCGCTCCAGCCTCCTGCGCCTGGATCAAAAAGCGATCCAGTTCAGCCTGGCGGATGTGTTTTCCAGCTACAACCTGCTACTTTGCAGCCTCAAGCCGCCAACCTCCAAAACTGCGCCCCTTCGGTTGGTTCCTTTCGGCGAGGAACAATATTCATAAATGGCACTCAAGCGGCCGCTTGCCTGCTTTCCGAGGCACTCTGAGCAATTTCATCCGCATGCTAGACAGGCGAAATCTCGCGCAAAGTTTCAGCCTAGATACACNCTCTCTCCAATCCAAGGAAGCCCATCAACCCTCCCCCTTTGGACCCAGAAGCAGCCCGCGCGCGATCATGAGCTTTCGAGGGGAAGAAGATCGATTTGGGCGGCTAGCTTGCGCCGCTAGCTCGTCAGCTGACGCTCAAGGCTCACGAGTGTATTGTTATCACCTCGCGGCCTCCATTTTGAACGAGCAAAACGCGCTCCAGCTTGTCCGTAATGATCTCGATGAACTCCATGTCTGGCGGGCGGAGTTGAGTTGAGTTGAGTTGATTCGAGTTGGGCGGTTAGTGGTTGGCGGTTAGCGGTTAGCGGGCCTTGCGGAGGATAGAGGCGAGGGTTGAGCGATAAACCTGAACTTACAGTTGTTCTCGGCCTCAGGCGTGGAGGCCTTGGGCGCCGCCGGCAGGTTTATGATCACCAGCTTGGCCGACTTGCTCCGTTTTAGGATGGCCTCGTTTAGTGTTAGCGCTGTGTGCATTCTGCGCACATTTGCCTCATCGGGTCTCAGATTGTTAAGCAAGTTTTGTGGCCTCGAGTTGGCGGCCCCGAGCTGGGGCGCCTCCTCTCCGTTTGCGCCGCTCGAGTTAGGGTGCTGCTGCTGCTGCGAGTCGCCCATCTCGACCATTGGAAACTGATCCCCGTTTTGGGGCACGTTGCTTGCCGGCTGCGGGCCCATCGGCGAGCTGGCAAATTGCGGAATTGTCTCCTCAAAATCGCTCGTCGACGGCTTCCTGATTCTGAACCTAATCACTCGCCCATCGACCTCCTGTTCAAGGAGCAACGATTGCTTCCTGTTCANGTTGAGCCTCTTTATTATTTCGCCCCTTTGTTCCATCATGAGCGTTCGCTCGTAGGCGTAATCGCTTATCTCTGCGTTGTTCTGGTTGCGGTTTTCGTGGTAGTTTCAGTTTCGTGGTCAGAATAATGAGTCGGTTAATGTTTGCCCTTTGGAGGTCTCAACCATTATGATCGTATCCATCCGCTCGCTCGCCCTTGAAAGGGAGGGCGCCTGGCGCGTTGATACTGGCGCGCGCTGCCTGATTTATGGCAGAGCCAGCCGCTTGGGTCCACCTCTTTCGCGGGCCAAATTTAATTGAAAGTCGCGCCAAAAAGCGAGCGCCAAGATCAGTTTCGCTACACACGAGCGCGGCCACCTGAGCGCGCAAGNCAGCGCCAACCACTTGGGGCCGAGTCGTGCATTGATCCATTAGGGCGACATGAAGTTCACATCGACTCAACGCGCCCTCATAAGCTCGCTCCTCCTCATTCCGTGGGCCCAGCTNNGCCTGCTCGCCCACCAGTTGGCCGCCGAGCTTCCGGCTGGACGGGCAGCTCGCCAGGCCGCCGCCGCCGCCGCCACCACGGTGGTGCCCAGGGTGGCCGGCAGCCAGGAGGCGACTGGCGGGCCGAGTTTGCTTCGGGCGCCGGCCGGCGAGCAGAGGGGCCGGCTGGTCGGAAGCTCGAGCAGCCAGTACAAGTTGCCCAGTTGGTTCAGCTACGAACTCTACAAGCGCTTCTACGGAAAACGTCGCCCTGCGCAGAGCGAGAACGAAATCCGCAAGAGGATCTACCTGAGAACGGCGCTCCAGGTGTTCGAGAGGCGGGCCCAATATCGAGCCGGCCGCCTGGACTCGCTCGCCTCCGTGAACGAGCTCTCGGATTTGGTTAGTAGAGTGGAATGCCGCCACTTCAAGCCCTCGACTCAGCGCCAAACCTCTAACTCTCGCGCCCACTCATCCCGAATGCAACTGGCCGACTGGAGGCCAGACAGCAGCCGAGCTGCTCGCCTACAGGAGGCGCGCGGCCAAGCTAGCGCCAAATGGGACCAGCGAGCAACTTGACCAGCAGCAAATAGCCAACATGCCAAGCTGCTGCACCTACGACCAAGTTTACGAGCGCATAATTGGGCTGCTCAATGGCACCAGTTTGGGCGCAAAGGCTGCCGACTTGGCGCTGGCCCAAGGCTACACCGAGGAGCTGGAGGTGAGTTAGTTTGCGGGGCAAATTTGATTAGCGATTCGAGCTAGCTGCTCGATGCCCACTAATAAGCATGCCGGCCCCGTCCATCCCGGAACCAAACCAAACAGCAGAGGCCGCTGATCGAGAACGCGCTCGCTGGCAACGGAACGGAGCTGGCCAACNGGAGCAGGAGCGAGCCGGGCCGCCAGTTCGTGGGCGCGAGTTTGTCTGCAAACAATCTGGCCGCCGACGAGCGAGCTGGCGAAAGCCCCATGGGAGGCCCGCAGGCCGGCAAGGCGGCTAAGTGGCCCAAAGCGGGTCGAGTTGGCGAGCCCCCGGGGGCGCAGATTGGCTCGGCAGCGAGCGAGCGGCCGCCAGATAGACACTGGCGAGAGGCGCNCCCGAACTCGAGCTTGGCGGCCAACGAGAGCGGGCCGGCAGGACTGGAGTCGGCCGGGCTGAGTGGCGGCCGCGGCGCCGGCGACAACGGGCGGCGGCCGGCCGAGCTGCGCTTGCACTCGCGCAGGCNCAAGGTCGAGCAGGAGCGAGCTCGGGGCTTCGCTGGCGGCAAGGCGGCGGCCAGCGGAGGCGGCCAGGGCGCTCGGCTCGAANGCAGCGCGCGCCAGGAGNAGGGCGAGACTTTGCCTGAAGTGTCGAGCTCGCAAACTGGAGCTAAAATGGACGAAATCAAGCTGGGTCAGGCGATTGAAGCGAGCGTGCGGCGCCAGGTGGCCGAGCAGCTGAAGGAGGACCAGCCGCTTGGCAGGCAGCTAAACGAGCAGTTCAGCGCCTACTTCGGGGAGCCAGTGATGGTGCGCGCCAGACTTGACTAGCGCACAAATGGGCGAGCTCGCCGGCAAACCTGCCCGCCCGTCCGCTCTGTCCGGCTAATGGATTTGTCCGCAAATAGGGGCCGCCGGCGAGCGCGGGCGGAACACATTGCAGCGCCGATAATGGCGGATGCGGCCCCAGATCGGCCCCGTTAGAGGCGGNGGCGGCGACCCGATGGCGCGAATAAAGCAACCAAAAACCCGTCCCAGAGAGGCCGAAGTCGGCAACAAAAACAAGAACAAGCTCGAGTGATTTAGTTTCCTCGCGCGTTGGCCGCGAACAATGGACCATTGTTGTCGTCCGGCCGACGATGGAGTTTCGTTCTGTTTGGGCTTGAGGCAAGGCGAGTCAGAGCGGGCCTCGTCCGGCCGCCCGGCCTCAGCCAGCCAGCGAGCCCCCGCCGAGCAATCCTCGCGCTCCGGGCCGCCCGGGCGGAAGTTGGAGCCGGCGCTAGCTTGGCCACCGGATGTCTGAATGGCGGGCGGCTGGCAAATCTTGAACTTGCCGCCCCGAGCTGGGCCGCCTTTGTTGGAGTTGGGCGGGCCGGGCGCATTTGTAGCGCTGCGACACCTGATTGGCGCCGGCCGAAGGAGGCAGCAGCAGCAGCGCCCGCCCGGCCGCCCCATTAGCCGGCGGCGCACAAAGGCCCACTGGCCCTTGATCCATCAGCCGGCCTCTTTGTCGGGCCAACACATTGTCACCTGTCGTCTGTTTGGTGCGCAAAACTCGGCCGCTCGCTCGATCACGAGTGGCCAGCCGGTTGGCGCAAGTGGCCGGCCGCGCGGACTCTCAACTCGCGCCCGCAACCCGATCCATTGCAGGCGGCCGGCTGCTGAGCGCGGAGCTGCGGCGCCCTCCGCTGGCCGCCGACCCGCTGGCCAGATAATGGGCGCCCAGCCAACAACGAGAGCAGCACCAACGAGCAGCTCCAGCTTGGATGATGGATGCGCATGGGATGATATCTCCGCTTTNATCCTTACAAGGCTCATTTGCGGCCGCCGGCGCCGATTTGGGTGGGTGGCGCCGAGTAAACTGGGCGCGACTCCCAGAGACGTGCCCTGAACGAGTCCATTTTGCCCCGCTCNCAACTCGCCNCTCGCATTCGAACACGTCGCCTTGAGGAAGTGAGCGGGTCCATGCGTCTTCCGGGCGGACGAGCCGGCGACATTCATTGCCATTCAGCTCATGAGCTTGCGGCCCGCAGATTGAGCTCGTTTGCGCNGCTCCATTAGGGCTAATGAAGCCACTAACCCGTTTGGCCGCTCCGAGGCACCAAGCAAGCTNAGCTCCCATCTCGCGGCCGCCCCCTTGGCAGCTCGCAAGGCCGACCCTGGTGCGCCCAGATTGGAAGCGCCAAGTTTTGCACCGCGACCTTGGGATTGCTCGGGCCACCTCACCTGGCGGCGGCGGCGCCAATTAGCGGGCGCTCGGCCGAGTCAGTGTCGCGTGACACAAAAAGCCAGCGCCGCGGGCAGGTGTGGCCGGCGCGACTCGTCGGCGCTGGATGATTTATTCCGGCTTTGTCAGCAGCAGCGGCGGCGGCGGCCCCCAGCTGGCTAGCTGGCCGCCTCCAGCCGCCTCTCTGGTGGCTCCGTCGAGGGCAAGCGAAGCGACAAGTCCATTATTCATGCGCCTCCCCCCCCTCGAGTCGGATGGAAACAATGACATGGGCCGCCGCGAGGGAGAGCGTATTGTTTCAAGCGAGCCAAATGGTCCCAATTGCTCCTCCGCCAGCCAGCCGGCTAGCCGATCGGCCGATCCCTCTGTCGGCCCCGCGCGCGCGCGCCAAGGATGCAAACGAGCGCCAACAAACACAACTTACCATCTCCACAATGTCCACTTGAGCCTCAATGCGCAAATGATATAGGAACTTGCGTAAATCTTGGCGCATTTGAACGCTATTGTCGCTAGCTTGTGCAACGGTGAATATGCGCAGCTGACAGGATTTCCAAGTTTTGTGTTGCTTTAGCAAATGGGGCAGCAGCATTAGNAGTCCGCCGTCGTTCACAATCCACCAGATGTCGATGAAGCCGCCGAGCTTATCGCACGATTCGGGCCAACTATCGATCCCTTTGACAACTAGGAGCGCATTTTGGGACACTTGAACGTTGCGCATTAGCTCGATGAACAAGTGGGCCCTGCTGCTCGCAACNAGCCTGCTCGTGGTTGCTGCCGCCGCTTGGGCCATGGTGCGTTGTTGCGCTTGCGAGCTCGACTGGCGGCCGCCCACTTGCTGGCCCTTGAAGGAGCCGCGCTGTTCCGGCTGCGGGATGCCCGAGGTGGGCGCGTTTCCGGCGGCGCCCGTGGCCACGCCCGCCGCCGCCGCCGCCGCGTCCTGCGCCGTCGGCGCCGAGGTGGGACCAACCACGAGGCTCGCCTGGCGGCGCCAACGCTCGGGCCAGCCCACAATCACAGTGTTGTGCTTGAGGCCGCCAAGTCCGGCAGTTTGGATCTGGTAGGAGAGGCCGTCCATGATTGAGGGCGCCACTAGCACGTCCGCAAAACCCTTTGCGCGCTCCTCCTGCATGGCCTCCTGGAGTGTTGCGCGCGCTTGCGCTGCTAGCGGCGCCGCGAGCTTGAAGTCGCCCTCGATGACCGACGAGACCAGCGTGAGCCCCTTGCCTGCCTTCAGTTGGCTCGCAAAGGTGAGCAGCTTTGGGTGCGCGAGCTGGAGTTTGTCCGGCTCGGTTGCGCGCTTGCCGAGGGGCTGCTGGTTGGCGAGCGCAAGCTGGCCGCCGCCGCCGCCGCCCGGCCGCTTGCTCGCCCGCGCCGAGGGCGGCTCAAGCTCGGCGCTGGGCTTCAATTTGCAGAAGAGCAACACTTGGGGCCGCCAATTCTTCGTGTGCGGCTCGCTCGTCTTCAAGCGCAACAAATTGTACCTGGCCGCAGAGAGCGCCAGCCCCTGCTTGCCGTCGCCCCATTCCTTCTCGGCGCCGCTGAACTCGATGTACTTGTAGATGCAACTTGCGAGGAAGATTGCAATCGAAAAGTAGATCCAGGAGGAGACGATCATGACGAAGAGGCAGAGGATGCAGCCGAGCGTTGAGATTGACCAGTGGTAGTGCTTGAAGCGCGGCCGCCAGTTTGGGGAGCCGAGCAGCGAGTGGAGGGTGCAGGCCAAGTTTATGAAGAAGTAGCACATCACTAGCGATAGGGTTAGAATTGGCGCAATGAAATCCAGGTTTCCAATTAGAACTGCAAACCAGGAGATGCAGAGCGTGAATATGATTGCGGTTTCTGGTTCGCCGCGCGCTGATAGTTTTGCAAAGCGACTGAAACAGGGAATAACCTCGTCCTTTGCGATCCCCTGCAAAATCCTCGGCGCGCCCACGAGCGATTGAAGGGAGGCGCCCAGCGTGGAGAGGAGGCCGCCAATGAGGATCACGTAGGGATGNGGCCAGGCTATTTGCGTGACCGCCAGCTGGCCGCCCATCGACTCGCCAAACTTGTCGCGAATGAACAGGTTGTTGAAGGTTGAACCGAAGAGGACGATGCAGGAGAGATAGACGAAGCTTGTNGTTAGCTGAGCGGCGATTGTTCCGCACGGGATCGACTTTTGGGCGTCGGCCAAGTCGCCGCTCCTGTTTGAGCCAGCGAGGATTCCCGTGCAGGAGGGAAAGTAGATTGAGATGAGGATTGTGAAGGAGGTTGTGATGTCGACGAAGACGTTGTTGAAGTCGTGCTTCTCGTTCGTGTTGATGCCCTCATCGTAGCTGACGATTGTGCGCTTGTTTCTGAATCTCGGCTTCAGGTTGTCGAACAAGGCGCCGCTTGCAATGCCTGCGTTTTGNATNGAGAGCGGGGGCTGGTTAGTGTTCTGGCGCCGGCTAGTTGGTGTTTGCGCGCCTGCTTTGCATCTGTGCGCCCTAGGCCGGCTCGAGAGTTGGGGGGTTTGTTTGTTCAAGGGTTGAGCCGGCCGAGCGGGCTGAAGGGAGGAGGATGGAGCTGAGCAAATGGAGTGCGCTTGGCTCGAGTGGCTGGGCGCGAGATGCACTTGAGCGCGCAAGCCAACTAGATGGCGGCAAGATAAATTGAATTAAACAATTTAAATTGCGACCTGCATCAAGCTTGTCATCTTCGTCAGCTGGCCGCTTGATCGGCGCCCAGTTGTCGCGGCGACAGCCGAGCAGGGCAGATTTGAACTTAGCAGACAGTTTTGCGCGCAAACCAACAAAGCGATACTCGCTCCAGCGCAAAGCCGGCCGCCCAGCTTATAGGCATCCTGTCGGCTGCCCTCGGCGGCGCCCCACTCGCAGATGGAGGCCCAGATAGGCGGCCGGCTGGCTGGACGAGACGCCAGCGAGCCTCCAACTCGGCCGGGCGGCCCAAAGACGCCCAGCTAACTAGCCGGCTTTGCCAGGCCACCTTTGGCCAAGTTGGAAACTCTGTAAAGCTAGCTGGCTGGTTTGGGCCAGCTTATAGGCCGGCCAGTGGCGCGCTGGCTTGCTGCCTAATGAATTCGCGCCGATCAGATTGGTCTTGGTTTGCTTGGCGCCGAGTGGAGTGCTGGCGCAAACTCCCCTTCAGATGCAGATTTTCCCATCCCGTCCGCGCCGGCGGCCAACTCCTCCTGGGCGCAAGTTGGCCGCCTCCAGCTCGCAACTGAAGCCCGCCGCTCGTCGCCGGCAATCCGATGCTGGCCGCAATCCGCATGGTCGATGTTGTGGCCGCTGCCATTGGTGGGCCCATTATTGCTCTTGTGGGCGGTGGGCGGCTCGCCGGCGAGGAAACAAAGTCGGGCCCAATTGTAGAGCTTGTTCTTCCAAGACCGAGCAAGTTTTATGGGCAAAACTTGGCGCGGCTCTCGTGCGTCCGGCCGCCGAGCCAACCAGCCAACCGGCCGGCCGCCAGAAGGGCCCATTCAATTAGGAGACAATTGATGGCAAACAAATCTCGCTACCAACTCGGCGCCACTTTTCGAGGCCAAAGCGCTGGCCCATCAATTTGGAGGAGAGCCGCTCGGGCCGATTCAGCGGGTTAAAGTTGAACAATGGCCAAATGAAGACAGATGAAATTTAATTAGATTGGGGCGCCGTCGGCCCAGTTTGTGAGCTTGCGAGTTGGTAAGTCGGCGAGTCGGCGAGCTTTTCTCGAGCGAGAGTTTGAGTCAAGTTGAGCAAAGTCGAGTGGAGCAGAAGGAGGAGAGAAGAGGAGAGGGGGGAGCAGTTTTGGAGGCGAGCGCAAGGCTTGGCTGCTAGCTCAAGCCGGCAATTATTCATCACCGGAAGGGAGGGCCGCTCGGCCGAGGGGAGCGGCCGGCTCAGCGGTCGCAACTCGGAGCGGCGCAGAGATGAACTTGAACTTAATTTTTGTTCAGCCTTCCCGTTTTTTCCCCTGCCGGGCGCCGGGGGGACGGATTTGGGGAGGAAGCGGCCGGCAGCTCGCCCACTTGCAACTTTGTCTCCGAAAGCCGGAAAACTTTTGCGCTAGCTCGGAATTAGCGGCCGCCCTCTCTTGCTTGCGGCGAGCGCTAGCTTTGGCCGGCGAGGATGGCGATTTATTCTGGCGCCAATTTGGGGCTCGGCGGCCAGCCTGTCAGCGGGCGCCAAGCTAAGAGCGCGCGCCAATTTTCCACTCGGCCGCGCGAACCCTCGGCGAGTGGAAGTGGCGCCGCCCGCCCGGTTTGCCGGCAAGCCCTNAAATCGAGCCTCTCTCCTCTTCGCTCTGATCGGTTGGGCGCTCGCCGTCTCGGCTCCGCGGGGCCGCCCAAGACTGAGCCGGGCGGCGGTGAGGCGGCGAGGCGGCGAGGCAAGGGAAAGGGAAAGGGAGGGAAGGGGGCTCACTTACCAGGCACCGCTCGCTCCAGATGGATCCGGTCTCGGTTTGCTCTAAAATAGGGATCACAATTTGACATGTTTGGCGGCCGCTTGAACAAATCGCGCATCCTCCTCGCCTCGCCCGTCTCCACTCCAGACACTTGCTCGTCGGCCTGCTGNTGCAGCTCGTCCGCCTGCTGGCCAGTGGGCTCCTCGTTGGGACAGTAAATGTAGCGCAACTTCTCGTAGCTACAAAGGGCTCTCGTCCGCCTGAGCTCATAGAGGCTCGCTTGTTCCGCGCTGCCAAGCTTGCTCGCGTTCCTCTGCTCGATTTGTTGACGGAACTGGCCACCGTTCGGCTCAAACTGCTGCTGCTGTCCCATCTCCTCGAATGGCATATTCTTGAGCGTAACCAGCCGATCGCCCACAACACAAATCATGAGGTCCTGCCGGCCGTTGTAGTTGATGAAAATTCCCGCGTAGATGCTGAATATTGAGAAGAGGACGCAGAAGAGCGCAATTGGCGCCAACTTGGAAACAAATCTGACCCCAATCCAAACCATCAGGCCGACGATGATCAGGAGCAGCGAGCCATAGACGCGAATGTTGTTGTACATGATGCTGACGTCGCGCTGGAAGTCCCCGAAGAGGCCCCACGAGGGCGCCAGGTAGTTGAGCATGATTTCAACGGCGCCCGTTATGTACATGGCGCCCGCAACTGTTGTGCCCAGGAAGAACATGGTGCCAACTGCGCCCCCGCATTCGGGGCCGAGCGAGCGCGAGATCATGAAGTAGCTGCCGCCTGCTGGAACTATTCCGTTTGTTGCAATTGCGGACAGCGAGATCGAGGTGGTTAGGGTGACGCAGCAGCAGATGAATACGAGCGCGAAGGCGGCCGGCACGCCGGCTGTGCCAACGATCCAAACCATCCGGATGAAGAGGATAACGCCGAAGATGTTTTGAACGCAGGGAAAGTAAACCCCAGAGAGGGTGCCCAAGTTGGCCTTGTTTGGCTCCGAGCCTGCGGGCGCGGGCGTTGTGGGCCGGCCGCAGGTGGCGCCAGCGTCGAAGTCTGGCGAGGCCGAGGGACGAGCTTGGGCGCCATAGTTTGCGCTCGCTTGCTCGGCGCCGCCCGCCTGCCAATAGGGCAGCGCCGACTGGCCACCTCCCATTGGATGGTAGTCGATGGCCGCCAGTCCGCCCGCCGGCCTGAGCAGAGTTTGGCCGGGCGAGAGGTCGGCGCTCTGGGGCTGCGGCTGCGGCTGCGGCTGCGGCTGCGACTGGGAATGCGAGAGGATCATGTTCGAGAGGAGGTTTGGAATCCTCTGTTGGGGGTGCAAGTCTTCGTGGTAGAGGTAGAGGTGGGCCGAGTTTGNCGGCTGGCTTGCTTGTGCGCGCTGCTGGGCCCCCTGGCCGCCCTGCTGCTGATGCTGCTGCTGCGCCTGCTGCTGCTGCTGGCCGTGGCGCGAGAGGTCCACTTGCTCGCTCGCGGCCAACGGAACCTCATCGTCCTCGATCTCGCTTATGTCCACGATGGAAGTTGTGTGCTTGGACGCCATGTTGTCGGCCGGCAAGCGCGCGAGCCGCTAATTGAAATTCCCTCCCAACTGGCAACTCTGTTGGCCGGCCAATCTCTGGCCCAGCGGACACTTCCCTTGGCCGGCGAGCTGATTAGCTTGGCGGCGGAGGGTCCGCTGCTGGCGCTTGTCTATTAGCTTCGGCGGCGGCGGCGGCTGCACCTCTTCGGGGGCTCGACTCGGCTTGTGCGCACGGCTGGCCCAAGCCCGCTACTGCATCCCTTCGCTCGAACACCAAAACAAGCCGCAACTCTGGAGCTCGCATCCACTCTCGAGGCCCGATCAGTAGCTTGGGCGCGAGTATAACTATAACTATGACTACAACTATGACTCAAACAACTCCAACAAACAGTCTCAACTTTAACTGGGAAACAACGACAACGACAACAGCAACAACAATAACAAACCCGCTAGTCGCTCATGGCGCAACAAAACAGCTCCCCTCTGTCCGCCTCCGAGCGCTGCTAGCCTCTCCTCACCTATCTCCTCCTTCTCCCCGCAACTCTCTCCCTCCGCCTCCTCCTCGCCCGCTGCATTCGGCCCTCTAATGCGCAAATTTCCCCACTAAGCTCGCTCGCGCCCAAACGGCAAACTCACTCGACTGGCTGCCTCTTATCGGTGAAGCCAGCGAGCACGCGGCCGCGCTTGGGGCGCCTCAATGCGGGCGCAGCAAAACGGCACCGATGGGCCCGCTTCTCCTATCCCCTTTGCGGGCTCTCCAGCTCGGCTGCGGCTGGCGACGTTGTTATTGTTGTTTCCAGTGCGGTGCGGTGCGGTGCAGTGCGGTGGTGGCGCCGCTCTCGTTGTTGCTCCTCCTCCTCCTCCTCCTCCTGCTACTGCTGCTTCTTGGCCCTCAGCTCGTGCGGGGCGACGAAAACTTCAACCTTGCGAGTGTTCTCAGTTTTAAGCCGACAAAACGACTACTGCGCCAACCAAATCCACGCAAACCGGCTCGCAAAATCAAAGGCCCCCTCAATAGCGACAGGCAAGCACAGCGACTGGCCCAATCTGGCCGCCGATGGCTAGCTTGCTGGAGGGGGAGGCCGAGTCTGCGCTGCTCTGCGTCTGCTCGCCGCACTTTGGCCTAGCGAAGCCCTTGAAGTTGCGAGCGACGCGTCACTGGAGGCCCAAAGGCAAACGTGCGCGACTTACAAAGGCCCCAAATCGCAGGCGCACTGAGAGCGCCACCGACCACGTTTGCCGTTGGCCATTAGCGAAGCCTCCGCCTGCAACCATTTGGTTTGGCCCGATGGTGCGATATCGAGCTCGTCGCCGTCGCGCGCGCTCCTCCTCTCGCGCTGGCCGCTGTNGTTCGCTGCTCGCGCCGATGAATCCAATTTCGCCAATTGGCAAAGAGCTCGCAATGTCGCTATGCGCCGCCCAATTGTCGGCTCTCAAGCGGCCAAGTCTCGCAACAAAAATTACAATTCCGCCGCTTGCTCTCCTCCTTCGCTCGCTCATTCGCTTGCTTGCTCGACCATGCGAGCGCACTGGTTGCAGGTGCTCAAAAGAGGGGGCTAGCTTTTTACAGTTACAGGACAAAAATTAGCATCCATTGCAGGCGCCTCTCGCTCGCAAAACTGCCTCCAACTAAGTGCCTCCAACTAAACTAGCTTAGCTCGCGAGTCAAAGGCGAGCTAAGACAGTTGACACCTTAGTGAGCTCGCCAGCTCACGCTAATTGCGACTACAAGCTCCCAAAGGGGAGGAGGGGAACACCATTTGATTGCTCATGAATAAATGACTCGTCGAGCCACCAATCGCGCTCTATCCAAGCTGTTGGACTAAAGTCCAGCTAGCGGAACGAACAACCTGGCCAACCCCGGGCAACGTTTTATTGCTTTGGTGGCAAATCGAAATGGCAAACGAAAATAAGCTTCACCCTTGTTCAGTGTTCCATCCACTTGAAGAGAGACTCGCTCTCTAGACAATATTTGCAGATAAAATGTACACACTCACCCTTCATGCCACGAACTCGTAACATGAGTCGTACAAATTCAACCCCATGCGCCCTAGGCCGTCACGCTATTGAAATGGGCGCCNAGTTTTGAGTAGACAAAACGTGGCCATGGATTGAGTGCATTCCAGATGGCTGGCTNGCACTCGAATCAATGTGGCCAGGCCGAATGCAGAAGCGAGAAAAGGAATGTTCGAGTGGAGTGTGACATTTGCTCGCCTTATAAGTAAGTTAGTCTCTGTTTCATATATTACCACTACTGCTACTACTAAACACTTATCCTGGGCCTGTTGGCGCGCTTCTTGACTTTGTATATCCTGACTAACCAGTGGTCAGTTGTATAGGCCTCCTCTAGGTGTTCTAGCTTGATGTTCTTGTTTCCGATTTCGACATTTCGTGTTCTGTCATAACCGGGCGGCGCGCGCGGGTCTATAAGTAGATCGCCAAATCGATAGTAGCTAAGCTTGTACATCAAGCAATTAAGTAAGGTCTTTGAACCGCCAGAGTCTACCCTGAACTCACCACGATCAGTGAAGAANTCACTCTCTCTAATCTCAGTTGGATGCTCACCCTCGCCAATACGCACCATCCATAAGAACTTGTTTATATCGTCGCCTGAGTAGCCGATAACGCCACCAAATATCACCAGTACATAGTCGACGTCGAGTGATTGCATAATTTCGTACGCTTTACCCTCCTCTGATGCCATTGCAAGTCCAACTAGCGCAATATGACTGTTGTTCCATGTGTTGTTATCAACCAGCGTGGTCCTGTTTGCCATCCCTGCTATCTGGTAGCCATAGTCCCACCAGGACATAATGCGGGCCTTGTCGTCGGTGTTCTGCGCTAGCCAGTAGTAGGCCTCACGAAAATCGTCAAGGATCATCCTGGAGCCGTCATTGTTGTAGCTAGCTAGAACGATGCTGGGGCTTGAGTAAGCGTTGCTCGTAACCCAGGTACAATGGACAACAAACATCAATAGGACTATCATTACGAAAGCTGCAATCACAGTCCTCTCATTTGGCCCAACGCTCTGTTCCCTATTCTCTCTTTCGCTTCGTATCCTCTTGAGCTTGGATACTGGAATCTTTTCCGCTGATGCGCTTGGTTTGTCTTTGTGGGCCAATGTTCGCTCGCTTGGCCTCTCTTCCTCCTTGAGACTCTGCGAGAAAAGCTCGGAAAAAGCTATGGCGCTAAGGACGCAAACAACAGGTGTTAGCGTTAACATCAAGCGAACCATAACTCCAGCAAAGTATGAAGCTGTTATTGCGTACAACGCGATGAAAACTCGCTCATCATTGAGCTGCTTGATGCATTGCCAAAGTCCAATAGGATACACGGCCACNAGAATGTGGAGGTCAAAGAAGAAAGAGAACCAGGTTGTTGGCTGATGCTCAGAGACGGATGCAATAATTGGAATGTGTATCTTTGCGTATCCGGTGTCCCACAGTGAGTAGAATCGGCCGGACCAGGGTGCAATGTAGCCAAGTTGGGTAAGTACAATGACAGTCATGAAGACCAAGCCAGCACTGAGGGCNGATCCGATAAGTAGGTAAATCTTGAACTGAGCCTTGGACATTTTTGCTTGTAGATACTTGAGGAAAGCATAAGCTTGAATCAAGACAAAAACGCCAGCGGATGCCATGTGCTCAGAGGTCCTGACTGGCTGGAATCCTACGAATGGAATTTGCATGGATAATAACAGTCCTAGAGTAAAGAAAGTTGAGTAAGCTACATATAGCCGATCAGAATATCTACCAATAAGTAGGAGGACGAATACATGAAGTGGGATTAAATTAATAATGAACACGTAACCTCCCCAGGCCGAAACCATGAAGAAGTAGGCTAATGCGGTGTAGGTGGACCAAAGTATGCTGCCAGTTTTGACTGACTTAACCCACAGGTAGTAGGTAAGCATGAGAGCAAAGATGGCAATTCCTTCGTTGTCATAACTTCCAGCCACCGACCTGCTTATGTATCCGGGCACTTGGGGACGATTTGATGTGAGTTAGAGGATGGAGAATAATTTGTTGATTTCGGAGTAAAAATCCTCAGACTTAGCTTACCTATGGCCACAAAGCAAGCGGCAAACAATCCTGCGGCCTCATTCCAAAGTTCTTTGGTGAGGAGATAGGTTGCTATTGCAGTTAAACCGCTAAAAATAGGGGCTAAGAAGACACAAATGTCTCTGATATGCACAGTTATATTCAACAATTGTAGAGCATAGTGAATAGAACCACTGACAATCATCAGGCCGGGAAAGGTTGTTCCACCAACAATACGGCCAAGCGGATACCATGCCCTTTCGTCGAACCAATTAAGGAAATCGTACCATCCATGCTCTGTCATGTAATGTGTTGCCCTATAGTTGAACCATGGATCGAATTCGTGTATAATAGATTCAAATCTGATGACAGCAAATAATCTGGAGAGAAAGCCGGCAAGCCAAGCCAAACTAATAATGGCAAACCTCAGGAGTGAGGAATTACTGAGAATCTCCATAATTTACACCGGTTCACATTNGTGTTCTAATATGACAAATTTTTGTTCACATGAACAATTGCCGATTGGGCCGGAGATTACTATTATTTTCTCGATGCAACGGTCTCTTGATGAATCCACGGGCGTGCTATCTTCGCTCAGGTTGGTTGACGTGAGCCGCTGATGGGCCAGCCGGTGACCACTCGTAAGGCAATAGCGATACTGCATTCAATGTGACGACCGCATGGCCACCAATAGCCGGAGAGTTTCGGGTTCCCGAGTCGCGCCCATTCGGGGGCTTGTGTATCGGACATTTTATGCCCGAATCCATGGGTCCCGGACGCGGAGAACCCAGGTCTCCGTTTTTTATTTATTTTTGTCATCAGTCTTTCACAAACAAAGATCTCTCTTTCTCTACACGTAACGTTATTGAGGATGCCCGCTAGAGACAATNTTGCAATGTTGGTTCATTCAAATCAGCAGCGTTGCGCCAACTTAGCGACCAATGCAACATATAAATGTGCTTAAATAGGCATCGACATCAACAAAATTAACTTAACATAAGAGGTGTTTGAAGATATCAAACTCGACAGAACTCATGCCACCACCGTCGCCACCGATTGTGAGTCTTGAGGATTTGAACCTGTTGGCTAAAACGACATCTGGCCTCGACCTGTGTCACACATATGGAATTTTCACCCGAGAGGAATCACAGGGTGGAGCTTACTTTTGGGTACTTAGTGATGAGACTCGCTGGACGGGTGTCAAGATCAAACTTTGGGGCCCATCTTCTGATTATCCCAGGCCTCTTCCCGGAGATATAGTTCGAGTTCACAGGCTCGGTTTTGACCGGAACATTTTGCATGTTCCTGTGATAAAGAACGCACGTAATGTTGTCGTTTGGCCTGCATTCCGGTACCAAACACTGCCAATCTCAATAGCGAGACACCCAACTATAGAGGATCAGGATGACCAAAGAAGAAGATCGCTCGAAACTTTTTATTGCTCTACACTCGATAGGGTAGAGACATTTAGACCTGACGCCAATCCGGTCGCCCGATTCCTCAACATGGCTGGTCGTGTTGATCTCACAACAAGTGACACTTTCAACAATATCATAGTTACATTCTGCGATGGCACTGGCAGCTCAACGCTCAGAGTTTTCAAAAACATNCAGAACCACGAGACCAGTGCTCACTACGAAGTTGCTACCAGACTAAACGTCGGTGACTATTTTGTTGTCACAAACGCAAAGCTCGACCCAAAGGCGAATAAGCTAAATCTTAGCGCCAATACCGAGTATGGAAAATCTCTTCGACATGTTGAGCCTCAAAGCATACTAGGAGTGTTATTGGCGCAGCGCCTGCCAAATTCCGACAACAATCAACATAAAACTCCTGAAAATGGTTCTAGTCAAACTGCAGCGGCCATTGGTGTNAGGCGATCACCCAGGTTGAATTCTCAGAATGTACACTCCGTTTCTGTTGCATCAGGGATGCAGAACAATGTGTCGCGTGAGCAGATACCTGTTTCACCTACTGGTGTGATAGAGGAATTTCCAGTTTACACAAAGCTTTCAGACATCAAGAAAGAGAGAAACGATCGGTTCTACAAATTCTACGACCTTGTCGGCCAAGTTAGAGGTCAGCCAAATGAGACAAGTAGCTATGGGAATTGGGTTTTCCAGATTTTCGATGGAACTAGGCCGGAATATGCAAGTTATTATGCCAGCGAAGTGAAAGAAAAAGTAGAAGATTGCGCCACAATTTTAGTCTTTTCAAACCAAAAACCCGCTGACACATCGAAGCACATAGACACTGCGAAGACACTCAACGACAGTGATTTAGTATTGATTAAAAATGTCAAAGTTACCTGGAAAGACGATAAGATGAAATTTGAACTGAGTGCAAATCTGGAACACGGAAAATCAATAAACTTGATCGACAAAGAAAGTAGATTTGGAATCTACTTGACAGAAATAGTGACCAACCCGATTGTTGATGAACTACTTCAGGACACCCCCTACTCCACACCACCAGACGATGATTCTTTAAGCAAAGAACTGCAACATCCATAGATCTAATAAAATATCTGGTTAATTCTGCTCGGGAGTCTGATGGTTCATAACGGCCTCAATGAGATTTTCTTGAAATCCAAACTCCGATTCTACGTTCGGAAGACAGTCTCCTCAAGCATGTTCTGCTCCCTAGTTAACTTGTAGAGCATCTTTTCATGTANATGATTTATCTTCCCTAGTAACCGTTCTCTTCTTCCTGCCCGCTGATGGCCGTCTAGTCCTTGCACAATACTTCCTGCTACAGTGATCGTATGACACTCGTTCCACNACAAATGTCGCGACTTTTCATGCCTTCCGAGCCAATGGGTCCCCCGAACACAGATAAAGAGAACCTTTCGATTTTTGGTCCTGACTCCAAGATATATTTATTTTTGACCTCTTGGGCTCATTTCTCAAAAAGACCTGTTTTGAGAAATCCAGGGGGTGGCGTAGTGGGCGAATCACTAGTGCACTTCACAGCTCGCATGATCACATAGGTCTTTTATTTTCCTCGCATGGACTTTTGTTTGTTTGTGACGATAGTGTTGATCAGAATCAACGGTTTCAATGTAAGTCAAAAGGCTGATTTTTAGGGTTCGCTGCACTAATCTGGTTCAAGATGAGCCATTCGCTACGGAATCGGCCAGACAATTGAATANCCAGCTCGGAGCCTACCGATCAACTGTAAGTCTAGTCTCCGACTCAATCGGCCCCAACATTATCATCAAAGACATATTGTGATGCCTAAACTCAAAAGAGCTATAGCTGCTGTCATTATCTGTCTTAGACCTCATGTCTTTCTAGCATTATGCATTCTCCTTGTGATATTTCAATCGATCGTGGTATCCTTACAAAAGAGCTCTCTCAGCTATCTGAGAGTGAGCAGGCAACCCGACATATCGCTAACGATGGTCGCTCTGCTATTAGTTGCGCTAGCCTGGATGGCTTTCTTCATAGTAATGATCAAGTTCGAGCTTAATAATCAGCTCGATACTATGTTAGTACTATTTCAGTGTAGTAAGCGAGGGCTGCGATTTTTGGGTGTTGTAGCCTTCCATGTCGGGTTATTGTTAATAGTTGCACTGCTAGTGTCGATGTCTGTCAATAGATCTCTACCCGAGGACACATCAAACAATCTTGAAAAGAACGTTGCCGATAGTTACAAACACAAATCGTCCGATATTGATCCCAAAGTCNATCATCGTCCAGGTTCATACTCGATTATACACGACTATGATAGGCAAAATCGTGATAATCAACACAAATTAGCCCGCATTTCTCACGGATCCCCAAATTTAGATATTAGTTTGGCCAGTTATCGTTACTATAAAACTGATTATTCCTCGAAAGATAGATCCGATAGGTTCCGAGGTAAAATGGATAGGGGTCATCTGCTAATAGTTTACAAAATATGGCTCACGGCTATTGTGTATGCCTTCCTATATTTGACCATCGAAAATTTGGTGTTATTTTATGTCGATATGCCGCTGATAGAATGTGTTCATGAGGTTTTCTTAAATCTTGTCGCAAAGCTAACCGGGGTCGATCTCAGCGATTGTCCCGCCGGCGAGATGCTTTTNAACCCATTGATCCGCCGACTTTTTCACTAGAGGGGACACATGTGCTCGGTTTTAAGAAGATCCCAAGTGGCTTGTGCAAGTTAATCTCTTCAAACAAAACTGGTCGCTCAAATAACTATGGACCAAGTGATATAGTCCGGATGGGATGTTTCTGAATAAGAGAGTATGNACCATCCGCTGAGAAGCGCGGCTCCACTGAGATCGCTCGTACGAGTCAAGATGCACTGGAATTGCAATTTCGCACGTGGATTCATCTATCCTCATGGAACTGACAAGCGTGATCTTCAGACGTGNGTATTAAAACTGTTGTCATCTACATGTAAAGGTGACTAATTGGCAGTAATACTACTANTGATAGCCATGAGGAATTCTAGTCTAAGAGGTCTTATCAGATACAAAAAGTTCACGACGGACAATGATTTCTTTGGGATCACTCATATAACGAGCAAGGATATTGCAGGTGCTTTCAGAAGTTCGTCCAAGTTACCAAGTGAGAAGATAGCCGAAAAGTACAGCCCTCTCAAAGTGTCTAGAGAATATTACGAAAATGTCGAAATTGATGAGGACATGGTCTTCGGTAAGATACGGTATGACGATGATAATATACCAAAAAATCACGGACAATACGAGCCTACCAACACTAGATTAAAGTTCAAAACTTCAGATATAAAGCAATTATTTGTCCCCGAGGAGTTTGGTCAGAGAGAGAGAGAAAGTGGTGAATTAATTATCGAGGATTCCCCAGTTGTGAAAGTAGACCATCCAGACTACAACGANCCATACAGGATAGCAGAGGTGCCAGCCTCCTATAGCTTTGAAGAAGCTATCAGACTTTTTGCCACCCAAGAGCAGCTAGAGTGTGTGGTCTCGCCCAACCAACCGCCACTGACCTTCAACTTCAACTTTCAGATCAGAACTGAGAATTCTGACGAGAAAGAATCTCCCATAACTATAGACAACAACAGCGATGATGGCCTTAAATCCAAGTTGGGCAGTCGTTTGTCGGAGGATTCAGAGCTGGAAGAATGTGTCACACAATCTGTTGGAACGATTGA
>Ga0058699_1000105_pt1 | contig 21205 bp, 15 predicted proteins | sample AgamicAtPe_FD_55078 | JGI IMG/M metagenome (GOLD analysis project Ga0058699, IMG submission 55078) | Agave microbial communities from Guanajuato, Mexico - At.P.e | ecosystem: Host-associated > Plants > Phyllosphere > Phylloplane/Leaf | place: Guanajuato, Mexico | collected 2012-10-15 | reverse complement strand
AAGTCATCTTGTGTTCCAGATTGCGCCTTGAGGCTCAAGCCCTCAGACCAAGCTTAGAGCTGGGGACTAGAGGCCATCCACAATAAAACTAACAGCTCATCCACAGCTACATCATTTTGCGTTCCAATATTTCCGGCTAATACAAACATTCTTGAGGTTCCTCTCTATTGAAAGGATCAATCCCTTCAATTTTAACATGGATTCTTTGTCGATATTCAAGCAAGAGGAGTCGAATCTGTTGGCCACCATATTCGTCGCTTGGGCCAGACAGTCCATCCGCCATCCCCGTTTGGCCTTCAATCGGCGCCCAACACTCCACATCTTCATTGTGCAGCTCGCAAGATACTCCCCGTCTCAACGCCTCACTCTTAGTGCCACCCTGATTGGCCGAGTTCGAGCTGACCTCTGTAGTTTAACATTATGCAATACGAGTTAACGAGAGCACGACAAACAGAAATGCGACAGCAATCGAGCAAAACAAGTTTATTCAGCTTGAGCGCCATCATTAACGTCACTTCGAGCGAAACCCCACTCCAAACTCGTTCCAAATTCACACTCTCGTCTATATTGTCAAGCTCTGAAATTTATATCATATATCCTCAGTTGCAGGGAGCTAATGCTGATTCCGCTTCTGTTTGTGTGACTCTTGGTCCCGAAATCGTCTTGATCGCAGTACACATAACGGGGAGCCCGACCCACGTAGTCCGTCTGCCACGGAGTCTTGATGAGCATGACCAGGGGAATGTCAGTTGCACAGTGCAGATCCCATCTCTTTCCTTCCACCTGCACGCGCGCCTTAACCTTTGCTGTCAGCTCCTCGGCGCCCCTGTCGAAGTAGATCTGGGTCAGGCTGCACGCTGAGCTCAGCTCTAGAAACATCCTTTCGCCAGTTGCGTTTGCAACAAGTGCGTCCGCCTCCAATGGAGCGTACAAGCCCACAGTTGACGTNGGCTCGGCGTCGATATCGATGTAGCCCACGAGCCTCGCGCTAGCCTTCGCATCAAGCGAGGTTACCTTTTTACAGGTGAGAGAGTCTTCGTCCGGCCTGAGGCGTAGGGCTGCACATTTTGTTGTGGCAGTAGTGGTTGTTGTTGTTGGTGGTGGCTCTGTCATTTCCTCGGGAGAAATTTCGATCGGGTACGACTCAATAACTTGAGCACTCGCTTGCTCGCTCGGTTGCTCGTTTGTTGTTAGCAATTTAGCCAAAACTACGAGCGCAATCGATGCAAACAAGAGGACAAGCATCATCAAGACGATGCGACCATTCCCGCTCAATGTCAGGACCTTTGTCCTTGGCCGCGCACTCTGCTCGGTGGGCGGATATCCACCAAATAGATCCGGTCCCTGGGAGCCACTCGCTGACCCCATTTCAGCTTGTTATGATTAACTCAACTTGTGGTGTGCTCGAATGTGGAGCAAAGATTGAGAGATCTGCGTAATAATAAAGACTTACAACGACTAATTTACGAATGCCATATACTCGCCACACAATCAGACATCAGCTCATTTCAGTTCTGCATATCTGTTGCTAGTAAATGTGATGCACACTTTGCAAGATCCAATCCTGAGGCGTCAAGTGTCAGTAACTCGAGATCATTTACATGCCAATCCCATCTTGTTGAAAGCATTTTATTTTTAGTTTCACTGAGGAAACGAGTACCTGCATGTGAAGTTTNATGCTCCGTTTGATTCAAAAAAGTTTGTCACTAACAAAAATTTGGTCAAAATTGCTTCTCATATGGATTGCAACAAAAATGAGCCCAACTGTCAGGTGAATGTTATTCCGTCCAGCTAGCAATAGGAGGATGGAGTACTGAAAAGTCCTCGTGATAGGAGTTCCGGATTTCCGTTCACCTCAAATTCAATTACGTTAACAACAAGTTCCAGTTGCTGCACTAGATAGTGATTCTTATCCTCTGTTTTACAATCGTAACTCTTGGACAGCGAACAGGTGTAGTGTTTATCCACTGTGCTTGTAATAAACGGGTGCCAGATGTGACAGATGCTTATGCCCTCTTTTGTTGCCACCTTAAGGTCCAGCTGAATGTCTGTCGTCGTCACTTGAGTCTCGTTTGATTTCAAGTCCAAGTAGAGAGAAATTTTCGCACAATCTGCACCCAAATCCAACCGCAACCCACTCTCGGTCTGCCTAACTCTCACCTGTCTCAGCGTTAATGGCAGATACTTCGCAAATGGATCCGCCTTGATTGGTCCAGTCTGATAGGAGAGATAGCCGTCAAAATTTGCGATTGCCTTGAGATCTTGCGACACAAGATTTCGCTGACTCGGCCAGCTAGCAGCAGGTTCCAGTTCTAACAGTTTGCAGATGTCCTCTTCGCTCTTCATGTAGCGAACCAGGACGAGTCCGAGAAGTGATACCGCAGCAGCCAAGAACATAAACGCCCACAACAATTTGTAACGGGAAGCCTCCATGATTTGTAAGTAAGTTTGTAAGTCTGATTAGTTCAAATTGTTGAAATGACAAGCTCCCCCTCGGTCAAACCTTTTGCGAGTAGATTGGAAAAAATCGCGTCCGAAACCAAATCCAAACAGTGCAATTGCAGGCAACAAATATTCAAAGACTTCGGCTATTGATCACACTCTCTGACCGCAAGGAACAAAGTTTATTTATTTATCAAACATAAACAGCCCCCTCTATCTCTAATCGGGCTGNATCGGAATCCACAAGCATATCAGCATAGATCTCAGTGCGCGGAAGCCGTTGAAACTGGTTTGGAATATGCTGACGAGTTATCGTGCGGACTTGGCGTGTTTGCGCTTGTTACAACAAACTCAATCGACTCGTTACCCGAGGAACGGTTTCTATTGCCAAGGACCTCTGGAGTTCTAGAGGCGCTGCTTGATCTCATTGGGCTCGCAGTCGGCGCCTCAAACTCCAGGTGCATCGTCCTGTCTACCTGTTGGCGCGCTAATGGAGCCTCGGTCTGAGCGTGCGATTGTGACTGCTGCTGGCAGGCCGCCTTACGCTCCACCGGCGCCGCTCTCACGTCTGGGGCCAACTCGGGCTGAGCCGCTCGCTGCTGGTCGTTGCTACTACTATTTCCCAGATTCTTCTTCCATCTCTCTGCGGTTTTCTTGATCTTGAACAGCCAGGTTTGCTGCGACTACTCGGTTAGCTTGTGAATTGTGTACAACAGAAGAGTGGGTCATTAAGACGAGAGCTTACCTTTATGTCGTCGTTTGGGGCAGAGAACGAGTGAATGTTTGTAATCTGCTGGAAACGGTTCATCACAATCAAGAGGAATAGATGCTTCACGCCAATGGCTGTTTGGTTTTGGTTAGTTGATGGAGCGCAGGGTGGCGAGCTTTGAATGCATTNGCAAGCTTTTTAACAATTTTGTAGTCAATCCTTGGCCGAATATATACTTACGTTGCGAGTCAACCTGTTGAACGTCGTGCAAGTAAAATCTGTCCAAGCTGAGTGGTTGCTTATAGACTATGTACTTGAAAGATCCATCATCCTTGATGGANGAGCCGCCAGAGTTTGTCTTACAAACTGTGCTCGCCTGCATTGTTGATGGGCAAGAGATTCGTAAATATTTGATTGAAANCATGTTCAAACTTCGAGCTTGAAATTGCAATGTCGAGCGAGCCAACTAACCTTCTTAGTGAGTCCCTTCTTCCTTCTCGTTAGGAGCAACATGTCGTCAAATAGTATCACATGCATATCACACGCCTTGCCCAAGTCCAGATTGCTCAGAGTTCCCTCATGGACGATTTGTCTCCGCGGACTTACGATCAACTTTTCACAGGGTTGCTTAGAGAGGACCTCTTTAAGAAACTGGAGTGAATGTTTTTAATCAGCGTTTGCTGCTTTCATAATGATAAAAATGAATATTCATTATGGTAAACTCACCTCAGGTATGAATAATTTGGGGTCCATTTCTAGCACATTTGGCCAGCTTATGTTCTTTTGGATCTCGAGCAAGCGTTCAAAGTTTTTGAGCCAGCGCATTTTATCGTCCAACTCTCGCAGTGAGGCCTCCTCAACAGCAAGAATGGCTCTGATTTCGTCGCGGTCCTTTGGAAACTCGGTGTGAGATTCAATATCCTTCAATATGATTGGAACTCGCATTATATGTTGGACTGGCGCAACCAGGAGATCAGTTAACTGTAATTTCTTGCATCTAATATCGCGCGAGGACCATTTCTCGAATTCAACAAACTCAACCTGGCGCCTTAGACTCTCAAGGTAAGTGAGCGCGTTTATATAGTTCAGCGTATACCTGTGATAAACGCCACGTAAATGGTCAATTTTGGGATTCTTCTTGTAAAGTTTAATCAGCACATCTGTTGCATTTAGCTCGTCTGGTCTAGTTTTGAGTGTTCGCATTATAATGTATAGAAACTCCTTGCAAAAATCATACACTCCACAGCAAAGCTCATCGAGATTTCCAAACAAAACGTCTGGATCTGCAAACATGGCAAAACCCTCGACTTGAATCTTTTTCAATGGTTCCATGTAAACGTTTTTAAGTGTCATCAGGTGATCAAAGAAGAAGGTGCACTCTGATTGGAAGAGATCCCAAAGAGCTCGTTGTCGCTTCTGTTCAGTTCTAGTTATAGTTGAGGAGAGAGTTGAAAGTGACGATTGGCGGATCATTTGGTGCGGAGTTCTTGGGCTAGGCGAACCCTCGCGGCCAAAATTGTTTGGCGCATTGGAGTGGCCAACGATCAAGTCCATTGCATCGTCTGTCTCAAAGCTACTGTCTTGATCCTTCGTTTGCCCGCAAAACTCGTCGCCGGCGATGCCATCGCCAGCCGGCTGCTGTTTGTTGGCCTGCTGGCCAATGATTNTTGCCGAATCAGTTTGTTCCCGTTTTGCCGACCCACTTCGAGATCTCGTGGAGGAGGAACGATGTTTACGCAAAATGGAGGCCTCTCTCGTTGGACTGCAGCCAGTTGCGCTCGGCGACGACCTCTCGTCGTCCTCTATCGTGATCAGGTCGTGATCCTCCAAGTGCGCGGTGGGCGTTTGTTGGTGCTGTTGGGCGTGTTTAAGTGGCGACGACGGAATGAGTGGAATCCTAAACACTGAGTCCACCGTTTGGCCCCGCTTCAACTTGGGCTTCTCTCTGAACCTCGAGGAGATGGACCTGGCGACAGTTTGGTCACCGCGCGACCTGTGCGGTTTGGCAGCAGCCGACCCGCTCGACATTGACGGCTTTACGCTCTCCCTCTTAGGCTCGCAAGCCGCCCCCTTCAGGGTTGTTGCGCGCGCTTGCGAGCCCTCGCTGCTCTCTGCAGCCGAGCCTCGGGCCTCCTGCTGCTCGTTCTTGTCCAACCCATCGCCGACCATTGAGAGCACCTCCGAGGAGGCCGAGCGCCGGCTCTCCGTCTCGAACAGGAACTCGTCCCATAACATTCCCTGAAGGGAGTAAGATTAAAACCTGAGCCATTTGACGGTTGGCGCCAATCGAGCGGCCAGAGATCCTAAACTAACCTTGTAATGCGACAGCTGCTCGTCCACAAAAGTCGACGGCTGGAGAGAGGCGAGCACGTCCTCTAGGCTGCAGAGGAGCTCGTTTCTTGCCTTCAGGGTGCGATTGTCGAACTGGGCGCACATTTGTTCCAGTGAGGGGGGGGGCGGAAGTTCATGTGGACAGTATGGAGGGTTTTTGGTGCATTTTGGGCGCAATTTGAGGGCAGCCCAGAAGTCTTAGGCGAGAGATTTGGCAACTTACCAGCTTGAATGAGGACCAAATGTTCTTGCCCTTTTTGTCTGTTAAATTTATAATCAGTTGGGTTGTTGGGTTGGTCAGAGGGATCCAATTTTGGAGGAAACATGAGCAAATTGGGCGCGCAAACTCACCGTCGATTGTCAAAAACTGCGGCGGCTCCATCTCTTCGGGTTGGTTCATCCGGTCGATGAGCTGCTTGCTATAGACGAGCAAATCGCCGGGACAAATTTGCATCTGCGGAATGACTGCAATGGACGAGCGGCGCCTAGTCCTAGCAGAGCCAAAGGTAACCGTGAGCCCGCTTGGCGACGTGACCGTAAAATCGCGTTTGCCGCTTTGCAAAGGTAAGGTTAGTGGAGGTTGTTCGAGTGGGTGGAGCGAGTTGACACAGGTTGACACAGAGAGGTGAAGGCTTACCTTGTTGATAGGTTTGCGCTGCTTCCGCTCGATGCAATCGAGTCCACGTTGGTCATCTGGGAGTCAGGCCGGCACGCGTCTGAGCCAAAGTTGGCCTGGAGCGGCGCCGAAAGGGTCTCGCTGTTTGAGGGTTGCTCTGGTTCAATGAGAAAAGTCGGAATGTTTGACTGGCTTCCGCTCGCATTTCTCGTTTGGCTTGTTGGNCTAAGTTGGTGTTCGTTGCGCAACTGTTGCTGCTGCACCGCTTGCCCGGTGGCGCCCCTCTCGGCGCCGCCCGAGCGCTTCCGTCTGAGCGCCTGCAGTTTGGGGTCCTGGGAGCAAAGTTGGCCGCCGGCTCGATCGCCGTGCCCTCGCTGGCCAACCTGCTCCCCATTACCTTCCTCCTCCTCTTCGTTGCTTCCAACATCGATCAGCTGGCCGACGGCAATCGCGCCAACCTCGTTGCTCTCGCTCTCGTCCGAGTTGCTTGCATCGGTGGCCAACTTTGGTGGCACGATNGCCTGGCGCCGGTTCATGAGCGCCGAGGAGGCGCCAGCTTGTTGCTGGTCGCTCGCTGATTGGCTCAGCGCTTTTGCAACTCGATTCATCGCATCGCCAGCCATCATAGTTGAGGGCCTCTTCATAAGACTCCCCGAGCGCGAGAAGACATCGCTCGCGGTCAAGTCGGCTGAGTCGCCCACATCAGGCGACTTGAAGCTTGAGCTCAAACAGAATGAGGAGGAGTTTGGCAGGTTGAAGGTTGAGTCGATTGTGACGCAAGGTGAGGGAAGGCAAACCATAACACCAGGCGACTTTAATCCCTCGTTGCTGTTTGCGCAAACTTCCTCACCTGAAAGCTCGTGCTCGTGCTCGTGCTCGTGCTCGTGCTCGTTGAATTGAATCTTTGGCCTGGAGATTGGATCCCTTGGAGCTGGCTTGTCGTCTGTGTTTTTGGTGGTTCATTGGGCGAAAGCGGGTCAGTTTATCGTTGCAAGGAAGAGGGAGGCGGCAATACGGTTCGAGCTTGTCAGTGCAGCCCCGTTTCCAAGTACTTTGAAGAGTCAACCATCGAGGGGGGGAGCCAAGAGTTGACGAGGCAGAACTCAAACAGCCTGCAATTGCGCCACTTGGAGCAACTGCCTCCATAAGCAAACAAGTTTTCAGGGTCGCGCACCAAGTTGCCACACTCCTCCTGATCCAATTTGGGGACCCAAACTGCTTGCGCGCTAACCCGACCAGCTCCAGGTTAATTCACCTGCCTCGCTGTCCAATCGCCGCGCCGGAGGCAAGAGCGAGCTGGCTCAACCGGCTAGCGTTGGGCTGTCAAGTTGAGATTCGAGTTGCAAGGAGATTTGCATTTGTATTCGCATTCCTCTTCGTCCCTGCAATAATGTGCCTCAAAAGCGGACGAGTTGGCTGGAGGGAGCTTTCAACAAGAGACACTCGAGCTGAAGGTAAGAGGAGCGACATTGGAAGGCTGCGAGGGGGCTAATGCGCTTAGCTGTCATTTGGTTTCCTCGAGCCGCCAGCCAGTTGGAGGCCAAATAAATCCAATTGGGGCGCGCAACTTTTGGCCCGAAATAGCGGCAAGCGAGCGAGAGGAGAAGCAACGAGCATCTCCTGGCTTCTGTCCAACTCTTCCTCTAGAAGTGCGGAATTGGCTCCTTGTTTTTGGTTGGAGGCAGCGGAGAGTTGAGTTTAGCGAGCAAAGGGGACTATTTATGGAGGAGGGCGGCCACTTTGGTGCCGGCAGTCCACTTTTGGCCGATTTGCGACCTCCTGACTAATGGAACAAACACTGATTGAAGTGAACAAGCTTCTCGCGGCCAGAAGTTGACAAAAACGAACCAATTTCACCACTGGGCCATAACCTCTAACATTTGCCGCCCCCTTTGCTCGCAAAGTCCGGCGACTGAATGAGACGAGGTCGGCCGCCTCTAACACGGCTCCTGTTATTCCAACCAAATCAAACCAAACCAAACCAAACCGATCGCACCTTCCCCGCCGCCAGCCAGCCATCCAGCGAGGTTGGCAGCGGCGGCTCATTAGGTGGGCCAGATTTGTGGCTGATTGTTGGCCAACGCGGACAGCTTGTGGGCGGACAGGTAGCGAGTGGGCTGAGCTTTGGTCGCGCTAGCTGAGCCTTGCGCGCGCAAACGCTCTCGCTCCCTGGACCGAGTTTGTTGGTCGCCTCTCTCCAAACTAGAGCGCTGGCAAGCTCCTATCTCGGCTCGAGGGGCGAATGAACTGGGCGCCTCTCCAGCTCGAAGGGGCCGACGAGACTGTTTGTGCACCAGCCAGGATCGAGGGACGAGGCCGCCTGCGCCGAGTAGCCGGCTCAAAGCTAACCCAGTTACACACTCGCCGCTAATTGGACTTGCCGAGCCTCTCTCACGAGCAAGCATCTTAGTTCGTCTGGCTACCAGAGCAGCGTAGACGTGTCACTGAAAGCTGGTGGCAAGTTTTAATTAGGGGCCCCCGTGCATGCGCATCCCCCCTTCCAATCCATGTAGGTGGCCGCCTTTTAAAACAAGCCCTCGGCTGCCGGTTGAGTGTGACGAGCGAGCGAGCGAGCAAGGAAGTTGAGGGGCGAGTTTCATGGGTTCGTCGGTCTCGTTGGCTTCCGTTGGCGGGCGCTCGTTGGGCCGCTCGTTTGGGCGACAGCTGGCCAGACGGGCGAGCCTTGGTGGGCGGCCGGCACGCAAGCCGCTCGAGTCTGGGTGGCGGCCGGCTTGGCGGCCAGTCCAATTACTGGTTGTCCAATTCAAAACGCACACTCTCTCCCATTCTTGCCCTGGCCGGCCGCAAGCCGGTGGAGGAGTTCAATCTCAACAGGCAGGCTGCCGTGTTGGCGCACGATCGGACCCCTGCATGTCGGCCGAGGCACGATTCTGGGCGCAAAACAAGCGGCGGCGGCGGCGGCGCAAGCTGAGCCGACAAAGTCTGCTGGTCGGACGAGCAGACAGACAGACAGGCGGACGGATGGACAGGCAACGCGCACGATGAAACCGGGCCCCCAGTTTCATGTGTCAAGTCGGCCGCCTCACCTGGCCGCGCGCCAGTTGCCGCCCACTTTTGTTTGCAGGCCAGCGGAAGTGACTAGACAGCCGGGGGCGAGCCATCGATGGATTCGCTTGGTTGGAATCGAAATTTGCATGTTAGTTCAATTTGCAATGTTGCGAGCGCGTTTGCAAGAGGCTCGTCGGCTCGGGCTCGAGCTGGCATCTTTGCTGCGATCGAATGGCGCCCAACGGTTGCCAGCGGAATTGGAAAATTTCTCCGCCTCAGAAAATTGAGGCAAGTTTTGTGGGCAAGAGAACAATAAGGTTTCTTTTGGCGCCGATTGCCGCCACTCTCTCTGGTGGCTGCGGCCAGTTTTAGCTGCCACCGAGGCAGCGGACTGACCTCCATCTCAGGCCGGCGGCGGGCGCATTCGTCAGCGATTTGGTCCATCGGTCACAAGACTAGCGATGAGACAGTGAAAACTGGACACCCGCGAGGAGTTTGCGTCGAGCAGGTGCGCTACTCACCTGGGACGTCGAGCACGAGACGGGGCGTCGCCGTTGGAATTGTCGTTGTTCGCTGTCTGCACTTACAGCTCTCAGTCTCGTTGGATCCCCTTGCGCTGGAGTCGCTCGCAATCTTTCAGTTGGGGAGAGTTTGGGGCGTCAGAGGAGGGTTAGAGGATGCGCGAGCCGTCGTTAACTGAAATCAATTAGCGCCCTCACTTACCTGCGCGCTCGTGCGCTCGAGTTCGAGGGCGCCGGCTGGATTGTCGCCGCACAGGAGCTCGTCCGCGTCCAACTGGCGCTCGGTTGCCGATTTTGAGCCGGCCGCCTCCTGGGTGGCTTGCTGGCCCATGGAGGCGCCGCTCTGGCTGGGCGGGGCCGCCGTCGCCGCCGCCGCAGCTGGTGGCGGCTCGAGGAGGCGCTGCGACACGATTGCGTCCTGCATCCGATGGAAGGGGAGCAGCGGAACTTGGAAGTCAACCTGGGAGGCCGATTGGGGCAGGTAAGGGCGCGGCGAGCAGTCGACGTTGAGGCCCAGGGTGGACTTGTTGTGGGCGCGTTGCTTTGCCGAGAGGAGCAAGTTTCTCGAGGTTGCCGAGCCGCCTGAATCATTGGACTGCTCTCCATCTAAGCGCTTGTAGCCGCGACAGTCGAATGAGAGCGCCCGCTGAAGTCCCCTCTTGCCAGCGGAGAACTTCTTCGACGATTGGCGGGTCAGCTTGCTTATCAGGCCGCCAGTTTCCGGGTCCAGGCTGGAGCTGTTTGCGCCCAGTTGGCCGGCGCCGCTCGGCCTGTTGCCTGTGGCGCAGGATCCATCCGGCGACTCTGGCTCGTTGAGCAAGCTCGAGTAGGCTGGCAGCGAGTCTTGCGAGGGCAAGTGCTGGCCCCTCGCGCTTGCCAAGCTTATGTCTAGCGTGTTCGAGAGCGACTTCTTCAAGTTGCCAACCACGTTCAGGGCAGCGCTTGGCGCTTGGGCGGGCGATAGGTGATGCTGGCTGATTGCGGACAGGCCGCGCTTGAGTGTCGCGGACAGCTGATTGCCGCCGCCGCCGCCGCCGGCGCTGCCATCAAAAGCTGAGCTCTCGCTCGACAGTGCCTGCGTTGAACTTCTAAATGGGCCAGCAATGGTGTTTAGAATATCGCCGGTTGTTTCGTACGGCTCCNCTATTGGCGGCACCCGCAAGAGCTCGCATTGTATGGAGACGTCACTTTGCCAGGGCAAATTGCCAGGTAAAATGGTCACATTGCTAAGCGAGTCCTCCGAGCTANAAGAGATATTTGCAGCATTTAAGCCTGTTCTTGTGCAACCAATCGCCTGCTTGCCAGCCTGGTACAGTTGGGCCTCAATTGAGCATTGTTGTTGGAGCAGCGAGTTGGGAATATAAGTGGCGAGTGTGTTTCGTTGTTGCTGCTGTTGCTGCTGCTGCTGGCCGCCGGGCGAGCAGCTCGCGCCTCCCTCCGAGCTCCCCTGAAGAGTTAGCTGGCCAAGACTAGTGGGCGCCGTTAGGGCAACCAGGCTGCATTGGCCNGAGGATGAGATTGGTTTTACGCCTGCATTTTGAAGGTACTCGTCCGTTAGCTGGCGCAAGCCAATTGTATCAACGCTCATTTGGCGCTTTGGGTCGGCCAGCATGGCGCCGCGCCGCTTTGAACGTTGAAAGGTGCGCTGCGTGATTGGCGGCTCAAACAGCTCGTAAGGCATTGATTTTACCTGGCCGTCTGGCGCTGCCGCCGATGAGGCAGAGTGCGAGACCTTCTCTGAGGCGCGCTTACTGCTCGAGCTGCGCAGTGGGCCGAGGTGTGCGTGGCGTAGGGCGCTCTTAATGCTTGAGGTGCGCTTGTGCCGCTCGCGCGCATTTAAACTCAGCGCCGCGTCCCGTTCGAGCGATTGCTCCTGGAGGGCGTGTCTGCGGGCGCTCGCAACCGGACTTGCGGGCCCGAGGAGCGAGTGGGCGCCCAACGAGTGGCTCGCAACAAGAGCTTGGCCGCCCGCTGCCCTGCTCGGCTCGCGGCCGCCCGAGCAGCTCGAGCTGGCGACCTGCAGCGCCTCCCTGATCGCGGGTTTTGGCGGCAACGGCGGCGGCTGGGGGCGCGACTGCTGCTGCTGCTGGCCGAGCGCGAGTGTTCCGCTTCCGCTTCCGCCACCGCGCAAGCTCGAGTTCGACAACTGGCCCTCGGCAACGAGCTCACGTTTGTCCGCCCGCCTGGCTGGCTCCTCCGGCGCTGGCGGCTGCGGCTGCTGGCGCCGCTCCTCTGGCTCCATGTTGGCGAGCCGGTTTGCTGCTGCCCGCCGCTGCCTCGGCNCGTGCAACAGCAACGATGATTTATTTAACAAGGAGCTAACGTAATTTGATGAGGAGCAACCCTCGAATCGCCACTGTGGCCCCTCTTTCCGGCCGCAAAGCCAGCCAAACCTTCACTGTCCTCGCGTTCAGCTGGCCCGCTTGGCGATTGCAAGCTTGTCAGCGGCCTAATTTCACAGGAACTCAAACACAGGATGAGCCACCAGTTTTGTTTCCCTGCGCTCAGTTCATTTGTTTTCCTCCCTCCTAATTGTTTGCCCGCCGCCGCTATTTTGCTCCCTAGTTTGCTTGCTGGCTCCTCCAAGACTCGGCTCTTTCACCAAAGCGAGAGATATGCAACAACTAAATGGGCTTAATTGGATTTGCGGCCTCCAATTGCTGGCGAGCGGGTCGAGCACCTAGCGACTTTCGCGACCTCGTGCGCCGCTCCTCTCCTTCCATTTCAGCCCCATTCGCGCCTCCAATTCAACTGTCTGGCTCAGCTTTGGCCGCTNGCCGGTCAGAGGGGAGGCGCCTAAGAGGAAACAGCGACAGCGGCCGCCACTCTTCAGCCCCATCCGGTGTTCGTCGTGTTGACCCCCTGTCGCCTGCGGAGGGGCGATTTGGTTTTCGTTGATGCGTTTGCGGCTGGAGGTTAGTTTCCGCTCGTCAACTTTGTCGAGGGGAGAAGTTCGGTTGAAGTTTGTTGGGGCGGAAATTGGAAAACCTATCCTCTTCCGTCGGGCGAGGTTCGGTTGGATGCGATGCATGTGTGTTGCTTGTCTGCGAGCATTGTTTCCGGAAAACAGCTGAGCAAACTAGCTCGCAGGCGGCAAAACTCTCTGGAGCGAGCTCGACATTTGGCCGAAGCCAACAATGAATGGCGAGAGTGGAGTTGGTTTGAGCTGGCGTGTATTTATACACTCAGATGTGCGTATGCAAATTAGTGGCACCTGTGGTTTGNGGCAGCGTTTTCACAGCGAGCAGCGATCGGCTTCTGCTGCCGCTGCTGCTGAACTTCGAGCCGCGGGCAGTGGAGTCGATTGTTGCGGGCAAATGAAATCCGCCGTTAGCGCTGCCGCAAGCTGATTGGACCAACGCAGCTCAACGCNAGTCCGACGACTCGACGGAGACGAGCTTCGGAGGTTGCGGCTGCGGCCACGGCCAAGGCAATTGGGTTTGCCATTGGAGACAGAGGCAGCTCCACTCGCCGATTGGCCGCTCCACTTAGGGCGGCCGATGGCCGGAACTGGGAGGCCGCAAACAAATTAGATTAGCCAACCAGCTCCTTCTACTTCCTCCTCTCCGCCCGCCGATTCGCCCGAATTTGATTTATTGGCCGGCCCAAGTTGGCGGCAAGAGGCAGCGATGTGTAATGATGGACACAAGTTGACAATCTACTCGGCCACTCGTGTTGGCGCAGGTGTCGTCAACACGGGCGACAATTGCAACGTTGGCGCCTCATTTCAACCATTCAGCTGGGTCAGCTGAAATTGAGTTGTTTCCAAGAGTGGAGTTGGGGATTGCGAGTGGTTGGCGGCCGTTGCTGGCTCCGCTCTCAGCCAACAAGTTGCGAGCATTCGCCCATCCTGGCTCGAGTTTCGTGTGCAAAACTTGCGTGGGACAACCGCTGATCCGCTCGAACCAAGGCAAACTTGGCGACGAGAATTTGCCTTGGCGCCACACGATGGGTGGCAATGAGCTTGCGCTGGCCGCAGTTTGCGCCAGGTGAGCGGCGTCTAGCGTCGTTCGCGACCCGCCACTGGATTAAATGGAGCTAATGGAGCGCGAGCGCAGGCAGAGGGCGGGCGCGAATCTTGCTGCAGCGGCCGCCACCGGCGCAGCCGCTGCAGCCAGCACTGTGAGTTATTGCTCCTCGGCCGCCGACCAAAGCTAACGGGCGCCCACAAAGCGACGAGTGGCGCATACAAATTAACGCAACCAACTGGTCGCCTCGCATTGTCGTCGTCGTCGTCGCCATTGCTGCTACTGGCGCCGCCGCCGCCGCCGCCGATGTGACTGGCCAAACGACTGCATCAAGCGACCACCAACTGGAGCCCCTCTGTCGCGAACCGCAAACGTGCGACTTGCGCAACTCGCCTGCCCCCTAGCGCCCATTGACCAACAAGCGGCATTTACATCCTTGGACACGAGCAAACCGATTTTCGCGCCTCCTAGTGCCACCAACATCCGCCAACATTTACCAGCCCAAACCGAAGCGGAGTGTTGCAAGTGCGAAACAAACTCCGCTCTGCCTGTCCACGTTTGCCATTCAAATCTGGCCAGATGCAGGCGAGCGAAATTCCACTCGGCTTGCTAAAGAAGCCAAGCGGCGCCCATTGGCTCCTTTGGCAAAGGCTGCACAGTTAAATACAAAGAGCCAATGATAACAATGATAAGTTTGTCTGGCCAAGAGCAAGCTGCCAACGGCGGCGTCGCCAACACAACAACAACAACAACAACAACTTGCAGCCACTGCCATTGCCGCCGCCGCCGCCGCCGCCGCTGCTCATGGTGATGATGACGACGCGCATTTGCATTCTCGCCGAGCTCACGCGATCGGAAAAGTGTCAACTAGCTTTTTGGGCGCGCAACTTCCGCCCGCGGCGCTGGTTCCAGTTGCACGCCAAGCGAGTTTGGTTGCGCCGCCACGAAGGAGCCGAGCAAACATGGGCCCCTCTGACAGTTGACCCATAAACTGCGGGCTAATGATAACAAACCCGGCCTCCAGTCTTGGCAAATCGACTTTGCCGCCCACCTCNCGGCCAAGTCGGCGCCACTCAGTCTGCAGCTGGCGCGAGCTGAGCAATTTGCCAAATGAAATGTCGCCCCAATGGTAGCATTCTATAACCTGAGCTCCAGAGTCTGCCGGCGGCTCAATTGATGGGCGCATCGCTGTGATCCATTAGAATCTCGCCCAAATGGGCCCCTCCCGCCGCCAGGAAGCCCTGAGCCAGCCGTGCGGTCAAGCGGGCGCCCAATGCAAACCTTGCGACTTCCGCTCCGCCCACACAATTGGCNGGCCGCTCCTCAAGTGAGTGCCTATTTTTGCAAGTGCCAAGTGGGATCGAGCCACTCAATTCGCCNAGGAAGCCGCTTGCCTGCGAGCATGGAATTCGCATTATCTACACTTGCCAAGCTCGCTGCTTTCATCTCGACAGTTTACACGGCCCAATGGCCGCCGGCCAATCAGCGCCCATAGGTCACCTTTGGCTAGAAGGCGTCGCACTTTTCCGATGGGCTTGGCAACGCGAGCGCAGACAGGCGGCCGCCGCAAAGCAGACTCAGAGTTTATATATTACAGATTCCTCTCGCCAGATCAGCGCTTTGGGAGAGAAACCCCAAAGCGGGGAGAAAATTGATTGATCGAAACTAGAAATACCAACTCTGATGGGTAAAATTGTCGCTCCGAGGCCAACACTTGCGACCGTTGCAATTTGTTGAGGCTAAAACTCAAAACAGGTTCCATAATTCATACGCCTGTCAAGCGAAAGTGGGTTTGCGGTTACTCGGCCGCCCCCGTCCCCAAAAGGCCCTTGCTCGCCCATATAAGATGGCCAAAGGCGCGCCGACGGGCAGATTCAGTTTCCTAGTGTCTCTAATGGATCCTTTAATGTCCAAGTCGCCATATTAGCACTCCACTTAATTTAACTGGTTAGCCTTTAACACTCGAAGTCTCGGATCAATCATCGGCTGCCCATGGCGATTTTGGTTGGCGGACTCAAAACAATTTGGTTCCTGTCCATAACGTTCGAGTGTTTGTCTATATGGCTACCAGCTAGCGCCAACCATATTTGGCCTTCGTCGCGAAATTTGCCTTGCGGCGGCTTATTCACTGGAGAGCAAGAATCTTGCAGTTAGAATGCCAACTGGAATGACACATTGCTTGATGCTTGTAGATGCTCTAAATTCTTGTGTTCATAGCTGCCAAACCACAACCAGCTTGCTCCTATCACCTCCATTTCTCTTAGTGCGGATGTTTAGCCCAGCTAAACATGATGGCCAAACTTGTCTCATATTCGCGGTGCGAAGCCATAGACTGTGTCAACAAAACGAGCCAACCTCAAATCAACGCCGTGTTTGCATTTGCTCTTTAAACAAATGAATGCCCGCTGACAAAGCACGACGATCGAAGTTATTTATATTGTTCTGAGCCTAGCAAATCAGAGCTGGGTGGCGACTTGCAGGAAAGGTTCCGCCTTATCCATGGACCGTAAACCAATACCTGCCAAATCGACTCTTGTAATCTGGCCAGTTTAAGCTGTGGGCCCCATCAGGTGCGGAACTCCATCAAGCGATCAGCCCTTTGCTGTTCACTCTCGTCTCTTTAGAAGCTCTCAGGGCTTGAGAGAGGAGGTGGCGCTTCTGTTCGAACTTGATAAAGAGGATCTAGGGAACAGAGAGGCGCGTCTTGCTCGGGTGGCCCGCGCGCGGCGAGTTATGGTGACTTGCAGCGATCTAATCAGAGCGTTGCAGCGTGCTGGAGGAGCGCTGAATCTCGGAGTCGGTAGCCCCCAAAATCGGACAAACTCAACCCTTATTGCGAGAGATAGACACATGGCAAGAGGAAACGGCTAATTGGAAGACGAGGGACACACTGAAGACGCTAAGAGCCAATCTTCTCTCTAGATCTGTGTGACATTCGTGGCTGAGAGAGACCTACATTTCTCTTAGCAATGATGGTGATGGGATTTTTCACAGTTCGCCAGTGCGCAACTCGCATGGCAAATTTGGATGCGAGCGGGAAAAATTAAATTCAACGGCATTGCGCTGGCCCCATCAAGGGAGTACGCGTCCAGATATATACATGTAAGAGAAGACCAGATGAGCTATGCGATGGCCTGCGGTTTCTAGCCCACGAAGGGAGGACGAGGTGGCGCAAGCCGAAATCCGTTGCAGTTTATTGCAATTAGATTAATTTCTCGCCCGTGCTGGTGTATTGGAGCGAATTGGCATGTTTGGTCTGGGCAAAAGTGGACGACCATCGATACACAGGGGCGAGAAAATGGTCGACTGGGCTTGTTTGGTTGTGGATTAATGTAATAAAGAATTACAGCCATCACATGGGAGACCGTTCGGCTTTGTGCATTCATCATCAGCGCACCATGAATCTAATAGATATAGCGACTTCGCAAAACATAATCTAGAGCTCAATCTCGATTTCGGCCGGCGCAAGATCGCCGGGTTCCATTATAATCATCGTAGGAGTGAGAATTCACAGAAAATCGTCGCTGTTCAAGCTGCTGGGTTAGAATCCCATTCTTTGAAGGGCCCGCCAAAGTCGCTTGTGGTGTGCGAGAAGAAGAGAGGCGGAGAGAGTCCTTGGGAGCATGACGCCGCTAGCGAGCCATCAAAGAAAGAGGCTGGGCGACAATCCTGCAAGCGAGCCCGATGGGCCTGTTGGCTGGCTAGCCAATCGCTTACTGGACTTAATTTAGCGTACAGAAAAGGGAAAACCTCCCGGCGAGGGAGCGCAAACCAGCGCGAACCTCTTGGGGCTCATTATGGGCAGTCCCCATTGCACCTGTAAATCATAGGACACCATAAGCGGCNGCGGCGGCATGCGATGGCGCAGGCAACTGGCCCACGTGTCGCGAGGCCGCAAAAGCGTTCGATCTTTCGTCCATGTGAAAGTGGCTCGAGTTTTGGCGCTTGCAGCCCGGCGTCTCTAGTGCCTGTCATCCAGCCCAAGGGTTCGAGTTAGGATGGATTGTTTGGNCGCACTTGTTAGCGCGGAGGCACTACTGAAGCCCATTAGTAGTCAGCGTCAAGGACGCCGCCATAGCCGCTAGCTCGAGTGGCCACCACTGCTTACGGAGTTTGAGTTTAAGTTTTGCCTCAGTGGCAGGATGAGGCCCAACTGGATGGGCCAGGTGTTTTCTCTGCTCGTCTCATTGCTTTATTTGGATGGCGTTTGTTGTCCCAGTTGGCGCGCAATTGTATCGCGTTTTAAATAAACACCCAAGCGTAAAAGGAACGACCAACCCTCCCCCACTTAGCTAGAATTCAATTAAAATGCTCGAGCATCTATCTCGGCAGTGTAGCAGTATGTTGCAATCCGACTTGGCTTTGCCTTCAGCCCAGACGACCTCAGCGGAAGCAAAATCAAAGCAAACCGACTTCTTTAGCTTGAATAAACCAACCCGCGATTGNGGCAGCAAAGCCTGTAGTCCAGCCTCACCTGCGGGCACGGAACTGAGCATCTACACTGAAGCTCATGGCAATCCATTGTAGCTGACGCGCTTTTTGTTGCCAATGACAGTTAGCTAAGCGACCATTCTACTCGCGCTCTTCGGCCCCCTCCCCTCAACCCCACTCAACTCAGCTCTACTCGGTCCTAGCTCGACCTGGCCGCCTGTTTGCGCCCTTATTCGTCCTGTTTGGGGCACCAGAAACACCGCTGCCACCGCCACTACCAATTGATCGAGACCACTCCGATTATCGGAGCCATCAATTGCGGAGCCAGAGAACACGCAGTTAACTTGCCCGTGACGTCATCTCTCCGACCCTCCTGCTCAGCATCCAGCCAGCCAGCCTGCCTGCCTGCCTGCTTACCCGCCCGCCTACTGGTAGACCGGCTCTCTCGTGCAAGGCAACGCAAATGGGCGCCCACTTCTTGGAGTTCCAATTGCAGGTTGCTACGCTTGGCTCTCCCAGTTTTCTCAGCGCTGCTTACATTCAGCCGCTTTGAGAAAATGTGTCAAAAGCAAATTTCACCCGGAGGCCTCACCTGAGCTGGAGGGGCTCCATCCGTCCAGTTAAGCTCTGTTCGCTCTCTAGAAGGAACCTCAAATCTTTTGGAGCCAGAAAGATTATTTCATCATCTCTCTACCTAAGCGAGTTCCTGTGCGAGATCAGAGGCAGACNAAGAGCGTCTAGCATTCAACCACCTGCTAGATTTTATCCAATATCAGCAGTAATAGTTGGAACGGAAAAATTAAACGGAATTAGAGACTAGCCCTACTCAGAGGGCTAACTGCCTCTACTGGCCCACAGATCTAACAACACGATCACCTCATTCCAACTAGTATCAGACTGCCCCACAGAGTCCACGATTGATTTCGGGCAAAGGCATTATATATGCCGAAGTTCGTTAGTATGACCAATAAGAAATGATGCAAAGCCCCTAGTTGACAAACTTTGCACCCGTGTCACCTGAGACTACGCATCCTAAGCCTTCTAGGCCATACCCAGCGGCCATTCCACCAGACATCTGGCACTAGGAGGCTGGTTCGTGGTTGGCCATTAACAAACACCCCTCTCGAAGTGAGAGCACTCGGCTGCCAAACTGGGCCAGCTACAGTATGTCCATAGTCACCCAATTCACGAGCCAAAGAGCAACTCTCGTTAGCGAGAGAGCAGAGCAAACTAACTGTGGCGTAAATAAATCTTCCCACTCCTTTCTGTGTATCTCATCACATCCTTTCGTTCTCTATCCTATGGATACATGGCCGCCCCCCAAATGCTGGTATAATTTGGCGCCGATCGATGAGTTAGAGAGCTGAGGCAACAACAATGTAGACGACAATGAGGCTCCCAATTGTAAGCCGACTTGCCGCCGTAATGCTGTCACCGTAATCATTGTTGCTCGGCNCGCAGCCGAACGACCCGCTGGCCGCTAATGATGGCGATTACAAGCTGCAAGCTCGAGGCTATGCAGCTTGTTGGTGCGCTGGCTAGACCTGCCGGTCACTTGGTGGCCCCTCTGGCCGCTCACCTGACCGGCATCCTATCTGAGCGAAACCTCCCTGAGCGAGTGGATCCACAGTGGCTCGCACTTGCATACGCTAGCTACGAGAGTTTCCAGCTAGTTTGCCGCCAGCGCAAAGATTCAAGGAGGCAAGGCCAACACTTGTAATCATGTAATGCGCTTCGAATGCGAAATTGTATAACCCCTCGTAAGCTTGAGTTTTCAATGCAAGCGCATCTCTTTGTGTAGCAGCTACACATCCATCCTGCAGTCCAACTCTCGTGGCTGGANGCGCTCGCTAAACCAAGCCGAATGGATTGAATTCGATCGCGCTAACGAGATCGGCTTCCACTGGCCGTCAAGCTAACGCCTTCCAGCTCATCTAAACTCGAGTTTTGGCCCAGATTTGGGCAGATCCGCCAGCAAGATAGATAGACGCTCCAGCCAAAGCTATTGGCTCGGCTCGCGAACCCAATAGCTTTGGCCAACCTAGCAGTTTATGAGCAGGCGACACGTGACTGTCCGGCAAAACTGGCCGNCCGCTTGTTTGGCCAGTTGGGCTCGGCATTTACCGGCCACTCAGTTCCGTTCAAACACCAATCTCATCCATGTCTCTCGACTCGTCAGCCAGCCGTCTGTCTCATCAGCTAGACNGCCCGGTTAGATGGTCGAGCGGTTTAGCTAGTCAGCCGAGCAAACCTTTGTTTGGGGCTCACTCGCTTGCTCGTCGTCTACCTGTCATGAAAATTTCATCCAACGCGCTCGAGTGGTCAGCTGAGAGGGAGAGAGAAAGTTTGCACTTGTCGCTGGTTCAGCTCGGCCACTTTGGTCAAACAGCTCGTCGCGCGCTCCACCCTAGATCCTCCGACGGCCAGTTGAACAGTGAGGGGGGGGGACGGCAGCGGAAAGGAAGAGTTGCAACCGTACGAAGAGGTTCATTTTTGGGGCTCAACCAAACTGACTACATCATAATCGGTGCTTAATTTGTGCGCCTTTACGCGCTGACGCCCAATTGAGGCAACACTCGATGGTCNAGGCCCTATGTTCAGTTCCACCNATCTAGCTCGCGATTGCGGGGGAGATTTTCTACTAGAATGGCACCAGCTCTTGTTCAGACAAACGCCACCGGCGAATCTGTGTACATTTGTAGCATTAGCTGCGTATCTAGTGACAACTAATCGAGCTTGAGGTTTGCCGGTCACAATTTAGCCAGTTTCAGTCGAATTTGAGTGGAGGATCCCGCTCAAAAGTAGTGGCCGATTTAGATATANCCAGGTAAATGCACGCACTCTCTCAATGAGCTCTCTTTCAGCCAGAGCCAAGCGTACCCGAGCTACTGAGACCCTATGTTCAGCCGGCAACGAAACAAGCCATGCATATAGAACTTATACGCCTGGAGTCCAAATTTGAATACAAATTCGCTTTCAAATTTTCACTCATAAGTTATGAGCTCCAAATATAGAAATACTGCGCCGCCTAGTTCAGCCACAACTAATTACCTGCCAACTTACCTGGAGTAATCGTGAATACGTCGTTTGAGTTGAATTTGTTATTCTTCCATGCTTTTTGCTCTAAGCTCAAGGTTCTCAACTCGTCGCCGCGCCGACGATCAGATCTTCAGCTAAT
>Ga0058699_1000104_pt1 | contig 21224 bp, 10 predicted proteins | sample AgamicAtPe_FD_55078 | JGI IMG/M metagenome (GOLD analysis project Ga0058699, IMG submission 55078) | Agave microbial communities from Guanajuato, Mexico - At.P.e | ecosystem: Host-associated > Plants > Phyllosphere > Phylloplane/Leaf | place: Guanajuato, Mexico | collected 2012-10-15 | reverse complement strand
GAGCGAGAGCGAGAGAGCTTACAATTGTTGCTAGATCTCTCGGGGGGCCAAACTGGCTCATTGGAGGAGTCGCAAGCGGTTGCGCGCGAGATTTTGGGCCCAGATTATAAAGCTGAGTTTGCATGTGTAAACATTGATCACATGATTTAATGTTGCGCTTTGTGGCTCAATTATCATTATCATAATCAAATTTTGGGCCAAAGCAACTGGCGTGTTGGAGAAGCATGACTGGCGGCGGCGTGTAGGAGCGAAAGCAGTTGGGCCCTCCAATTCGAGTCAAGCTGCCAGCTGAAAGCATGCAAACAGATCGAGAGTCAAGCNGAAAGTCGAGCAGCGGCGCAGAGGAAAGAATTGAACTCGCCGGCTTGTGAGTCATTCGATCGCACTGGCCCCTGGAGCTCTCAGGTCAGGGTTGGAGTTGGACTATCATCGCGAGCCTAGCGCGGGTTGCGAGTGACCATTTGGAGGGGCGAGTCTGTATGCGGAGAGGCGGCCACTGCAAGAGGGCTGAGAGGTTTGCCGGCCGCTGAGAGGGCGCCCAAAGTTAACCTGCAAATGGATAACTCTCTCCATCAATCATAGTCTTGCGGGGCCAAAGTTTAAGCAAGCGAGCTGGGTAAACACACCAACATTTCCAAGATTTCACACCAACACCACTGCGCGAGAGTGGCGAGCCGAGATTAAATTTGCGAGCGCGCCCGGCCAACTCTCGCTGGCGCCAGATACCCAATACAAGCGGCGACAGCGCTGAATTTTGGCCCCTAAAGCGGCCAAGATTACCATTATTCTAATACATTAGCCGCTGCAAAGTGAGCCAAGCGAGCAGCAGGAAGCAATGGANTGGGAGCGAGCGAGTAGATAAGCGAACCAATGACCCTCTAGGCGGGCCGCTAGGTGCGATCGATCGTTATTGAATCGTCTCTCATTCAATCATCATCTGTTACCAAGTNGCGCCTTTGCAGCTACTCTGCCGGCGAACGCATTCGCTTGCTTTGAGGTGATAGGATGCAAATTGAATGCTAACTTCAAGAGTTGCAAGGTGTCGCAGGAGGCGAGTTTATAAGGGAGCCATGGCGAGCAAAAGNCGAGCAAGCGAGTCTAGATTTATAAAATCCTACAAGTACAAGCACAAGCGAAAGCAGCCAGCCACTGAAAAACCCATAAGCTGTGATGGTGGCCAATTGCTGGGTGGATTCCGTCGGATGAGCAGTAGGACGAGACACGTCTCACCTATGAGAATCCTCACTTCCTTGGCCATTTTAATCGCCTTCCAAGGGATTCGAAGAGGCCTAGCGTTTTGCCCATTCAAATGCCTTTGCAACGACCAATCATTGAGCACAATTTGCACCAGAGTTCCTTCACTATCAATCGTACCCATGACCTTAAATCCGCTCCTAAAACAACTAACCCTCCAGCATTTGCCCATAAGTGAGCTCTCAAATTCATTGTCAGTTTACAGGCAACTTGAATACCTAAATTTGAACTCAAATCTTCTCCGCCAGATCAAGTATCAGAATTTCAACTTCAAATCAGCGCCAGCATCTTTGCTCCTTGGTGCCCATTCGAGTTCATCTAGCTTACAGACGAGCGGCAAAGGAAATAAAGAGTTTGATTTGAACCAGAGCGAGCAAGTTGCTAGAAATTTGAAACAATCCATCGATAAGATAAGCTCGAATCAATTTGGAACAAGCAACGAGGACGAAATTAGGTTCCATTTGCGAGAGTTGTATTTGAGTGATAACAGGATTGAATTGTTGGGTGGTCAGAGTGATGAATCTGAACTCAAAGAGAGTTTTACAAACGAAAAAGGGGACCACCAGAATAGGCGAATCAAATCGGATGAATTGGAGCGTCTTGCTCCATTTCTAACTCTAACGAGATTAGAGTTGCTCGATTTAAGCGGCAATAGGCTGACGAGAATCCAGCAGCACGCGTTTCTTGGTTTAATCCACCTGAAACGTCTCGATTTGTCAAGAAACAATCTAGACTCTATACACGAGTTTGCGTTTGTTGGCTTGATTGGTTTAGAAATTTTAAAATTGAACAATAACAGATTGGCCGCACACTTGCACCAACTGAGCAACGCCTTTTGTCGGGCCCCAATGATCCAGTTACAATTCCTTGACTTGAGCGACAACCTCAAAATTCAGCTCGACTCCGATCTTGTGCTTCCAAATCAAATGTTTATTTGTACGCCGAGACTTACATCCCTCCAACTAAATGCACTCCAATTGAGATACATCCAAGTGAATGCATTCGACAATTTACAGCAACTTGAAACCTTGAACCTGAGCAGGAATCATCTTGAACAAGTGCCAAGCGATTCGCTTAGCTACTCCAATTCAAATCTAAGCTCAAGCCTGAAACAGTTGGATTTAAGTGATACATTGATAGAGTTTGTTAGCGCAAACTCGCTCTCTTCGTTGAAAAACTTGCAAAAGTTGCAAATGAACCAAATGCAAAGGTTGGTTAGCTTTGACTTGGCCTCATTGAGTTTTCGTTTGAATGATTTGCAGTCGAATGGCCAAGATGAATTAAGGAACGCTGAACATGAACAGATGGCCAAGCAAATGGAACAGGAGCTTCTAAGTTCAGAGTTGCACCATTTGCCTAGATTGCAACTGTTTGAGCGGACAATGGAGATGAGAAATCATCGACAAGACCATCAAGTCTCCTTGGCAAAGACCATAAATCATCAGAGGGACAAGCATCAAGTATTTCTAAATGATCAGCTAATTGAGCTCCAATTGAGGCACAATTTGCGTTTACAATCATTGCATTGCTCTCTTGCGGTTAGAAACGAGCCTCCAAGAGGACGAATCAAGTTTTCAAGACTCAAGATGCTAGATTTGAGCGGAGCTAGTGAATTGCGCGAACTGCCCCTTGAACAAATGATGTATTTGGAGCAAGGGAAGGATAATTTGCAGGTTGATCTATCGTTTGCATCAAACTTAAACTGCTCCTCCTGCCAGATGGGCTGGTTAGTTGAGGCTGCGAAAAAGCAGCGCCGCCTAAACCAACTCGCAAGCTGGACACCAATACAGTTTGATCCGTCCGAGAATGCGCCCTCAAGGCGCCCGTCGTCGGCAATTGTCTTGTTAGGCTCGGAGGCAATCGGTTGCTCGTGGCCATTCGTGTTGCCCTTGAACCAGCTGGTTGAGCTTGAGACGAGCTACGCGCCCCTCTTCGATCAGTGCAATCAGCAGAGCTCGGCCGACTCAGCAGTGGCCCCACTCGGTGGGCCACCCGTTGGGCCAGGTGACGTGCAAAGGTCCAACTATTCTAACAATAAGCGCCACCATGAGTTGGCCTCGAGCGATTCACTGGACGATGCTGGCCGAGGGCAACACGACTCCTTGGGCTCGCTTGCCTTTGGCCTAATACTGGTCTTACTTCTACTCTCACTGAGCGCGAAAGTTGCCTTAACCCTGCTCTCGAGGCGCCGCCGCAAGTTCAAATGGCGCTCGCCAAGCTCGGTGACAACCTCCATTGGCTCGCCAACTTGCTCACAAAACAATACCCACAGTCCAGCCGACTGCTCCTCGAGCTCAATCTTATCTTGCCCAGCAGCAGCGGCGGCGGCGGCGACGGCGACGGCAGCGACGGCCGCTTACGTTGGCCGGCCGGAGCTCGATTGCTGCAGTGGCAACGGCGACAGCCCACAGGCCAACATTGGGCCGGCCGCAAGTCGGCTCAGGGCGGCCAGCAGGGAGGGGAACCAGGATTTTAACCGGCGTCAGCTGCAACTAAGCCAGCGCCGGCTCCACTCAAACGGGTTCACCAACAACGTAGGCCAAATTGAGCGCGTTCAACGACGGGCCAATTTATTTTCACGCATCGCCGGCCNCTGGAGTGGCAATAGCTCGCGCCGAGCCCACCAACTTCTGGGCCCCTCATTTGCGCCAGCTTCCGGTGCGGCGCCAAATCATCCAGCAGCTGGGAGTGCAATTGGGACTCATATTGGGGACAAGGTTGTTTATGGTGGCGGCTTGGAAATATTTGCCGCCGCCGCTGGCCACTCAGCGCGACTCCAAGATGGCGCCAGGCCCACCGGCCTGGGCAGCGCTGGAGACGGCGGTCTTGGTCTGCTGTCGGGCGTCAGATTGGTTGGCGGCCAAGTGGGCAACTTCATTAGGCCCCTCAGCGAGCGCTTTAGCGAACACTCGAGCCCCCCGATAGGTAGCTCGCCGGTGGCTCACCTGGCCGGCGAGCTAGTTTGCGCAACGGATTGTTTACAGCAGCAGCAGCATCTTGGCCCAGAGTTGGGCGCTAAGAGTGGGCGAAACTGCGATGGACAAACAATGGGCTCGAACGAGATGCTGCTCAAGTCGCTCGGCTCCAGCTCGACGGGCGCGGAGACCAGCCAACCAGCTACGTGCCAATGGCGGCAACAAGCAAGCACTTTGCAACAAGACGGCCGAGAGCCTGGCCGGCCTGGCCAACTCTCGAGCGCCAGCTACCTGGCCGGAGATGGCAGATTGTCGCCGTCGGCAATTACAGCCAGGCCAGCGGCTCTGCTGCCACTGCCGCCGCCGCCGCCGCCGCCGCCGTCGGAGCCGCAAACGCACTCAGAGGAGGCACTGCTCTTGGACGGGCACATTTACGTGACTCTTGATAGGCCCATTAGGGGCCAAAACGGTTGCGATGAATACAAGCTCTATGGACGACCGCAAGAGCAATGGCAGCGGCAACGGCAACGGCAGGAGCAGCGCGAGCAGCAACTGGAACAACATGCGGCCGCCAACCAGCACTGCAAGGCCGCCCCACTTGGCCAGGCCGATCACAAATCATTTGGATTGCCATCCAAACGGCGCCCAGAATCGCAAGTCTACTCGAACAGGCCACTTAGGGTTGTAGGGGGAGAGTTTAAACTGGACCAGTCTGCTGGCCAAGTGAATGGACGACAAGGGGAGCGCCCATTTGCTTGCGAGCCGGGCCAATGGAAGCGCCAGTGGGCGGCCTGCGGATCAACGGGCAAATTATCGTCACCGCTCGAGCAAGCAGACCAAAGCGGCTTCGAGGGGCACAGATTTGAGGGGTTGGGCGGGCCGGAATTGGGGGGCTCGCTTAGCGGCCGGAAACAACAGGGCCTCGGAGGCCAGGAGAAAAATGGCGGCGCCAATTTGCCAGCGACGGCGGCCGCTTACAAGGGCGGCACAGCGCCAGCGACCGCCGACAACGTGACTGGGCAAACTGATTGCGGTCAGCACAATGGAATGGCCAAAGAGCTTGCTGGCCCCAAAGTGAGGCCGTCTAAACGGCTGCGTCAGCAGGGGCGGCGCCAGCAGCAACAGCAGCAGCTGTTTAGCGCGCCGCCTGGATCCCTAAATGATGGAGATGGAACGAACGAGACTGGGGCCCAAACTAGCCTAGTGATGGTGGGCGATGTCACGGGGTCAGCGGCGGGCAAATATGATGCAAACAAGGCCAGTTTGAGCGGCGACTTACTGCCTGTGGCCGCCGAAACCACAAGCAACGAGATGGGCCCATGCAAGGACGATTATGCAATTAATGGATTGAGCCAAAATGGCTCCAACAATGGAACTGGGGCGGCCCCAAATCTCGGCCAAGAGTTGCCATTGGCGCCCAACGAGAAAGGCCGGCAGCAGCAACAAAGACACAGGCAGCAACGCCACCAAGATGGACAGTTGCCGGTGGGCGTGTTTGGCGCCACAGGAAGCCGCAACAACCATCCAGCGAAAGCAGATTCGGCCCCATTTGCCGCCAGCTCGATCATGATTGGTCAGCGGAATTTCCTCATTGGCCACCAAAAGGGGCCCAACGGAAGCGGCGGCGGCGGCGGCTCCAAAGACGGCGACAGTTACCCATTTGATGGGTGCGGAAGTGTCAGGGCCAATGAGATTGTGTTTGTTGGCCAGGATTCGCAAAGGTTTGGCCAAGCGAGCGCAACTGGCCAGCTGAGTCCGGCGAGCGTGATTGGAAATGAGGGCTTGCGTCATAGTCGGCCAGAGTCCAGTGATATTTTACCCCTCGGACGCCAGTCAGATGGTAAGGGTGTTGCTAGCGCCGCCACCAACGCCATTAGCACTCCGTCGATGGTTGGAGCAGAATCGTCAAAGGTGGCGGATTATAAGGTTTCGAGGGCCGGCGGTCTGGGCGAAGGCAATGGATTTGGCCACGGCGGTCACGAAATCTACAGCAACCAATACTATTACTGTAAGCCCTCAACCACTGCAACGTCTCAACGACGAAGAGACAAAGACCATTGCCCGGATTCTAACTCGCACAGTTCGAATTGACCAACTCGAGTCGTCTTCCTCTTTCTCTCCTCCATCATCGTCTTTAGACCAGGGAAGGAGTGGAATTAAAGTTTCAGATTTATATTTGTTAAATTGAGTTCGCGGTTTGGCTGTTGTTCAAATTTCGCGCCTGTCGCTGGGGCCAGTCTCGTGCTCGCGCCTCCTCAGTTGAATGGGGCCAAGCTGATTGATTGTTAGTATAGGAGATTTGCTGCAACGCGCGCGCATTCGCCCGTTCACTTCCATTTCCTCGTCTTCTTCTTTTTCTACTCCACCAGCAAAATCAGCCTCGATCCAACAAATGGTCGCAAATCCGCTTAGAAATCCAAATCGGCTCTCCCACTCTCTGTCCCAATCCTCCTCAATTGGACTAATTGGCTAAACCAAACGAGGCCACCTAAATTTGTCAAGATATCGCTTTCAGATAAATCACAACGCTAGCTAGCAAGCAAGCTGGCACATGAGCTCATATATTTGTCCCATAGGCTTTGTAGATCTAAAAAGGGGACAGCGATAAGCGTGTAATGAATTCAACCAACAGATAGGGTTTACAAGAGCCCACAACGACAAGATATATGCGGCGAGAGGACGGACCAGCGTATAATATTCCATTATATCTCCCATGATTATAATAGATTCAGCTTGTTTGCCTGCAGTTAGTGTCCAAGGCAAGCGAATGAAGTCCAAGCGTTTGCAGTGGAGCAAGCAAGATGTACTCTTTTATTGTGTATCCAGATTGGGTCCACAATTCGAGCGCTAGGGGACAATGGGCAGGGCAATCATTGGGACGACGCCAACCGGATCCAACATGTTTTATCTTTAGAGGCCCCTAGTAGAAGAGGTTTGGCGCTTTGTCCTTATCAGAGCGGCGCACACTCTGTGATCCTCCCTGCCTCCCCTGATGGTCTGTGCCCTAATTTGACCCGCTCTTGATGGCCACCAACGCGCAACCTTCAACCAGCTTACACATGGTCTCTTTGTTCGACATCAATCAAGNCAATTAGATCGGACAAGGCCATTGTAGANGTTCAGCCGCGCAACCGCACCGCGGTGAGGCTGGAGCTGAGCCGCAAATAATAAGCAGCCCAAGGTGGACTGGTGATCACAATGGACGAACGCTTGGGCTGACGCCTCCCATAAGCCACACTTTGGCCTGTTTTGAGTGAATAAAATTTAAAGCAATCAGGAGCTAGGCCATCTCACTGTGGGCCCTCCCATCGCGGGCCTTCTCATCGCAGGAGGCTCAAAGTGTTGGATTTGGGACCCAAATTAAGCTCAAACAAATGTGGCTCGTGCACTGAGGAGTGAGATTAATTTGTTTGTAGGTTTTGGTTCAATCAGAACGATTTAAAGNTGCGCAACCACTTGGATCATCGGTCTTATCGCTTTGAATTTGATTGGGGACCACAGTGAAAGCTTCAAAAAATCAATCTAATCATCGACACTCTAGCAATACAGGAAGGGATCTGGGCAGCTAGAAGAATGCCGCACACTAGGAAGTGGCTCCATTTCATTAACTAGTCGGCACCGTTGCCCTAGCGCTGAACCTATTGTCTATTTGGCAGCATCGCCGGATGCGAACTCTCGTCTCCATTCTCAATCTAAGCCGTCAGCTGCCGCGACTGCTGTTGACGCTACAGACTGCCCCTGCACAAGCCCATCCCAAAGAGCAGNGGACCCCACGTTCCATTCGTTTCTTCAATTCACGTTTCCGCTCGGCTAGTTTTCACTTCCTAAAAGTTTTGGTCGCTCAGTGCCTCGTTGAATTAGCCGAAAACATCTAAGGAAATTGCTTTCGGGCAACTTGAGGGTCGTAGTTTGACCAATGGCGAAACCGACAGCGGCAACAAGATTTCGTATGCCATCTTAAGAACATAAATATATGCTTTGAGAGCCAAATACAGCGACCAGCCTTATTTGGAGTGAATGCAAAAATCCTATAGCAACGATATTCCTCCAGTGGCCGAGGTCGTTGGGAATAATGAATCGAGTATTGGGGGAATAACTATGAGAAACCTCATCCTGTCGGTTTATCGCTTGCCGATTATTAAGCGAAAGGATTGAGTAATGTTTGTCGCCAGTGCCTAATGGAGCCAGGGGTCTGCAATAAGGTTGCAAGGCTCGAGGAGGCGGAGAATTGAACCAGAAAGCTGAAGGGGCAAGCAGAGGGGAAGCGCATTTGTGCATTAATTAATAGCTAGCACGCACCTAGAGCTAGCTGACCGTTCAACTTCCGGCCAAAGTAGAATAGCATGAGACGCAATCCTCTCGAGTTTTGCGAGGACATATCAACTGTGATTAGATNCGCTATGGTTCACTTTTGTCCTCATTCATACAAAGCAGTGCAACTGCGAACCACCAGCTTGTTCAGCCCATCCAATCCTACTCTCTGAATGCTATGCTAGAGTCACGCATATCAACTGGGCCGCAANACTTCTCTCTAAACCCTCCATTGTGCGTTTGATTTACTTTATCGTTTAGGTAAAGACTTTTCTCGAGTTAGCCAGGTCATGGACGTTAGCAGCTCAGAGGATACAGCGTGCGGCCAATCTAACTCACCTTGCCACGACTAGTTTCAGGATAAACCAAATAACAATTTGATCACAAAGCAAAGCCAAAAACCGCGGCCAAAACCCCCCCAGAATCTAGAACGATAGGCACTTATGGANACCATGAGAATTCGTGCAATGATGATTAGTTGTAATAAACAATGCTGCCCCGTACTAAACCGACTCTCTTTATTCCAGGCGCAACTCCAACTCGGGTCAATTTCTAGAAAGTCCAATTTGAATGCTAAAGAGTGTCCAATTAAACGAACGGCCCAGAGGATGACTGCAATATAATTAGTGCCCTCTGTAATCATTAAAGAACAAACCATAACACGCACATATAGATGTAGTCTGTACACATTGGAGGCCAGTGTAAAAGCGATTGCTGGCTCTCTGACCGATACCCATGAACAAAACGTATCCTCTGGCAGTGCTCAGTTGAGTCATCCTTGATCCAGCTTGTTATACTCAAAAAGCTGATTGATTGCTGACCATTCTCGTGAAATTGCAACACTTTCAATCCTAGGTAAGAGATTCTGTATAAGTTTTATTTCTCAACTAGCAGCGAAACTTAATTAATATGAGAGACGCGAGCTTGAGCTCAACACCCTCTTGAAAATTGCAGCCCGACGACATGTCTGCATTCGTTGATTCATTACTGACTATTAGAGTACGAGCGCTTGTCATAGTTTCTCACATATTTCTTTGGTAAAATCTGAACACCTCGCTCGGCCTCCCAGATCTGCTGTTAGATACTTGGCCTCCTTGATCACATCCAAACAGGCTTTCTCGATTCTGTCGGCATAATCTATCAATTGCATGTGGCGCAACATCATACAGGCACTCAAGAGTAGTGCCGTCGGGTTTGCCTTGTCTTTACCGGCAATGTCTGGAGCAGTTCCGTGAACTGACTCGAAAACTGCACCGCCTTTCCCAATGTTTCCTGATGGTGTAACACCAAGACCTCCCACTAAACCCGCACACAGATCGCTGAGAATGTCGCCATAAAGATTTGGCATGACTAGCACATCGAACTTAGACGGGTCCTGGACCATGTTCAAGCAGACTGTGTCGAGGTACATCTCGGTGTAGGTAATCTCAGGATGTCGTTNGGCTGTCTCGCGGCAACATTGTAGAAATAGCCCATCGGACATCCTCATGATGTTAGCTTTATGAACTGCTGTGACCATCTTTCTGCCGTTCGCTTTAGCGTATTCGAACGCATATTCTGCTACGCGACGGCTAGCTGGCTCCGTTATTAACTTAATACTTTGAACTACTCCAGTCACAATTTCGTGCTCTATGCCGCTATACTCTCCTTCAGTGTTTTCTCTAATTGTAACAACGTCTACATTGTCGTACAACGTCTGATATCCCTCCAAAGATCGACATGGTCTTATGTTGGCATATAAGTTGAACACCTTTCTGATTTCTAGATTCAGAGATCTGTGACCTTTGCCGATGGGCGTCATAAGAGGTCCTTTAAGACCAATCTTGTGTCGATTAACAGATTCAATGGCCTTCTGTGGGATTCCAAATTTACCGTCCGGGTACTTCACTGGTGTAACATCAACAACATCCCAATCAATGGGTACACTTGCAGCAGTGAATATCTGCTGGACAGCTGATGATATTTCAGGCCCTATACCATCGCCCGGTATGAGGGTTACACAGGTATAGGAACCTGTGGACATATGTCTTTGGCTGATCAAATTGCTCGTGACTGGTGCAAAATTTGAGCTAGAGGGAAGCAGCCTCTGGGCTATGCGTCTAGTTGACTGACCCAACATTTTTGAAGAGATACAAACTTATTATTTGAAGAACGGGCAGACTATGCATAGATAGCCAGCAATATCGACGGTGACTCCGATGTTCCTTGGTCGAGTAAAGCGGTTTAGCACATGAGGTGCCCACTTGAACAATAAGGACAATATCAGTTATTGACAGCTCACTGTTGGTTTTTATATATAGGAGACTTGAATGATTTGAGGACAGAGGAGTATTCCAACGAGCAGCCCCTGCATCATGGAAGTTCGAGGTTATACACGCGCTCAAGGAGATTCGCGCATGCCACTTGAACCGCGCCTGGAAATCTCGCTCCCATCTCAGTGGACGAGAGTTCAGCCCCAATCCTAAAATGGCCAATCAAGAACCCGATACGAAATCAGTAGAAACCAAAGAATCANACAAACAAAAATGCAAGCCTTGTTGCGCCTGTCCCGAGACCCGTAAAGCTCGGGACATGTGTATTGTTGAGCATGGNGAGGAAAATTGCACTGACCTCATAGAGGCCCACCGAGAGTGCATGCTTAAGATGGGCTTCAAGATATAGATAGACTTGTTATTCAATAAAAAATTTATTAAATTGAATCCTTTCCGACAACGTTCTTGTTCACGGTTCATCGTTTGTGTTTTCCACCATGAGATTTAGTTTTATGGCTAGGCGATGGCAGAACAGATTGAGTCTCTCTGTTGGACTCCTCGAAATCACTTAAAAATCCGTCCTGTTCGTCATGTAGATTGTCCAGCTTGACAGTGCTAGCTTGGGTGGGAGCCGACGATACAGCTTTGTAGACCTGGAAAGCTTGAGCAACCATTTTGTTAACGTCGCTAGCGTCTGAGGGGATAATTAGTGTATTGTTGGTTTTGGCCAAGTTTGAGAAAGCTTTGACATATTGCTCCGCAATTATGAACGCGGCAGCATCTGCTTTGATAGCATTAGATACAGAGGTAAGTGCATCAGCTTTTGCTTTAGCCCTTGCCATGATTGCATTTGCTTGACCCTGAGCCACGTTTATCTCTGCGTCTCTAGCACCCTCTGACTCCAATATTTGAGCCCTCTTTTTCCTCTCAGCCTCGACTTGTAATTGCATGGCCTCTTGGACACGTGCCGGCAGTTTGATGTCACGTATTTCGTAACGTAGGCATGATATACCCCAGGGACTTGTGGCGTTATTTATCGCACTCACAATTATCGTATTGAGAGATTCTCTTTCCCTAAAAACTGAATCCAATTGTATCTTACCAATCTCGGATCTCATGGATGTTTGCGCCAGTTGTGTGACACTGAATTCAGGATTCTCGATGTTGTATGATGCTTTGTATGGATCGAACACCTTGAGGTAGAGGACACCATCAATCGATAGAGTGACGTTGTCTGATGTTACAGCGGATTGCTGCGGTATTTCGAAGGCCATTTCCTTTAGACTTTGAACGTAACGGATGCTGTCTATGAACGGGAGTAAGACATTGATACCGGGCTCAAGAATTTTGTAGAATTTGCCCATCCTCTCTACCACCCAAGCTTCTTGTTGGGGAACAAAGACTACACCGCTGTTGTACGGCAAGGAATGTCTATAACGTCTTGCCATGCTATAATTGTGGTTCATATGAGTTTTGGACAACAGCACTGAGGATAAATAGTCGTGGCCAGGTGAGTTCAATACACTTCTACCTTGATAACGAAGAGCCGTTGCGGACACAACTCTGTCAGCCAGTCTCCTGGTTGCAATCGCATACATGGTGAGAGGAGTGGGTTGCCGAGACGGTATTCGAGAAGATATTAATCCGAAATGTCAGATGAAAACACAACAGGCCAAATTGTTTTGAGATCAATAACGAGCCAAATATTATTATGTCATGACCATGTGTCACCTTTGCATCCACACGCTACACTCGGAACGAGTCAAAGCAGATGAATTTAGCGCGAGTTGGGCCAGCTGTCTAAGAGTATTTACACGGACCTGTTACAGAAATAAATACTGAGTAATGTTACTAGATGTGTCTGTTCTAGGCTTCTCCAAACTCGGCTCCAAAAAGTCCACATTCCAAGCTTTTCAAGAATAGTATCTACTCACGACTAAAATAATTAAGTATTGAAGTGAACAACTCTGATCCAATTCAAGTGACGGTATTGTCCTCGTGGTTATAAAATCATTATAAGTGTATAAGTCCTCTACATTTCATGACTGCAGTGAGTTGTAACCATTTGAGATTACATGATATTACGGAAATTCTCTAGCCTCATTGTCTAAGCTTCCCGACAAGAGACTATTGAGATGAGATTATATAATATACAAGCATAGGAAAACTTCCTTGGGCTAGATAGGATGAATAGCCCGCATTTATTGATGATGGTGCTTCGAAAGCAACGTCCGTGGTGAGACAGGATACATATTGCTGGAGATCAGCCGCTTAGGTCGCTATAAATCTTGCATCAACCATGAGGGATCTCAATTACTTCCCCCTAAACGTCGAAAGCAATATCTATGGCATGACAACACTCGAGTTCGATGATAGAACGAGCAAGATCCTGGTGGCAACTCTCGATTGTCAGATCTACTGTATAAATTACAACAAGTTCAAACCACAAACAAGAGAAATAGAATTCACCTATATACCGAACGGAGCTAGAATCATATCGATCGGAGCTCTGAAACGAGGAATAAACGATTTCGCTATAGGCATAACTCATTCCTTGGCATCCAATGTACAAAAGAGTTTAGCACGTTCGAGCTCTAGTCTCTCAGGAAGAGAAACTGGGGATTGTGGTAAGCCAACTACCTATTATCTCAACATTTACGCCAGCGGATCTCTATCGTCCAGTTTTGATCTAGATTATGTGGCTCAAGGGTGCCAAACAATCCGTCTCAGATATGTTCCATACCATCTCTACCAAACACAGCTGGTATCATATAGCGATCAAGAGCGACATAGCACTAGATCAAAACCTGTCTGGCTCCTGAGTGGCGGGGATAATAGCATTCATGCTTTCTGTGAGGACCAGCCCTACCAGAGTTTCGACGAAATACCGATAGAGGATTGCTTCCCTGAACTCAAGAACATCCCAGGTCTTGCGCTTTGGTTAGACGTATACAATCTATACGACGAGCACACTGGTCATGAGAGAGCCATAGCCATTGGTTTCGAAGATGGGTCAGTTCGACTGTACCACGGAATTCTATCAAGATCCACCTCCAAGTTCGAGCTGCGTCGAGAATCTAGCTTCGATGCATACACTACTGTAATACCGTCCGTCCGCTTGTTCAAGGTCCGATCGACGTATCCATCGAAAGTCCGAGGTGCATTGAATCAAAAAAATCTGCTAAAAAAGCGAACAGGAGAGAGCCTAGATGATCTCAATCTACTCGTTGTGAGCTCAACAAACCCTAGTCTTGTGTTTGCGAACGTCTTGAAGATGGGCCTAGACTTCAAGTTCGAATTACCTGAAAGTCAGCGAATAGACTGTGCAGTGGCATCGGCAGTCGGTGATACAAACTTTGACGGACTGAACGAGCTTCTCATAGGAACTCATGGACGAGAGTTGCTTACTTATCAATACGATAAGTTTGCGAACACCTACCACCTTGGGCAGGCACATGAACTCAATCACCCTATATTTGCGATATCGATTTTGGATTTGACTGGCGATGCTCTGAAGGAAGTCACGATACTTCTATCGAGCGGCATCCTTGTCATGCAAGCGATTGTAAAAGACGTCCTAGAGATTTGCATTAGGAGGATTGATACCTTGCTATCGATTATGACAAGCTAGTTTTTTTGTAAGTCTTGTGCCACAAACTACAGGCTAGTCTTCAAATCTCTAACGACTAAAATAAATAGAAAAGTCACCTGGAAAGTAATCACAACTGAGATGAATGCTCACGTCTACGCCGAGCTGCCGCTTGACGTGAGCGACATTTGTTCTGGCTGCTCAATAAGCAGTGCTTATGACTAGTATTTATTTACACTCTAACAAGAGACTCTGTAAGACCGATCATCAAAACATGTGTCCAATTTTCAAAAAAGGATCTAATCACTATTAAAAAGAAATACTGATTTACCCAAAAGAAATAAGGAACTAGAAACTACTGGGCCGACTTTCTATACCTAGAGATCGTGCTTGATACAAACCGAGTCAGAAGTGAAGTTTGACCCATACAAGGTGTAAACTAAGCACAATTAGCAATCTAGCATGGTCTACATAAATTCAAGTGAGTGATACAGCCTCCTCGGCTCTCTTTTGTTTACCCTGATACAACAAAAAATACTAAGATTAATCAATTCGCTCATAGGAGGAGAAGTTGTGGATGAATCCAGACGATCTCCAACCAACTTTCTTTGGAAGTTCATCAACTTCATTGTGCTTTTGTAAGTCTTCAATCCACATACTGTGTAGTCGTTAGAAAAGCCAAATTATGCTAACGAACCTACGCTCTACAGCTTCAAATCCCTGATCGGTATCGAGGATCGCCCGGATAAAAAGAATGATAACAACATTGGTGGATCTGGATCTGTTTCAGGAGGATTCTTCGGTGGTGGCAAACCAGGCGGTGGAGGAGGCGGCGGCGGTGGCCCTCGCAAATTTGGACCAAGGGGGTTTAAAAGCGTAACAGATCTTTCGCCGCCGCCAACACCCATGGTCGGCGGCTGTAGTGGTGGTGGCTGTGGATGATCTGAGTGCCAATACAACACCTGTTCCGTGATATATCGCGTTGGAAATCGGACATTGTCAAGCATATAGCTGACCTAAGTTGGATGCTTTATTCAGGCGAAATCAGTCAGTGTACTGAGGACCCACTGCGAATTCTATCGACTTATGCAGAGCTATATTCACGCTCCCGCTTCGAATGTAAGCGGATGGTGTCATCTTGATAGCTAGTGTAGGTTATTCTGTAATGTTACTTTATAACGTGTTTTGCATCGGAGAAGTCCACATTCCGTGGCACGGAATCCGTGCTTTTCAANGAGAGACCATGTACTCACGACCAAAATAAATAGCACGACTAAAATAAATTGAGAGCTGTCAGCACAGTCGTTGTTTCGGCGAATAGCATTTGTCGTTGAAAAATATCCCACGAACTATGCGACCCTCTTAGCTTTCTAAAGACTATTGGAGAATTGTAACATCTTCAAATATTACCGTCCTGCACACTCCGTTACAATCGCAAGATGTTGGAAGATGCCGTCATCGATTTTCTTCACATTGAGCTTGTCGACACAATGCCAGATAAGCTCCAAGAGGTTGGATATATGACTGGATTCAGATATGTGGAAAGACTCACAGCCGACATGTTGAGGTTTCATGACGAGGAACTAGACGTAATGAAATTTATCTGTCGGGAGTTCTGGTCCTCGATCTTTCACAAGCAAATTGATAATCTTAGGACAAACAGATCGGGCCAGTACGTATTACACGAAAATAAATTTAGGTTCATCACTAGAATGTCAAACGGAAAGCAATACGCCGAGCTTATGCCAAAATATCTTGCCTTCACTAGTGGTCTCATCCAAGGAGCTTTGGCAGACTTTGGAATCAGTGCAACAGTGTCGGGTGATGTAACGAAGCCACCTGCATGTATTTTCAATGTACAAATTCATAGGTGAACCTCGTCCATGAAAATCAGCTAGTAAAGGTTATCCGTACTATATCATCATATTCCCTGTTATCTGAGGTCTTGGGGCGAGCGGATTACGCTACACAAATCTAAATAACGTTATGACCACTGAGTACAATGCCAATAAAGCACCTTACTTGACTGAATTAGTAGTAGACTGTGTATAGAATGGAGAATGTCATTTGGGGCCGAATGGCGCAGCTTGCATGAGCTTTACTTTTGATACACAGTTCAACGCTGGGGCCCCGATGAAGCTACTTCGATCGTGCTGCGTACATTGGCCAAGCTCAGAGATGCGTCCGTCACCTAGGCCCACGCGAACAAATCGGGCACATATCTCTCGACCTAGTTCTATTTTTATCGAGACCNAGAAGCGGAGAAAATAACTGCTTTGGTGAGAAACTTCCCAAGCGGAAGTCTGAAATTAAAAAATTATTGTCTGATCACATTCTTGATGCAGAGTGAGATTATTTGTTAATATTTGGCTACTGTTAAATTGGTTTTTGAAGCCTCAACCATCCTTATCTTAAGAATATCAAACGTATATAACTGATCTCCATTTGAACTTGAAACTGCTCAAACGACCAAAAAGCATCATAGATGTGCAGAGGCCCTTGGACTACCCTCGTCGTGGTCTCCATTGTTCTATTAGCCTTATTGGCCGACACTCAATTCAAATTTGACCATCAACAAGCTGCAGCTTTAGGCGCTCCACCGATCTATGTCACTCAAACAATCAAGGATGCATCGGTCAAGGGACTCGCAAGTTCGGTATGGCCGCAGACAAAGCCGTTACAGGCTAAAAATGATTCGCTGATTGAAAAAACGCAGCTCACATTAGACAAACTTAACAATCCAGCTTTAGGAACCACCGAAAATATCGGCCAATCTGCCAAATCAAAAAGTCTCATCAGGTATGAGAGAAATTTGGCTCAAAGTCAAGACTTCAACGCCGATTGTGAGTTTACAGTTAGCCGTAAACCGGCCATCTATGGACTTCGTTGCGATTCGGCCGACGTCACAGATGATGGGGTAGTTATCATCAAAGCGTTTGAAGCAACCAAATTGTATCTCATTGGGCGCAACTTATACAGTAACTTATCTGTTGCACTAACACCTAGCGAGGGCGCACAACAAGATGATTGTACTCACACAGATAGAGTTAAATCTTTGCAATTGTTCAACATTAGCTTGAACATAGCTGAAGTTATCATTGATTTGCCCGCCCCAGGAGCTACAGTACCTTACTACTTTTGTCTNCGTGAATTTAGCGAGGCGGCGGGTTGGTTCCATCAGGGATCTGATCCATGGCTCAAGATATATGTAAAACAAGATTTTTTGCCATTCTACATGAAGTTGGTTGCCATTGCTTGCCTTCTAGCTTTGTCGGGCTTATTCTCGGGCTTGAATCTCGGCTTGATGGCCTTNGATAAAAACGAACTACAGGTCATAATGAAATGCGGTTCCGAGGATGAGCGTCGTTATGCTAGAGCCATCGAACCTGTAAGAAGACGAGGAAATTATTTGTTATGCTCAATTCTATTCTCAAATACTTTGGTTAATTCAACGATATCAGTCTTCTTGGAGGAGTTATCTGATGGACTGGTTGCGATCATGACATCTACAGTGCTTATCGTTTTATTCGGCGAAATCCTCCCTCAAGCCTTCTGTTCACGACATGGTCTAGCTGTGGGCGCCAAGACGGTCGGATTGACCTATTTCTGCATGATTGTTACGTTTCCTCTGTCATATCCGGTCTCGCGCTTCCTCGATTTAGCCTTAGGAGAGGAGATCGGACATGCATATGATAGGGAGCGTCTAATGGAATTTATTCAAGTAACTCGCGACATAAACAATCTCGAAACTGATGAGGTTAACATCATTTCAGGCGCTTTGAAGATCAAGCGAATCCAAATTAGCGAGATCATGACGCGAATCGACGATGTATATATGCTAGACGAGAACTCGGTGCTTGATTTTGACACAATCCAAGCAATTGTAGAGAAGGGTTATTCAAGGATACCTGTGCACGAGACCGGAAACAGGAAAAACATAGTGGCAGTCCTTTTTGCAAAAGACCTGGCTCTAGTGGACCCAGATGACAAGACGCCAGTTCAAACCATGATTAGCTTCTACAACCACCCTAGGATGTTTGTATTCGAGGATACAACCTTAGATATGGCATTGAATGAGTTTAAAACAGGTAAATCTCACATGGCCATAGTGCAACGCGTCATAGATGATGGGGATAAGGATCCGTTTTATGAAATAACTGGCATTGTTACACTAGAGGATGTAATTGAAGAGATTATGCAGATGGAAATCAATGATGAGACCGATACCTTAACCGACAATCGCAGAAAGAGACGAAGAAAAGAGGCCCAAGTGAGGAAAGACTTTTCTCAGTTCACAAATCTGGGAACAGGTGATTCAAGCTTCAATGTTGTAACACCCCAACTCTGCCTCGCTGCCTACCAGTATCTAGCTACAACTGTAGAACCGTTCTCGGCTAAGCACCTGAGTGATTCAATCCTGAAGAGGCTTTTATCGCAACGAATTTTCTACAAGGTTAGAGTTGAAGATGATGATACTCAGAAACGTCTATACACAGCAGGGAAGCCGTCAGATTATTTCATCATGATCCTAGAGGGTAGAGTACATGTTGTATGTGGTAAAGAGAATTTGTTCTTTGATGGAGGACCCTTCTGCTTCTTTGGTAAAGCTGCACTCAATGCGGTCGAGAGGAACTGCTCTGCGTCAATCTGCGTTGAGGCTCCATCCCGTAAGGAATCAGTTGTGAGACCGCTGTTGAGTCGTCGTGAGAGTGTCGCACGAATGTCATCGTCGACGAAGGGACTGGACCAGACTGCAATCAGTGATACGGAAGCCTACAATCCCTCAACTCCAGCAAGCTGTGCAATTTCCAAGACTGGGGAATCTGTAGAGAGATCTACGCATTATTTCATNCCAGACTACACTGTTGACATAATAGCAAACACTTCCTATCTTAAAGTCACATACAATGACTACCAGACCGCTCTCAAGGCAACGTTCTTAGAGAGAGGTGGGNTCACCCTTCCGCACGACAATGACAACTCTGCAGATGGCCCAACAATGACGCTAGAAACATCATGAGCGAGGGAATAGCTAGTTGTTGAGCCATGTCTATTCTACTATAAGATTGGCGGTGATATAGTCTGAGATTTATGATGACTGAGTTAGAGTCTTCTAGCCAACGTAAAATAGCCGATCGGTTCGTTTATTGATGCAAATTTTAATCTGATTGAAGGCAGATTTGCTCCATTTATTAATTGCATCAAGATTGATTAATAACCTACAATTGCAAGAAAACGTTTAATCTAACTTAGTTTTTTGAAATCTATCACCGTCTCCTCGATTTACCGTGTTTCGAGCCCGAGCCGCCACCTGTTATGGCGGGATTACTAGTCTGGCTAGTTGTTGGCGATTGTGCCTGGCCGCCAAACATGTTTGTCATCATCTCCGACAGCTCAGGTACGTTGTACTCGGGCATTTGAATGTTATCTCTCTGAACTTGAGCTTCTTGTGGATTCATCATTTTGGGTAGAAGCCAAATAATGACCAACGGTACAATCATCATTATTACCATGGGATTGAAGAGGAGGTCCATGATGCGCCATGTTTCACGAGGTAGAAAGTAGCTATGCACGCTTCTGGGTCTAAACTTCAGCGGGTAATCGATTGTTTGCACTAGAGAGGGCTGAATGTAATTGATTCTACGGGCTCTGATTTTACCTTTGCTTGTTATGTCCACTCGGAATGGTTCATACAAGTATTTGGGGTGAGTGACCTCGACGACATAGGAGTCGGAGGGTAAACCATCGATCTCAAAGCTGCCGTCGTCTCTAGGGTATCCTACGTACTGACCGTAGTTAACGAGAATCTTGGTATTCATAAGAGATAGCCGTAGAGATGTTAGATCGTCATGCTGGAGGGAATATATGTTTCCCGAGATCTTGTTGGATCTAATATTGCAACTGGCAGGAGGCTTTTGACTTGATGAGTTCGCATCTTTATTTGATCTCTTCAGAGTATTAATATTATCGTTTATATTCTCTTCAGCCAACGTTGGCTCGGATAGGACAAACCCTGGTACGTAGCACAATCCCAGGAACGCCAAAAGGTTTTGTAGCAGCATTTTGGGTTTGAATCTATGATGATGAAGCAGTTCATAAATTTATTTATGGTTGATACTCCTTGCATGGTTTTATCACACTTTCATGACATCAAGTGAGCGCAAGAGAAGTTTAGACAAGCTGATCCTGCCATCTGTAAGATCCCGGATAGTATAGTGGCCAGTATCTCTCGCTGTCACCGAGGAGACCCGGGTTCGATTCCCGGTCCGGGAGATCTTTTTCACAGTAAGTATGGAGCTCTTGCGGGTTATTTTGTTAGGTGATGCTGAATCATGATTAGCATTTGATTCGTCTCCGAATCACTCTTCGGGGGGCCAGCCGAACTTTTTGGTTTGTTATTACAAGATATATTTCTTTTTTGGTCGTGAGTTCGTACTATTCGATGCCTAGGATACAAAAGTGAAATCATTTGCTGCAAGAGAAAGTCGCTGCAGATTTAAGCGGTCAGTTTTGCACGATGAGCGCCCCCAGGATAACCGCGAAGCAGAGATGCGCGTTTGTTGCAGCAGCTGTGACCTCAGGATGATTTCCCAAGTAGGATATTCGGTTTTAAAGTATAAAGCTATTGAGAACTCTGGTTCAGAGGTTCGTAGAGGACCACTTACTATGTAAATTCTGTTATTCAGCACAGCAGGAAGAGTAAAAACAGCAGGCAAAGATGCTTGAATTCGTTCTCTTCAACTCAAACAACGGCTATCTCGAAGGCCTAACAAGAGGCTTCAAAGATGCCCTATTGAAACGTGCCGACTACATGAATCTTGTGCAATGCGAAACCTTGGACGATCTCAAAGTTCATCTTCAGACCACCAGTTACGGAAGCATATTATCGAATGAATCTATGAT
>Ga0058699_1000102_pt1 | contig 21488 bp, 16 predicted proteins | sample AgamicAtPe_FD_55078 | JGI IMG/M metagenome (GOLD analysis project Ga0058699, IMG submission 55078) | Agave microbial communities from Guanajuato, Mexico - At.P.e | ecosystem: Host-associated > Plants > Phyllosphere > Phylloplane/Leaf | place: Guanajuato, Mexico | collected 2012-10-15 | reverse complement strand
TCCTTTGGTGGCGGTGACAGATAGCACCCGACTCGGCAGCGAGACACTGGAGCGCGACCGCTTGTTGCGCTCTAATCTAAACCGAGCTCGTCCGTGCCACAGGCAGAGCTGGACGAATTCTGTAAGCGTAGCGCTCAACGTCCGAAACTCTTCGTAGACCATCGTCCACGACGACCTAAGGAACATCATGAGTCCCGTATACATTCAATAACTTAGCGTTGGACTTCAGGTTACCTACAGCTCATTAATCCAGAAGCATGAGCGAATCCTAAGGATTTATCATCTGTTAACTATCATAACAATCAACTTGTTGTTCGAAGAACCTCGATCCTCCATAGTAGTTTTTGCGCCTCGCTTGCCCCTTTCAAGAACAAATTTCGCTCCCACGCAAGGGTAATCATCCGACCGCCAAGATATCTTGCGCGAGTTGTTGTTTATTGCTTTCGATTTTGGTTCAAGATAATCAGTCATAAGCCATCTCGAATTTCCTGACGCTGGCCGGCCGAGTTGACATTTGAATCAAAACAATCACTCTCATCGACAGACTCTCACTCATGAATGGACAATCCACCACCGCAAACCTGAGGGTACAGATGGCTACTCTCCATTCGCGAAATTACAGATAGTTCAACGCTTCCCCATTTTATAAGCGATAAGTAGTCAAGCAAGAACAAGAGAGACCAGAAAGTACCCACTCGAAGCGCAAANTGGCTGTCTGGTGCTTTGACAATGACGCTATTTCGCAACAATCCAATCCAAAGCGTACAGATTCTCCATTTTATTCGAAATGCCTCTAAGGAACCTAATCCTCAAATGCATATATCATCCATTAAACGGGCAGATTGAAAGACACAAGTTATTTAGTCCCACAGAAAATATTCGTAGTTTTAGCCTTGTCGTCGGGAACAGAAACGGCAACAACAACAACTTGTTAACAAAGCATCTAATCAGAAGAGTAAGCGATGGATTTAGGAGAGGTTTTCGCTCAGCCTCTGTTCAACGGCAGTCGCTGGATAAAGCTAATGCAGCAACTGAAGTCTTGCTGAATGAGAATTTGGTTAACGAAGACCACGAAGCTAGGAAATGCGAACGAGATTGTGCAAGCCTCAACAACATCAACCCACTGCCTTTCGAGGCAATACCTGGTCCCAGACCATCGCTTCCACTTATCGGCACGAACTGGATCTATTTCCCTCTAGTCGGCTATTACCAGTCAATGAAACTGCATGAAGCTAATATGGATAAGTATCTTAGGTATGGGCCCATTATGAAAGAGGAGTATCAGCGCGGTTCGCCCTCTGTGACGATTTTTGATCCCAGCGACATAAGGGAGGTTTTCATGCGCGAAGGCACATGCCCGTCCAGACCAGTTCTTCCATACGTTATAAGACATCGCCAATCAGACCCAGAACGATACCCTAATGTTGGTTTAGCGAATATGATGGGCCAGGAGTGGCTGGAGCTGAGATCACAGCTGGCGCCGCTTCTCCTTTCTAAGGAATTGAAGAGGCGTCACATAGGTTCGCAAAATAGGGTCTCCACTCGTCTAGTCAGCTATATCAAAAATTTATTACCTCTATCTGGAATTGGGGAAGGTAAAGGTGGGGCTGTGGCCAATATCCAGGAGGTGTTCTACAGGTTCTCTATGGAGTCAATAATGAACTTATGCATCAACCAGCACTTANGTTGTCTCAACGCAACAGGTGGTGATAATTTCAATACTATCATGAGCGATGGTGAACGTATCTTTCAAGCTGCAATGAATTTTTTTGAGGCTCAACATAGGCTCTATTACGGCTCGAGTCTATGGAAATTTTATGACACTAAACCTTATCGGCAACTACGTGATAGTCAGAATGCTATACACGACATAGCATCCAAATATATAGATGTTGCCTTGTTTGAACTTAAGAAGAGGCGCAAGGCGCACCTCTCACACCAAAACGAAGAGCACGAATCCTTGCTCGAGACATTATATTGCACCAGTAAGTTCAACGACCTTGAAATAAAGAGCACAATCGTGGATTTCATCGGAGGTGGCATATATACGGTGGCCAATACGTTAACCATGGCCCTCTTCTTACTGGCTTCAAATCCTCAAGTTCAGGAGCAACTGTATCAAGAGTTGTGCGAAGTGTTCAAGGACGAAATTGAATCTGATAATGACATAAACATAGATATGAACAAGCTAGAGCAGCTAAAGTTCCTCAAGCTTTGTTTGAAAGAATCTTACAGGCTATTACCCACTATACCGGGTATAGCTAGAACCTTGCACAAAGACTTGGTGCTATCTAATTACGTTGTGCCCAAAGATACTCTGGTCTTCTGCAATTTCATGGTCACCTGCAGATTGCCACAATACTTCGACGATCCAGATAGCTATAATCCGAGCCGATGGGAAAGAACCGGCAAGGTCAAGGGTGACTTGGCTTTCTCTTTATTGCCGTTCGGTCATGGTGTACGCAAGTGTATTGGACATAACTTCGCCGAGTTAGAAATATACGTAGCTCTCGCAAAATTGATAAGGAGCTTCAAAGTGAGAACAATCAACGGCGAGAATGCCAAAACGCTCGATCTAAGTTACAAATTTATCGTTGTACCAGAGAAACCTGTTACTCTACAGTTCACACCTAGAGCAGTCGAGAGTCCATGTCGGTAAATTAGGGAAAGGCCACGAAGGTGACTTTCTGCATCGATTGCTCAACTCATGTGATCTGATTTTGTCTTTGAACGAAGATTGAATCTTATATTATCATCAACAGTAGGTTAGGCTATTTTAAACTAATTTGAGACAATAAGCATTTTATATTATTAATTGGGTATGCATAACCATTATCTTATCGACTATTTAATCCAAAGTATGCAAATTTTCAACTTCTAGGTGCAAAACTAAATTAAATTAGGTACATATTTTATATCACGTTATCAAAGTCGACTAAAACCCGGACAAAAAGTCAATCCGATTGATCAACGGAATCTGGGAGAGCATTCAATGACCAATCAAATTTGTAGACGGAGAATTCTAGCTTCATCTGAGGATGCGGCGACGAACTCTCGCCTACAAGTTAGTCACTGCTAGGCTCAAGAGTCGATCCAGTTATGCGTCCATGGCTCACCCATAGACTAAGTATCACTTACTATCTTCGTGCGCGGGTCTAATCACTCTTTGGAAATGGTGCATCAACTGTAAGAACGCCATTTCGCGACAGTGAGGACTTGATTTGGTTTAGATCAATTCCTTTCGGCAGGAGAGTCTCCCGATTGTACTCGCGAAGCACCGACCTAGAGTTTGACTTTTCTTCGTGTTTTGCATAAACCTGCGCGTGAGAGTTTGGTTAATAGTTTATTCATCAGTCGCTAGAACGATTCAACGGTTGTACAAGTCAAGAGCATTACCTGCAACCTATTCCCAACTGTCTTGACCAATATCTCCTCTGGGCTGTAATCTGTTACATCAAAAGTGANTCGTAGTACCCTGCCAGCAGGGGTTTCCAGGACTGTTGGCGAGGAAATTTTCTCGACCGAGGAGGGAGGCTCGCTCCCCGGAGAGCTAGCCGACGACGGCCGGCTATCAGGGTCAGGTCCATTATTCAATAGTGAGTCAAACCTTGACATCTCTCTCTCCAGTCGCTTCATTCCGCCGGTGAAACCGGGTTCTCGCATTTTAGAATCACAGTCGATACTTGGACCTTTCTGCGTTTGAATTTGAACCTTCCTCCCCAGAGACATGATTAAAAATCTGTCCTCGTTCTAAGAGGAATGACGACTTCAATCAGCTAGACAGAGCTAGCCAGGCTTTCGACGCAGATTTTTGTCTCTTTTCTAGTAAACAACGAAAATCCCTTTCAGTGGGGGTCGCAATCAGTCCCAAAGGTTGGCATTTCTCAATATTTTGCGGTGCACAGTCTCGTTCTGGGTGATGAAAGGCGCGAAGACGAGTTTGTGAAAGTAGGGTGTCTGATTTCTGATCTCAAGTACGGAGTCTCTGCTCGACCCAACTTTCTGGGGAAGCAATATCGCACCAGCCCGATCGTATTCTCTCGCTAGCCGAGCTAGCCTGCTCGCTCGCAGCACCGGACGAAATCCAAACGGGACGCCAATATCCTCACAGGCTCCAGGCGAGGCGGCCGCTCCAACCTGTGAGCCGATTAACCTCTATCTCAGCTTCACATACTGAACGAGGATTGTAATTCTCTCCGATGAATCTCATAATTTGTTTCCTTTGTCACCACTCGCTTAAACGAATCAAATTGTTCGAATGCATAACCAAATCCAGGCAGAGATTATTTGATTCTTGCGGCAATAGTTGCGCAAACTTTCCATGGCTATCGCCGTTAGAAGTTTAGATTCTTTTCCTGGGCAGATATTTATATCTAATAATGTCCCAGACAGACTAGAGAGCTCTCGCTTCACAATGAAAACTCATAAACTATTTTCAATGCACCGATGCGTCCGATTGCAAGCCTGATCCTAGCTAACGAGACTCTTATTATCGCGAATGACCGAGAGGAGGTGAGTTTAAGCGCACTCTTGTCGCTGCTGTAACGACAACCTGATCAACAGACAAGACGGCACCTGCAAGGCTCTCAGTCAGCTTGAGGCTGCGGCGACTTTGGCTCAAAACAGTGGGCGTCGATCATTCTCTCGCTCGTTCCATGAGGAGAGAAAGCTCTCGTTGAGTATGCTGGAACGAGCCGTCGGTTGACTAAGCGGCCCCTCTCGGCCGATTGCGACTGCTCCTCGAGATCAGCTGACCGCCGATTGCACTCAACAGGCAGCCGCTCTTCAACTGCCCAAACCGAAACCTGATTGCGTCCATCGATAGCGCTGACGGCGGCGGTGACAAGTGCGAGCCGGAGACCTTTCAAGTCTTCCCGGGCCAGAGAAGCCAGTTGGCGAGTTGAGACTGAACAATGTCGGTGCCATCCGTCTGCGCTCGTTTCCAGGCCAGCTCGTTGGTGGCTGCTCGGTGACACAATTGCACGGGTTTGTCTCGGCTATCCAGCCCCCTCGAGACTCCGGCTGGCGGCCGTTGCATTGGGCCCGTTAGCCGATTGCGCGCACCCCTGAGTGTTGCACCAGCAACGATGCAGTCAGGCTCCATTTTTGCTCCTAAAAGGCAACGTTCGAGTGGTTGCTTTAAAAGGCTCACTAGGAACTGCATAAGCGTAGAGCTGCTCTACGCGAGGAGATGCGGTTCTAATGGTTGAGAGCTGGTCCAGACCAACTTTAGCCGGCTGCCTGTTGCTTTGCTTAAATCTGTTGCAGCTGCCAGTCGATTGCACGGACCAAAAATTGGTACGACACCTGCTCTGCCCGACGTTCCCATAGAAAGCTAGGCCAGCTCAACCCCTTGACACTGTGTGTCGTCATCGTTAAACAAGCAACCCGTTCCGAGCGACTTCGCCCACGCGCTCGCTGGCCGCGGAAGCCCGAGCGCGCGGAGGGCTTTGTTTGGCGCGTAGGCGTTAAGCTGGTGGCTCGCTTTCCATCAGCTCTCGTCTGGCTGGCATCCCAGCTCTTTCTCTTATCGCGAGCCGCTCTTGCTGGGCGCAGTTGGATGGCATTGGTAGGGAACCGCGAGCGGTTTGCGCGCGCGCGCTGGCCAACCTTGAGCGTGGGCGGCCGAGCTCGGCACACCGTGCACCTGAACCGAGCAACGCGCAGAAACTTCCCTTCCTCAAGCCAAACAGAGAGCGCGAAACACACAAGAGGCCACCAAACCCAAACAACAAGAGTCCATCTCCCAACCAACTTGGCTTCTTTCCTCGGCGAAACAAACTGCAATGCAAAATCGCTGCTAGCTGGCCGCCACTTCTGCTCGAAAGCTCAACAGTAGGGAAGCGAGTGATGCAAAATGTCGTCAAGATATGACAAAAATGTGCAAATTTTTCGCGAAGAGGAGGGCAGCTATCAGCGGCGCGAAATTGAGCGTTCGCCCTCCCGCAAGAGCCACTCAAGCCAGAGCTACCAGATTGTAAGTCCAAGCAAGGCCGCCCCAGTGCTGGCCGCGCACTCGAGCGACGACGAAAACTTCGAGGAGTGGACAGTCTCGAAGCGGAAGGTCAACCACAAGACTAGACAGGTTGAGACGCGCGTCTCGCGCCAACTGCTCGTCGAGGATGGAAAGGTGATCGCGGACAGCGGGCCCCAGGTGACGACGCGCATCAAGGAGGACAACAAGGTTGAGGAGTGCGAGAAGGANAAGACGCCTAAAAGNAAGGGCAAGTTTGATGCAATCTTGGACGCGCCAGAGGGCGAGTCGAGCGGCCGGGTGCTCGGCGAGAAGAAGGAAATTCAGCGAGTTTCGCGCGAAGTCCGCGAGGAGAACATGCAGTACCATGACGAACGCTTCAAGGAGCTAACCGGCCAAGATGTGCACCGGCGAGCCATCCAGGCGCCGCACGAGCTTATCACCATAACAGACAAGAGCTCGCAGGCGGCCCCGCGCGGCAAGATGGTGCACTACTCGAACAAGGGCAAGAAGTACCAGGATACGGATGAGATCCTCGAGGTGGCGAAGCTTGCAATCGATGGAAGCATCACGAAGGAGGTTAAGCGAACCAAACATCACGAGGAGTTCAGCGAGGACGAGCTGCCCGACGAGAAGGGCGAGGCGGAGGAGCTGCGCCAGGCGCCGAAGGTGGAGCGCTCGTCGCGGCGCCACGTCGACTATGTGAACGACTTCGATGATACCTCAACGCCCTTGAGCTCAAGCGACGACGAGCGCGAGGGCGACCAACGCGCGCTCAGAGGACACCGCGAGCCGGCGGAGGGTTCGCGCGCCAAGGCCCACTCTCAGTGGGTTAAGTCGGGCCGGACGCGACGGAAGGAGGAGGCCTTTCCGCGTTACGAGATTGACCCGCTGCTGAACTCGCTCAAGGACGAGGATTTTAAGCCTGCCAGAAGCGAGCGATCGGGCGCCAAGTACGTGGAGCACACACTCGAGCGAAAGGAGCGCGCCGACTCGAGCGACAACGAGCACCAACCTCAAGCTTTCCNCCACAACCAGCGCTCGCCGTCGCCCTTTGCGGGCTCCAACAGGGGCAGCGCGCCCGCAGTGGACATCCCAGAGGAGTATAGAGTGAACAAGCAGCGCCTATTAACCAGCAAGGGCAAATCTACCTCGAGCAGACAACGCGAGCGCAGCTTCTCGCCGACCAGCAAGTCGCACCTCTCGCAAGCCTCGCAGAGGAGCTCAAAGTCTCACAGGTCTCACAAGGAGGACGCCTCAGTGCAGGCTCACCTGACCGACGAAGTGAGTTACTAAACCAATCCCAAATTAGCCCCCACTTCCAACAAAGACTTCCCCCCTCCCCCAAATTAAACTTGCCCAAAAGACTGATCGGCTGCCCAAAGCTGAGGATGCAACGCAAGAGCTCGAATCTAGCTCCTGAGCTAGATTCACCTAAACGCGAGTTCAGGTGAATACTCCGGCTCGTGCGCTTGTAAGTCCCACTTGGCGCTCCCTTTTTTTTGGACGAGCACTTGCAAGCAGGTGTCTAGAGTCAGTTGTTTGCCCCCCTTTTGTTTAGCCAGTGATGAGTCGTTGTTCGAGCGCCAAATTAACCTGTTGCCTGTCTTCCACGAGCAGGAGGAGGAGGAGGAGAGGAAGTCGGTGAGATCGAGCTCGTCGATGAGCGCAAACTCGCACGAGAAGACAACCAGACACTTGCAACGCCAATCGACCGCAAACTCGTCCAGGAACTATTACTACGGCGAGCAGCGCCGCCGCTCGCTCTCGGCCAGCAGCTCAAGCTCAGGTAGCTCGCGCGACCCAAAGGAGCGCTCGAGGAAACACGGCGCCAGGAGCAAGGACTCTGGCTTCAAGTCGCCCCACTCGCCGCGCACTAGAACACCCAACTCGAACGGAAGCCAGCAACAGATCTACTCGGTCAGTAGCAAGTCAAAGAGGAGCCGNCAGGATCGGGGCGCCACCAGTCCGACACCGACCACTGCGAGCGCCGGCCAAAGGAGTGTCAGGACAACGACTACCACCCTGGCCGCGGGGCTCACGGATCGGCCAAGCTCGCGCAACGAAATCCTGCCGAAGTCTAGCGCAAGTAGGGACAAGCGGCGCTATGCAACAGGTAGTCCAGATAGCGGCGCAAGAAGCCCCAGCAAGGTAAGCAAACCTCCGTCTCCGTTTCAAAAGTTAGCCAAACTGTTCGCGCCATCCAGCCAAAAAAACAAGGCAGTGGCGACTTGATTATACAGCAACCATTCGGACTTATCAAGCAGTGAGATTGTTCATAGGCCCTAGATCTGGCGCGATGGAGCATCCGCGAGCTAGTTGCGGCCTCTCCCCGCCAGTCCTACCCTCAACCCCAGCCCCACTTCCCCCGATCCAACCCAATCCGGTAGCCCCGCTGTCCCAACACTACTCCCGAGCCAAAGCCAAAACCCAAGCTGAATCCCAGTCCCAATCCCAAGCCTCACTTGCCCCCGCCACCGAGCGAAAGACGAGCGAGAGAAAGCGCACACCCGAGGACTTACCAGAGCCTCATCCAACTGGCGCCTGATGGTTCCTGGCGCCCAAAGTGGCGCCTCTAGTTGCGGCGTTGCACCTGTCAAAACTGAAATCGCGAGAGAATTTTGCAATTAACAAAACCTGTACTCGATTATGCGAAAATGCCGCCCCTCGTTTCCCTCGTTGCGCCCACACCTGCGCCCACTTATTGGAACGAACAAACACACAAAATAACTATAACAACAACCACATTCTCTAATCACCCTAATAAACAAAACCACAAACCAAACCATGTAAACTGTGTTGCCTCCTACAATTGCTATTGTTGAACTCCTGACTCAAACAACCTTGTCAACGCGGTTTGGGTGTAACCTGGTCCCACAGACTCGAGAGGGCGGCCAGAAGCGGAAGCTGAACGAAAACCAGACTCGGCCAGGACGCGGACTCGAAAGCGGGCGTTCGCCTGATAACATTTCGCTATCCAGTTTGGGCCCGTTGGCCACCACCATCAAGGTGCCATATAGACAGGTGGACTCGGATGAGCATGACTCTGGTGTTGAGCGTCCAGAGTTTGAGCAAGAGTCTCGAGGGAAGACTGCGTTGGAGGAGAGGAAGGGCGAAATGGAGCTCAACAAGGACATCGAGAGACTGAGAAGACGTTTAGAAGACATCAATCGGCGACGAAGCGATGGAATGAGCTCTCAGGTTAGAAAAGAGCCAGATCGATATGATTACAAGACGTTTGTTGCAGACGTCCAGCCTGCACCNATAGTGCCGAGAAACCACACTGTGGACGCCTACAATGTTCGAGTGATTGAACATAAATCGCCCTTCACTCGCGACCAAGGACCAATCACTTCAGTGAGAGAACTCTCAAATAGCATTGCTCGGCTCGAGTTGCTATCAGGTGAACCAGATACTCACACTACAAGGCTGCAGATTCCAGATGCGGCCAACAACAACGAAACTCACTTCAGTCTGGCCGATATAGTCAAGCGCCGGGCGCAACCGGCTGTCTCAGACTCACTCGATCTGGAGGACGATAGGATATCAATAGCGTCCTCGTGCTCGCTACGATCGTCGCGCACCTACTGCATCCAGGACCCAACCAACCAGCCTGGAGGTGCGCAAATTAGGGGCTTAGCCGACCAGAAGTACTGTGTCTCGCAACCAGGTCAGCTGAACTTGGACGAGATAGCGCTTGACGGAAGGAGGCCAGCGGCTTGGGTGTTCGATCCGANAGATGGCTCTACCACTGCCATTGTTGCACCACCGAGACCGAAGAAACCGGACGCTCCCAAGATCGATGCTAAAACCGAGGATTTGGCCCAATCTCGAGGTGGAAGATCATACTACCTTGAGCTGGTTGACCCGAGAGACAATGCAAGAAAGAGGCCGAGCTCTATTGACTCTCTCTACTCTCGATCTAACAGCCACAGCAATCTAAGTGTAAGCAATCGCCCGCACCTGGCTAGCCTGATACAGGCAAGGTCACCTCCTGCGCCCACCAAAGTGGAAGATCGCAAATCCAGGGCAAAGGAGCCATCGTCTTTGCTGGACCAATCGAGTCGTATGGCACGCTCGAGTTCCACCAGTAACGATAATGCCCAGCGCAATGAAGACTCGCAACGGCGACGCCAGCTGCCCTTTTGTGGTCCTCCTTTAAGCAATCGGTCGAGATCAAGCTCTTGCTTAGTCAGTTCTACTCGCCCTTCAAAGTATTCCATCTATGGTGGACTAAGACGACCTAACAACGATAAAAAACCCGTGCCTCGTCTGTCCTATTCGCGCGCCATTGGACCTAAGTCGCAGCGACAACTCGACGCGCAATCTAAAACTCCATCTCGATATCTCAAAATGCGATGACCGAATAACAAATAAGTAGGAAGAGAGCTTGAAATGCTGATTCATAGGTGTTTTGTTCATAGTTAACTAACAGTATTAAATGTTTTTACCATGCTAACATACTTTATGTGAGTCCAATATCTAATTGCCAGAGGGGTATGAGTTAAAACGTTCAATGCAGCTAGCTTCAGAATGCTTGCGACGGTTGCTTTATAAATCATCGATCGGAATCACTGGAAATCATGTCTTCTCTTTCGAGATCTTCAAAGTTACCTCTCTCGTCGTCACTTGGAACCATCGGTCTTCTACGTCTGACAACCTCGTCATCATCGTCATCCTCGGACTGTCTGCTTACCTCGTCTATATCGTCACTCTCAGAGACCGAGTCTTCTCCCCCTTCGTTGTTGTTGTCGTCGTCGTCATCATTGTCTATCGCATCCTCTTCCTCAGCAGAAGCTGGGCTCTCTTCGATCAATTCCTCCTCTTCGTCGAAATCGTCAGAGGGTCGCTGGAAGGAATCCCAGACAGCCCTCTTCTGAGAGCAAATCTTCTTTCTCAGAGATTCTTTGTGCGATTCCCAGGACCTTGTATCTCGCTTCGGCGTTCCATGAGCATCATCAATCTTTTGTAATTTGTTTAAGATTTTGTTAAATATAAGCTTCGAGCGGCCATCAGATACAAGCTTACTTTGTTCAATCTTGAACTCGATGGTGCCGTCTTCGTTAAAACCTGTGCCAATTTTCTTTGGCTTGATGGACAAAATACGGGATTGCTCCAGGAGTTTTTCCTTCATCTTCTTCATCCTAAGCTGAGCCGGAGATTGCTGATGAGTGGCAGATCTGGAGCTATAGTTTACATTACTTGGACGGATGTTCTCGTTGGTTGGACTGACGCAATTATGGTCCTCTGACCGGCTCTTATGGGGCGAGGACGAGAAATCGTCTTGAAAAATCCCGTCGATGACATCTTGGGAAAGTTTATCTACACAGTTTGGATTTTTTGATCCAGATTCGAGTCCGAGTGTCGAGCTCGATGGTCCAACATCCTTGTTATCGAACTGGACGACAGATACTGAGTGGTCAGAGAATTTACTGTCCTCCCCCTCGTCGGCCGGAGTACTCGGCCCACTAGGCCCTAAACAGTCTGGGAAATTATCTCTTTGTGGTGATACGCCGAAGAGATCCTCATCCTCAATCGGTCTAGCAAACTGTTGATCCGGATCCTGAGAAGACTTGAGGGGACCGTGCCGTGTGAATAAATAGTCCTCGATGAGGCGATCCTCTCCGATGACCTCGATTGAGTGGTCCATTTTCAACGTGCAGAAACGTAGTTCGCTTGGGTGCAAAGTTGGATAATGTTCTCAGATGAATATGCGATTGGAGGAGGTAGGCCTGAACAAAGACGGCAGCCTTACGCGGGTCACTCAGATTGAGGCGGGCTGGCGGGCGACTGTTTTGACAGCTGTGCATAGTGCGCCATTTGCGCCATGTGATCATGACGGAATTTTATTCTAGGCTGCCAAACTTGGAAGGGTCAACGCACGAACCCCGATCCGAGAAGCCAAGAGCCCATACAATCGGCCTGACAGCGCAAATCAATTGGTTTTAGATAACATAGAGCAAAACTAAATATCAGAAACGCCCTTCCCCAAACAGCTTGACAAATAACCTAACTAATACCCGATATGAAGTCCACAAGGGAAACATTCCACGAGCACTACAGCGAGCTGATGAAGCCAGTCAAGTCTCAGGCAGACGCTGAGCTTGAATTGCGAGGCAGAGAGATGGCAGAGGATCCGATGCTGGAATATTTCCGTGAGAAGGAACGTGAGAAACACGGAAACAAAGGCAAACCCACCTACAAAAACCCGTACCCACCCAACAGGTACAACATCAGGCCTGGCTATCGCTGGGATGGCGTTGATAGGTCGAACGGTCACGAAAAGAAACTCATGGACAAGCAAGTCGATAAAAAGGCTAGCGAGGAGGAAGTTTATCGTCAGGCAACGCGCGATCTTTAGCTCCACCAAGGAAACTAACACCAACTTAGTCTTTCAGAATTATAAACCCGAATAATTCGCTCCTTTCAAGACCGTTCGCGCTTGTATTCTGGTGATAGAGATCACTGGCCTCACTTGATATTACCCGTATCCTCTTTGCCCTTTTTCTTTCCGCTTGGCTTCAACTTCTTTAGCAGAGCCTTGGGTCTGAGCTTGTTCTTCTTCTTAGGGCTCGAGGCGCTGAGTTCGGATGGGGTTGGAGTTGGATTCGTGACGCCGCCTGATGTTGTTGTGGCCATGGAAAGGGACGAGTCCACTCTATCGGTCTGGGCTGTTTCGCTCTCCTTGGCCAGGGTCGAGTTCGACTGGTCGTCGGCCAAGCGAGATGATTGTGTCAATCTGGCCATCTCCGTTGGGTCGTCGAAGTCGCCGCGCTCGCTAGGCTCACCTACGAGAGCTGCTCCTGTGGTGGCATTCTCGAGGGTTGCCCTAGCTGCCGCCTCGTTGCTTCCTAGTGAGGCGTCTGAGAGCGAGTCTTGGCTGGCGGATGTGAGTGCTGCTCCTGTTGTCTCGGGCGAGGTTTTGGCCGTTTCGCTAGCAAGGCTCTCGAGAGGGGGCCCAAGTGGAAGGCCTATAGTTCCGAACAGTGGTATGGGTGAGTTGACCGATTCGAGCATGTTAGTTAGGTTCTGTTGGAACTGTTCGTTGGAGAGCTGAGACGCAATCGAAATGGAAGTAGACTCTATACCCTGGCTCGAGCGCCTCGACACGCTTTCGCTTGCTGGCTTCGACGAACGCCGCAAACCATTGCTGTCGTACTCCATGCTAGGCTGCCGACCACCCCGCTCAGAGCCACCGCGACTCTGCGACTTGGTAGTGACGGAATCTAGATCCTCGACCGGCGAGTACTCGATTCGCGCATAGTCGCCAATCTTGGTGGTGCTGGGGATATCTGCGGCGGCTCTGGTTTCCAGAAAACCGTCATTGTATCGGCGCTCGCTGCCCACCGTCCGTTCTGACGGCGTCTGCTCCAGAGTCTCCTGATCTTTGAACTGCTGGTTGTGTTCAGGGTGCTCTCTGAAAGACTCGATATCAATGGAGGATGGAGTGGACACACTCTTTTCATCGTCACTAGGTCCGTCGGCAAACCTTTGGTGGTTGTCGGCAGCAATGGATTGCAACGTCGTGCGAGAGGCCGAGGCAACGGCAGTTGAGAGGTCGGGGGTGGAGGAGTCGTTTCCTTGTTTCGACTGTTGGTCCAGCTGGTGATGTTGGTGTGACGCGTTTGCGTCACCCGCAATCAAGTCGCCCTGAGTACCTTGTGTATCTGTGCCCTTGGCGCCGTAATTCAAATTGTTGGCTTGGATTTGGTTCGTCAGCAGCGACTCCTTCTCGCTTGTCCCTAAGCTTAGCAAGCTCTTGAAATCCGCCTCCTCGACGAGTTTTTCGTTCTTCCGCGTTACGTTTGCCTTGCCTCTCGCGGGCCGGTTGTTGCTTGGCGGCGCACTGCAACAACTCATGCAAAACAAAACTCTGAGCATCTTGAGATGGCTTGGCCGCCAGGTGTGACCTAACTACTGAAACGAGTTGCTGGTGGCGGTGGTGGTGGTGGTGGTGGCGGCGGCGGCGGCGGCGGCGACGCTAGGACTGGTGTGTGTTGGGTTGTATGAAAATATGGTTGAACTTGGCGGATGGGCGAAGTGCTGGTAGTGTTGCCGTTGCTGTTGCTGTTGCCGTTGCTGCTGGCGTCCTTTGGTGGCGGTGACAGATAGCACCCGACTCGGCAGCGAGACACTGGAGCGCGACCGCTTGTTGCGCTCTAATCTAAACCGAGCTCGTCCGTGCCACAAAAGTCAGCCTGGATCTCGCGCCTCCCTCGTACGCACCAGACTCAGGCTGGCACATCTATCTGGCCGATCAGCAACATCTTGTTGCCAGAGCTTTGGCAACTCGTGCGCGAGCAAAGGTGCCCCGTTTGCGCCAATTCGCCTGGAAAAGCGGCAGGAATATCCGACTGCAGGTGTCTCATCATCGCGCTTGCCTAGCCCCGAGTTGAGGCCAGGGGACGAACCTGTGGGCTCTCAATATTCTGGCTCCACCAGCAGTCAAGATTCAGCGAACTTAAGAGTCCATGAGTCATCGCTATTGAGCCAGCGAGCCGGCGCTTCCAAAATTGGGCTTTGTTTGGCAGCTGGCAGAGATCTAGCAAACGCTCGTTCTAGATTAGCGAGCGGTCCTATCTCGACGCTCATCTAGCACTGACTCACTGCGAGCCAGGCGTCCAGTAAACAAGGACTCCATCCACGACCGATAGAATGATTGGTTGCATGTTCCTCCTCAATGACCTGTTTCCAGGCTGATCATTCCAAAATCAAGCTCGTCGGTGGCAAGGCGAAAAGCGAAACTAGCCAGGTTGAGCACCAAGAATCAGCTCAAATGTTTGCATCTGTGCTCCATGCGCTGGTCTAGCATTGTAAGTAAGCATTAGCTCATTTTGGCAAGAGCGCTCGGAGATCTCTTGTTGATCGAGGGAGAGAGAATGGTGGTCGAGCGTCATAATGGGAGCATTGAAAGAGCACTTGAACGAAGACGCCCAGGCAAAAGCGGCATCTAGAGAGAGCGCGCGCTCCTTCGCTCTGAGGGATCCCGATGGCAAGCTAGGCTGTGATTGTTTAACTCTGCTACTTTTGTCTCACCTTCTCGAGTTGTGTCTAGATCTCATTCCTTTTATTGGATGTGCTATCAGCCTTTTAAAAGCTCAACCGACGGCAACATGGATTTAAACTTGGACGATTATGATCAAATGGACGAAGTGAAATTCAGCACCAACAATAATGAGCAATTGTTTCCAGACTGCTGCTCCCCGAACCTCCTCGTCACCTTGAGCTCTTCCTCGGACCAGACGAGCGATGACACAAATTGCGAGAACGACTTCGTGTTCATACCTGCGCCACCGAAACCCACCTCAGAGAGCCACAAACACGCCCAGTTTGGGTCATCGTCTACGCAATCTCAGAGCCATGCTGCTCGCAAACCTGATCTCTGCACTTTGGGCGCCAGTAGGGCCGAGATGGATGGTCGGCAGTTGGGTCAGCCACTCAACGCAATCAGCAACAACGGCAACAACCCATTCGGTAACTCAAGACAGTCGACCTCTGCCGAGAGTTCCAACGCACGGCAGCTTTTCTCTACGGCAAGGGAGGCCACTTCAGCCGACAAACCAATCGGCATCCTTAGCGTCTCACCGAACATAGGCGGCAACCCAAACAACCTGGCCGACCTGATGCAACAGATTGTAGCGCGCTCAGACCTCATTTTCATTGCCATTCCCTGCGTCTACTGCCAACAGCCAGTCGCTTGTCCTCCCTCCGACATATCGAGCTGGCTCAATCATATGAGTAAACAGCACAATTGCAAACTGTGTCCTGTCTGCAACAAACTGGTGGGTCTGGGACCAAAAAGAGACGTTGGAATCATGAAGAGTCATGTGCTCGAACACTTCGACTCCGAATGGCTCGAGCGANGCCCATTGCGCGCCACTTTCACCTATGGCCTGCAACAGCAATGGTTCTCGGGAGCTAGATGTAGTGTGAGGGAATCGAGAGGCAGATAGGTGGGCTCCAAGCTAGAACCAAACAAAATCGACGGCTGCAGTTGGGAGAGCTCAAACAGTCGAGTGGACGCCTGAGCGACAAGGCTCAATGGGCACTGGATTTTAGCCGAACGATCGTTTGTCGTTATCTTTGACCTCCGTTGTTGCGTATTAAAAGTCAATTTTACATTNGTGAGGGATTTTGCACCAAAATCGTTGGCCCCTATGGATCTAGAATGCGTTTGGAACCAGCACTCTCTCTCATCTTACTCTCGTTGACCCTGTTAGAATTTGTTTCAGCTCAGACCATTCGCGAGACTGAGCAACAGTTTGAGGGTCCGAAGTTTGCCGTATCCGAACATAGGGAGCAGAACCGGGTGCTCAATTTTACTTGTTACCTCGAGACCATGGACTCTCTGAAGGGAAGTCTATGCGGTGGTGAAATATTAGATTCACAACCTCTATCCGACAAAGAGAGACTGGTTAGATTGACTTGTGAAAGGAAACTCAAAGCTAAAGATCACAAGAGCTGCAGAAGCATCATATCGGAGCTCAAAGTCTGTCGACTTGATTTGTTTTTCATCAGGCTACCAACGAGGATCAACCAGGTGGAACTGGCTGACATGAACGCTTGTAACTATAGTGTTCAATTTCGTTTCTTCCTCGCGGGTCCTGCATTTGAGTACAGGGACTCTCCGAAGTTTGTCAATCTCTTGAAGTCGGCAAATGTCTCACTGGCGGCTGTCCGCAATACTAAACTCGATTACAATCAAATAATGAGCCTTCTACATTCAAACTTTATGGAAACGAAACAGATAATGCTCATCAATAATTCGAAATTGGCCAGATTCGAGCCAGACTCTTTCTCTAGCTTCGAGGATCTCAGAGTCATTTACCTGGATCAAAGAAATACTGGCGCAGTTATGCATTTGGAAAGTGGCTCCATCAAAGCCAAAGAAAATATGAGAATCATCAAGCTGCTTGGATTAAACTTCAATGGCGGCCGTTTTAGTAGAGGAGCTATCGAGATAGTCAATTTCAACTGTCGCCCCCTTTCCCTCTTCGTGTATGTCAACGGATCGAATTTAACCTACGATACTATGGATGAGGAGGCTATCCTCTTGAGTCCAGGTAGCTGCGATAATAATCGAACTCGAAGCTATGTAGTTATAGACTTAGCTGGCAATCAATTGACGGGGACTTTGAGTCAANATCACCTGAGGAAAATGTTCGTGCGCGCTATAGGTTCCGGAAACGTTATTATTAATTGGGACGAGCTGCAATGTTGCCTCAAAGAGAACGCCTGGTACTTTCAACTCATACAAAACTCAAGCAGAGTCCTAAACTCAACTTGTTCAGATTTGCATATTAATTCAAACACGATAAGCAACATGGAAGAATGGAACAAACTGTGCAATATAAAGCATACCAAGTTCATCACCGACACTTTGATGTACTCGGTCATCGGATTTAGCTTGATCTTGGTGTTCATAGTTGTTATCTGCATTTGCAGCTCGCCCCAAGCAACTAAAGTGATCGTAGTCAAGGCGTCCGATACTAGCAGAAGACATTCAACCTCATTGAGACGTTTTAAAGCACCCGACGAGGAAAGAGGAAGCCTTAAAAGACACAAGTCGACATCTAGGACTAGGGGTCACGGTAGCCCGAAGCAGTTTGAAACAATCGATCGCACCAAAGATGAACGAGAAGCTCCCAGTGAGACAGCTTTCATAGCTCCAAGAGAATCGAGATTAATTGTACCTACCATGTCCAATGCATTGGCTACAAACGGAAGGCGAAAGCAATCTGATGTGAAATCGAGCAGAAATCGTGGTGTCAAAAGCTCGAAAAGGCGAGATGCATCAGGAAGGAACCAATGGTCGACTAAGTCACCGCGATCACCACTTGGTTGATAAACTTCTCTCTAAGTATCAAGGTGGTACAGACATAGAGAGACCATGAGATATAGTTTTTGAGAGTTTACATGCTCGGGACGGGGAGCCATGATTTCCTCTGCGGCGAAAGCGGGCTCCATATCAAAATAATTTCATACGCAGCGAATGCAGCATCCAGGATGGTAAACCAACTACCATGCGTCTGCTACTTTTCGGTTCCCCTGACCCCATCTCTAACTTACTTATTCCAGTCGTGAGTAAAGGCTCATAGACTCANCATCAAAATTCAATAATGGCGACAAATCGAAAGAGGACCAAGTTCAAACATCCCACATGGAACCATAAAAACATTTCGTTCTTATTAGGAATTCTAGCAGGAGTGACAGTCATTGTGATAGGCTATATGCACTACCTATTCCAAAACAATGCCCACACTCCAACCCCTGCTGACGAGCTTAAGACCTCCATCGAAGACTTAAAAATAGCCAAAAGATCCTTCGACGGTAGTGAGACGTTTAGCCTCAAGCAGATCTTCGGCCAGGGACCTGTTTGGGGAACTCTCAACAGTGGTCACTATTTCAGCCACAAGTTGTCAACTCCTCATTCGATTGAGACGAGTTTAATGTGGTTCGATAACAAACTGAACTCGGAAGGATTACTGAATGTCAGGCACCTTTGTAACCAGAATGATGCTCTAAAGTTTTATGCGTGGACCAGGCACGACTTTCACTCTTTCGGGGAGCAGACAATCGTAGATAACGATCATCTTCTCCAAACTAGCTTCCTAATTAACCCCAACAATAGGCTCGAATGGCGGGCCAGAATAGAATTGAAGACACTACACAACACTTCGGTTTCGAAACCTTTATCTGTNATATATTACGTGACAATAAGCCATCCTGACGATGAGCTAAAGTTTGAATCATCATCAGAAGGAACTAACTCGTCAGGCAGCAACCTCTTCAAGATAAGAGGGCGCACAAACGACCTGGGTGAATTTAGTCTGGAGATTAATTTTGATACGGATCCAAGCAAACTCCTCTTCTGCAGCCATTTAGTAGACAAAATAGATAAGAACAGATTCCCAGTGGCAACTTATATACAAAGCCGATTAATCGATAGAAAATTGAACAGGACTAGACTGTTTATACTACCGGGTCATGCTCGGAATAGCCAGAGAGACAGACCCAATCTGGTGGCAATTCAGATGATATACGCAGCGCCTGCTTCTCTCACAATCAATCTTCGACAAATACCTGACGGATCCCATCGGCAAAGTTATGATGATTACAATTCGGCATTGGCACTCAAAGTAGATAAGTTTGACGAAAAATTTGAGTCCGTCTTCCCAATAGAAAAAGCTGTNCACAATAGCAACACATCGGTGGATCTAGCCGAGCGCTTAGCAAAAATTGCTCTTAGTAATATGATCGGAAGTGTAGGATACTTTTACGGTCTTTCATACATTGGCCTTGATATACAATCCGAAGTCAACAAGATTGAGCCATATGGACCAATTCAGCTCCTTACAGGAGTCCCGTCACGCTCGTTCTTTCCTCGCGGTTTCCTTTGGGACGAGGCGTTTCACAACCTTCTCATTAGTCGATGGGATCCAGATCTATCTAATAAGATTATACAGTCTTGGTTTGATTTAATGAATGTTAATGGATGGATCCCTAGAGAGGTCATTCTTGGAATAGAGAGTATGCGTAGAGTACCTCACGAGTTTATTATCCAGCGCATATCAAACGCGAATCCGCCAGCCATGTTCATAGTCATAGAGAGAATGTTGGACTCAGGAACTTTGCATGATTATGTTTTCGACAGCCTTTATCCGAGGCTTAAAGCATGGTATTCATGGTTCAACTCGACTCAATATGGCCAAATACCAACAACTTTCAGATGGCGGGGCCGAGACGAATTCTCTGTAAGCATGTTGAATCCTAAGACCCTCACTTCCGGATTAGATGATTACCCTAGATCCTCACATCCCTCGTCGGATGAATATCACATTGATTTACGCTGTTGGATGGCTTTAGCGGCTAGAACTTTATCCAAATTAGCCAGTTTGAGGGGAGATAAAGAGTTTGGTTCACAAATAAGGCAAGAGGCCGAACGGCTTTTGGACAACAAGTTGCTCGACACCCTGCATTGGAGTAATGAAAGCCAGATGTATTGCGACTATGGTCATAACACAGAGAAGGCCGAAATGATTCTCGTAACGAAGACTAGGCCATCTAAGTACAACAATCAGCCGGAGTATTATCAAGTTTTAGAAAGACACTCCACTGGTCACCCCCGATTCAGCTGCGTGCCTGAGTTTGGGTACGTGAGCCTATTCCCTATGATGTTCAACATTCTTGAGCCTACAAGTGAGAAAATTGGTATCATAATAAGCAGATTGCGAGACGAAGATCAACTATGGTCTCCCTATGGGATAAGGTCTCTATCNAAGTCTAGCAAATATTATCGAAAGGATAATACACAACACGATAGGCCCTACTGGCGCGGTGCAATTTGGCTAAATATCAACTACTTAATTTTATCTTCATTGAAATCCTATTCTAAGTTGGAAGGTCCCTTCAAGGAAAAGTGCGCTGAGTTATTTATTGAGCTCAAAAGGAATCTCGTGAATAATGTCCTAAAAGAGTTCTCAAGAACCAATTACATCTGGGAACACTATGACGATCTGAGTGGCCAAGGCAAGGGTTCACATCCATTCACCGGTTGGTCTTCGCTGATTTTGTTGATCATGTCGAGCAATCTGGATTGAATTGAGTGATATAACGCTTGATCAATTGAATTCACTCTAGTCTCTTGAATAAAACTCTCTATTCAAAGCTCCAGGGAATTTAAAGGAGGCTCTTTATTAATGTAAACGTATCATATGTCACCCAGCCGCTATCGGTGACGGTACAGATATTCAGGTTTTGATCTCTCCAGCGAATTTTTACACATCAGCGCCGACGGCCTAATTTTAATCGNTTGTTGTGGTGCAGGTGTTTGTTACTTTACTTGTTTAAATTGTTTCCGTAGATCGATCAACGCTGATTCTTCAATTGATTTGACAACCAATCTAGACCCTCGTAGAGACCGTCACCACTTGTCGCGCAAGTTGATTGAATATACCAATGCCGGCTTCTCAATGAGTGTAAACCAAGTTTATCTGTAATCTCCGCTGCGTTCATAGCATTTGGTAAATCTTGCTTGTTGGCAAAAATAAGCAATACAGCGTCACGTAGTTCATCCTCTGTTAACATTCTCATCAATTCGTCCTTGGCCTCACTTATTCTCTCCCTATCGTTACTGTCCACAACAAATATGAGACCTTGTGTGTTTTGGAAATAATGGCGCCATAGTGGCCTGATCTTATCTTGACCACCCACATCCCATACGGTAAAACTAATATTTTTATATTCTACCGTCTCGACATTGAATCCAATCGTTGGAATGGTGGTGACTATCTCTCCCAGTTTTAATTTGTATAGGATGGTTGTCTTACCAGCAGCATCTAAGCCAACCATCAATATTCTCATATCGCGTTTACCAAATAAATTTTTAAATAAGTTTACAAACACATTACCCATCTTGACAATATCGAGTTGATTAGAGTTTAGAGTGAAGCAGCAATATGTGGATAATAGTGATAATAATAATGGTAGTAATAATATAATATATATATATATA
>Ga0058699_1000099_pt1 | contig 21717 bp, 15 predicted proteins | sample AgamicAtPe_FD_55078 | JGI IMG/M metagenome (GOLD analysis project Ga0058699, IMG submission 55078) | Agave microbial communities from Guanajuato, Mexico - At.P.e | ecosystem: Host-associated > Plants > Phyllosphere > Phylloplane/Leaf | place: Guanajuato, Mexico | collected 2012-10-15 | reverse complement strand
GGCCACAGGTGGAGGTTGCGGTCGGCGCAGTTTGGCGGCCCGGAGTTGCGCGCTGGCCTGCGAGCGGCGGCAGTCAGGCGGGCAGGCAGGCAGGCAGGCAGGCAGGCAGCCAGGCAGCCAGCGAGCGGCCGGCCGAGCCGACTGGCGACGGAAGATGCGCAAGTCCGGCTTCGAAACTGGCGAGCGCGCAACTCCTGCGCACTCTCGTGGCCTCGCAAGCCAGGCCGCCGGCCAAGAGGCTGCAGCTTGGCCGCTTGGCCGGCGGCCGGCTTGCTGGCTGGCTGGCTTGCTGGCCGGCAAGCGAGCGGCCGCCGCCCGGCTGGCAATTAGCCCGCACAAGTCAGCCTGCTTATCTCCCTCTGCACTTGTTACTTTCGCCTCTGCCCCTTCCATTTAAACTGATGCGGCTAGAGTCGGATCGAAAGGAAACGTGAAAGTTCTTGCCCTCTTCCTGGACCAATGCAACACAGCTTGGCCGGCGGCCGCAAGTCTGGCACAAGTTTGAGCGCGCAAAAGTGTCTTTCGCAAGCAAAGAAAGCGGCTTGACCAATGGGAATGAACCGACAAACTGGCCGCTGCAAACGCCAATTGGTCGCATGAATGAGGCACGAGCTTGGAGCGAGAAAGAGGTGAGCGAGTTGCGAGCTGAGAGGCGAGGAGAGGAGAATGAGGCCGAGTTGGAAGAGGCGGCCGACGATCAGATAGCATTTCGAAGCCGACAGCTCCAGTTCCAAGATTCGTCCAGCCAGTCAAGCTTTGAAGATTTTAGTTTTGCCAAAAGTCGGCAGCCAGTGCAAGAGTTGGCTCTGGTCCTGAGGCCGGCTCGCAGGTTGTTTGGCGCAGAGCAGAGCTAGTCGAGTGTTGCCGCAATAAGCGCGAGCAATGAGTTTCGTGGGCCCGCTTCTGCCTGCGCTCGTGCCGCTCACCACCCTTCTCTGGCTGCGAGCCGCCGACCACTCGGTGAGCATCAGCAGGAGCAACTGGGACTCGGAGTACGATTACATCATAGGTGAGTTTGCCGGCGACNAGAGGCGCCCATCGCGAAGACTGGCAAGCAAAGCAGCTAACACAAGCACATCTCCTCCCCTCTTGCTCGCCTTTTGGCCAACCAACCCAGTGGGCGGCGGCTCGGCGGGCGCGGTGATGGCGAACAGGCTCTCCGAGGAGGCGGACAAGCGCGTTTTGCTGCTTGAGGCCGGCGGCAGCGAGAGCATCCTCTCGGACATTCCCATTGCGGCCGCAACCCTCCAGATGACGCCCATCGACTGGGCCTACCAGACGGAGCCCCAGGAGGCCGCCTGCTTCGGCTTGATCGNCCGGCGCAGCAGATGGCCGCGTGGTCGCGTCCTTGGCGGCTCCTCGGTGCTCAACTACATGCTCTACGTGCGCGGCAACAAGCGCGACTACGACCGCTGGGCCGCGGCGGGCGCCACCGGCTGGACCTGGGCCGACGTGTTCCCTTACTTCCTAAAGTCGGAGGACAACCGAGACGAGTCGCTGGCCACGAACGGTGAGTTTGCAATCAAACTACTTTGCCATTCGGACACCAAGCTCGACCTCCCCCCCCCTCTCGATCGATGGCGGCCGCCCTCAACTTGATTCATTGAGCCTCCCCCGAGAGGCGGAAGCGCCGAGCGGCCGACGTGTGTCGCCGTCGTAAGCGTTTAGAAGTCCGGCTGCCGGCTGCTAGCTGCAGGTGGAGAAACGGGGCTAAGCGCGGAGGGGGGAGGGCGGGTTGCGCAGTCGGCTTTTGCTGATACGAGCGGGGCGAGAGAGAGAGTGAGAGCGAGAGCGAGAAGGAGAAGTGGAGCTGGATGTTTGATCAGGCAAACGGGCAGCCGGCTTGCCAGGACGGCCGGCCGCACTGAGCGCTGGGCAGGCAGAGTGCGCGCTTTCCAGTCCGAGCTCTCAACTCGTTTGTTGGCCTGCCCCCAGCTCGCTGCGACCAAAACTGGCCGGCTTATCTTGCAGCGACAACAGCGCCGAGCTGGCGCTATCAATTAGTGCCGGCCAAGCGAGACTCTCGCAGCTCGCTTTGTTTTGCCCCATTGGCCGTCCAGATCGGCTCTGCCTGCGCGCGCGCTCCTGGCGCCCAGGAGCGAGAGTCTTGGGCACGAGATCCGCCCATCAGCCTCCGCAGAGCGCAACTCACCTCCTCCGCTTGGAGCAAGCCGGCCGGAAGGGGCAGCGAGGAGTATAAAATCCGTTTGCTCGCCATTAGTCGGCCCATAGGACACGACTTTGTCTTGCCAGCGCTCTTGCTGCCTCCGACGGCGCCAAGTGGGCGAGCGGGCGGCCGCATCCTGGCGCCATGAGCGCACTCTCATCGCGGACGCCATTCGCCTCCGTCCGCCGATAGATTCGTAATCCGGTCTGCGGCCGGCCGGCTTGAGGAGCCATCCTGGCGGGCGGACGTGGCCGCAAAGCCGGCCCTTGGCGGCGCAGAGATCCGCTCGCGCGCGGCTCTAATCTCTCGCTCTCTGCGCTTTTCCCCTTCCTCTCTCCTCACCGCGACAGCTCTGCCGGCGACGGGCGGCAGAAGCGCGCCAACAAGCACGGCGAAGCTCGAGCGGCCAGAGCGGAGGCTCGAGCGGCTGCAACTCAAATCCTAATGATCTGCGCTCGGCTGCGGCCAACAGGTGGGCTCATGCGCGCGCTCTTCCGAGCTTGTGTGTGGCTCTCAGCCCTCAGCTCTCGCCGCTCGCCGCTCGCCGCTCAAGTCTCGCTCCGGGGCTCCAAGCTTACGAGCGGAACCCGCTAACTAGCCGGCCGCTGGGCCTGCAATCAGCGCCGACTTGCTCATAATCATCAACATCAACATCATACTCCCAATTCCATTGTGCATCTACACTGGCAATGCAATAAGCTCGACTGTCCGCTCCACTGCGGCGCTCCGCCTCCAAGCGGCGGGCGCAGGTGGCCGCTGGCCGAGTTGGGCGCAAGTGGGCGCCTCTGCCGCGCTTGCCGCTCGCCCGCAAACAAGCGACAGTCGGCAGCCTAAACAGGCGACGACAACAGGAGAGGTGATGACGCGGAGAGTTCCTCTTTATTTATAAACCGAACGAGCTTCTTCGAGCCGCCAAGCGAGCAACGCGGAAGAGCCGCCCGTCTTGCTCGGCCGCCTCCTCGAGAGCCCCCAAATTGATTCGTCCATAAGGCTCGGCTGCTACCGTCGCCGCCGCCGCCGCCACTTCCGCCTGGCGAGCTGTCCGCGCGCTGATGGCATCTGCGCGCCCCGCTGGCGACTCTCGCGCCCGGCGGCCAGCTTTTGCCCTCTCCACTCCTCTCCTCTCCTCTCCTCTCCTCTCCTATCGCAAACTGAAATCTACCTCCAAGAAGCCAGCTCCGGCCGGCGGCTCCAATTGCGACCCGCCGGCGCCAAACCAGCTCCAAATGGAGACTCGCAACGGGAGCCCGCCGACTAACGAAAAGCCCCCCCCCTCACCTCCTGCACTTGCGCCCCACCCGCGGCCGGAAACAGGATATCACAGCACCGGCGGCTACCTGACAGTTTCCTCGCCGCCCGATCCAACGCCCATCGCGGTGGCCTTTCCGCAGGCCGGCAAGGCGCTCGGCTACCCCAACACGGACTTGAACGGGGCCGTTCAAACTGGCTTCGCCATTCCCCAGGGAACCATCAGACGCGGCGCGCGCTGCTCCACCGCAAAGGCCTTCCTCCAGCCGGCGCGCAACCGGCCAAACCTGCACGTAGTAACCTTTTCCTACGTAACAAAGGTCCTATTCAATGGCGAGCGGCGCGCAGTTGGCGTCCAGTTTGAGCGCTTCTCGCTTCAACACGTTGTTTTCGCCCGCAAGGAGATCATCCTCTCCGCCGGCAGCATAAACTCGCCCCAGCTGCTCATGCTATCGGGCGTTGGGCCCGCAGAGCACCTCCGCTCGCTTGGAATCCCAGTGGTGGCCGACCTGCCAGTTGGCCAAAACCTCCAGGACCACATCTACCCGGCAATCCCCTTCACCGTCGACAGGAAGATCTCGCTCGTCCAAAGGCGAGTTGTAACGCTCACTAACATCGTCTCCTACTTCTCGCTTGGCCGCGGCCCAATGACAGCGCTTGGCGGCGTCGAGGGGCTCGGCTTCATAAAGACCAAGTTCACAAACCAAACTGACGACTGGCCAGACTTTCAGATCCACATGCTAACTGGCTCGCTCATTTCAGACGACGGCCAAACGTTCAGGCGCGTCCAAGGAGTCACAAAGGAACTCTACGAGCAGGTTTACGTTCCATACCAATCCTACGACACTTTCAGCATGTATCCAGTCCTCCTAAGGCCAAAGTCGCGCGGCTACATCAAGTTGCGCTCCTCGAATCCAAACGACCCGCCAATCATAAACCCGCGCTACTTGACCCACCCGGACGACATCCACTCGATGGTTGATGCAATGAAAATTTCCATTGCAGTTGGCCTGGCGCCCGCCTACCGCCAGTTCAACTCCGAACTCTTCACCACCATCTTCCCCGGTTGCGAGATCTACAAGCTCTACTCGGACCCCTACCTGGCTTGCGCGGCCAGAGTCTACACCTCCACCATCTACCATCCAGTTGGAACCTGCAGGATGGGCGCCCCCGACGACCCAAGGACAGTGGTGGACCCGCAGCTCAGAGTTAAGGGCGTCAAGGGTTTGCGTGTTGTTGATGCATCAATTATGCCATACATTATATCCGGTAAGTTATGGGCCTTTTATTTGAGAGTTAAATCGCGTGTTAGAGGCGGTTTGGTTTGTTTATGAGTCTCCGGTGGTCACCTGTTTGCTTTGCTGGCCACTCGCTCGCTCGTTTGCTCAGTGGCCGCTCCCGCTTGCAGGTGCCCACTGAGCAGAGCAATGGCAGCCATTTTATTCCACTCCATCACGATCTCCATGGGCTCTCGTTGCCCATTGCAGTGCTCGGTGCTGCCATGATCATGAGCAATGAGCGATGAACAACGAGCGACGAGCAATGAGCAATGAGTCTCCACTTGACTCTGCTCCAGCGCTCCAAGTGACCAATGGAGCTCCGGCCGGAATATATTAAGCCAACAAGAGGAGGAAGGCGACCATCTAGCCGCCCTCAAACAACTCAATCCGCCCGCTCGCCTCTCTCTCATTGTGCTGAACTTTCATCATCATCATTATAATCAGCACCAGCGCCATCACCTTGTATTACCTTGTTTGGCCAAGCCAAGTCTCGCATCCAATCTAACTCACTCGCTCCCAAATCGGCGGTCGCAAACAGGAAACACAAACGCGCCAACAATCATGATCGCGGAAAAGACTGCGGACGCCATTAGGGGCCGCAAATTGGCTCCCTTTGAGCCGCCAACTCGGGCCGGCGCAAACCTCTACCCTCGCAATCGGGTCAGCGGCAGCTCGGCGCACCAATACAAGCGCTCGGAGGCGCAGCATCCGCCCCCAATTGGCCAGATCTACCCGGAACAGTTGCAGCGTTCGCTCGTCGAGTTCAACAGCAGCAGCAGCGGCGGCGGCAACTTGAAGCTGACGAGCAGCGACAATGAGAACTCGCATCACGAGTTCATTCTAAACAGGTACGGAGCTTCAACGATGGTGGAGAGCATAATGAAAAGGATGAACTCAATCAGGTGATCGGGTTTGCCGCCAACAATCAGGAAGCGAGAGGTGATGCTTGCGGCGGCGGCGGCAGCGTCAGCGCAAGCAGCCTCGGCTCCTCCTTGCGCGCCTGCCCCTCCCAGTCTCGCTGCTCGCGCAACAGGTCGCGCGCCAAAACCTGGCTCAAAACCAGACAAACCCGCCCCTAAACCTCCCTCCAACTGCCTGGATCCAGTGGAACTCACCCACCGATGAGCCAGCGCGAGAGAGAGAGAGAGAGAGCGACAGACTTGACTAGAGACTAAACTCGGATGATGATAACTGTGATGAGAGTATTAATTGAGACATGGAGCTTCCTGCCAGAGCGGCCGAGTGCCATCGGTCGGTTCGCCAAGCGACCCTCTAGAGGCGCACATCCTCCGCCTCCTGCTCGGCGCCTCTCGCTTGGAAATCCTCCCACATTGCTCTGAAGTGGCCACCCTCGAGCGCAAGCAGCCGCTCAACAGTGTCAAACTCAACCAGCCTGCCAGCCTCCAGCACCATGATCCTGTCGTAGTCTAGCACTGTGCTCAGTCGGTGCGCTATGTTTAACACAGTGCTGCCTTCAAAACAACGCTTGATCGTCGCCTGGATCAGCGAGTCCGTCTTTGGATCAACGCTTGCAGTGGCCTCGTCGATGATCAGTATCTTTGGCTCCTTCAAGACGGCGCGCGCAAGACAGACCAACTGGCGCTGGCCAAGGCTGAAGTTGCGCCCAAACTCGCCGACCTGGCACTCGAGCCCCTCGAGCGGCTTGGCCGCTAGATGGCCGCGTAGGCCAACCAAGTCCAGCGCTGCCCACAACTGCTCGTCTGAGTACCAACCAAAGGGGTCGAGATTTCGGCGCAATGAGTCGCGAAATAGGATTGGATCCTGGGGAATGACAGCGAGAGAGGCGCGTAGAGTGGCCAGCGCCAGCGTGCTTGTGTCCAGGCCATCGATGCTCACCTTTCCCTCGAACGGGTAGAGGCGGAAGAGGAGACTTATGAGCGAGGACTTGCCAGCGCCAGTGCGGCCAACAATACCAACGCGCTCGCCGCCCGCAATCTCGAAGGAGAGGCCCTCGAGCACTGGCCTCCGCCCGTCTGGCCAGTAGCTCAAGGTCACAGCCTCAAAGCTGATCTGGCCCCGCGGCCACTTGATCTTGTCCACGAGCAGACTGCTCGGCTCCAACCTCTTGCTCGGCTCCTCAGGTTCAATGGANATAAACTCGCGCACCCTCTCCACGGCCACAATGGACGTTTCCAGCATGACAGAGTGGTCGAGGATTATTGGCATACAGTGTGCAGCGTTCAGGGTTAGCGCCAAGAAGGTTCCAGCCGCTGAGAGGTCCATGTCCTGCCCGAATTGGAGAAACGCAACGGCCCAGATGGAGCCCAGCAGGAGCACGAGCGATAGATTCAGCGCAAAGTAGAGGTAAAACTCCCAACTAGTAACGGCCAAGGCAACACTGTTGAATCTGTCGTTGCTATTTGTGAACTTGTCCACGGCTGACTTTGCGTAATCTGGATCCGATCTTATGGAGCTTGGATCCTCGACCAGAGTGGCCAGCGCAGTCAACGGGTGGACGAGCAAGGAGTCGCTCAAGATTCTAATTCGGCGTAGTTTTCTAAACTTTGGTTGAGCAATAGTGTAAATGGCAGCGTAAACGGCAAAGAGGGCTACAACATAAGCTGGACTGATCAATATTAGAATGAGATTTGAGGAGAAAAACACCATCGTGCTGAAGGTCATTCGGATGACAGTTTTAGAGAGAAGCTGGTCCACTATGGCAAAGGCGGCCGCGTATCTGGAGGTCAGCTCGCCCATTTGGCAGCGATCGTAGAAGCTCATTCTGGCATTGAAGAGGGCGTCCATTAGTTTTATATGTAAGCCTCTTGAGGATTCATTCAGTCCTTTGTTCAATTGTTTGAGAAAGTTCCAGAGCAAACAGGAGCTCGCTGCTAGGAGGAGAGTTTGGATGAGCCAATCGTCGAGCAGGCGAACGAAACGATCTCGCTCGCTTAACTCGGGCTTCTCCGAATCCTCAATCGCGTGGCTGGACCAGATGCGATAATAGTAGTCGCGGAGGCCAATCACGGGCGTTAGCGCAAGGAAGCAGGTGAACAGCAAGGACAAGGAGAGTGGAGAGAAGCCAAGTTTTAGGATGAATAAATATACTGAACTGCTTGGTGGTTGTTCCTTCGATTTGACGAGATCTTGTTCAGGAATCCTCGAAGTGGCGAGAGTGCTTGGAGCCCCAATCTTTGCGGTCGCCTCCAACTTTGGCTCGGCCAGAATGCGCCTCAACTCGTTCTTTCCCGCAACCTCAGCTCCCCCTCCAACAATCGGCTGCTTGCCCATTTCGAGCACAATCACCTTGTCTGCCCTGTCTAGGAATTGCAACTGATGCGTTGCCAGCACGACAAGCTTATGTCTCAGATATCCGCGAATGCAGTGGTCAAAGATGTGCCTGGCCACTCGCATGTCAACGGCGGAGAGCGGATCGTCGAGCAGGTAAACGTCCGCGTCCGAATAGATTGCACGCGCTAGGGCAACGCGCGCCCTCTGCCCGCCGCTCAGCGTGACCCCGCGCGCGCCGACTAGGGTTGCNTCGCCATCAGGCAACAGGTTGATATCCTCGCTGAGAGCGCACAATCTCAGAAGCTCGTTGTAGCGATCAATTTCGAGCGGCCGATTCATGAGGATGTTCTCGCGTAAACTTGCTGGCAGAATCCAAGGCTCTTGGGCAGCATAGGCAAACTTTGTGGCCGCACTAACGGCCACTTTTCCCGCTGCTATGTGCGCCTCGCCCAACAGACCCAACAACAAACTACTCTTCCCGGCGCCAACCTGACCAACCACCAGGGTGAGCTCGCCTTCACGAAAAGTTGCCGTCAATCCGGCGACGATTTGCTTGACCTCCGACGATCGAAGCTTTTGGCGGCCGTAAGGCAAGCTGGAGTTTGTTAGCTCCAAGGCGATGGTTGCGTTCTCGCAGACTATTTGCTTTCCGTTACTTGGTGTCATCCCAATCACAAGACGGGGATCATGGATCTCGTCGAGCAATAAGAATTGCTTGATCCTGTCGCAAGCAGCCAAGAGATCCTCCGTACTTCTAACCGATTCAATAAAGGTTAGAGTGCTGTCCTTGCCCGAGAAGAAATGCGCAATTCCTACCGTAAAAAGAGTGATCGCGTTGAACTCGCCCAGATAGATGGAGGTAAGCGCTGTGCTGGATATGAAGAGTCTGTTCAGAATTAGAGTGGCCATTCCATCGTAAAGTGTGAACCAATCAATCTTTCTCACCACCTCCAATTCCTCATCACGAATCAAATCGACTTTGTTCCTCAAGATCCATTCCCAGCTGTACATTTTAAACACCTTGATAGCGCTGAGAAATGTGTTGATGGTCTCCAGTCTTCCGGCCGTCTCGCGGCTTCTTGCCATGTTGAGTCGCTTTCTTGCGCCGATAAGGTAAAACTGGAATAGATTTGCGATCGTAATCAAGGGAACTGGACTGAACGCAGTCAGCCAGCTGACTTGTGTCGCAGTCAACCAAACCATGACGCTAAGACTGCATATTGGGCCCATGATTAGGTAGGCAAACAGTCGATTCGCTTCGTCGACAAAAGTTATCTCAGAGGAAACTAACATAGCCGCTGCTGAGCCAGTCAATTCTTGTCGCTTCGTCGGATGGAGTCGCACTGATTTCCTCTGAACAATGCAAGTGAGAGCACTGCGACACCTGAGACCATTTCTAATGCCGATTTGTCGAGTGATGGCAGTGCCAACGAAATAAATGCCAAGNGAGATTACAATTCCGCTCAACGTGAGTGCCTTAGATTGGAGGACTGTTAACTCCAAACTTAGACTCCTATCATCCAACTGTTGCCTGTTTGAGCTCGATAACTCCACATTTGGCTCCTCGGTATGTCCCTTGTTCACTGCGAGAAACGTGTGGAGGAAGCGTCTCGCAAACTCGAGCATTAAAATGAGAGGTATATTCACCAAAATNAGACCACATAAAACCTGCCGGCTCCAATCGAAAGCGAAGGCTTTGAATAGAGCTCGACTCAAGCTTGCTCTTCCTTGCTTCTGTTCGCCGAGCTCGTTTCGCCAGGCGTTCTCTATCTTGTCGCCCAATTTACGGGTCTCAAAATCTTCAGGAGGTTTTAGAAGGTCTTGAGACAAGTAGGCGTCCAGATTTCCGTCATCTTGCGCGTCTATGATCTTGCTCGCTACACCCAAATGAAATAAGCAATCGTCTCTATCGCTGGCCCTCTTGCCCATTGTCAGATAGCTCTGACCCGCAGGATANAGTCGGATAACGTCTCTCTAGGCCAATGTAGNAATCTTGTTGTCTACAATTGGAACTCAACCTGGTCGCGGATCGAAAACTAGCTCAACTTACGTAACCTGATCCTCATGTTGCACAGATTTCAATGCGCGACCTGTTTTAATTTATAGCGCCAAAAATCTTGTCCCGCAAACAGCCTCACGATGCATCACCCCCGACGAAATGATCCCCAACGAATCCAGTTTTCTATTACAGGCTGTAGGTGGGCCGAAACCAGAGAGGGTCGAACGATGGCAAAAACGATTCGTTTGAGTCGACCATTTACGACTAGAGCTAATGTGACCCGCGAAACGATCTGCTTTGTTTGTTCGTAAGCCAACGGATGGATTAAATGTATCAAACAGTCTAGATTTTGATTAGATGATTTGACTTTATTTAGTGTAAGAGTGGGAAGTCGAATTGGATTCTATATGCTTCATTGCTACTTCTAATTCTCCAGCCGATCTTAGTGATCTGTTATAAAGCAGTTGAATAATTGATTTACAAATGAGCTACGACTGAATTCATGAACAAGTTTAGTCGATCAAGCCTATTTGCTCTATCACATAATGTTATCCACGTTTTCAAGCCTCGAGATTCTGGCCTGGCAAGGTCGTCATCAAAATCTAGCTCGGCAATCCAGCCACTGCTCTTATTCTTGTTAACCGCAGGCTCTTCAATCCTAAAATACTTTCCAAACATCTGCATCTGATTGAAAGTATCTTCGATTGCGGCCTCGATCGTATTGCAAGGACGTCGACAAAGAATACTCAACTCCAGGCGCTCCGCTAAAAGCTGCGCAGTCGCCATAACTTCCTCTTTAGATATTTTCATGATAATTCTCGACGATATAACTGTGTTGGCTTCGTTGAGTGCTCCGTTAGTGGCCATCAACAGGGAGCGACTGATCAACCCATAGTAGGCGGTTATTGGCGTTACAAAACAAGCGTATTCAACCAACTTGTCGTAATCTCTCGGTCTATAGAACTTGTCATTTTCAATCAAAATGAAATCTTTCAGCAATGCTAACGCATATTTGGCAACATAAATAGAGCTCCCAGTGAAGGCGAGTTGTATACCAGTCTCGATCGAAGACTTTCTGAAATAGTCGATATAATAGACCAAGTCCTCAAANTCTGGACCATTTTCGCGCTCTAAGTAGAGTAAAAGATAGGCAATCAAATGGGTCGGCAATATTGCAACGTTTCTTGAGGTGTCATAATATAGATGCTGAACTAAGTGTCTGGCCACTGTTGTCTCGTCTTTGTCTTTGATATAATCGCGTAATGAATAAGGTTCCAGTATCTGCACGCAAATCGATCCTAGGCCGTAAAGTTCAAGTCGATCATGGTCTCTGCTAACTGTGACAGGAACTACGCAGGGATTTGTGCTGTTTTTGAGCATTTGCTCAATAATTTGTCCAAAAATCGATGCGAGACCGCTGGGACTGGACCAGGGATCACTGTCATCTTCATGAAATGTATCTCCCCCAGAGCAACTCTGAGGTCTGATCAGTATTGCTATCGGTTTGCTATTTACCTTTAAACTGCAGTCCTCAATACGACCAAGAATANAGCCGCTCATTCTGCTTGTCGTTTGAATCTGATTGTGAAGTAGGACTTGGTTTAAGTAATCGATATCTCGAGGGTTTAGGGAAAAAATGGTGTAAATATGAGGCGAACTATCCTGAAGAGCCATCTTCAAGACGTCGATTTGACCGGCATGGTACTGGAAGCTTTGGTACTTGGAGAACCAAAGTGACTTGCGCAGGTTAAGGTTATCGAAACTTTTGATGCAAATCATGTCCTCCGATTCTTTACCTTGATCGCTATGATCTCTCTTGAGGATGCACCAGCTACAGTTTCTCACGCACTGGACCGCGCCTGGTCTGATAGGCATGGAACTTGTTACTGATGCCTTGAAAAGGGCGACTTTCTTGTTAGTCAAGTTCATATTGACTTGGCTTGACGACAATAGTTCAATCCACCTGTAGATTTTACATCAGAGGAGACTTGGGGCACTAATTTACCACGTGTTCCATAGCGAAAACTAAATCTCAACCGCTGGATAATGTTCGCGCATGCACATACTGCGCCTTCAAGTGCCTGGAGAGGACGTTCGACTGGATTCTCTTGCAACAAAAATATGATAGGTTAATTGCCGTCTGGAATCAAGGACTCTCTCTGTGTCAACGTAAATTCGCTCGCGGAACGTCTAGAGTCCGTCTTTATTTGTACATATCTCACTTATCCTTGATGATGAAATCAGGATTTTCGAACATATCCTTGAATCTGGGATCTTCTAAGACAGTTTTCTTTCCAGTACTTGAGTTTGAAGCTATAGACTGCTCTTTCTTTTGTAAGATTTTTGCTGCCAGTCTCCTGTTAACTTTAGGTAGAGCATTTAGTAACTGAACGCGATTCGTCCTTTCATCAGCCAACTTTTGCATGACCTTGTTGCGTTTATATTCTTCGAACGCGTGAGGGTTCGATGCCGCCTTAGCTTTTGAGTATAACTTCATGTCTATAAAGAACCCATGCATGTAAGCCCTGAGAAGATTCGTCCCCACCAGATGCTCGATGCCCATTTCCTCAAGCTCCTGCATCGTGACAAATTTGTAATCATCNTAAATCACATTGTCTTGGACTTCTTCCTCCAGCTCTTCGGTTATCTGGTCCAAATAGGAGCACCATTTTGGTGCTGGTCCCAAGGCGGGTATATAATACGGTTGTATCTTTTGTCCCTCGTTTGTCAAGAATACCATTCCGGTACCGGGCACCGAACAAAAGCTGTTCAGATCTTTGTCGGGTTGAATTGCTGTAAATGTCTCACCTGTATTCCTATGCCAGAACTTCATGACTTTCTCATCCAATGATAGCACTAAATCGTGCTCATTAGAAGAGCTATGGAACTCAAGAGTTTTAATTGNTAGACCAAAATAGTGGTCCTTGATTGTGTAGGGCTTATTTGTTCGAAGATCGAATAAGAAGACTTGCCCAGTTTGCGTGCCTACGGCCAAGTTGAGATTATCCTTGAGTTTCATGGATGTAATTCCCGGAGCTGTAAAGTCTGGATCACTTTGATATGGTGAAAATACGCTGCAATCGAAAGATTTTATCACATTTTTTGAAGTCCGCGAATCCCAACACTCTATTGTCCCTTCAACACTGCCTCCTAGAGTCAATTNCAAGTTGCTATTGACTAAACAGCAGTTGAAACCACCTTTATCTGACTCCAAAGAATCCTCGAAAGCTCCAATATCTATATTTAGTCTAAACATATCGCACGAAGCACCACAAGAGTACATGATGCAGCTTTGATAGTCGTAGCAAAAATCACGACCCGGCTTCGGTATTCGAACCCTATGGTAATAGCCAGTACTATTATGGAATTCGATGTGCCTATCTTGCTGTAGCATGGCAATCTTTGAGTAATCATCGGATAAAACCATCATTTTGATGCACTCTGAGTCGAAGCATCTTTCGAACTTCATTGCCATCTGTCTAAAGTCGTAGCATCTCAAACGAGGTTTGTACATCCCTGTGACAAATAGATAGTTATGATCAGGGCTCAGAACTATATTAGTGCTCAACACCGGCATCTCTAGATCTTGAACTAGTTCAGTCCTGTATCGGAGTTCCTTGTTCTTTTTCAGGAGTTGGCGTCGCTTCCGATCCGAAAGCCAATCTGGGATTGCTTTTCCAGCGCAAAGATTGTAAATTTTGACATTATTCACTATAGAGATNAACATGTTTACCGGTTATACTAAGACGTTTTATGGTGGTCAGGATAGGATATAATTGATATCATAGATTGCAGGGTACATCCTGGGAAGATGGATGGGATACCCACATGGCTTTATGTTTATCTCTGTGAAACCTCATGTTACATGNATTTGGCGTTGTACGAATATTGTTTCAGACTTCTGTGCGCGTTCATACAACCTCATCTGCTTGCGGCGAAACGCTTTTGGATGATATTTTCTTAGTCTAGTANTCAGGTGTACAGAGCCCGATGGAATCTTGGGTTTGATATTCCAATCGGCTATATCATATTGACTTCAGCAAAATGGGCACAACAGTTCCGATAGGCTGGCTTGGCTGTCCAGCCTACGGCGAGATTATTGATGATACATTTTTACCCTCAAAAACCCCACTTGATCAGAACTATCAAATACCACCAGAATATGAATATGCCCCGGTAAACTTATTAAAGCAAATGCGCGATCGAAAGATCAATGTAGGCATGGTTGTCAACTTAACAGCCACAACCAGGTACTATGATGAAGAGGACTTCACGAGAGAAGGTGTCAAGTTCAAGCATATTTCTTGCGAAGGACGCCTGGCAGCCCCGACCCCAGCTCAAGCGGCAGAATTTATCAAAATATGCCGAACATTTTCGACTCAAAATCCAGGTCGAGCCATTGTTGTACACTGTACCCATGGTTGCAACCGAACCGGATTCATGATTTGCTATTACTTATGCTCTGAGAGAGATTGGTCAATCGATGCTGCGGTGGCACATTTTATGGCTAAGAGACCGCCTGGAATTTACAAGCAAGACTATCTGAACGAACTGTTTAATATTTTCGGCGATAGTGACGACCCTGTCCCCCAAGCTCCAGAAAAACCGATCTGGGACGATCTTACCACTGGCGAACCAACGGCAACTATCGAAGTAAACCAGAAAGAATTCTATGAGGGGATAACAGATGTCAGATTAGTTTGCGACGAAGCCTTAAAACAACGCATTTACCGGCACTGCTGTCAACTTTGTGATTACAAAACGAATGGACATCATATTTCGTTCCCGGGTGCACAGCCAGTATCGATGGATCAATCTAACATTCAGCTTCTCAAGACTCATAGATATAGAGTCAGTTGGAAAGCTGATGGTTGTCGTTACATGATGTATATTCAAGATGAGAACAACATCTTTTTCTTAACCAGAAGTCTCCATCTATGGAGAGTGAACAATTTGAAGTTTCCCAAGATTGATGATTTGAGTTCTCACCTAACGGATACTCTACTCGACGGTGAGATGGTTACTGATATTGTCAACGGTCAAAATATTCCCAAATATCTCATTTATGATGTGATAAGTTTGAATGGTAATGTGGTTGCCACTCAAAATTTCGATAAACGATGCGGACTCATCAAGTGTGTGATAGTGGCAGCAAGGCGGAATGCCAAATACGCAAATTTAATACCTGCCGAGGGTGAGCCTTTCAAGGTTGGTGACAAAGGCTTCTTTTACATTCAAGACTCGAAGAAAACCTGGAACCTGCAAGTTACCCATGAGAAGGATGGCCTNATTTTCCAACCCGTAGATGCCCCCTACACAGGTGGTACATGTCAAGGAATCCTAAAGTGGAAACCCCCCAATTTGAACTCGATAGACTTCCGACTCGTAATCAGAGAGGAACGACAAAATGGATGCTTACCAGAAACTTATGCATATTTGCACGTAAGCAACAGAGCAGAGGCCATAACAAAGTTTAAACTCGACAAGGAGCAATCGTCCTATCGGCAGTATAATAACAAGATTGTAGAAATGACATTACAAAACCAAAAGTGGACCATCATGCGCGAGAGAACGGATAAACTGAATGCCAACTCTTGGGAGACAGCTGTAGCAGTTTTCAGATCAATCAAACAGCCGGTCTCAGAAAAGTATTTATTTGATTTTATCGCCACCATACCGCAAGAGGCCAAGAGATGATATTTCAACGGTCAAATTCTTNGGCGAATTTCATAATTTCAGCACCCCAGAATAGATCAAGTCTAGCTGAGAGAAAACTATGGCCAATATGCTCTAGTCTCAATCATCTGTCTTCACATTTGTAATTGAAATCTACTAATTTAGGACGTCATGTTCTTCAATTTGTTACCTCCCGTTAAACAATGCAGGATGTATGTATAGTCGCTCAATCTGTGATAGAGGGTATTCTAGCGTTAAGTATATGAGCAAGGCCAATGAATAAGTGGCCGCGATGCAGACTAAAACGATAGCCAATAGGAATGTTATCGTCATGTTTGGCGCGCTAGTTTGTATCTGAGCTAGATAACTTATTATTTCCCATTGAATTAAAAGTGCCGACAGTCCGATTTTTGACCAAGGCTTCCAGCCGGGTGAAGACAGGAATCTTATTATAAAACTATCACTTGGGTCACGATCACTATTGTTTCCGCCCGTTTTGCAATCCATCAGGCGGCGAGTGGCACATATATAGATCAATCTAGCTATCGAGATTGACCACACGAGTCTCATAACTGCCATGATTGATGAGGTTCCGACTTTAGCGTAGAGACCTTCCTGCGTTAGTATCCTTGTTAACATTGGCAAATAAATGATTGAGATCAGAAACACCAAGGGTGTCCACACCTGAGCATGGATGTAATGCGCAAGTGTTCTGAGATNACTTGAGCCTTGATTGTGTTTTGTTCTTGAATTTGTGAGATTATCGCCATTACTAAATTGGCGGGCTGAGGTTAAAGAGCTCACTGAGTCTTTTGTCTGATTGAACCCAACATAGCTCGTTTGTGCTTCTTTAGTTTTGCTTAGATTGGCCGACTGTAGCCGTCGCTGGACAGACCTCTTCAATGAATAAATGAGATGGCCAGTTAGGATGCCAATTAAGTAGGGTGGGATCCTATTGTAGGGGAGAACGTAGAGTTTCCATAGGTTTTTGAGGACGTAGGCCCCGAACATGGGTTTGAAATTTATGAGCGCACTAAAATCGTCCATGTCAGTGGAGTANAATACAGTTAGAAATTGCATTATCAAGCTAGCACAGATGCTTACTGCAATGAGCAAATATCCAAGGATGGGTGATTTCAAGATTAGACCCATGAATAATGGAGTTAGCAGGAGATATTGGTAGTCGTTGGCAAGATACCAGGCTGGCTTAACACAATGCTGATCAATTGGCTTGAAGTTGGCCTGGAAGAGAAGAGGCACAGTAACGCTCTCCTGCTTGCAAATGGAGCGTAAACTGGTCTCAGCAGTTGCATAGTCCCAAAGGGGGCCGCCGCCAATAAACTCGGAAACGTCGCGAGTGTACCAGAACACGAGCAGGTACATGGGCATGAATCTGAAGTACCTGTGACTGAAGGCCTCAAGCCAATACTTCGTTCGACCGATAGCATTTCCGTTGTCTTTGTTGAACTTCAGGTAGGCAGTTAGAACGCCAGTGATGGTGAAAAAAGTATCAACAGGAAAAATGCCCGCCATCACAGTCATAAACCTGGCGTCCTTCAGCACGGACCAAAAGTCGCGCCCATTTGCAATCGTTCTGATGAAGAACAGCAAAGAGTGGGCGCTAATTAGCCACACCATGGACAAGACCTTGATACCATCGATTGCTGATAAGTCAACGGTTGGCTCCCGAGTCCTTGATTCTGATGAATGATTCTCGTTTTGGTGCACAATGACAACCGCGGATTTGTGCTCTCTGCGGTTGGCGCTCTTGTTTAGGTAGGTCACGTTCATTGTGTTTGCTTTGGTCCCAACATGGTCGCCAGAATATTTACTCATTTGGTCGTTGACCAAACTAGAGCTCCTATTTCCACTATCGGTGCGAACGTGTTGCGGAGGTTCTGGATTTGATGGGACATGCTCAAATCTCGAATCTGATGAATCAGTATCTGAAGTATCGATGCCGCTCTCGTGCTCGCTATCAGTTGAATCTTGAGCTGGCGCTCGTTCGATTGGTCCAAATTCATTTGTTTTAACGGAACAAACTCTACCACTTGACTCAAAAAGCTTGTTCACGCTCAACCTGAATGGAAAAATCCTCATCGGGTTGGTCAGTTTTGTATCAAATCCGTCCATCTTTCCGTCTCCATTCTCCGAGAGCCATCTCATTCTGAGATACTCATACTTGAGCGAGTAGTACGTAACAACTGCCAGCCAGGTAGACAGGCAAGCGATGAACCATCTTGCCGAGTTGCTCAACTGTCGCAGAGGCGAGCTCTCGTCGGGCAGACAGAATAAACCGGTGAGCTTGTAGCCTGAGAAGGGGATTTGGTTCAAGCGGACGATTTTGATGAGGCTCTCAATGCGCTTGCTGTGACGAAGGATAGAGATGGAATTGCAGGCTCTTGGCAGACAAACGCCCAATTTGATTGACTGGCCACCAAGACGATCACTGCGCTCACCTGGTTGTGTGGGCCAGCTCGGCGAGCGGAGGTTGGCCACACAGTAGCGGGCGCCAGCAGCTTGGCCTGTGTTGTCCACGTTCAGTGTTGACCTTGAGCACTGATCGTAGGAGCCCAGCCACATTGTGTTGCCTTTCATCAGTTGCGAGCTCAGGGATCCATAGGAGTCCAGAAAGTCGATGAGGTTTAATTGTTTTGAGTTTGAGAATGATTCGAAGCTTTCGAACAGTTGCCTAGAGTCGAGGATTAGTTTTTCAAGTTGATTNCCGCACTCCACTTGGNTGCGCTCGTTTTCGGCCAAGAGCAACTCGCTCTGATCGCGCATCAGACTTGCCTCTGAGGCCTCAAAGTGGGCGCCAAACTTGGCTAAACTCTCCGTCTGGCTTTGGTTGTGCGCAAACGAGTTCAGGAGATCCTCTCTGGTGTCNTACCTGTGGAGGTCGTTGTCGAATCCCGCAACGAGGGTGAGCGCGCGCATTGTGTATGTGATGTAAGCGTCGAAGGTTATCCGCTTGTTGAACTGAGAGGTGAGCGAGTTTTCCTCGAAAAAGCTGGTGGGCTCGTCGGTGGCCAGCGCGTCGCCCAATGGGCCGCTGGCCTCGTTCCTGTCCTTTGCCGGCCCGCCTCCATGGCCAACCTGCGCCTCCCTGCCGAGATCAGTCCTCTGCGGAGGCTCCAGTGCGCCGCAACACAGGACGGCCAGCACCAGGTGGATGGCTAGAGCTGGAGTTGGCTGGAATGGGCTCATTTCCCTTTGCTTTGGAACAAAGTTCCCACTTCCTATGCACTGCTGATGGACCTTCAATTTGTTCTGTCCTGTTGTGCGCCGTTTGACTAGTGAAGCTAGTTGCTATTAATACGAGCTTGCTCCAGATCGGACAAGCGGAAACTTGTGCGCTCGCTCCTCTTGCCCAACTTTCACTGCTCTCGAGCAAACAGACCCGACGATAAGACAGTCTGAACTGACACTTCGAGTTCTCTCTGGCGGCGAATAACAATGACGATATCTCCGTTGGCTCAATATTGACCAGCCGAGACCATCGCCGTTTGCCTCCGAAGGAACCGGCTCTCTTTTGCGCACAACAATCGCTTGCAAGACAAACAGATGCGTCGACAATCCAAACTTATCGGCCTTATCCATCGAGAGTGAGAGAAAAGTGTCGATCTGCTCGCCCAGATATCATGAATGGCTAACCTTCGCGCGCGCGCGCGTGTTATCTGCTCCTCTCGCTCCGCCCACTCCATTCTATTCCATGAATAGCGCGAGAGTTTACTTTGGATGAGCCGGCTCTAGGTTGGCCGGCTCAGAGCTCGCAACAGGCGAGCCGGTTGGCCGGCCCAAGTTGGAGGACGGGCCGAGTGTTTGGCTTGCAAACAAACGCGCCCTTCTTCCGTAATTCGCGTAACATCAACGCCGAGCGTGCAGTGTGTTTGATCAAGATGGGCGCTCGCGTTCGGTTCAAACTGGTTGGCTCAAACCAGGAACAGGCCAGACGCGACTGGAACGGGCGGCTGGCGGGCGGCGGGCGAGCGAGTGAGCTCAGCCGCCGCGCGTCCTTCCGCGCAAGCCCGCACCTGAGCCGGCGGGTGTCGGCGAGAGGGGAGAGGCCGAGCGAGCCTTGAATAGCCAGCTCGCGCCGGCATTACCGCCAACCAACCCAATTCAAGGTCAGCCGATCCTCCTCTTCCGCACTCGCTGGCTCTCGTAGGCCAGCTCAGGCCGCCTCCGTCCGGCCCGCCCCCAGCTGAGCGAGCAACCTGTTCGCGGCCCGCTAATGATGCAACTGGACTCGCTTAGGTAAGAGGAAGAGAGCGGCCGCTCAAGGTGGAAGTTCATTAACATGGCGGCAAAGTGGCGCGCAAATGTCAGAAGTGAGCCGAGTTGGATAATAAGTTTGTTTAAAAGCGGTTTGGATTGGTTTAATGTACATTAATGGGCGATGTTTGGATGGGAGGCAAGGCGTTGCGCGTAGTTGCGCGAGCTCGCGCCTGGCCAGCAGTCTGAGCTCGCGAGGCTCGAATTGGTGAGTGGGGCTAAAAATAGTCTTGCTGAGGAGCTGGCTGCGGCTATCCAATGCCAACTCCGCTGCTGCTACTGCCGCTGCCGCCGCTCATCCTCCTCGCAAGCAAACGCTGCCTCAGGTTGCCCGCCACTCTAGTTGTTCACGCTCACTATCTGGTTGATCCAACCAACGAAGGCGGAAACCTTGGAGTAGAGGCCGGGCAAGTCCTTGCTGCCGCACTTGTAGCCCCAGGAGACGAGGCCCGTGAGCTCGTAGTAGCCGTCGACGAGACAACTTAGCGGTGAGCCGCCGTCCCCATGGCAGGCGTCTTGGCCGAGCTCGCCGCCGGCGCAGAAGCTGCTCGCTGGCAAAGTGAACGGCTTTCCCAGCACTGCGCTCGTCTTGTTCTGACAATCCAGGTCGGTCACAATGGGCAGATCAGTCTGCCTGACCCGCAACGCAGCCGGCCCGCCCTCGCTCTCAAACCCGTAACCCGTCACCGTGCACCTCTTTCCGGCTTCAACCTGCGAGCTCCGTTCGGGCAAGCAGACGAGACAGATGGACGGCTCCTCCAAGTCCACCGGCTCCTCCAGGCGCAACAGGGCGATGTCGTTGTCCAGGGTGACGCCGTTGTGATTGTGGTGCACGTAGCTGGTCTTGACCTGGACTGTTTTGGCAAACCTGCTGCCCTGGGTGCTGTTCAGGTTGTGCTGGCCGAGCCTCACGTACAAGTGAGTCTCGCTCCTCAAATGTCTGTGTTTTGCGCGATGAAGCAAGGATCAGAGTTAGTGGCTTAGGCCGTCTTAGGGATAGGTTGAGCTCGCTAAGGGGGTACTTACTGGGTTACACAGTGCGCTGCAGTTAGAACCCACTTTGCTCCGATCAGGGCTCCTCCGCAGAGGTACTCGTTCTTGTTGTTCATCAGTGCAGCCTTAGGGTTGAATCGTGTTAGCATGCGGCCAGTCAGTCAGCGCAGTTTGTTTGTTGGCCCGAGCAAACTTACCTGCCAGCACCAGTAACCGGGCCTGGCATCAAAACCGCCCATCACTCGGCCCCTAGCTCGGCCAGAACTCCTCCTCCGATCGCCCGGCAAACCGCACGACGTGGGCGCGACTGAGACGAGACGAGATAAGGATGGTAGGTTAGGTTTGCGTGCTTCCACTGTTTGGAGAAACTCGGGGAGATGACAACTTACGCCTGTTCTTTCCCGCTTGGACGGCGCTCTGCTCCTCGACATTGGATAGGCTTGCGTCTGGCGCGTATCCGCTTCCGCTGGCGGAGGAGATCTCGCTCGCTTGTTGCTTGCTCGAATCGTCCGGCTGATCCTCGGCTTGGTCGGACAGGGACAGGGAGTCGAGTTTGTTGTTGTCCACGCTGCTGGCTATTGGCTGGAGGGCGGCCGGCTGGGTCGACTGGTGCAAGAAATCGCTCTTCGCTGTGGTGACGCTCTCGCCGGCCGGTGGGCCTCTCATGCAGCAGACTGAGCCCGTGTTTGGGCAGGAGTAGTTTTCGTCTATGTAGTCCGGCTGAACGCAGTTGAAGCTCACAAATGGCGCCAAACAGCTCGAGGGGCAAGCAGGCTGAGCGGAGTCCGTCGCCGTGTTGCTGAGATCATAGGTTAGAGTTGAGGTTG
>Ga0058699_1000098_pt1 | contig 21749 bp, 17 predicted proteins | sample AgamicAtPe_FD_55078 | JGI IMG/M metagenome (GOLD analysis project Ga0058699, IMG submission 55078) | Agave microbial communities from Guanajuato, Mexico - At.P.e | ecosystem: Host-associated > Plants > Phyllosphere > Phylloplane/Leaf | place: Guanajuato, Mexico | collected 2012-10-15 | reverse complement strand
CTGTAGGTTAATTGCGGTATCGGGCGCGATTCAGTGGAGGCGTGGGGAAGGAAGAAGCGTTCCATATCGGGCAAGGATGCAACCGAAAGCGGGAAGCAGCTTGGCGATGACATGACCTTGAGCAGGGAAATCGTTGTGCTAGATTTAAAGGAAAAGGATCCAACCAACGATTTTAATGGCGACAGCCAAATAGGCTCCGGCAATGGAGCCCAAAAGTCGCCATTAAGATCAGGCAGCGGAAGCGGAAGTAGTTCAACTCAAGACTTTCAAACAAGTGAGGGGGATGTGCAAGCCAAACACTGTCTATCAAGCCAATCGATTTTCGTATTAATCTGCTCAATCGGACTATTCTTTGTTCTATACGTTTGCGTTGTTGCTTACTTTTTCGCCCGCAGAGATCCGAAAATAAGTCCCATCAAGCACCAATACCACTGATAGAGACTCGAGCTCCAATTAGACCAACCCCTGGCCTGAACATGACCACAAACCTTACTCGCAGGCTTCATGGGAGGCGAGCTCAATTTGTACATAGTTGGCCCAGGACCAAGATAAGGCTCGGCNCGCCAAGTGGTCGTGTTGCAGCCTTCGTGCAGAAACCTGAGCGAGAGGACCAATTGTTGATAAACTGTTTATACTCGGATGTTCATAGGATGTGTTGACGGATGGAGTTGAANAGTCCATCACCACCACCACCACCACAAGCAGCTTTACTGTCGCCCTCTACTTAGCTTTCGTTGTTATGCGCTGGCATGGCAAACAATCGATGCAATCAACCTGGTGCATCTGTGAGGGTTTGACTTGAGAGTATGGAATCAAATGGATTTAGAACTGAGAAGAGACGGAATAGGAGGAGAGAAAGAGACTTATTTATTTACAGTTAACTTATTTACTTAGTGCAAAGATTTAAAGAAGCGTTTCGAGTAGACAAGTGTAATTGAGACAGTTGTATTCGCTCTTGTCTGCCGAGTGGTCCAAATCACCACCAAAGGTGAGCATTGAATGAGACAACAAGTCAACCAGAGTGTTTACATAAGGAGAAGGTTAAAGAACTTGAATGGCCATACATCAAACTATCGCGATTATATGTAATTCTAAACCATCACGATGATAACAATAAAAACTAGCCAATAAACAATAACGATCCCATTACTCTTCCTTCTCTCTCTCTTGCTCCATCTGTTTTACTCTTTTTAAATGCATAACCCAAACTCCTCTCGTTTGGGTAGGCCCATCGAGTTCATCGTGCGAATTATGTATGAAAACTCCGCTTACAGAGACCAGATGTCGAGCTTGGCCGAGACTTGATCAGATCATATCGTGGAACGAGGCTCAAGATGTGATGTTCAATGCCAGCTGTTTGCCTAAATCATTCGAATTGATTGGTGGCCCGACAGTTAGCTGAGCAACCAGAATCTCTTTCGTACGCTCGAAGAAACATCTCATTTTAAACGCACCTGATGAAAATATGGAGTAATTCATAAGATCCTAGATGATCTATAGTTGTATTGTGATCGCCTGGAGCGAAGTTGATCAAGGTCGGATGAAATGCAAGACCGTTGTCTAGAGCGTTGAGATTACACCTGCAAACTTTGGCGACCTCTAGCGAGCTTCGAGTGTTGCAATTTATAACAGCCGACTTCAGGCAACAAGCCGTCTCAACGCATAGTCTACGGCTTGAGCACAGATATTCTGCAATGAACGCGTATTGTTCGCGACCGTGATAAGTTAGCGAAAATAAATAGTGATTTCGGAAGGCTTATCAAGGTTTGCTGATCGAAATTCTAGATTTAAAGATCTAACGAGGCCGAATTTTGAATTCTCTCTTGTCGGAAATATTCCTTGAATCTTGGGACACAATTTTTTATTAAATTCATATTAGTACATTGGATAAATTACATACTAAGAGATGTCCCTAGTCAAATCAAGCCGTGAACTCTTACGGTATTTTGGAAACCGCAAGGTTATGCAGAATCCAAATCCTGCTTTACAACTTATTAAGAAGCAACCTACCATTGTGGTTGAGAAGCGAGTAGTTCATTGTGATGGTGGAAATGTTAGACTGGGACATCCAAGAGTCTTCATAAACCTCGACCATGGGATTGGTACGTGCGGATATTGTGGTCAGACTTACACTCAGAAAACGTAGTCTGGCGTTGCCATGTCAATAGCCCATAAAAATTTTTCACGTTGCGTCTTATTATACACTTTGTCGATTGGTACATCATACTTCTTGCACCACGCAACGGTGATCCTTGGGTCCAAATAATTTAATTTTGAGGTACCTAAAGCAATGGTCTTGTTTTCCGACTTGTCTTTTCTTTGAATTTCAAGTTTATGCAATTGATTTTCAATGGTTTGGACCTTCTTTTTAAATTTCTCTTTAGCCTTTTCGTCCTTGTCCTTCTTTGCTTGCTTTAACTCTTTCTTCACCTCTTTAAGTTGCTTCTCCTTCTCGCTAATCTTTGTCTCTAGGTTCTCCATCTGTTTGTCGTGCGTTTTTGGAGGAGCCCTTTGATGGTTACATAGAACAGCCACAGCTCTGTTTGCTCGATTATAAGCGAGCATCTTCTCTTCAATGGTCATTTTGTAATCTGTTCGTTTGTCTAATTCGTCCTGCAATGTTTTTGAGGCATTGTAAGTGCGGAATACCTTAGCTGTCAAACCGTCCATACATTCATTGAGATATTTGTTTAGAGATGTTGTTGTGAGCCTATCGAATAAATCGTCTTGAGGACTCTTGCCCTCCATAAATAAACTTATGTTCTTGTAAACTTTCTTCTCTACTTGAACTTTGTTTTGATACCTAATTGAATCTTTACCTAGGAAATCAAATTCAACCATATACCTCTTGTTTCTGGTTGGTGATGACGCATTTTGGTCGGTGTTGTGGTTGTCAGAAGATTCTGATTTAACTTTCTTGAGAGGGCTATCGCCATTTATACTGTTATTATTGTCATTTACAGATTGTTGTGAGGAATTCATAGAATCCTCGTCCACAGATTCGACACTTAATTTTATGTGTTCGAGACGAAGCGAACAGCAACCAACTGTATCAGCTTGCTCTTCGTCTTTTTCGTTACCAGCTCTGAGAGCTAATCTGTCGATAAAATATAGGGCAACGGCGCGCTGCCTAATGGCCATTTCACGGGATGAGAAATCTTCGGTATAATTCTTCCTGATTTTATCAACATACTTCTTCAATTCACGAGCTTTCTCGTACTTTTGAAAGTCCTTCATTGATTTAGCCTTTGAACTAGGATTTAACATGACGTACTTGACATTGCCCATAATATTTTCAGTCCACGAAGCGAGCCAGGACACTGTATTGTCATGCCTGACTTCCTTCCAACGACCTGTCGGTGGTTTTGGAACTGTCGCTTTCTTACCTATGTTGATTATAATATCTTCAGCTCGAATTCGTTTTTTGAGTTTGCCCATCTTAGGATGTTGTCCACGACCGCGGAATAGGCCGGGAGGTTCAACCCGAAAATTTGCTATCTTTTGTTTGTGACCATCAACTACACAAAATCCATACTCTGCCGTTATAGCGTCCTGTTCTGCTTTCAAAGCTTGCTTTTCCTCCTTAGTCATGGCCTTTCTCTTTTCCGTTTCCTCTTTAAAATACTCAGCCAGACGTCTGAAATCGCACTTCTTTAGATCAGTGATGATCTTTTGTTCGTCTGATGTCATTTCCTTGCGCCAATCTTTGAAAAAGTTCTTATTGAACTGATCCATCGAGGTGTATTCGTGGTCTAGCATGCGTGCGTAAAAGCCGGCTACCTCTTCAGCTGACTCGGATAGTTCCATCGCCTTGCCGTCATAATAAAACTTAATATGCTTTGGCAGTCGAACATATTCAGGCGCTAGAACTGGACCCTTATGCTCAAGGGTGCGCCATTTAGTGCCCGCCTCTAGAGCTTCCTCCTCCCACCATTTCCAAATGTGCTCCTGAGGCTCCTCAGTCTTGGTTCGTTTTTTAACGGGCGAGTCGCCGCTATTAGTCGGCCGTTTTTTGCCCTTGTCCTCATCTTTGACCTTAGAAGACGACTTAACCTTCTCTTTGGCCTTGTCCTTCTTCTTGTCCTTCTTCTTTTCCTTCTTGACCTTGTCCTTAGACATGTCTATGATTATATGATTGTTGTAATTCTAAATGACTAACAAGTGATCGACATGCAAAATATAACGTCACAGCTGAGCCCAGAGTCGTTAACATTCAGTCGCGCCAAATTTGAAAACAATCCAAAAAAGCTAGCTCGTTCGTGGCTTCTTACTGAAATCTGCTCGTCCTGTGCGCAACGTCAGTTTCGCTTCATTTCAGCAATCAGGATACCACGAGTACCGAGCCGGTGTTCTTACTCGACTGAATCTGAACTTCGTCACCACGATTGTCTAAATGGGATGCCTTCAACGGATCAGAAATCTCAATAGTTATTCACCCAGAAATGTTCTATATCTAGTGTGGTTTTCCTGCTACTTTTGTTGTGAGATATCCATATCGAAATATGAGGTTTGGTCGACAGCAGCCTGTACTAACGCTAGATTCTCTAGGCGATATGGAGGGTATCTTTCACGACCAATTCTTGCTAGTTTTAGTGGTTAATCCAGGAAATTCGAAGATGCCATTCGACTAGTTTACAAAACTCTCACAACATGAGGCATATAGGTTCATCGTGGAGATGGAGTGAGGCAACCTGTTTGATTTCCAGAATGGGCGCGTTTTTGATGGAGCAAGCGCTCATGATTCAACAACGAGTTGATTATTGCAAGTTGGCTACATAAATTGAGATGCAATCACACGTTTTCATGACCAACTCGATTGAATCAGCACAAAAATCGTCATCATAAGAACATTGGGATGNCATTGGAACTTNCGTTNTATTTGATCGAGAGGTTTAAAATTGCAGGCGTAGCCGTTCAATTAAGGCCTCCTGAAATCGAACTAAAAATAGTTCCAGTGAAATAGTGTAAAAAGTTCGTAAGTTCCAAACTTCCACAGAGAGTTTGACTGGAAATGAACCTAAAATTTCTTCAAATACCAAAAGCGAGCCAGATCACCTTTAAGATGAAACTTAACACGGCGTTGATAATTTATTGGCTATGCACCATCCTCGAGGTTAAGACTCATGGTGACTCGACTTCCTGTTGCTATTTAGAGGGTCGAATCGCGAACAAAAAATGGAAGACCTATGAAGTGTTCTTAGATAACTGTCTTGTCAGGAAGTTTATCGAAGAGGCAGAGAGTCNTAACTTCTATCAACTATTTCAAGAGCTAGAGGAGTCGGTGAACAAGACTATTGCTCTATATGCGAGCAGATTGGATGGATTCACTGACCAAAGTTCAGGATCCAAGGTCGAATCGGAAATAAAGACTAAGGTTAGAACCAGATGGTTAAAACAAAGGGTAACTGAGCTGCAGAACATGCTAGATAGTATGAGAATCGAACTGACCCTCATTGAGGCGCAAATCAGGGACTCTATGGACGACTGTATGTTGCGAGGAGAAGCTGAGGTGGATGGTCCGGCCAATTGCGCTAAAAGGTTACCTAAGAGTTCTGCCAGAGTGAAGGAATTTTGTGAGACTGTTGAAGCCCAAAATGCTCTCCTTCTCACCGAGCTCAGCTCCCACCAAAGCGTCACTTGACAGAGGTTTGAGTGATGTATATCCTCTGAAACATGTCAATCGCTACACTTGAAACGCTTACAAAAAGTCGAAGCAGATTGCAGGGTGATTTTGATTTTGATTTAATTTGATCCACTTTGGTCGTGAGTGCATACTCAGGTAGCCTAGCATGGACACCAGATGCTTCGCGAAAAATACAGTATGTTGCATAAAAGTTGACGGATTTGATTCGTGAAGTGAACGGTCGGCGACTGTACAGCCTTGAAAATAAATAAAAGCGAATCTCAAGCGTATAAGTCTACGAAATTCAAGACCAAAATACCTGGCAATTGGATAAGTGTAAATTCCATGGTTTTCAGAGATGGTNTATTCCTCATGACAAAATATCCGGTAATCCTTTCCGATGTAATTCAAGAAACATTGTGCCATTCGAGAAACAAGAACTAGCTGCTGGCAGATATATGATCATGTGAAAATACCATATTGAAACCAGCTCAAACAAAATGGGTTGCGATGGGGGCACAATCCCAAAAAGAAATGAGATCGTCAAGAACAAATCAAAGGGACATGGCAGAGACAAGAATGCGGACTTGTCGGCGAAATGGCTCTTCTGCTCATTATCAGGTTTACCCCTGAAGAAGCCAATTGTTGCTTGTAAATTAGGACGCCTCTACAACAAGGATGCAATGATTGAATATCTCTTAGATCAGAAAAAANCGGATCCCCAAACGTCCTCGATGTCACAATCTAATGTTGAACACATCAAATCTCTAAAGGATGTTAAAGAGCTAAAACTCAAAGAGAAGGCAAACTTCGACAAATCTCATCAGGCCTCCAGCGGTAGTGAGCAATTCAAGGCGCAGTTTGTCTGCCCAATTAGTGGGTTAGATATGAATGGAAAGTACAGATTTTTCTACATCCTGACTTGTGGCTGCGTTATCTCCGAGAGGGCACTCAAAGAGGTACCGAATGATGAGCTCTGTATTNTATGTTCTAGACCTTATGACTCAACTGTAGACCTCATTGTCTTAAATGGAGAAGATGACGAAGTTGCTGATTTGAAGCAAAGGCTCTCAAATAGGAAACGGCGTCATAGGAGCATTCATTCAGCAGGTTATGACCCTGACAACAACGTTGCATCGTCGAGCAATACCACTTTTGATAGTTCAAAGGAAATTTCAACATCAAATCACCACAAGAAACAAAGATCAGTGGCTTTAACAGTGAATAGCTCTTAGCATCAATCTAACTCTAGGCTGGGCATGTTCTAAGATAAATTTATTTTGGATATCGGTCAAATGTTTGAGGGCACCAATGCCAGATATCCTTCGATTACATGGCCTCCGCAGTTCTAACATATCACTTGAGCAAAGCTCTACAAGTTGGTCCTGATTCTATCGTCATCTTGTGATCCTTCCCTTGAGAATTCACCTCTGTCGGATAATTTGCACCCGCTGTCACCGTTTTCCGTCCAGGATTGATCGTCCGTGNTACTAGTTTTTGAAACTTCATACAGGGCCCCTCGAAGGTAATGCTTAGAAAGATCCCAAATATTGTCGACAGTATTATGTTCCCTAGAACTATGTAGGTCAGAGCTGAAACGGACACCTCAAGAAGGGCGTTCTGGTAGCCAAAAAACATGCGCACCAAGAGCATATGTGATAGATATATTATGAATGAGGCTTTGCTGACGAGAACGAAAACCTTGAGAGAAAGCAATCTGTCCAAAGCAGGAGCGCATCCATAGTGACAAGCCATCACCACCCAAGCAAATGCCGAAGCCCAAATTACTGTACAAACGTTATTGTAAGCTGTTGAGACCAACTGATTACCCAGTTCAACCGCGCCCGACATCCAGACATACGAGCTCATAGCGACTGAGAATAAGCTTAACATTGAAATGGCCCAGCCGAGTCTAGACCATCTTCTTACTTNGTTGCGCCACTTGTTATTGGCTAGGACGTAGCCAGCCCACAAACCAGAATAGAATGGATATGCATGTGGAAAAGGTGACCAGAAGAAGTTCACCACGTACCAAGTCCAAACCTCGCTAACCTGAGGTACAGTTCCTAGATTGTTTGGTGTATATCCTCCGTAGTAATGTCGGTAAGCTGAGATGATCATACAAGTTCCAACCAGGTAGACGGTTGATAGTAGAGCGCGCTTCAAATGATTGTTCAAGATCATGTAAATCAAACCAAGAGCGAGTGCATAATAAAGCATATCAACCGAGATCCACCAACCAACTAAATTGCAAATTTCGTCCTCCCTATAGAATGCCTGAATGTGTAGCAGATTGACCCACCAGTTCCTCTCGCAGTATTTTGCGGCGTGGTGAGTCATATCATACCAGAACGGACTATCACCCGCCAATGGCAACAATATGTAGAGAAGCGATACTAGCAAAACTTGTGGGGTCAGGCGCAGGTACCGGCCAACCAAGCTGGATGCAACGCTGAAATTGAACGAGCTTCCTCTGTTGTTGTACCACGTAGTATAGGCTGCTAGTAGACCACTCATGAAGAAGAAGTTGTCGACAACGTAGTTTGCATTGTAGATTGGATGTAACGCTGGATTTTGTAAGGTATTCACAATTTGAAAGACCCTAGTGAATCCGGACCACTCGTTGTACTGTAAAGTGTGAACGCAAATGATCCATGCCATAGTGATCACTCTCAACCCATGTAAGCACTTGATCTCGTTTTGCCTCATCGAAGTATCCATGAACTCGCAACCGTTCGTGAGTACAGAGAAGTAATCGAAGGCGATGTGCCTGATGCCTTTGTATTCAACGGGAGGACAGACTCTTTCTTGACTATGCTCACCCTTCTCGTCTAAATCGAATTCCTGTTGCCTTTCGACCGCGTGACGCAATCCAATCTCTGCCAAATGCCATATTGAAGCGACAAACACTAAGCTAAAGAAAATTATGACCGCAACCAAGGAGATCATCTGTTTCTTGTTCATGGGAGCTGTAACGTCAACTTGGATTGGCTTATCCTCGATTTGATCATACTGAACCTCGCTTCTATCGCTGGCCGTGATAACCGAAGCTTTGGTGAAACATTTTACGGGTCCAGCAGTTAGCATTAACCTGCGACCCACTAAACTGGCTACCTGTTGGATATCCTCGGCAGAGCATTGTGCTGGAACACAGATTCCAGTCCTTAGATAAATGTAGTGAAAGAACTGGGCTCGATGAGCAAGCTCGCTAAAAACGTCTGCCCTATCGAAAAGCTCGAGCAATTGCTTCTCCTCCCAGAAGATCATATGAAAACGCTGCCTTGTTGGTACGATTGGTCGAAAAGCAAGTGTGCAATAGTTTGTGTGACCGATCGTACCAGGGGTGGCTATTGTGTCTAAGCAGCCCCTATAGGAGCCTGGATCTGAGAATTGGCCGTCTAGCATGCTACTCGGTGGGAAGTTTCCTGTTGCGCTCCACACTATTTGCAATTGAAAGTTAGCTAAAGAAACATACAGATTACAACCAACGATTTTTGGGAGAGGTTTGGAGTTTACTCACTTTGTATTGCCCAGGTGTCAAGTTTTGCCATTGAATTCAAAGTTAAGCGAATAGATTCCAAGCAAGACTGAGTAACATTTGCATCTCTCATAAGCTGTTCTACTTTTGGTGCGTAGTAATGAACTTGGTTTTGAGCAAATAGCTTGGCTCTCTCGTGTAAGATTGTCCAAGCTTCAATCGATTCTTTGAGCTGAATATCGGTGAAATCGTGATAGTCTGCTGAGGCTCGCATATTCGGACCTACTCTGTCCAAAATTTTGCTCAACTTGTCGCTTAATTTTAAGTCAAGACTTGAATTTGATAGCCACAGTGCTGAAGGTTTTGCATTCGCTCCATCATGGGATGAAGCAAATTGTGCACTAGAGTGTAAGAGCACCAAGATGGAATTTACAATCAAGATCAAGCGCTTGTTTTGGATCATTTTGAGGCCTTTATTGCGCCTATAACAATATGGCTCCTCTCAACATAAGTCACTCTTCTCCTCTGTCCAATTTTTTTCAGTCAATCCTTACAATTGTAACACAGTAACAACTTCTTCCGTTTTGCAGCAACATCAAGAGGCAAAGTGGATAAACGCTCCAACAATGGAGATGCGATAACCAGCTTGTACCTGCTCGGTCTCTCTCACTCTCACTAGCTCCTTTTGAATTTCAACTATCTATCTGAATCATCTAAACTCACAGGGTCCTTATCTATAGCACCACAACAACTGGTTTCCACTAAGCGTTGATTGGAGAGTTCGAGTGAGAGCGCCACCGGTTTGTTCAACTAAAACACTATTGCAAATATCGAGAGTCTGACCATTGTCAGGACGTTCAAACAAAATGTGTCGTTGTCGGTTAAGAGGCATGGATGGAGGGAGAGAGAAAGAGAGAGAGAGAGAGAGAGAGCCGAAGAGCTCGGACTGATTCACCGTCGATGGGACTTATTGAAAGTCAAGTGGTGCTAAAACCCAATCGTCATACGAACTGAATTCTAGGGAGACTGGCGAGGGCGGTTAGGGAGGCGGATAATTGCGACGCTCGTAACTCACCACAATCAGAAGTGAAAACAACAATAATAGCAAATCAACAGAGAAACACCGACCACCAAGTATGGGCTCGCTATAGCAATGGCAGCAGAGGCGACTGGAAGAAAGGCGACGACTTGAGACAGAGGCACTGTCGTCCTTCTGTCTTGGAGGCTAGTTTAAATAAGTGGAACCATTGACTTACAAAACTGCAACGCTCTTGGATAGGCAACCGCAAACCACTTAGCCGCCACCTTGATGGCTTAGTCGCATACTCGCCGACTCGTAGCCTGTCCAAAAGTTCACCTCAAAAACCAATTGGCTTCTTTACGCACAATCATTGACTCCTGGTTAGTTCGTTTTAAATTGACAGCTTGAGGCTTGCTCGTGAGTTGGATAGTTAGCATAGGTAAGCTTTGCGGCGAGAGCAAGCCTCGAGATCAGGCTAGTGAAGTGTTGATAAGGGGGCTATCCGAGGTCCTGATGGCTCAAGAAAACGCGATTAACCAAACTAACTAGCATTTCGTAATGCAATCGCCTCATACTCATGTCTGTCTGGCGCTTAAATCAATCCAGTCGATGTGATCCACCCTCTTCCTTTTGTTCAGCGTCACCTACAGAGATGGCACCGTGAGAGAGGGAGAGCAAACGCAGACTAGACCCTTCGTGATAGGTCTCACCTGGCGTTCTTCCTCGAAGGGATGGTGTCTCTGCGGTTCGGGTTGAATTGGTCTCCGCTCAAAGCTTGAGCGCGAGGGTTGGATGTTATGGTCATGGAGTACCGACTTTAATTTTCATTAGTTTGCTCCACGCTGGACTCACATAACAGTCGAGACAATACGGTGCCTCGCGACAGGTAGGATATTGTAAGGTATGCGATTCGAATTACCGAGTTGCCGGTAGAAGGTTGACTGTTCATTCGACATTATGATAATTGATTGTCCTCGTTGAAGACAAGTGCAGGATTACATGTAATCTATAAGAGGATCAAATTTACAACTGCAACCAGACAAAACTAAGGCCAATTCAATCTAACGATGCGTCACAATCACAATCAACAATGGCGCCTTAATTCGTGAGTCATAATCAACACGAACAAGCATTCAAATCCAATATTCATCATAGAGACCAAGTCCATCTCAGACTCAGAGCCGCTCGATTCCTGATTCACGAGACAGGGAGAGGTGGTCCCGNTGAGGTGATTTCATTCGATTCAACCATGAAATCGAAACCTCGAATACTCGAAACAAGGATGGAAACACGAGAGCTTAGGGTGCAAGATGCTCATTTCGGGAAACGACACTACCTAATCAATAGGTTTCTAGACTAACATTGAGGAGGATTATTTCACACGATTATCTTAATTTAGATGGCGCTACAAGCGTCTAGATGTGCACGACCCTTAGGGTCTGGTCGCACCATTACCAATTCAAACCGACCCGATTCTATCGGTATCTCGGCCAACGGGTGCAAGCTCTCCAGGTTAGGCCTTACTGATTTATATTTAGCCATCACATAGCGATGCATTCAAAAGAGCNATTTCAAGGCTCGAAATAGACTCCATGACGGAGGTAACATGTGAGTCTATGGATTGTGAGACCGGACATAGCAACCTGACTTGGTCCTGTCAAACAGAGAGGTCGCTATTGCGGTATTCCTGCCGCCGAAAAGAGTCTCATTCGCCTAAACTTTGTCACTACGACAATATGATAGATGGAAACACAAACATCAGTGACGTATCCATGACGGCCGATAACCATCTGACGTTTGTGACACGAGTGGTCTTGTTGGCCTGTGTGATTATTTATAAAATTGTAACGCGGTTCCGACGAGCAAGTGATGGTAAATAGACTATTGCAGTGACGGTGATGCAATGGAACAGTTTAGATTGAACTATAGACTAGATTGTTTGCTAGATAATCTTAACTCAAGATGGATCGAGTTCAGATTGGAAGAGATTGAGTGATAGATTGAGAGATGATTGCTACAAAGCAGCAGAGTCTCTGACTAACAGGTTGCGTCCACTAGCTTTATGGAGATGATGGCCGGCCAAAGTCTCGTCTGGCGAGTGGCAAANTGGACACTGGGTGGCCCGATGCAACGGTTTGCGCCGTCCACTTTCTCCAGACTCATCTAATTTCCTTCACTTGTTGCTATGAACAAGGTGCTACACCGGTTTGTCCACTTTGAACTAACACCGCATCTGAATGGAGTCGCCTTGATTCGGGCTGGGCTCTTAATGAAGGTATAATCCGTTGAATGTTCGCCATGCTGGACCAGATCAGACACTCGCTAGACTGGTTGCATTGCATGAGACTAATGGAATGAATCCAACAAGATGTGGGCAGTTAGCGAGCTAGTTTTGCAGACGGCTAGACATGGGCGTCTGCCTTTAGTTCTGCCTGGCTGAGCTGCAACGCTTGAATAGGAGAGTTTGCAACATCTGTGAGGTTGACAGGTGTCCCTCAGACGGCAATCAGTTTTGGATAAGACGAGATCAGATCAGCCAATTCGGACTTAGCGCTTTGCTGCCCGTATGGCCCAGCTGCTCAGGTAAATCAGCCATGAGCAATTAGCTCATTCAAGCGTCAATTGGTGGTCGTCCTGGTGTGTTAAGTGCGCTAAGTTTGCAATTGAGTCTTGCTTGAACACCGCTCATTGTGACTTCTNGGAGGCCACTTGTTGCGTGACAGTTATCTGGGTCTGTTTGGTGCAAAGCAAAATTGACAGAAACAAGGCTCCATGAGAGTAAGCTAAGTGATGCGAATGAGAGTTTGGGGGTTGATTTGTTTTGGTTGCTTCAGTTTTTTTATCGGGAAGTGCATGGCTGCGCAAGCTTATGAGCTGATACAAATCCCTACAGCTGGAATGGGCGGCTAAGCTGGCTGGGATGAATACGGGAAGCGAGAAGGGGGTAGAGGTTTGGGTAGGAGGAGGAGGAGAAGGAAGTTGTTTTGCTGGCCGCCACCGTTGGCGGCAAAGCTTGCGAGCCTGGCCGATTGCGTTTGGTTGGCATAGAAAGTAGGGCATTGGAAATGAGCTGTTCTCATGCGAGGCCATGAATGGGTTCCCGCTCGTAGCAGTTATTGGCCAGGGCAAATTTCCCGCTTCCCAGCTTAACACGGCTAAGCTGCTAGCTAAACTAACCTGAATTGATCGGATTGGATCTGAGCTGAACCGAACTGAACTGAACTGAACTTAACTGGATGAAACATGGCGAAACTGAACCAAAGCAAACCAACCAAAGCTTGCGAGCTAAGTAAGCAAAGGGTTGAGCGAGAGGGTTTGGGTGATCGCCGTTTGCTCGGACCCGCTTGTGTTCTGTTGGCAAGCAAGCTAGAGGAGCCGAGTTGAGCCAATAGCTCCGAGCTGGCCAAGCCGTGAAAAGGGCAAGCTAGCAAGAGTTGTCGGCTAGGCGACGGACGCTCTGAGCAAGAGATGGGATGGGAGGCGAGCGGAATGAAAGGGTAGTGAGGGGAAAAAGGTAGGCCTGTTGTTGGGCTCTGGCGGTCGTGGTGATCGAGCACAATTAAGGTTGATGCCTTTTTGTAGGGCACTCGAGTCTCCAGTTGGCCGAGTAGAGTCGTCATTGATCCTGGTTAGCATTCGAGGTGAAAGGAAGCAAAAGTGGACGGATCTGTTGCTAGAGAGAGAGCGACAGAGATGGAGTATCTCGGCTTCGTTTGAGGCTAGCAACTATGACTAATGAGGGGGGCAACCTGTTGATGGGTGCACGATGGCGGCGCCACTGATTTGCTGATCTCGTCAATGCAGATCTCTTATCGGCCAACAATATCGCCATTTGTAGTTTGTAGGCCTGCGAAACGAGCCCAATGAGTCAGCCGTGGACTCGCGTAGAGGAAACAAACGCGGTCGCGGCCTTTGAGCCAGAAGAGTGAAAGTCGATCTAACGAAAGAGGCTTCGTCTCTCTCTCTCTCTCTCTTTTTGTGCTTCGCCTTTGTTTCGAGCAAATTTGAAGCTGCCGTAGAGGAGGAGGAGGAGGAGGAGCGAGTCAAGGGAGGCTCCTCCATGGGTTCAGATGGTTTGTCAGGCTGCTAAAATGTGTTCGTACTGGTTGACAGTTTCATTTACTATGGCTTTGAGTAGCAACGTCAGATCAAACACTATGACTTCAAGGCTCTGAGCGCTAGATGACGCAGGTTCAAGTTGAATAGGAAATCCCAGCCCAATTCTCAGCAAGGAGCTGGCTGTCATTTTTAAGGCAGCTATACATGTACAAAAACCGCTTCCTCCTTCCACTTCCAAACTGAACTGCACAGCACAAAGCGTGGCAGGTTTGTTCTGCTTCGAACGAAAAATTCTACTTAATTTAGGGGGCTGGCGGCTAATTTCGTGAAAATTCTTACCTCCCCTCGAGCCGATTTGCAATCCGNGAGTTGACTGCTCTGGGAATGCCGCTTTTGGGAGCATCAGAGGGGAGCTCCAAGTTGGGCGATAGAGCGACTTTGGATGGAGCCAGTTGGAGGGAGAACAATGTTTTGCGGACGGAAATGTGCACAAAGACGACACTGGCGAAAGCGGAGGGGGCGAGCTCGATTTACCGATGAGATCATGATCCAATGTTTGCAAGTATCAGCTCAAACGAGGAGCGGGCCCATTGGCTTGCCCCATGAGCCTGCCTCCGAGCAACAGCAGCAGCAGCAGCAGCAGAGGGGCGGCCTTTCCATCTGACGCGAGTCTCCCCCTGCAAGGAGGGACGAAAGTAGCGCATGGATGCGGCTTCTGTTGGCCACAGGCAGCCCAAGTGAAACCGCATCCGGCGAAAGCGGACGGCAGCCTGCTGGCCGAAACGGTGGCGGTTTGATCGGCGGCCAGTCTATCTAGGTCAGCGGTGGCTTGTTGGCCGGCGAGCTGGTAGAGCTCAGAGCAAGAAGTCGGTCGGTCGGTCGGTGGAGCCAGTTGCAGTTGAGGCGGCTGCCTTGCGAGGGCCATTGCGTTAGATCGGCGCTCTAGCTGCAGCTCTCCGGGCGCTGCAATGGTGCGGACAGATGAGAAGAGAGTGATCTGTTGCCTGTTTGGCCGCTTTGGTTTGGCTGGCAAGCTAGTCGAGTTAGCCAGCGAGCGAGCGGCAAAAGCGGCCATAAAGTGACATGAGTGGATCCCACATACAAGAGTTGGCCTGGCAAGACTGACGGCGGTTTGGGCGGGAGTGGCGGCTGCGTATCTCTCGGCGGCCTCCGTCTCTGTGGGCTTTCGCTCGCGTTCTATCCATGGGCTTGGCGCTCAGGCAGGAGCTTGGCCGTGGGCCGAGTGTTTACTCTGCGCCCGCCGGCTCGAGCGGCCAAACGCGAGAGCTCCCCACCCTCGATGCCCCATGACAGGCACTCGGCGCCATTAGCCTATGCATATAGAGTATCCATATAAAGTCGGCTCCCTCCAGTCGGGCGCAAGTGACGGCAGGCAGGCGGGCAGGCAGGTAACTCGTGCGCGAGGTATCGGATGGCTGGAGGCTTTGAGCGGCCACATGCTCGCCCGACAAGCTCGTCCCCCGCGCCGCTCAGGCCTCCAGCGCTGCCAGCTCGCCAAAGTCAGCCGGCTCGGCTGGACCCGCCGGCTGGAAGTTCCATCAGGCAGCCGCCGCAGCAGCAGCAGTAGCAGAGTTTCCCTTTGCCATTTTCATTGACAGCCAGCTAGGCGGACGGTTTTGGGGGGAAGGGCGGGCGACATTTGCGCAACACTTTTCTAATGTCAGCGCCAAGTTCAATGTCAGCCGGCGGGGCCACTCGGTTGCGTCTGCCGGCGAGCTTCAAATGTTGCCAGCTCAGCAGAGACGCTCCAGTCTGGCGAGAGGCTTGAGGGCTAAAGCGGGCGAGCAGCTGGCCGAGCACGAGCGGTTGCGGCCGCCACTTCCGGCGCGCGAGCCGCTCGCTCGCAGGGGAGGCGGCATGTCATCGAACTTTCGTCGCTCGCTTGCCCAAAGAGGATGAACTTGAACCCGGCGGCGAGCAAACAAGTGGTGGCGTACTGAGCGAGCGGGCTCGGCCAGAATAACAAGTGGCCGCGTTTTGAGGAGGAGGAGGATGAGAGGGGAGGCAGGCGGACAGGATCACATGGCTGAGGCGTGGGCCGGCCATGTGCGTCTTGGCGGCTCTGGCGGACCTTGCCTGCATCTTGGAAAGGTCGGGCTGGTTGCGCGTTCGAGAGCAGAGTTCAACGGCGCCAGGTGCGTGCGTTGCGCTGGCCGGCCGGCCGGCGTCACCTGGCCAGCGACACACGTAGGCAGCGGCTCGGCTGGCAAGGCCGGCCGGCGGCCGGTCGGCTCAAGCGAAGGCCGAGCCCGGCCGCCGACTCAGCGCAGGAAGGGCGGCGGGGGGCGCACAGCAGAGCGCGCTCTTGTGCCGCCCCCACTCGCCGCTCGTTGCCGGGCAGCCGGCCGGCGAGCTAAGCGGCGCCGCCGCCCAGCTAGCAAGCCGACGCCAGCGAGCACGCAATTGTTGTCGGTCGGTCGGCCGGCCGGCAAGCGCCAGGTCATTGGCCAGTCGGCGGCCAGCGCACAGGGCGCAAGAAGTGGCCAGCTCTTCTCGCTCGCCCGCCTGGCCACCGGCGAGCGAGCGAGCGAGCGGCGTGCACAGCGCGCAGCTGCCGCCGGCCAGCACGCCGGCAGCTGCACAGGGCCATGCTCGCGAGATCCACACTGCGAGCGAGGAAATTTCGCGCCATTTTTCCTGGCAGTCGGCCGCCGCTGCACGGTGTTCGCGCTTGCAGGGCACACATTTGGAACTCGGCTTGGGCGCCCGCCAAGCGCCACTCTCAACGCGCTCGAGCGGCGGCTGAGCAAGCCTGGCGGCCGAACAACGAACTGCCTCCTTCCTGCTCCAGTTGTGCCATGCGCGGCGGACACAGGCATGCCGGCGGCGTGTGTCCCTCTGTCGCGTTGCCCATTGGCGCGCATGCTGGAGTTCGAATTGCGGCGCAGGCACAGGGCTTGCACAAGTTCCAGCACAGCCGCATTCCTGGATGTGCGCGCCGAACGGCCACGCTTGGTGTCGCCCATGAAATGCAGGCGCGAACGCTGCACATGGGAAGGGCGACTCCCCCAGCAAGCGGGCAGACTGTGTGTGCACAGTTCGCGCGCTCCAATAGGGGCCATTGGCGCCACCCGTTCAGGCATGCTGTTGGCTAGCCAGAAAGCGAGCTGTCTGTTCGGGTTCATCCAGCTGGCGAGCGAGCATCAGTCTGTGCGAACTGTGCGCGCTTTCCCAAGCTTGCTCGGGCGAGCAGCGGCAGCGACAACACTGCGACTGACTCACAGTGACTCTCCGTGTGCGCTGCTGAGTCGCGCTGGCTCATTTCAAGCTCGAATTGAAGTCCCCCTGCTCAGCTCAGCTCAGCTCGTATGGCTGCTGTCGCAGCTGCGTTTGGCGCAACCTGGACAGCGAACGGGATAGCGAGTGTGCCCAATTGAAACGCAGTAAATTACGCCAAGACTCAAGAGGATAACTCCGCCAGTCTGCTTCAATTTCAAGCCAGCTCAAGTCGCGCTGTTTCGGTCAAAGGGAACTCGCTGAGCTAGTGGATAGATAGATAGATAGATAGAGGCAGGCAGGCAGGCAGGCAGATAGCGAGCGTTGAGAGAAAGAGAGGGAGTTGCGACTGGCTTTGCTGGCAACAGGCGACGGGCGAAGCGAAGAAAAGAGTCCGCAAGCTAGACTCTGCTGGCGGGAGCAGATTCGAGGCGGCCAAGGCAAAGGGAAGGTTGAGCGGCGCGAGCCACCAGCAAGGGATAGCAGGAGCGGCAAGAGGAGGAGCGCAAACGCAAACGCAAACGCCAACGGCAACACCAAGCCAACTCCTCTCCTTCTCCTCCCAACATAAATATACACAGACTCGCTCATTCAAGCTCAACTAGCTGGGAGGAAAGTACACTAGTTGGATTACCAATCAATCTCAACTGATTAGCTAACAGGAGAGGAGAGTTCCTTCCCCCATTCGGCAGAGATATNCAACCCGAATTGAGCTCACGCTCTCGCTCGCTCGTCCGCAAATTCAACAACCTTAGTATCTCTCTGTCTCTGCTAGTCGACGGCTGGAACTAGAGAAGATATCCTCGTGGGGCCTCAAAGCTCAAGCAATTGTTGCAGTGGAAGCAAGATCGATTGAACCGGCAAAAGCGGCCACCTCTACGCTAGAACCAAACACTTGTGTATCATTATCAGAAATTTACCATTATTATTATTTACACTCGGGCTCAAACGAACGCATACGAACACACCGCCAACATTCGCATCAAGTGCGTTTCAAATTCTTCAACATACAGTTTCCATTTGAGCGCCCAATTTTTTCCNATCATCAACGAAATAATCTTCTCGTCCTTGAGCCATATGGACAGGAACTAGCAAGCTATTTGTTGAAGTAGAGAGGGTTTAGCAAGCCTTTCGCTAGACGCAAATCCAANCACATTCTTCTCGATCATTCAAACAAAACTAAACAAGCCCCAGGACACTAAACTGAACATATTTAGCGCCCGCAGGACCTCCTTGTACCTTTTTGATTGAATTATTCTTTTAATTATCAAAGCTAACAAATGCATTACACAACTTTGGCCAACATTGTCAACTTCAACTTTCATCATCATCACTATTTGAATTTAAATGCCTCGTTTAAAGCAAAGCGTAGAAATATTTACTTTATATCGGGACAGATTTGCTAACATAGATCAAAGCAAGAGGAAAACCTAAAAAAATACACGTCTTGTTGATCCAAAAACTATTATTTTCATCACTATACTCTATCCATAGAGAAAAATACTGGAAGTTTAAAAGAGAAAAAAACAAGCCTACATTTACATACTAGATATTTAATATTAGAGTTGTATACAACCCTATTTACACAGAAGAGTACCTAAACCTTAGCGCCTCCCTATCCCTAGACCAATCGTGCCAGCTCAATCCTGAAACTCTGACGTTGTTATAGGTATCCTCCACTCGGGCACGCGCCAACACCATCCTCTTATACCTATCACCCCCATCACCTACTTATAGTTGTTATAACTAATTTTTATAGAAATGGCGGACTTATTTGATCTAGAGCTTCAGGATATAAACAACACGATGCAATCGAAACCCGTGCCTCAAGTTGACTCGCAGCATGCACCAATCAGTAGTAGTAGCAGTCAAAGGTCTAGGAGCAATCCGTCCGATGACGATGATGATGACATTATCTTGGATCAAGCTAATTGCTTTGATGAGCCTGGTCTCTTCGTTAGCCCGTTAACTGGCCTCGTTCTGACTGCAACTGAAACCGCTGATGAATCAATGATTTATGAACAAGTGCATATTTGCGAGAAAACTGTAAATCCGTCTAAGAGCCTCAAGACAGGTACTCAAGATTTTGAGTTACTTAGGGTCTTGGGCAAGGGNGGCTACGGAAAAGTTTTCCAAGTCAAGAAAGGCACGGGCTCTGATCAGGGCAAGATATTTGCCATGAAAGTTCTCAGGAAGGCCAAGATAGTCATCAATCAAAAAGATACTGCTCACACAAAAGCCGAACGAAACATCCTTGAATCCATAAAGCACCCGTTTATAGTTGATCTAATCTACGCCTTTCAAACAGGCGGTAAGTTATATCTCATCCTAGANTACCTGCCTGGTGGAGAACTATTCATGCATCTCGAAAGAGAAGGGATCTTTTCCGAGGAAACTGCCTGCTTCTACATAGCTGAGATTACGCTTGCTTTGGAACATCTGCATAGTTGTGGAATCATCTACAGAGATCTGAAGCCAGAAAATATNTTGTTGGATAAGGATGGTCATGTCAAGNTAACAGACTTTGGCTTGTGCAAGGAGGCTCTCGAGGATGGCGAAACGACACACACATTTTGCGGAACCGTCGAGTATATGGCACCTGAGGTTCTCTTGCGTTCTGGTCATGCTAAATCAGTTGATTGGTGGAGTTTGGGCGCCCTGATGTTCGATATGCTCACTGGAGGGCCACCATTTACTGCTAGCACTAGGAAGAAAACTATTGATAAAATTCTCCATTGTAAATTGCAGCTTCCCATCTATTTAACTCCTGAATCTAGAGATCTCATCAAGAAACTGTTACGCCGTCAGGCGTCCCAAAGGCTTGGTTCCGGTGCTGAAGATGGTTTGTCAATAAGGCGACATCAGTTCTTCAAGTCATGCAATTGGGCTGACTTGATAGGCAAGCGAGTAAAGCCGCCATTCAAACCAACCTTGAAGTCGGATGATGATGTCAGTCAGTTTGACACGGAGTTTACCAGGATGACACCTGTCGATAGTCCTGATGAGACAATATTGAGCGACAGTGCGAATCAGGTNTTCAACGGTTTTACCTATGTAGCACCGAGCATTCTGAACGAGGTTGGTCAAACTCACGGTGCTCAAGGTAACCAGTGCACTAAATGTAGCGCCAACAATTACTCGCTCTCACCAAAAGTGAGATGTCGATCTCCTAAGAAGCAATTCGGATTTTTCTGAAAATTTGAATCCTTATGACTCATCAGGTGCCACACAATTACATTTGGTCATTTAAATACACNTACAAAAAATTAATATGAAAGTTAAAAACGAAAGAGCATCTTAACTATTAGGAGCAATACTAATTAAATTGGATTTTTGATAGTAGTTTGGTTGTTGGATCTATGCATCGAATCGAGTGTGCTTTCCAATCCTCAAATTACTGTCATGTGCTGTTATCACGATACAATATTTACATAGTTGTGCAAAGAGAAGTAATAAATTGATCTAACTGTAAAATATCTTGTCATTCAATCATAGAGTCTGGATTCGGGGGTGTCAGAAGCGCGGATGTAGATCCATGGGCGCGTGTCCATGCATCAATCTCATATCTGTTGTCAATTTCTGCGAGGCCGTACTCCAGACCGACTCCTGTTTGGCTGATTATGACGCTGTTGGTAATTGTGGGTGAAGCTCCTCGAGCGATTAAGGTTGTCGTTATGTCTTGGCATCGAGGTGGAGGTATGTTGGTAGGGAGCGGCGAATCGACTTTGATTATAAACATCCAAATAGGCGGGTTGAACAAGGCCAATAGTTTGATTCGTCAGGACTGTTTGAGTGTTTGATAATTGGGTTTGATAATTGGTATTACAATATGCTAACAGTTGTTGTTGTTGCTGTTGGACTGCTTGCTGGCGTTGCTTATCATAATTTATGTAGTCATTCAGAAGTTTGGTATACTTCAAATAGTGGGCCTCTCGGATTTTCGGTTCCATCGTGAGCTTTTTACCGAACAATTCTACCCCACCCAATAAAGCCTTGGAGTAACCGACCGATTCAACATCTTCAAACTCAATAAAGGCATGGTCAGGTTTAACTACAACATTGCGGACCGGACCACCTTGTAAACAAAGTTCTCTCAACAATCCGCTGGTGGTTTTCTCGGGATCGAAATTCTTTATGACTAGGGTCCTTTCTTGTAATGACATGCTTACCGGTTTTGATCAGGATTTGCTCTCCTAAATTAATCATCCTTTCGTTATATTGCAATTCGTAACGATCTGTCCCGTAGCACAGTAAAATTTGTGTTCATTGAGCTTTCTATTTTGCAAAAGTCATTCTAGAAAACGAGGATATTTGAACGAACGCTTACTTAC
>Ga0058699_1000092_pt1 | contig 21997 bp, 12 predicted proteins | sample AgamicAtPe_FD_55078 | JGI IMG/M metagenome (GOLD analysis project Ga0058699, IMG submission 55078) | Agave microbial communities from Guanajuato, Mexico - At.P.e | ecosystem: Host-associated > Plants > Phyllosphere > Phylloplane/Leaf | place: Guanajuato, Mexico | collected 2012-10-15 | reverse complement strand
TAAGATGAATTTATGTTCTGTCCATTGTAAGTAATTCCCTGAAAAATGACTAGAGCTGCCTTGAAAAGTTTCCAGCAGTTTTGCCCAACAAATCAACTGACCACCAACAGTTAAGACATTTTGCGATTCCTCTCACTCACTCCCCTTCCTTATCTCTTGGGAGAATATCAATTAGCTAGCTGATCAAGTTGCTGCGATATGAAGCTCGAGAGCAACCGATTCAAGTTACAGTTTATCCGTAGAAACTAAGTCACAAGACAAAAGTCAAGGTAAATTAGTTGAGCTAGTTGAGGAAGTTGACTTGACCGTTCCGTGGTTTCTCAATTGGATTTGGATACATTGTTTACTCGTGCGACAGTTGGCGAGATGTTGGCCCTGATTGGAGCTGTTTATCTCCAGACTTAACCTAGTTGTTCTTTTACGAACTTGCTCATTCTCGATGTGAAATGAGTATGTGGTTAATTCGACCCACATGGTTAGGCAGCCAGACGAAATATCATGCTCAATAGTTTGGTCTTTGGCGTTAACATGGATAGAGGATTTGTTTTCGGATCTAAATATACCCAATTAGATCGTTCAGACCGACGATCGAACCGGAAAATCCAAATGAGCATCACTAGAACCTCTCCCCTATCTTCCTGTTTACGAGATTGTCAGGTTGAGACAGCGTTCTTCTCTCATAATCGAGTTGTATGAGATTGTGATCAGTTTTAACGAAAAAATGACATAAGTTGGTAAGAATTCATGGCGCAAATCATGCGGCGCTCAGAAGTTACTGGTCGTTTTAATCTCTGCGATTACCGACATTGTTCAGAACCTGCGGCCGGTAAACAAGGACCTCAGATTAATTGCACTTTGCTGGGCCTCACTAAGCCCAGAATTTCTCACATTATGAACAGAATAAATCGACTTGTAAGCTGTATTTGTGAACGTGATCCATGAGTCGTTATGAGTTCTACCAAGGAACTCCACTAATGGGCTACCTAAACGCCGGTGCAGTTCGCCAACTTCTGGTTCCAATTCTATGAGATACTTGATGAGGCGCATCTTCTTTCCATTTGGCAAATCGTGGATACCACTGTCAAGTGAGCTCACCAACAAGTGTTCTTTATTTTGCATATCCATACAGGGAGGCCAGGAGATGGAGACATCTGTTTTGTCCATGAAAATATACTTTTGATCTAATTGATTAGTGAGCTTCCTGCCGCCGCTTACGGGTGTAGTTTTTTTCCAATTTCCTGGACTGGCACTGAGTCCCATAGCTGTTGATTGTTGCTGGTAGGTTGGTTGGGGTTTTTGGTAAATTTTGGTGTTGGCTTTAAGGAAACTCTGACCGACGGATTGGGCTAATGAGGCAAGAGGAACTACACTAACCCGCGAGTCGCTTGTTAAAATTTGTTCACACTTTTGTATCAAGTCAGTGAGGTTCGGATCGCTTAGTAATAGGCCCACAGTCATGTTATTACTCGATCGGAATACCGTCAAATAAAATTTTGTCAACTTTCTAGTGAGAGCAGCTTGGCGCTCGCCCTCTAAACTATCGTCCAATGTTGAGTCAGCCGAGATGCCACCATCGATGTCTGAAGTATCACCTAGGTAGATCGCCGTATTTTCTGTAAGTCTTCTAACTCTATCAACCTCCTTACTAAGTTCCTCTTGAAGTGCATCCCTGATTAAGATGGAAACCAAATAATTGTATAGCAAGCGAGTGTCGTGCATGTTCAGACTAGACCATAATAGTTGATCGTTGAATATCACAATTGTATGTCGGATTTGGGTTGCATTGAGACAGACCAAATGATTAATAAAGCTATTGACTTTCATAAGGGTGATTGGATCGAGATCTAAATATAGAATGTAGTTGTAAAGAGATGCTACATTCGATATAAATGAATTCAGGTGAATATCTGGCAATATTTGATCAAAATAGTTCTCGCATATTAATCTTATTCTTTCTCTAACGATCTTTCTTCGTCTCTCACTATCAATATTATCACATGTTTCGTCCTCTAGAACTTTAGCAGATATCATTTCGTAGGTCCCATTGAGCAAACAGAATCTGGCGTAAATATTGTTTAGAATCCGCTTGATCGCTTCAGCTGGAATACAACTAGTATCCATTCGTTGGACATTCTGAGATCCTCCTTCGCAATCGTTCGTTGAAGGTGGAGCGACATGGGCAGCCATCCAGATTGATTCTTTAGATTCCACTTCAACCACGAGAATGAGAGTGTTCTCAAAAGTGAGCACCAGACTCTTGTTAGGTCTGAGACGTCCATTATCCTCCACTTTGTGGCCAGAATTCTGGTGATTCAATTGGGTAGATCGGCTCATGTCGCGACCTAGTCTGTAGCTGACATTAAGACTTGCATCACAGAGACAAATGTCGTCAATTTGCTCATCGCGACTAACTTTGAAATTCGTTGCATCTTTTGTCCAATGATACAGAAGCTTGTCACCTTCTCGACTCTCATCCCTCCCCTCGCTTGAATTGAATATCATAAAACGTTTGAGAGTAACGTTTGGCATAATAACATGATATCTAAGGTGAACCAGTACCTAAGAGGCTTCCTACTGAGTGATGCTATGATGAATGACCTAACACTGTCTGAAATGAATCCAATGACCACCAGCTGATAACTGGGAATTTAAAGATGATCGCACTCACTGCTTCGCATTGTGAAATTCACAGTTCCTGCACAGGCAGCGCTCACGTGCGTGAACACGCACTCTGATCAGCCTGAGATCATTGAACGCAGCCAGAGTGAGAGGTTCAGATCTGGTGGTCTATTTTTAGATNAGGGTCTACAATAAAAGTACGAGAGACGTAACGGTCTGAGGGATGTCGAGGGTTCGGACTTTCGTTGCTTCTCAGACTTCATTCAAAAGATTTCAATTGAAACTCCGATTCGTTAAACACGTTTCGATTATTTATCTTCAACAATGTCCGTGTCTTATAGAGAGCGGGGGAGAGCGATCAAGGATGAACAATGCAATATTCGATCCAATTCTCAGATTTCTTTCTTTACCTTATGTCAGCCTAACCCCTCCTATCCCCGTCTTGCGGACCTTCATGAGCCCAGCCATCTAAATCAGGCCCCAAGCCTAAATTCGCATATCACAGTAGAGATTTTCTCTCGCAAGCTTTGCCCGCGGTGCATTGCCATGGTCGCTAGGTCACTCGTCAGGTGTTGACAACAGAAACTCTACAGATACTCTGGTCCTGTTGGGCCGCAAATTGGGACTAGCAACTTATTTGCCCTCCAACCCACCGTATTATGAGCAAATCTTGCAAGAACTTCTCTATGATATCGACTCCGTGACCGGCTTTCGGGTTATCTTACTAAAACATCCTTGCGTCCTCAAAACCTACGGTTCGATTCAGTTGGAGGTCTCTGCCTAGCCTCGGATAATTTTTTATCGACATCGCTCACTACTTTAAACGGGTAAAGCTCATGTTGGCGCCACATCTGTTAGTGCTTGTGGAATTGAGACAACTTATCTCAATACCGATTGCGTGAAGACCTCCTTGAAGTCTCAGTCGACCGGTNTTTGTTGAACCCGATAGCGCATATATATTGACTGAGCTTGACAGTGACAGAAAGATAATATAGCGGTTTTCTTGGCATGTTCCTATCATGCAGTATAGTCTCATGGGCTTTCCATTGGCCCTGGAAATCTCGACAACATCGACTGATTTCCGAACCCGACCCGAGAAGCTAAGAACAGATACAATCCCGAATGACCGAGCTCTCAATCAAGTTTTTCTTACTCGACCATATCAACTTTGATTTTTCCTTGAAGGGGCGGTAGCTCAACTTATTTCAAAGACCACGATCGCTCACCTCGAGCTGGTTCCGCGTCACNGTGAGATGTCAAGCTAGATACAAAGGTTGAGCATTTTTACTTCCCAGAGGCACCTCATCGGCAATACCCTGTCGGTATCGAGGCAGGGGCTAGATCGCACTTAAGTTTTAGAGCTGCGTAAAGTACAGCCGTGATAAAAATATATGATCCGAATCGAACCCGGTCTGAGAAGCCAAGAACAGATATATCCTAAATATAGCAAACAAGGCGGATTTGGTCTCAGTATGTGACTCTCCTCTCGAACAGTGAGGCCAGAGTAATGGTTCGCAGATGTTTCGTAAAATTGTCGCGAACATGATTTTACAGTGAACTAATGTATATACAACGAAAATAAATAAATTAAAATGTCTGATCGAACCAGATAGGATAACTATTCTNCGCTCTGCTCACGTAAAGCAGTTATTTTGTTAAAGGATAATTCCTTCGAATATTGTTTACCCATCGAGCGAACCCCATGATGTACTGAATTTTTATCTTCGATAAGAGAACTCTCCACTATTAGGGACAAAACGTCACAATTTTCATTACCAAATCCACTCTCAATCCTGCAGACACCAAGGTCAACTTTTTATCTCGTCGAAATTGATCAAGAATATAGGACTCTTTGATGAACCAAAACAGAGTTGGACACGATTCTCTCAGCCGAGACTATCAATGCACATGTAATTATGACTGATCGGAGACAGAGTGCTGAATACTATCAACCGTTGACGATCAGAAATGATGTTTTCGACCCGCAACTGACTGAATCGCACATAAAGCCCGACTCCCGTCGATACTGTCAACCTGAGTCTATTGATCTTACTTCGAGTGAATCTGGGCCGAACAGCAGCATCTCTCAAACTTTGAATTCATCAGATCTAAGGACGACAAACTCGAGCGACGGTATTTCAGCCCTTGAATTTGACAACTATCGGCCTTCATACTGTAAAACTAGCACGGATGCTAATCTAGAGCCGACCACTAATCTCGACGATACGGCCTTACAGTATCTGACTCCTCGAGTGAGAAATGTTGTTCTGCCACCGAATTGCCAGAGATCCTTGCTAGAGCGCCAGTTTACCATTGGCCCGGCCTGTGAAATTGGGAACGATGATGAGGGTATGATCTACATGGATCATGGACAGCATATGGCCCAAATTGATGCGTCCATGTTGGATGCAGACCTAAATGGAGATGATGACGATTGCCGGCCCTACGAGCCGAACAAGCAGGTCATCGTTGGCATTTGTGCGATGGGAAAGAAGGCCCAATCGAAACCGATGAGGGAAATTTTGAAACGCTTAGAGGACTACTTCGAGTACATAAAGACACTTGTTTTTGAGGAATCTGTTATACTCAACAAGCCTATACAAGAATGGCCCCTATGCGATTGTCTTATTTCCTTTCACTCGAAGGGTTTCCCGCTCAGTAAGGCCATAGAATATGCTCGTCTACGGAAGCCTTTCCTGGTAAATGATCTNGACATTCAATACGATATTCAGGATAGAAGGAAGGTATACAAAATATTGGAAGAGGCCGACATCGAGCTACCTCGTTACGCAGTGCTGGATCGCGATTCAGCCAACCCCGAGGATCGTGAGCTTATTGAGAGCGACGATCATATAGAGGTTGCAAATTTTGTTTTCAACAAACCTTTTGTAGAGAAGCCCATCTCAGCTGAGGATCATAATATTTGCATATACTATCCAGCCCATGCGGGCGGTGGAAGTCAGAGGCTATTTAGAAAGATCGGTTGCAGGAGCAGTGTCTATTCTAATGAAAGTCATGTCAGGAAGACTGGCTCATACATATACGAGGAATTCATGCCTACTGATGGAACAGATGTAAAAGTTTACACTGCTGGACCAGATTATGCGCACGCTGAGGCTAGGAAGTCACCAGCCCTTGATGGAAAGGTCGAGAGGGATATAGATGGAAAGGAGATCAGGTATCCGGTCATTCTGACAAATCGGGAGAAACTTATTGCAAGGAAGGTTTGTTTGGCATTCAAACAGACAGTATGTGGTTTTGACCTGTTGCGAGCCAATGGGCGGTCATATGTTTGCGATGTTAATGGCTTCAGTTTTGTCAAAAGTTCAATGAAATACTACGAGGATTGTTCGAAGATACTCGGCAACATGATGCTGAGGGCGCTGGCGCCTCAATTGCACATACCCTGGTCAATACCATTTCAGCTCGACGATCCCCCCATCGTGCCAACCACTTTTGGTAGAATGATGGAGCTAAGGTGTGTGATAGCTGTGATNAGACATGGAGATCGAACTCCAAAACAAAAGATGAAACTAGAGGTTAAACATTTGAAGTTTTTTGAGTTATATCATAAGTATGGTAACACAAAGAACGGTCAGGCAAAATTGAAAAAGCCCAAACAACTGCAAGAGGTGCTCGACATCGCTAGGTACCTGTTGGGCGAGCTGCCCCATGAACCGCCGCAAGGTGAAGTGGTAGAGCCAAGNNTTAAGCTGAAGCAACTGAAATCAGTCCTCGAAATGTATGGACACTTTTCTGGTATCAATAGGAAAGTACAATTGAAATACCAGCCGCACGGTAGGCCACGAAGATCAAGCAGTGAGGAGGAGTGTGCCCGAGAGCCTTCTCTCGTGCTCATACTCAAGTGGGGTGGCGAGTTGACGCCGGCTGGTAGGGTCCAAGCAGAGGATCTAGGCCGCTGCTTCCGACGCTTGTATCCTGCTTCTGGAGACTATAGCGGTCCACAGGGGTTAGGTTTGTTGCGTCTTCACTCAACCTTTCGTCATGATCTTAAAATTTATGCTTCAGATGAGGGTCGAGTTCAGATGACTGCAGCCGCATTTGCAAAGGGTTTTCTTGCCTTGGAGGGTGAGCTNACACCCATTCTGTTCCAAATGGTCAAGAGTGCAAACACAAACGGGTTGCTAGACAACGACTGTGAGTCTAGCAAGTGTCAGAAGCTCGTTAAAGAACGGTTACACAACATTATGCAAAAGAATCTCGACCTAACCACAGAGGACATGGAGATCTTGAACCCAACGGGTGCTCCCTCCATTGAGGTGGCTTGTAAATTTATTGGTAATCCATATCAAGCATGCGAAAAAGTATACAAACTAATCAAAGAGCTAAATTCACTGATAAAATCTAAACGCCAAGATAATTGTTACACTCAAGAGTATCATCTGTATCACGGCGAAACCTGGGACTTGTTGCAACGAAGATGGGCAAAATTGGAGAAGGATTTCAGGTTTCCACGGTCGAAACGTTTTGACATAAGCAAGATACCGGATATTTACGATTGTATAAAATACGACCTTCAGCACAATCAGCATACATTACAATTTCAATTTGCCCACGAGTTACACACCTATGCTAAGGCTCTTGCTGACATTGTTATACCTCAAGAGTATGGAATAACTGCCCAAGAAAAGTTGATGATAAGCTTGGGCACTTGTAGTCCTCTTTTAAGGAAGATACAGGCTGATCTCATTAGAAATGCCGACTCAAATGAAACAAACGAAGATGAAACCGAGAGCGTCAATCGTCTTGACCCGAAATACTCTCATGGAGTTTCCTCGCCTGACCGCCATGTCCGTACTCGCCTATACTTCACCAGCGAAAGTCACATCCATTCGCTTGTTACAGCCTTGCAATATGGCGGCCTGTTGGATGTCAAACGCGACGAGCAATGGCAAAGATCAATGGAATTTCTGAGCGCCATTTCGGAGCTTAATTATCTATCCCAGATTGTTATCATGCTTTACGAAGATCCAACTAAGGAGCCATCAAGCGACGATAGATTCCATGTCGAGATTCATTTTAGTTCTGGAGTTATAAATCGTATAAGCCAGCAAAACATGCCCACAGAACCCCAAGGGCCCGGATTCAGACCACATTTGCATAGTAAGAGGAGCGTTGGACTATATCAGCGTTACTTGGCCNACAAGCAGCAACAGGTTGGCCTTAGTAAGCAGTATTTCACTCTCTCCGCTAGTATGCCAATTCAATACAAATCAAGTCAAAGTGCGCGCGCCTGCAGTGTCGCGGACGTGTCCCAATACTGCGGGGGCCCCTCTTCATTGATCAGCACTGCAGTTATTAGCGGCTCCTCTCCTGAACTGGTGGCCGTCTGTCCTTACTCGCCCGCAATCAGGCCTTTAGAGACTTTGCACAATGAGCTCTCGCTGAAGCAGTTCAATGACTTTATAACGCGTTTAACTCGCAATCATCGCAGTTCAGTCGCAAACGAATCTAATCATCAAACAGGTGGCCTTGAACAGGTTGGCATGGTATCGGGAGGTAAGGCAGCCGTTTNTAGTTCAAATTTTCAAACAATCGATGGCGCTCAAGTGACGAACGAACAAGAGGAGCATGTTGGAAGTAGGGAACTCGAACAAGGCGGCGCCATTTCAAGAGGCGCCCTCTGCGCCGCCGACCAGAGTTTGCAGGGCGACGGCCACGCCCCCATGGGCCTCTCACCAGGCAACTCGCTCAGCAATTCGCTCATTTGGGGCGGCCCGCCCTCNTCCTTTGCCTCCTCGGCGGGCCCATCGTCGCCAAGCGGAGCACTGGAGCTTTGGACGAAGTTAGAGCTGGAGGAGTTCAGCGGCGACACTAAAGCCAATGGTAGTGCTCAGCCATCAGCAAGCCAGTGAAGCTCAGCCGCCGCCGCCCCCCCCCCTCCACTCCTCCCGTAACTTCCTGCAAGCTAAAGCTCAACGAGGAGGCCGTTAGTCAGTCTCTGTTGTTGTTGTTGTTGTTGCTTTCGCTCATATCCTCTCGTTGTTGTTTGTAATATAATGTTATTGTTGTCAAAGCGGCTCACTCGCTACTCTGGTTGGTTGGAACCTTGCTGATAAAGTGAACCGCATTTTCAATGCAAATTTCCTCCTCTACGCGATGGGGCTAAGCGAGGCTCGGTACAAGTAGCTCGCCTTTGTGCTTCATGGAAACGCACAAATATAAGTACATAAACGCGCACCGCCAGCTTAGCAGCGGCGAATGTCAAGTTCAAGATCAAGGCAGGTTATCCTTCTGTAGTTGAATTGAGAGCCAGCTTGATTCCCGAGTCTTGCAGGCGATTGCACGTGTGGGAGTCATTGGAACATGTTTTCTTTTATGCTCTCTCTCTCTCTCTCTCTCGGCTTCGCCCCGCTCAAGTCGGCAACCCTCCGATCTTGCTCCTGCTTCTTCGACCAGCCTTCTCGAATCCTCTCGGCTCGAGTGTGAAACGAAGCCTTAGGGTTACCTTTCCAGGACAGGTTACTTGTAAACAACAACAACAGCGATGAGCGCTGCCAGTGACTCGCTCGCCCAGCGCTCACAGGCAGCCAACCAGTTTGACGTAGCAATTCCGGTGCCTTTGAATGCGCGCGGCCATCTTATTCACTGGCGATAATTATTCCCCCTCAAAGAGCTAGGAAATTTTGTTAAAGATTAGAGGCTNACTCCATAGTTGTCGCTTGGCTTCACCTGGCACGTCTGCCCAAGCGACTTCTGCGTCTCGCTGGCGCCGCCGGCTTTATTCCCCTCTCGGGTAAGGCCGGTGTTTTGCCATTTGGTCGCGGATGATTGAGAGAGGGAGACGGAGACGGCTCTTCGCTGCGAGGGGCTCGCGATTGGCCGCGGACGATAAGCAGACTGATGTGGGCGATAAACGTTNAGGTGCGCGTATTAGCTGGCCACCTCTCAAGCCATTGGTTGCGCTTGGAGGGCTTGTTGCTTCTAGCGTCGACCGCTCGCACGACCCACTCAATCAACCAACAGCGAGCAAAATGTTGAGCTGGCGCTCCCGAAACGGAAGCGTCCAGAGGGATCGAGAAAAATCTTGCCCGCATAGGTGACTCTTAACTCGCGCTGATGATTGTGGAGCGAAGGGCCAGCACGAGCGAGTGGCGCCAATCTGATATTGGCAAGTCGTCGCACCTGCCTGGCTAGCTGGCGAGAGACGATAACTCGGCCAGCTAGCAAGCCTCTCGCCGAAGGTGAAACTGGAAATGTACCGAACAGGCGGCTTGCCAGCTTTCCTCTGGGCGAAAACTTTCCACTCGGAGCCAAAGTTTGCGTTGTGTTGAAGGAGCGGAAGATGGGAGATCTACGTCAGCTTGGACTCGCACACTTCGAGCGGGCCAGCCAAAGGCGCCCTCCCAATCGGCCGCTGACCCGACGATTGGAGTGCAGCGAGATCTGGGCCTTTGTTGGCGCCCTCACGCGAGTTCCGTTATCTCGGATGGCTCAGGCTGCNTGCCCCTCTCGGCACTGGACGAGCTTGGGCGGGCAAACTGGAGCCGGCGAAGAGCAGCAGCAGCAGACGGTAGCCGAGCGTCGAGGAGGAGGCTCCAGGAGGGAGCTGCCTCGTCTCGCCGGCTGGCGGCGCTGCAGATTGGAGCGACGAAGCCGAGTTGACATTGTAATTGTTGGCGCCTATTTTATGACAGGCCCAGCTGCGGGCTGTCACAGGGAGCCAAGGGCAGCAAATTGTTGCTCTCGCTGAATGTGTGCCAGCGTATCCCTCGAGCGCGCGGCCTTGCCAGCGGTGCAGCGTGGCCGCGGGCGGGCGGGCGGGCAGGCAGCCAGTTGTGAGCGGCCCGCTTGGCACCGGCGCCAGACGCGCGCGAGGCCAGACACAGGCGGCGCCGTTTGGGGAACCTTGAGCGAGACTAGCTCGCTCGCTGAGTCCGCCCCTCGGCGAGCGCCCCCACGGCCGCCCCACCGAGCTCGCACCTGTGCCAGCCAATTGCGCCCCCTCGAGCGGAGGGCCCGCAAGTTGGCAGCCTCGTCGAGTGGGCGCCACAGTGCCTTGCTCGCTCCCCTCGAGCAGAGGCAGTGGCAGTGGCAGCGAGCAGAGGGCGTACGCAATGATTGGGCGCTCGAAAGCGAGCGAGCGAACGCATATAAGCCAGAGCCAAACTTGCCGACTCGCTCCTCTCGGGCGCTCGAACATCCCCTCTCGGCGAGCCAGCTTCCTCCCTCCTCGCTGGCTGGCTGGCGGCCGTAGCCAGCACGCCAGCCGGGCCGCCCAAGGAGGATAGTGCGCGCCAGAGCCAACACAGGCGCATTCGCCCACGAGCGCGCAACCGCAAATTCACATTCACTAGGCACAGCGACAACAACAACAAGCGCCCGTTCGCTTGCCAGCGCGCATTTAGCTCGCACGATTCTGCGTGTGCGCTTTTGGGCTTTTTGCATACGCGCTTAGCTCTACGAGTGCTTCTGTGCCCCTCGGCCTGAGTGTGTGCGCGTTCTGCTCGCTCGCTCGGCGGCTGCGGCGCCAGAGCAAACGCCAGCGAGTCCTTCAGGGAGCCGATGGGCGAGCGCGGTTGTCAGGCAGACGGGATAGATGGCCGATTGAGAGGTGTTATTTTTATCGGTTTTATTATCATCGGCTGGCTAAGCGGGCGAGTTCCCGGGAGACCAAGCGACGACTTCAGCAAGCCCGCTCTAGCGGAGGAAACACTCCAGTTTGGCCTACTCATACAAAAGCGCGCTAGCTGCTCACAAGCTCCAAAATAACGCCACCGCCACCATCAACGCTAGCGACACAACAACAGGAGCAGTGGAGCCAGAGACAATATCGAGCGCGAAAGTGAACTCTCCTCCAACCGCCAACAGCTTTGCATGGTTGATTTGTGCGCCGAATGATACCTAGAGGACGCAGATAGATCGATGGGCCGCCAAGCTCAACAACAGCCCAATTAGATAGTCGGACGGGTAGATAGACAAACAGATAGATAAGTGGGCAGATATATTAGCCTGATCCAATACGAGCAGAGGGGATCAGAGCGCGCTTTGGGGAGCGTTGTGTCGCTCCCAAGCTAACTCTCGTTGTGTTGTTGTTGTTATTATTATTATTACTAATATTACTATCACTATTACTGCTCTCTCTCTCTCTTTCTCTCTCGCTCGCCTTTGTTGTTGACTATGCTTCCAGTGATCGCAATTAGCTTGGCTGAGAATGCGTTGTGCGTGCTAGTATTTGCGGTGGCGCCATAGTGGGCAACATAAGCATTAGAGTGAAGGAGACTACAACGCCTACAAATGTAGATTTTGTACAGAGAAGAGACAAACAGACACAAATTTTCACATCCAAGAATACATCCCTGGATTTTGAGGATAAAAACTCCAACCAAACAAGCAACAAAAAATAGCATTGCACTCTAGCCTCCAATGGCCAGCTCATCCATATCCAGATAGCTCCATTCGTGCACTTTCCCGCCCCCCTCTCCGCCCACAGCTGTCCCCTTAGCTAGCAGGAAAGTGGGCGAGCGCAAGAGCAAGCTAGGCGCACTTGTTCCTATAGCCAGAGCAACATAGCTGGCCAACTAGAAAGGATAGAAATTGATGCAGGGAAAGAGATAGCGCAATTGGGGAGGGGAAAGAGGGCTCGCAGTTCTGAGAGTGAATCAATCAACTACGTGAAACGATTATTGCCACAGACTGAAGATTTTTCCACTTGGGCGCAGATCAACTCTTGATTGAATCGGATTGAACCATCACAAAGACAGGCGGCATTTGATTACAAAATTCTCTCCCTCTCTTTTTCTTCTCTCGCTCCCCCGCTGGAATCATTGCAAGTCTATTCGGTGACATAAATTAACAGCTCCAGAGTCCTTGTGGCCAAATTGAGTCACTGACTCTGGAAATCAATTTAATTTAATTCGACGGACAACGTGCAACACTGGCCCCAATGGCCTAGATAAGCGCCACCACCGCGCATCACTGTGTCTACGATAATTTATTGATTGAACAAGTTTTAGTGGCCACTAATTGAAGGCACATGTTAAATCTTCAACACCTGTTCATTCNTCACGAGGAAGATCTAAGCAGATATTTCTCAGGGAACTTATTGATAATAGACGGCCTGTGATTCAAGTCCACCAGCCCATTTTGCTACCAGCAAACTTACATAGTCACATAGAGTGTTTGAAACATTGAGAGAGTTTATAACACACAGGCGATCTGTCGATTCAAATTAGTTATTCGATCTATTCAGATCGCCTCTGGTGCCGGCTGGTGCAACTCAAAGATGCAGCTCATGACTGAGCAGAAACTAGATCACCGGAACCATCACCTTGATGCGCACCAGCAGCAACACTATCATCATCCAACTGTCGAGCCGACCCAAGAGCGATTAAATGCGCTAGGGGCGCTTGCTAACAATACCACACCTCAACAGCAGCAGCATCATCAACATCTGGCCCACATACAAGATTTGAACCAGACACAACTCGGCCATCCCTCAAACCAGCAGCAGACACTCAACACCGCGGCATCCAACTACCAGCAATCCGCAGCTCTGCACCACCATGCGCCTAGGCTCGCAGCCCAACAACTTTCATCGCCCACAGTTAATCACAGTAGCAACAACAATACCAATAGCAGCAGCAACGATAACAACAATACCAACACATCCTCAACAACACAANCCTGCTCTCCTCTGACAGCGCCACCGATACCTGTTGCAATGAGCATGCAGCCAACGAGTTTTACGAAAAATCACCTAATTGGCAACAATGGCACCAACATGCCATTGTCTGCTGCCGATGAGCTTTCCATCCGGAAGCGGCGCGAAGAGCTTTCGCGTCGGCCATCGTATAAGAGGATATTCAACGACATTACGGGCCTGAGCGGAGCCCTTGAGCCTCCACCTACAATTGCAATTGGGCAGTTGGCGCCGCCGGCGGCGCCAAACCGACATTCACCGCAATCCATCACGACGGGTAGCCAACAGCCAAATAATAGTCCCGGCCCGCAAGCTATAGATTTGCTGAATTCGGTGGCTGTCTCAGCAGCGATGCAAGATCCCACAGCAACCAGCCAATCACCTGTATCCGTTGTAGATCTTCAAACAAATACACCGACATCTCAGTTGGCACAGCAACATCAACTGCAACAGCATCACCATCAGCAACAGCAGCATCATCAACATCATCTTCCATCTAACCACCTCCAGCAGCAACGCCACCATCACCATCAACAATCGCAAGAACCGCGGCAGTCTCAGCCGCATCAAATGCACCAAATTCAGGCCGCAATATCGCCACCCATCATTGGCGGAGTTGTNACAGAGGAGGCGAGCAAAAAGAGAGAGCTTCGACTCCAGAAAAACAGGGAGGCTGCAAAGGAGTGTCGACGGAAGAAGAAGGAGTATATCAAGTGTCTTGAGAATCGGGTTGCCGTTTTGGAGAATCAAAATAAGGCGTTGATTGATGAGCTCAAGACACTGAAAGATTTGTATTGTAAATCGACAACAGAGTGACAAATGTGTGAGGAAACTTAAATCATTGTTCACCCCGAGCAGTTATCAATCCCTAAATTTAGGTGACTTGCTCTCTTTAATCTACGAAATCATCTATTTACCTTGTTAAAATACTGAAACCGACGATAATAACAACTATCATTATTTAAGATCAAGAATTGACCGGCTCCATTCTACCAGTTTTACTCTCGTCATAAGCCAGCCTCACTTCTTAGCCTGATCATCTTTCAATCTCAAGTTTGACTTCCGTTTGCACTGATGCGTGTCAAAATTACTAGCGGATGTGGTGTCGAGTGATTGTTAAATTTGATCAATATACACGGCATACTTTAATATTTTAATGAAAGTTTCTATCTAGCTCGTCTAGGGGTTAACAAGTTTGAAATTCATCCGAAATGCTGAGACTAGATATGGCTTCGCTCCATGACTGTAAGTATAAGTGGACATAGAACTGAGACTGGTTGAGCTAACTTTATAAAAGGGTGCTAGGAAATGTGCATGGTCGGCGGTTAGTCTCAGAGATTACACATGATGAGCAATCGTAAAAGGTGTATACTTACTCTCAACAGGCTAGATGCAGTTCCTCTCCTATCGACATCAACCTCTAAGCAACAATCCAGAAAGTCTTGGAATGTCTTTGAGAGCGATTGTGTATTAATCTTTGGCTTCCCAGTTGTTTCTATTAAGTATAGAGCTCTCAATGGATTTAGTTTCTTGGAGAAAATAGATGTTAAATTAGTCAATACTTAACGAAGATGCTTTAATCCTATCGTTTATCGCGAGACTTACCAGATATGGAGGTTCACCTTCAATCATTTCTATTGCCATAATACCCAATGACCAAATATCTACCTTTGGTCCATATCCCTCAACATCAGAACGTTTCACCAACTCAGGGGCTAGAGAGTCGGCTTGTTAGATATTGTTTATCTGAGCGTCAGAGCCGGTAGACTGAATCAGAACTTACCCATCCAATAAGGGGTTCCGACCATTGTGGTTCGCTTGTTTTGCTCAGCCAGCTGGGCACAGAATCCAAAATCGGTCAGTTTAACTCTACCGTCCAGACCGAGAAGTATATTGTCTGATTTGATATCACGATGAATGACTTGATTTTTATGAAGAAATTCGAGAGCTTGTAAGACCTCGCGGCAAACGGTTGCAATCTGATGTTCATCCATCCTAGTTTCAATAACTATATCTGCCAAGCTCCCTCCTTGCAAGAACTCCATAACGACCCAAAGTTCATTGTCAATCAGATACGAATCAAGATAATTGACGACGTTGGGATGGCGATTTTCTCGCATAACTAAAATTTCATTCAGAATGAATTCCTTGTTTGATTGCTGGGCCAGATTCATCTGCTTTATCGCAACCAACATGCCGTTTTCTTTATCCACTGCTGTCATAACACTGCCTGAGGCTCCTTGGCCGATTTGATGTATCAATGTATAACGCTCCTTCGGATTGCCCATCGAGACGACTGCTCGAAGCTTGGCAAGGATGGGATCTTCGTTCAATCTTCTTCTATTATGTGCAATCTGTTTATGCAGATATCTTCCAGTCATTGGGGGTAGCGGTTTTTTAGCGGAGGCCAAGTCACAGACATTTTTAGACGCTGGAATATCGATGCACTGTTTGTTGCGTGCAATTTGACTAGGATCTAGTGTGTTGTCAGGATTTTCGGCACCTGATGTCGTAATTGTCTCACTATTATTGGACGTCCCAGTGTTCGGGCCTTCAAGATTACTATTGGGATCTTGTGTCTGGGGTGCAAGTGTCTCATCAGCAGACTGAGACTTGATGACGCTAACAGGTGGCAGCTGAGATTGTTCGTTGTTGACCACCTGAAATCTTGGCGTAGCTTTTGGAGCACTGTTACAATTAGGTCTAAAAGTAGAAGTTGTTGGAGGAGTGGCTTGTAATTTTCTCAAGTTTGGTTGCTGGGCGGATGAGTTATTACTTGTGAGAGGAGAAGGTTGGAGCGGATGAGAATAACTGTGAACGGATGGAATATTATAATTTGCAACATCAGAAGAGTTCGCCCTTGGGACGAAATCCAGAGCGGTGCTGTATTGCTCATCGTTGCTATTTAAATCAGCAGCCAAAGAGTTCAAAGAGGATCGCTCGCTTTGTGTATTAGTTGTGTCTGAAATTGAGTTACTCGGCTTGATGGGTCGTCTGTTAGTACCGTCGTCTTGTTGATTCTGAGCCATTGTCATGAATTTGATCTCTTTGTTGTGATTGTTAGATCTTTCGAACCATTTTAGGACATTGAGCACAGCCTCGGGGTTTTTCGTCTGCTCGCTCTTAGAAATATCAGCCTCCCTCAAAAGTCTAGCCCATGACTCTGGCATACCAGTGAATTCTCCTCTCACTGGATCATATCCAATATGGACGGTGTGTTCGAAGTCTGTTGGGCCTGAAATGACAGATTTGTCATTCGAAATTGAACCCGGATTCGAGGTTGTCGGCGCATTCTGTTTGCCTTTGCTGTTACGAAAAGACTTGGATATTATATTAAAACGACTCTTAGAACCTGAGACATTGGAGTTACTTGCACGGCTGGATTCAGGTGGCTGTGGTAGCGGCCTCAAATCTATGTGATCATAGTNAGGTCTAGCCTGAATAGTAGATGCTAATCTGACGGGTGGAGCCGGTGGCTTCTCTTCAGAATCACTTGAACCGTTCATCGTGTTAATATTATAGATGGACGTGATTGGTTACAATGGCGGTGGATCTCTCTNAGAGATTTCAAATATAATGTGTTAGTGAATTTCGATAGTTTATCCTCCAACAGTCGCTCTTAACCTCATATAACAGACGGTTCAGTAGGAAAAAATGTGTAAAAATATGGCCAATCCAGCCCGAAAAGCCAAGAACAAATACAATGAGTTCTTTCTACTCTTGAAGCTTTAAAATTTTAACTTGGAAACAACAGTTCCTTTTTGGCACAATATTGGGCATGAGCGTTCCTTTAGAGACTCCGGTCGATTACAAATTTTTCGGTTGGAGTTGATAAGAATAGTTAAAAAGTGTTTTTTGATTTCTTCGGTTCATGTCTGTGATATGTCTCAAGATGAATTGGGACGGTCATCGATGATATAACAACTNCAGTTCTGATTCTCAAATTCTCCGTCTGCGGCTGAGCCAAATGCAAAGCGCACCAGGCGCAATAGACGCCAACAGATGCCGCAGCAGACTGATCGGGCAATGTTAAACGTTATGGTCGGCGGATCTACGTATTNGACCAATGTATCTCACAAACAGAGCCATCTCCAGACCGGCCCAGTTTTCTGATCAGGACTCTAGAAATGACGACAAAGACGCTCTGGAGCAGCCAGAGCTCGAAAGCTGTTGGCAGAGTATCTCCTGATTCAGGAAAAATCCTCACAAAGCATCACCTACTAATTGCAACAAGAGCTAACGCATCCTGCATACTAAGAGGCTNATCCTTCTCATTTGGAATTTCTGTGTATCATACACAGTGCATGTGCAAAGATGAGATTTTAACAGGTAATGTTGTCCGGGTGGCGAGATATGAGGGTGAATGCAAGCTTTAGTTTATTGAGTTTTGCACGAAAGGATCACAATTTTACAATCTGATTTCAAATCAATCCACAATCTGGAGACGGTTGGGCCTCCACGTTATATTAGTTCGTAGGTGCAATGTCTAGCATTATATCGCCGATCGTTGACGATATTAATTGAGCGAGCGGATCTCGTTGATTCTCATCAATCGAGTCAACCTCTCCAATTCTATCCTCCATTTCCTCATCTTCCCGCCGACCACTTTCTTGGCTACTATCTGTGTCTTCAAGCTCAGTGATCCCACCTCCAACCGAATCATGAAACAACTTCGCCTGTGGTGAATCGTATTGATCGTCTCTCCAACAGTTTCCAAATCCAATCTTCTTATTAGTCAAACTTTCATATTCTGGCTGATCTCCGTTAGAGTGCTGACAGTTTGATGATGTCCAATCGCATAGCTCGTCCCCTTCCAAGATGTAATCGTTTGACTTGCGACAACTAGTTTCAAAGGAATCAAGGTTTGTTTGCTCATAGCCATCATTGTTCGACGAGCAACCTGTGTCTCACGACAACACGAATAGATAAATTAGTTCATTTTATCCAGGTAAGAGTTAAAAGGACGTGAGTAAGCCTTATTGTGGTTCAGGTATTCCAGGATTTGCTAGTATTTTCTAATTCCAGGATTGGAGGATATAGTCTGGAGCTATAAAACGGACGAAAAACTTTGCGGCTGAATGTAATTTTAACTGATTGATCTTAAAGAAACTAGAATTGAGTGTGTAATTTCGGGGGACAAATCACATGGCTGCTGTTCTCAGCTTACCGTTGGCACCATACAATTTCATGGCCGTGGAGGCAGCGCTATGATTTGAGGCCTGATCGGCCGCAACTGACAAGTCGCCGCCATGCTGAAAATAGGTAGCATGTTGATCTGACCCCACTGACTGGTGATGATGGTGATGTTGTTGCTGTTGGTAGGGATTTTGATTGAAATGAACTGCCGCATCCGCGCCGTACTGGTGCGTTGTTGCATAGGGGCTTTGGTGATAGGCTGCCAATTGTTGATTTTGGTGCGCCGAATAGGATTGTGGCTGGTGATGGCTGTGGTGNTGGTGTTGTTGCTGATGTTGCTGGCTATGCTCGCCCAGATAGTAGGCACTCGGGCTTATCATGGCGCTTGAGTCGGTGGAGGCGGCCATTGCAGTTGCGGCCGCGACTGCATGAGCCGCTGCCAGGCTACCACTTCCATTGCTGCTCTCGCTACTNGATAANGGCGAACGATGCGCGATGCTCCCATCCGATGCAAGGCTTGCGGGTCCATGGACCTTCTGATGCTGATGGACACCCAGGTTTGTGTAACGTTGCGCCACAACTGCCGCCGCCACTGCACTAAGAGATGACTTGTTGCCATTTGGCGAGGTGGATTCAGTACCAATGGAGGCCAAGGTTGTTTGTTGTTGTGATTGCTGGTGATGTTGTTGGTGTAAGTGGTGTTGCCGCTGCTGCTGGTGGTACTGTTGATCAACATTGCGTTGGCCATAGAGGTCGTTGTTAGGACTGTACGAGTCTGGCTCTCGTTTGCTTGTACTCGCATCGGCCCCACCATTGGCGCTTGCAACAAGGGCTGCTGCCGCGGCTGCAGCCGCACTAGCGCCCCAGCCGGATCCATTCGTATTCGCAGCGGTTGCATAGTTTGAGCTGCGCGAGTTATGATTGCTATGATCGTGGCGATGATTGTAGTCGTTTGCAGATGCCACAACGCTGGAGCAAGTTAGAGCTTGGGGAGCGGAACTAGTGGCTGGCCAAGCTGCTAGGGCCGCGCTCCTAGCCGCTGATTGCGAGTAGTGATGGAGCAGATGCTCGGTGGGTAAGAAGGAACTTGCGGCTGCTGCGGCCGCAACGGCACCAGAACTGGCAACACCATAACCAGTTTGAGCGCCCTGTTGGTGGTTGGTTGGGGTGGAGAAGGTTCCATAATGGGCGCTCGGCTGGTAGGCGGTCGCATCCAGGTGATGGAGATGTGAGCGGTGCTGGTGCTGCGAGTAGGCAGATGGGGACACTATGGATGCTGTGCCATATATAGATTGAGAGGCTGGGTGATTGTGGTGGTTGTAGCCGATGTGATTCACTGAGCCACTGTAGGCAGCCTGATGGTGGGCTCCACCAACAACGCCAGCCGAGTGCGTGTGACCCAAGGATGCGGCATATACTGCTGCAGCTTGGATTGCTGGATAAGAGTCAGCTTCGGCCGATTGCAAGTGGTGGTTATAGTGGTTATACAAATGTAGGTGCTGATCAACGGCCACCTGTTGTTGCAGCTGGACTTCGCTAAGTGACATTTGGTCCTTTTGCACTGATGATCGTTTAGTTGCTTTGTTATCGAGTGCAAGCAGTTTCTCATTTGGTTGGCCATCAGCAGCCAACAACAAGTCCCGTTTCTTCACAGCTTGCTTACTCGATGTCTTGGTGACCTTCTTCTTGTTTCCTTTAACCCCTAACGATTCCTCACTTGGTNCAATGGTTGCAGGAACACTTGAGTCCATATCGTAGAAGACGTCGCCATTTTGGGGCCGCTGGTANTGAGTATCATAGGTNGCGNTGGACAAGGTATTAAAGCTAACTGGTTGTTGTTGCTTCAGAGCGGATTCTTGGCTTTCATAATCGTCTAAATATTGCTGATTCTGGTGGTTAGAGTTGAGATCGTAGTTGAATTTTCTTTTTGCCTTTGTTCCACGAGCTTGGACTTCCTCATTGTTAGCCGACTGCGGCGACAAGCTGGCAATGGAACGCGANGATTCGCCTGACAAAGTTGGTGAGCCTTCGAAATGGCCACCATTTGCTCCCAGCTGATGACTAGAGACTGTGGCGCCTGGTGGCGATTTAACGCTCCCATGTCTAGCCGATGAACTATTGCCAAGAGCTTGGAGCGAAGAGAACTTATCACAGGCGAGAATCCTGTCATTGATTGAGCTTAGGCCAACATCCAAATAAGTAACCTTGAAATCCATCGTCCGCTTTCCCAAGAGATCGCGTCCCTCCTCCTCCATGAGCGGCCTATGAGTGCATAGGATAAAGTCTGGCTTACTATTTTTATAATAAAGCTTTGCGCTAGTTTGCAACCATTGATGTTTCCCATCAGTTTGGTTTATCATTCGGTAAGCAATGAGACCGGATGCGCCAGTTTTAAGAAGCTCCTGGTGGGCGGAGGCCATATAAGACAAGTCGTCATGATGGACTAGATCATAGGCGCTAATGTTCTGCGATTGCTTAGTTNCGTTTGTATGATTACTTTTGGAACTGTTTGAGCTCTCAAGTTTAACTTGTGTTCCTCCTGAAACGAGCGATGAGCTAGTTTTGATCAAAGCAGGTGAGGCGCAACGTGAGCTAGGCGAGGAACCAGAATTTTGTGTTTTAAAAATGGAACTGAGATCATTCAGGCCAAGCATTTGTTTGCCGCGAGAGTCCATGCTAATGATGCTCATGTCAAGCCGATGCTTCGACTTGAACACCGAATCCTTTGATGGCATCTCAAGCAAAGAGGGCGGCCCAAAGGGAATGCAAACGCCAAAGAAGGCGAGCAGAGGCTCGCGCTGAGAGTAGTTTCCATCAAACTGTTGTTGTTGTTGCTGCTTCTTGTTGGTTGCTGCCGAGTTGGCCAGGTTATGCTGATTTTGTTGCCCATGCAAAACTTTGATCCTGCCTCTGATATCGAGTCTCTGTTTGTTGGTTTGATCGCCGTTTTGGGGTTGACATTTGCGGTGAGAGATTAAGGAGAGGAGGCAACGTTAGCGATGATGGGAACCTTTGTATCACGATTTCCTCGCAATTGTTGCATGCAATCACTGCACTTTGGTAAATCACACCGACTCAAAATGGATGCCACATTCGGCGGCGAGCGAACGAACTGGAGCAGACAATCGATCGACAGGTTGTTAGATTCGGTCCATTGAACTCTAAGGCAACATGAGCTCACTTGAATGGTCATATCCTAAGCCAAGAGATGGTTGATCGGAGGGGACAAAAGGCGCACAGACCGCATTGTTGGCCGGGCGCTCGAGGTTCTTGGCCGAGATTGTGTGTTTGTTTTCTCGGCTTTGCCCATGGGACAGGAGCAAGGCGATGAAATCCTGCACACAAATTGATTATGATTCATTAGTTTATTCGCTTGGCTGGCTCACCTGGAATAGTAAATCTGATCAAGTATTCCGCCTCCTCCAACTGCCCAAAGGCAGAGCAGGGGTAGCCTACTGGATGGGGTTGGCCGGTTGCAGCGGCGGCGGCGGCGGCGGCATAGATTTCCCCCTCGACGGCCAACAACCTAAAATTATCCGCCCAAATCTGGAGCAAATGGCGCAACGTTTTCATCCACCG
>Ga0058699_1000090_pt1 | contig 22081 bp, 11 predicted proteins | sample AgamicAtPe_FD_55078 | JGI IMG/M metagenome (GOLD analysis project Ga0058699, IMG submission 55078) | Agave microbial communities from Guanajuato, Mexico - At.P.e | ecosystem: Host-associated > Plants > Phyllosphere > Phylloplane/Leaf | place: Guanajuato, Mexico | collected 2012-10-15 | reverse complement strand
CGCTCCAGCCAAGAGTCGAACCCGCGCCTGTTGCCCGTAAGTGGTCTTGGCACAACTAAGAGTTTTCGTAAATTAGTGCGCGTCTTGCCGCAGAATGGCCTGATTCCATGAGCAACCAAGAATAAGAAGCAGCCAGAACCATGGCCACTCGCGTCAAGTGGCGGCTTGGCGTAGTTGTAAGGGATGCTTGAAAATGTGCTGTTGGCTTGCTCATAGCTTAGGTCTGCGATAGTCACGTGTGTACGGGCGTCGCTTGGTTGAGGGCTAATTGAAAGAGAAAAAGAACGCAGCTGACTTGAACCCGGCCCGGGAAGCCAAGAACAGATACATATTCAGTCGCTAATTATGTCGTTTCACATGAGAAACTCGCCCATTTCACTGGTTCCGTCGCCAAGATTTGATTCTGCGCGAAAGTTTCTCACTACCTCTATATCAATTGAATCACACTGCTCCAATCCAGCGAGAGTTCCCTCTGACTCGAATCTTTCGTACTGATATAGCGTTATCATGGCCAGGTTAGCAACGAACTCCTTGGTTACGCCAGGTTCAGTTAGGTGGCGAAGTTTCAAAATTCCATCACGGGGTAACAGCATCGGACAATATTTAGTTGGNTTGATCCTTGTTAAGTTGGCCAATGCGAACACTGCCCAATATTGAGCCTCAGTTGGAACACTGGTATCGAGAAGCCTCAATATAGGCTCGAACGATCTGTAATTTATATTTCTGCTAGAGTTGATTGGCCAATCAGCGATTGAAGACCTCATGCTCCTGAGTATTGCTGATCGTGATACATTGGGCACGTTGTAACGGTACCAGAAATGCTCTCCCTCAGAGACGATATGTGCCAATATGCCACAAGCATTGTAGCTGCACTCGATGCCGTCCAGGCGGTAATTGAGAAGAAGATGGAACCTCTTCAGGTATCCCTCCTTCATGAATGTATACCTTAGTCTCTCGCACTCAGCAACGTTTCCGAGTAGCCCCATAATGTTGCGCAACACTTCTTTCTGAAGTCCAAACTTATCCATGCAACTCTCGAAGGCTTCGAGACCTTGATGATCTAAAAATTTTTGGCAATTAATCGGTGTTTCATCCGTGATGTTCCACAAAGTACTCCACGCGGTCTCTAGAATTTCGTCGCAACTGTTCTCGGCGATTTTCGTCCTGATAATCTCTATCATGGTTTCGATGGCGTTCAATTTGCCAATGAAAATCTTCTGATCGCCACCGACTTGACAGGCAAGTGTATTCAATAGAGTTGCTCCGAATCCTTGTGTTCTCTGGTCCGGGTCACGGCACATCAGTAAAGATATGGCTGCAACGCGCGAGTGCTCACATATAATGTCGGGTAAAAATAACAAGGACAGACCACCATTCGTGAGAATAACTCTACTCTGTTTGTGGTAATGCATCACATCGAGTAATCGGCTCGTAATGATTCTCCTCTTTCTGATGTCGTTGAAATTTTTGGTAGTTACGTTGATCTTCACTATACAGTACAGCGCTGCCGTAGCGAAGATGATCACTTGCTCATTGCCTAGATGCTTAGAAAGAATAGGCAACACGACGTCAAGTGCTCTATTTACATCATCGAAGGTTTCACTCGGTGTAGTTGTCTTGTAAAAGTTGTATAGATCATTGAGTGCCTTAGACAACTGTTCGGGTCTATCGATATAGGCCTCACAGGCGTTCAACATCTGCGACTCGTTAGCCTCACCGGCAATCGCTGCTGCAGGTATACATGTCCGATACGATGCATCATTGCTAGCATGGAACAATCCCAAAAATTCGAAAGGGTTGTCAACCCGGATATCAAAAGCTGGTATGTTTCGCTCCTTTCCTCCCACCAAATGTGTACCAGAAATATCAAGCCGAGTTAGCAGTGGTAATCTGCTAACGATAAGATCCAGCAACTTTGATTCTTGATTTGAAGAGCTTATATCGTCCGATTCGATAGCTTGTCGAGATATGTCGAGCACTCTAAGTTTTTTTAGTTGGCAAATGGTCGATACGANATCCGGATATGTCATAAAACAATCGTATAGAATCAGTATCTCCAAAGATTCGAGTTGCATTAAGGCAGATCCTTTTCCAATCGAGCTCATTGACAAGTCAAGATATTTGAGTGAGTGACTCATCGTCGGTGTCAATACTACCGACAACTGAAGGTTGATTGAAAATTCGCATACTTCTGCTCCACCATTAGGCACACTGCTACATCGATGCAGAACTAGTTTTTTCAGTTCCAAATCATCGTCAAAGAAACCCTCATGACGATGAGATTGGATGAATAAGGTTGAGAGTGTTTCACCGATAATGAGAGACTTTTGCTTGTGTTTGTTCTTTTTTAGAAGCCTGTTCAACTTTCGCATGTAGAAGGGAAGTAATCTGGGACATCCCGATATATTGATTTCCTCTAATTGATCTTGATACTCTTCAATAAAGTTCAGGAAGAAATCCTCTCTTATTGGTAGACCTGAGAAGTCGATTTTGCTCAGGGGTATGAATTTATGTTTGAAATGTTCGAAGAAGTTTATGCAATCAACCGCCGTCAATCTATTTGCCAATGCGTGCTCTTTGAAAGCGGCGACCAGCAAGTCACCTAGCTCGGGTGGCAACGTATACTTACATAGATTGACAGGATTTCTNATTAGCTCTTTTAAGCAGAGTAGTATGAGCGAGTCAGGGGTATCTTGGTAGGACTTGAGTGAATCAATGGTGATCATCGTGCGAGGAGTTTTGTTAATCGTGAGCNCGGGGAAGCACAGTTCTTGCAATTTTTTACCTCTCAAGTTGATATAAGTGGAAAATTCTCGCCATTAACTCTAGGTACAGTTATTCACGACTGGCCACGACTGTTCTGATGCTTTTGGTTAGCATATATAATCCGCCTGTTGTCATATAACTCGGAGACTCATAGGCGTACTTAACAGACACTTCGTGGNCTTTGTTTCCAGAGATTGTAACTGTTGGTCTTGGGTCCATCAAATCATGGTTTAGGTCTGAGGAATAGCAGAGAGTTGTGATTTTTCTTTCCAGTAGCTTGAATTTGATTGCCAAGGATGAAAGAATAGTATTAGTCCGGATCGATTTGAGCTGATTTGTTGCTTTGATATTCAATTCAGATTCATAATTCAATGACGTTCGCCTTCAGTTGTCAAGTTTGATCAAACAGCTTTGTTTGTATTATAGTCATCAACTACAGGGCTGTGCTATTCAACTATAATGGCCTTCGAGAATGGAGTAACGTTATTTTGCAATGCAATCAGATGATCTGAGTCGATTGATTTGTTTGATAGCCGTGAAAAGCTTGATTGCCGGGTCGAGTGGTAAGTGATAATATTGATCTTGGATCAGTTATTAGAATCACACATTGGTATATTCGTACTTGGAAAGAATTGCCGGTGCTTAGAATTTAGTGTTTCATTAATCGATAGAGTATCAAGATCTGCAGCTTTGAGCCTGATTACGAAACATGTTGATCAATAAAGAAATCGCTATTTCAGAAGATTCCAGCAAAATTGTTACAAGTTAGTGTGAGGCTCTATGATACCCTCGAAGAGCTGCCTTTCGGTTTAATTGACATCAGCGTGGAGTTGCAAAGAGGATTAGGCTTGTGCTGATCGAAATTAATAAGATCTAAGCAGTGTGATCTTCAATTATTGCAAGAATAAATATACAGCTCTGATTCTTCGGGGATATGGGGAATTCGATATGATCACTGTTGCTTCCTTTCAAATCTTTCACCCAGATAGCCACTTAGCCTTCAAAGCAGGGAAATCAATTCGTGGGATGTCCAATCAGATCTAGTACTAGATGTTTGTTGAAATCGATGCAATGGTTGATGATCTAAGTCTTGTTTTCAGTAGATACCCGAAATATGTTAGATTGTTGATANCCAGTTTTCTTTCTCCAGCCTCGTACGTGAAGAGATGCTGGCTCGTTGGCTCGCTCGCTGAGCGGGACAGGCAGTTTCGATTCAGTGTTGTTTCCTTCCACAAAAGCCTTGCGAACTCTCTCGCCAGTTTATATCGCAGCTCTAGCTCTCCGTTGCGCCGATGTATCCGAAAAATCTAGAATACAGTGCGATACGCTTACAGACAGCGGTGATCGCTCTGGACCCTCGCTCCTGCGGCTTCATNGAGTTCAGAACATAAAAGAGTACCTATGCCCACCCTTCAAAAGTTTCCCTGGTTAAAGATTCACCAAGATTGAATGTCTTATGTTCATGCTCAACTAAAGCGAGAATCTTGCGGATACGAGGAGTACGTTTGCGTGCTGGACCAAGAGTTGTTATACGTCATCAACTTTCTTTCTAGGTCCATAGGGTTCTCAGAAAGACTCCCTCTACCAACCGTGAGTTTGTGACAAACAGCGCGCAAAACTCGCTTCAGATTCGCACTNCAGCTTTCACCCCAATAATCATGTTTTTAGTTTTGAGTAAATACCTGANTTTGCNNCACAAATTCCGGGCTTTAAGCGGCCGGACTTGATTGTGAGCGCCTGAGGTATCACGGAAGCTGGTCAACCAGTTACCGGAGCTCTTGTCAGAGTCATGACTAATGTTCTAGCTGCTCCGCAAAATAAGAGGTCTGAAGTTGAAACTATCGAGACCTTCGACACCCCTTTACTACTTGAGATCATTATGATCCAAAAGAGTATGGAATGAGAGCTTTGCAGGACAATATTTTTCTGGAGATCTTAAATCGATTGGATGTGACATTGTATTCGGTTTTAAATTTCAAAAACATAACCATCGAATCACCCTCGCGCCTGATGTGTCCGATTCAGTGTGATCACTCTCTTCCTAGGGCTGGAACTAACCATAACAGTCTTGTTCCTGCCAACAACTGGCTTCGAAGGTCAACCCGAAGTTAGAGCAGCGCGAGTCATGTTCAATCCCTGGTGCGGCAGAGAGTTCTGCCATCCTACACTGGATGGGATCATTTAACGTCGACCAACCTATGGTTAAGAAGCAAATAGTGGCTCCTTCGTAGATTCATTGCACTATGATGCCAAGATGAACGCCGACGACACGACGAACCTGACTCATGGAATCTGTGAGCTCTTTCATCTCAGATCTTCTGATCATTCTATTTACAGATAACCAGCCTATGAAAGCTAGACAGATTGTTCGTCCGAACAACAGTCGACAATCCTCATAAGCATGAAGAGAGCCTTTCCCTGGGTTCGAGTTTTCACATTGATTTTTCCGGGTTTGATTTCACCGTAACGCCCACTGTTGAGGAAATAGACGCAAAAAAATCTGTTGGATTGTCGGAATATGTCTCCTCCCATCATCCAGAGATATTGACAATGTCTCGTCTTCATATTCGATGTCGGTTGCCAGATGAAGAGCTCATTCATCTTTCGCACTTCGCGAAACAGCAAAGATCGACTTTACACCTATCTTGTTAGTAACCAGACAAATAGAACAGCTACAAGATGATTAACAAGATGATGACTCGCATAGCTCTAATGTTNATACTCCTCGCCATTACAAAGAATCTGGTTAATGCTAAAGATTCGTCGAGCGATCAGCAACCCCTGACAAACCTCGATGGAGTGCTTAAGCAAGCAAATGGCCTAAAAGTAGACTCTATAGTGGATGGCAAGCTGGCGTCTAACGTAACCAACACCTTGAATGAGATGGCCCTGAACTTGCGGAAGATGTTCGTNGAGAATAGGAGGCTCTCGTCTCAGGTTCAAGATGTCTTACAAAGAATGCAAAATGTCACCGGCATCAATGCAACGAATACCATTAGCAAAATCCAACAGCAGGCTTCGAATGTATCCAGTTTGAACAACGTAAACCTCAATGGTATAGTCTCCAGATTTCAAAGTCCTTGAACGAAAGATACGTCAATCACCGCCCTCGATGGAGATGTCATGAGCTTATAATAAAAAATNTCTACCTTTGATGCTCCACAGATTACAGAAGAATGAAAGAACGGTTGGCGAGAAATGAAAACTGTTCGTTTTATCTCAGACTTGAGTGCTGCATCATTCCCAAAGTAGANAATTCATTTAGTATATCGTCGATTCCCGAAATTGGCCCATTGTTTGCGGGCGAGTAAATTTTGACTTGTCTCAGATGGGTATCTCGGCCATTCTGATGATTTCCTAGAACTGCTATTTGAATGTGGCAGGCTCTAATTGGCGCCTCGTTGCCATCCTTCAGGCTGATTACAACCCACCCGGTGGGCTTGTCCATCTCTATTTGTTCTATTTCTTGTAAATCTGTGTAGCTGTTACCAGCGCGTATCGAGATCTTGTAAGGAGTGTAACTTTCATCGAGAGTGTAGTCGACATAGATGCAAACAACTTTCACTGTTATCTTTCGGGTGAAACTTATGTTGACTAGGTGTGGCTGGGGTCCATCAGACTGCCAGTAAGTGTCCATGCAATTGTCACGTAATTGTTCAACACCATAACCGGACTTGGATGAACTTAAAGACCAAGTTGCGATACCCCCAACTTCGCGAATCAACCCGCTTTTCTCCTCGCGTAGAGGGTGTAACTGTTGAATGACTTTGTAATTCTTATTTCCATTCTGACTTGTACTGGTTGGTGTTGTTGTGACAGCCGAATTCGCCATCTTTAACGGAGAAGAATTTGTCGTAACATGTTGTCCATTGGTATGTTGGGAATTGAGAGGTACGAGATTGCCGTCGCATCCTCGAGGGGAAAGCACAAGGTTTCCCGTGGCTCCGGCCGCTCAGGCTAAGGCTGCCGTACAGCTGCTCTCGTTAGAAAAATCAGCTCATGTTGTGTCATCGATGGACGGAGGGGATTCGTTTGAATTATTATCATCAATCGCAATACCTCTATTATAAATTCCCACTAATGTGTCAAGACTCTCATGTTTTGAAGTTCNAATCGGATTGATCCACCATAAATTCACTCTTGAAGGAATCGCGTGAGGATACAGCCCAAGTAATCTGTGCAACCAAGAGGGTTGGGTGGTGAGTTGAATTGAGCCCCAATCATGAGTGAGCCTTGTTATTCCATTGTCAAGAAACCCAAGAGTTTCGAGACTGCAAACGAGATCACACTTAAAAGACGGATTGAAGGCGATGACCTGGATAAATGTCGTAGCTCAATCGAAGAATTATTACAGAATCTATTGGACGGTGAGAAATTTCCGACCAACCTCATGATGCCCGTTATCAATCGCTACCAAATGAATCGATTCACTGGCAGCGGTAGCCAAGATAAGCGTATCAAAAAACTGCTCTACATATTGTGGGAGTGCTTGCCAAAGAGAGGACCCGATGGCAAATTCTTAGACAAAATGGTAATGGTATGCGGCGCGTTCGATAAGGACCTCAAACATCCAAATCAATATGTATGTGGTTCGGTTTTAAGAACACTCAGCAAGACTAGAGAACCAGAAGTTATTCGTGAGCTTGTTCATTCCATCGAGAAGTGCCTTGAATGGTCTCATGCTTATCAAAGAAAGAATGCGGTTTTAGCTATTGCAAGGATATATAAAAACTTTCCGGATTTGAACCCAACTGCGCCAAAGCTTATTGCCGATTATTTATTGAAAGAAAATGATGATGAATGCAAGAGGGCTGCACTACAAGCTCTACTAGAAGTCGCTCCCGATGAAGCGAAGTCGTATCTACATTCTTGTAACATAGCGGACATACACTGCATGAATGCCTCAATACAGTTATTATTCGTGGAGCTAATACAAAGAATCTTCAAGAAAGGAGCGGAGGATAGTAACTACTATNTTATGATTCTTACGAGTTTGATCAAATCTTCTTCGTCACCGTCAGTTCGTTATCAGGCTGCCGCCACATCAACTCGATTCAGCCGTGACCCAGAGACTATAAAGATCGCATCAGCTTGCTTCATAGATATTTGCGCGAAAGATAGTGACAACAACGTGAAACTGATAGCACTNGATAGCTTGATGAATCTACGTAAGATCAATGGTGCTGATCGTGTCCTCAGAAATTCGATCATGGATATCCTGTGTATACTACAATCTGCAACAGATCTGGAATTGCACGAAAAGATTCTGAGGTTATCCTTAGATTTAGTATCACCGTTGAACGTTGGGGGAGTTGTAGCATCTTTGAGACAGGAACTCAAGAAGATGCAAGATACCAACGTCCTTGGATCGCAACAAGAAACTGTCAAGTACCGTCGTATGTTAGTCGAAACAGTGCATAAGATAGCGGATAGATTCCCTCACGCCATGATCGAGTTTGAAGTCATNGACACTCTTTTCGATCTCTTAATTTGCAATTCCGTGGGAGAGCGTACGTCATCCAGGTTGATACTTTTGTTCAAGGTGTTCATGTCAAACAATCCAATGTATCAGGGTACAGTGTTGAAGAAAATCCAAGAGTGCTTCAATCTAGCNAAAGAAAACTCCTCAACCCATAGAGGCCTTATCCAATTACTGGGCGATTTCTCCGAAACNAAGGAGCAGATTGAAAGATCGTATAAAGTCCTGAAAGAATCCCTTGGCGAGTTACCGATAGTGGCTTCCGAAAAAAGGAAAGCTCTGCAGGGTGACAACTCGCGGGATGATGGTGATGCCGGTCAGACAAAGAAGGGGACTGCTTCTAACGGAGANATCGACTTAGTCAGCAAAGGTATGAGCCGTTTAGTAACTGCCGATGGTAGCTATGCAGCCCAAACAGCCATTAACTACCAATCCAGTGGACCAGTAGGCGAGGACCATCCGCCCCTAAGGTCGTATCTTCTTCGAAATAAGTTTGACACTACCTCAGTCCTGTCGTATGCCTTGCTGAAAATGGCCTTCAGATATCAACAAGTGGAACCATCAAGGTCAGAAAACGATAAGATGATTGCGAGATTCATGTTCATCATCGCGTCCATTTTAAACCTGGGTCGTTCTGATTTGGTTGACAAAGAGGGCAATGCAATCAGGATCAACAATGATCACGCCGAAAACCTAATGCTAGCAATCAACGTTCTGCAACACCTGTCCGAATCCAATCAAGATGAGGTTACTAAATTGTTGAAAAGAATAGTAACTGATGAGATGCGCTCACAACTGGGCTCGATAGTCAAGAACTTGGAACAAGATGGATTTTCTGGTTTCTTGGACAGAGGATCCAAGCAAGGTTCAAAATTTGACGACAGAATCAACATATCACTCTTTGCTTCGCNTGAGGACGATCTAGTTCTCGACAATGATAATGAAGAAAATCTGCAACATATTTCGGTGCCCAATTTATTCGACGAAATTCCGCTCACGGGCACCATCGACCCCATTTACGCATATTGCGAATTCGATGTAAATCAGTACGATATCGGACTGAAAATACACTTGGAGAATAGGTCAAAATCTAAGACTTTCGAAAACGTATCTTTGGAGCTGTCCGCCCGTGGTGATGGAACTTTGAATTTTGTGGACCGCCCAGAGCCCGTAGTTCTAGCACCAAGAGCGAGTGCTTGCATCAGGACCAACGTTAAGATTGTATCTGCAGAGAATAGACGTCTCTTTGGTAGCATCTCCTTCGACGATGCTGGATCGGACGACAAAGAGCAGGTTATCATGTTGAACGACATAAGTGTTAATATTACTGATTATATTAAGCCAGCTTCGATCAGTTTCGACGACTTCCGCAATCTTTGGCGCGACTGTGAGTGGGAGAACAAGGTCTCCGTGAGGACAAAAATTACCGACCTAAAAGAGTATCTCATCCATCTCGTTTCATCGACAAATATGCGCTGCGTAACGAGCGATCGAGGCCTATCTGGANATTGCACGTTTTTATCAGCCAACCTATATGCTCGCTCCTCGTTTGGCGAGGAAGCCCTGGTTAACGTGAGCATAGAAAAGGAGCAGCCTACTTCCGTTGTGACGGGCAGTGTCAAGATCAGATCTCGATCGCAGGGTATGGCCCTAAGTATGGGCGAGAAGATAACCGCTGCTCAAAATAGCATGAAAGAAGCCTCTCATTAAGTCACCACCAGTTAGTTACCTTACCGAGAACAATAAATTAAGAGTCGCTTGACTTTGAAATAGTTTGAATTAGATCGATTCTCTAGAGAGTGTAATAGCTTGCCACAGCTCGGTTACTGTTGATCTATGGCCCATTTATTTTTAGACAATCGAAGAGAACACCTCTTATTTGAGCCAGTTATTGCGATATAAGTTAGCTCAAAAATCAATTCAATTGAACATGTCCATCGCGTTTCTATTCGACTCTTGAATCGATAGCTGAATGNTTCTGCTTATAGCATCCATGTTGCTGTTTATATTGCGGTGAATGTTACGCAAATTCTGGTGAAACTCGCTACCAAACTGGTGCATCCTGCGTTGGAGACCCTCCTCAGCTTGTCGAATGTCTGATTTATCCTGTCGGAGTTGCTGCTGCTCTTCCGGTTGTAAACATGATTCGGGTTTCATCATCACCTCGCCATTCAGGTAGACGTAAGTCAGAGTGTCACCATTGACAAATGTGCGCGCCAACTTCATACCCCTCCTGGATATCGAGAAGTTATTGTCGTTATACTTGAGAAACGATAGGCCATCTTGGGCGAAAGAGGAAGAGATGTATCCATCGACATCGCTTGTTTGGTCTAGAGTTCGAAATCTAGCCGCCCGATTACCTCCAGAACGCTTGGCGTCTTTGGCACCTGTTAATGACTCCTCCAATAGTACCCTCTCTGTTGTACTCAGAGCGCGTAGCTCTCTGGTGATAAGCTCGCAATTTGAGCTATAAATGTTGACTTGGCCACCATTCACCGAAACGCTGGATGGCCAATAAGAATGTCAATGAGATTACTCCTCACTTAAACAGACAGAGGCATTGAATTTCCACTTACGACTTCCAACCGTTTTTCAGTAAAGCTGGCCCTGATATTGCATAATTTGCTGGACTTGTCTCAATGATGGACACTTTGTCCGCTTGAAACTGCCTGATTTCCTCGAACTTCCAAGCAGCTTTTCGTCGGAGAAAGTCCCATTAGATCTCCATCAGATGTTGGTTTGTTTCAAGTCGGGGAGGAGGGACTTACCTGCCGAGCCGANGATCGAGAGAATAGTAATGAGAATCTTGAACATGTTGGTCGAGGAGAAGTTGTAATTGAGTTCCAAGAATCGTGTTTTGTACAAAACGATGCACGGCAATAGACGCGAATGCCAGCAATTGGTTTGCCGATCCAATTTGAACCAAAAGTGCTGATTGAGAGTGTAACTTAGATGGCGGGTACGGACAACTCAATTTAGAGCATGAGGTGTCTATCGCAGAGTTGATCTTTGGTAGAACAAGTGGACTGATCTCTGTTCAACTAGCCCTGCCGGGGTCTCAGATACATATTCAGACTAACCGCAGCACCTAATTTTACTGCGGCCACTCTTGGTTGAGGGAAAGTTTTAGAGATCTAGCGATAGCGTTCNCTTGTAAGTGATGCAAAATGCAGATTTGACTCTATACTGGGTAAACACGACAAACTGACGATGATTCAAGCGCCTTGCTTCGCGGGGCCAAGGATTACATACGAGATCGATACCGCAAAGTGTTTTAAGTTCAATGCACTGGAGTGGTTAGATCGACCCGCGGGCCAAGTTTTTGGCTCATTGCGTCTTGTCATTGAATACTGAGGGATGTAGGAACAAAATTGGAGGGCAGTTTTGGAGGACAGTTTTGGAATGCTCGATGGATGAAATTGCTTTATTCATGATCCTCGCCCATCAAAAGCCGCCACCTGCGCGAGGACAACCGGACGAAGGTGACAAGTTTACATCAATCAACTGCATCGAGTCTGGTTATTTGAAGGATTTGATCCTCTTGGGTGGCATTGAATTGGCTTCCCAAGGTAGCTTGTTGCAGGCGCTGCTGTTGGCCCAAGTCTGAGCTGCACTCGCTCGAGCAAGCGCAACGCTTGACGAGATCCACAGTTTTAACATAAGTTGCGCCATCGTTGCATTGCATTCTAATGCGTCGCCTCTTGACCTTGGCCGGCGCACAACAGGCGCAAGTCCCAGAGCATTCGCTTAACTTCAGTACCCGCACTGATTGGCACCCATTTCCGTCGTCGTAATACTTCCGTTGAGTGATCCTCTTGCAGGTGGGCGCCGAGGAAATGGGCGCAAAGTCTGCCGAACGAACGAGCATTTGTTGTTTGAATGGCGATTGTTGTTGTGGCGGCGATAGATTCTCGCTGGGCGAGGGGTTCGCCGCAATCATAGGTAGAGCAATGGGAGCTATGGAGTTGGATGGCGAGCTAGCAACGGGGTTCAGTTGCTCACAAAACTCGCCACTTGTTGTTGGATCCCGGCAAACGCATCTGTATGAGTTGATTGCATCCACGCACATGGCTCCATTTTGGCACTGGTGCTCGGCGCAATCGTCAATGTTTATCTCGCAAAGCGGGCCGGCAAAACCGGGCGGACAGAGACAGGAATAGTTGGCGTAACTCGATTGGCTGTTCCCAGTCAAGCACGAGCCGCCATTGTAGCAGGGACTGTCGAAGGTTGGCGAGTTGACCTTTGGCGCTGAGGCGCAAGCATCCTCCGAAAATTGGCGCGCCGAGCTCGAACTGCAGTGCTCATTCTCGACCAGCACGAAAACGATCCGCTCAGGTTTTGCGGCGCCGGCGCCATTGATGGCGTTGTCCTCGATATCGATGATCTTGTTGTTGCCCAAATCACTGCCAGCCCAAGGTGGTGCGTGTGTGTGTGTGTGTGTGTTGATTTTGGTATTGGTTCGTAGAGAAACGGATCGAGTTTTATTAGCGTTCAATTAGTGGTTCGTCAAGTTGGTTGGTGGTGGATAGTTTTGCTGCTTGCATGGCTCGCCGCTCGCCCCTTGTCGCTCGTAACTCCCCCATCTCTCCTTCAATCCAGCCAACAGGCAAACCAGCGAGCGGCTGCAACTCGCGCCACTCGGCCAGTTAGGTTTAGATCAACTCAAGGCTCTGAGAGGTGCAATGGACAAAACAAGTGCTGCGATGGACATGCTTGGCTAGAGTTCAGTAGCCAACGAGGAGACAGATGCTGGCCATTAGGTCGCTGTCCAGTGTACTTTTGCGCACTCGATTGGCGCTAAGCTTGCGCTTGTAGCTCGTGCAATACTGCTCGAAGGCAACCAAAAATTGTGCATGCTGCTGAAATGGGGCGCCGGTTCGAAGCGGCAAACTAAGGCGTTTGGTTTGGATAAGGAGGAGGCGCGCATAATATTGGGGAGAGAAAATGTTTGATTGAATCGTCAGGATTTGTGCCAGTTTTACAGGTGCTTGATTGGGGGTGGAGCTAGAATGGTTTGAGTTCTGTACACGAAAAGCACGAGCAATGCTAGCTGGCGAGAAACGACGGGCTGGTTACAAACAGGGTGGAGGCGCGAATCCTTCGTCTTCACTTCTTCTCCCTCTTACACTTGGTTTATCCAATTCACCAAGGCAAATCGGGTCTCGCTCTCATTGTTTTGGGAGTTTAAAGTGAATTGGTGGGCCTACTTACAGCTTTTGTGAGTTTGCAAGCCGACGGAACAGACCAGTTTGGCGGATTCGTTTGATGCGGTTGTCGTTGATCCGCATTCGCGTTACGTAAACTGGAACATCATCTGGAATCTCCGGCAGCTCATAGATGCCGCCTCCTGTTCTGGACTCCGTGAGCGAGGACCGCGAGCAGTCCACTGTGGCCCCGCTGCAAACGCAACCAGCTGGACACGATTGGTCGGGGGTAGCGGGNGCGTTTGAACTAGCGCACTGGCCGCTTATCTGGTTTGTTTTAGCCTGTTCGTTGGCTGTCATTTGCGATAGTTTTGATTGGACGATAGATTGGAGGTTTGTTAACAAAGAGTGAGTTTAGTTTGCGCGGTTCAGTTTGTGCGCCAGATTTGGCTTTGCTCTATCTATCTTGGGCACGCCCACTGCGCCAGCCAATGCAAATATGGAGCGCATTCATTACCAGGGCTGAGGGCCAAAGGAGGTTGCAGCAGCGAGCCTCTGGCACCAACTCAGATGGATGGCCGGCAACCGTGGACTCGAATGGGCTGGCGCACCGATCGTTTGGAGGCGAGAAATTGAGATGATAGGTAGGAACATACTGCTCCTCCCTTGGCCGCAATGAGTCACCAAGTCTCCCAGCAACTGAGGGCCCATTTTGAAGCGGAAGCGCGCGACAAAACGACAGCGAGAGATGATGTAATGTGATGATTAATGATGGCGGACATGGCGCCCCTTTGGCACAAAACTATGACTCTCGATGGGGCCGTTTTGTCGGCCGCTTGGCTGGCCACGTCCATTTGGGGCGCCTTTGGTGGTCCCGTAGAGAGTGCGCGGCCGGGTTTGTTATAACTCATCCAATATAGTGGATGGAGCCTNTTTGGCATTAGGGCGGCTCATTTGAATGCGAATAGCTATTTTGGTGGCCGCTTCTGCCTCTTTGGAGCGCAAGCAGCCCGAACGGCTCGGCAGCGAACGCCCCTAGGCGCCGGCCGCAAGCAACGAGCGGCCGGCTTGCAACGGCCATGATCGATTTCCCTTTCAAAACGCGCTGGGCCAACCCTTGGAGGGTTGGACAATCTTTTGACAGGCCGACGGTTTGGAACAATGAATTTGTCGCCCGCTCGATTGGCCAACTATGAGCCAGATTGTCTCTCTTCAGCTTGCAAGGANCTCAGTGGAAACAAGAGGATGAGGTAAGAAAAATGGTGGAAATTTTCCGAGATATAAAAGTTGATCTCATTTCAACTTGCCGGTTGCAAGCTAATCAGCGCTAAAGTATAGAAATGTGAGCCAACTAAAACTGGACGTAAATTCCTTCGATGTTACGAGCACTCACCTTCGCAAGTGAACTTTTGCTTGCTCAACTGGCTCAGCTTTTTGGCCTGATTTCGAGCGGGACCCTCGCAACGGGCCTCGCTAGTTTCGATTGGATTGACCTCCAGATAGTCGGCCAGCCAGCGTAGGTTGCAGTCGCAAATGAGCGGATTCTTGCCCAGATGACTGAGCAAGCGTATTCGGGGTTGAGAGTCGGGGGTTCCATTCCAATCAGCCGCAGAGGTAGAGGTTTGGTTGGCGGGAGTTTGTTTGTTTCGCGGACGAGCGAGCGCAATAGGAGAGTCGTCGTCGTCGTTGTTGTTGTTGTTGTTGTTGTTGTTGCAGTTTGGTTGGCAGCGTAAGTTTGGCCGTTGAGAGCGGAGGAAGATTGAAGGGTTTGTTGGTTAGTCTTGTGAGAGTATTGCGGCCAAGAGGCTAGGGCGTTTGGTTGCGTTCAAGGGCTGCTAATGCTAATGCTAATGCCAATGCTAATGAAATGATGCGCCCGAATTGCATTGATCGAGAGCCGACAAATCGAGCAAAATCAGGGCCAGCAAACCTCTCAGGTAATTGAGTGCTCGTCTGTTTGGAGCCATTGTTGATCCTTGGCAGGAGGGGCTGCCGGCAAAAGGCAGCAAAAGAGGCCCGCGCAGACCCAACTCATTTCTCTCGGTTAGATTTGATCCGTTTGCCTAGAGTCGTCGCAAGTGCGATGCGAAATACTCTTACTCTGAATCTTGGGCCCATCGACGAGCTCCGCCATCGCACTGAGTTCATTTTTGCCGCCCTCCTAACGGACGCACGACCGTGAACATGGAATAGTGGGGACGATCCTTTTTCGGTCACCCTCTTCTTGCGCATCCGATTCAGACTTTGCCCTCCCCCCCACCATTCGGCGCTAGACGCTGGCGAGCAAAAGTTTACAACATTTTGCCTGGCTCGAGAGTAGGAGGCAGCGCAAGCTAGCCTACACAGTGAGCCAGCATTCCGCTCCCTCAAACGGCGCTAGGCCCCCACAGCCAAGATTGTGCCAGCATCACCTTCCAGCCGAGCAAGCCATTGAGCGGGCGCAAGCTGACGAGAATGAAGCGCTAAAGATTGAAAACAATCTCTATGTGTCTTTCCACTCTCTTTGTACTACAAACCTCGACTTAGCTATGCTTGTCGCGGCTGACTCTCGGTCTCGAACAGGGCGCCCGAGCATGTTGGCCCGACTGCTTGGGGCCTGAGCCTGGATGGCCGAGACTCTTTCGCGGCTGACTCGCTCTCTGGCTGCCAGTTGTTGTTGCTGCCTCCTGAAGCGGGCGTATAGTCAATAACTCTCCAGACTCTACGGCTACCCCGCACCTCGAGAGGACTCACGCCGCTCGCTGTCCCTCTCTGTTTTAGCTCGCTTCCACTCTCTCTCTCTCTAAGGAAATGCAGCGGCTTCATTGGAATGAGCGGCCGCATTTCACTCGTCCACAGCAGAGCTCCAATCCAATTCTCGCTCGTTGGAGCCTTGGAGTTGAGTCTAGTTAGCGCAATTGGGGGCCAACGAGGGCGCGAGCCATGAAGGACGACCGGTTGCCGATATATCGATAACTTTCTCGCACGCGCTCTCGTGTGCGCCTGATCAACAAGCATCAGCGCCGGCACCAGCACCAGCAACAACCGAAGCAGCGGCAGCAGCACCAGCACCAGCAAAAGCAAGAAAGAAACCGAGACCGAGAGGTGAAACAAGAAACAATGTTCAGAGCGCACGAGGTTTAGAGGTAAACTTTGGAAGCGAGCCGAGGAGCGAAGAGAAGTTTGGCCAAGAGAATGGCCTCGGCTTGGAGCCAGCTTGAGCAGATGCTCACCTGCGCAATTTGTTTGGACAAGTTCAAGAACCCAAGACTCTTGCCATGCCAGCACTCGTTTTGCGGCGACGCTTGCATGGAGGGACTGGTGGACTATGCGAGGCGCCAGATCAAGTGCCCAGAGTGCAGGGCCGAGCACCGGATTCCCTATCAGGGAGTTTCGAGTTTGCCCTCAAACGTAACACTGATAAGATTTCTCGAACTTCACTCGCGAATTACGGGCGAGGAGCCTGAACCGGTGCCGACTTTTATGGAAAAGTGTTCGGTTTGTGGCGAGAANGTGGACGGCGTTCAAAGGTGTTGCCACTGCGAGAAGAGGGTTTGTCCAGAATGCAAGGAGGCACACATTGACTTATTGCGGCGCGATATCAATAGAATCAACGGCCAAGCAAAGAGATGCATGAGCAAGATGCAGGAGTTCAAGGAAACATTGCAAAAGTCAGAGGAGAGATTGAAACAGAACCACAAAAATGTTAGAAACGAGGTGGAGGAGTCNTGTCGCCGTTTGATAGACGATTTGCAGGCTAAACAGAGGCGACTTATCGAAGAGATTGACTCCTTCGCTGAACAGGAACAGAAGACCATTGATAAGTTGCGTGTTGCAATAGTTGACGAGCTAGACATATTGGGTTCAAATGCGCGCTTAGCAGACGAGAAGGTGAGCAACAAGTTTGCTTGGACAGATCAGGAGCTGAGCGAAATGAAGGAAATTTATACGCGCGCAATGGAGTTTGTGCGCCTCTTTGATCCAGAGATCGGGGATTTTACGCGCAAAATGCGCTTCACTTTAATACCAGAATTNGAGACTATGCGCCGGCGAATATGCGAGATTGGCGAGCTCAGGTTTGGCGAATCTGCGAGCTCGCTGATGGCGAACTCNCTCCAATACTGTAGCGCAACAGGTAGCGTTGCTGTTGAACTTTGCAACGCGGCCGCCGCCCAAGCTGCAGCAATGGCGGCAAACGCAAACGGGAGCTCAGGTTTCAGCCTGTCGCATAGCAACTCAAACACAAACTTGNGCAGCTCNGGCCAGTCTAGCATGTTGGAGCTGCCAATGATGCAGAATGCGCTGATGCGCAGCCAGAGCGACCATAGGCTCGCAAGCCAATTCCAGGCGCGTTTGAAGCAGCAACAGTTGCAGCAGCAGCAGCAGGAGGTGGCCAAAAATGGCGCCTACAGCTCCTCGGCAAGCCGCTATGGTTCATCCGCGGCTCGCGACTATGAAACCGATTCCCTGAGAACGCGTTACGCGCCGCCCAGAAGCTCGGCAAGCTCAAAGGACTACGCGAGCGACCTCCTAACGAGAGACTGGCCGCGCCCAAGCGACAACGATGGGCCAGACATGCCCTTTGGCTCCTCAATACAGTTCAAGTCTGCCTTCATGCGGCGCAAGGAGAAGGAGCGCCAGCAGGTTGGTTACAACTACGGAACCAGCAACACAAACGACGACGACGACGACCTGACCAGCGAGGCCTCCTATGGAGCCGGCAGCACTGGGCGCAATGTTAGATTCTACGAGCCGGCCGGCGGCGAGCAGCAGCCGCGCCAGCAGGCTGCAAAACTGTTCGAGTGCAAGGAAATAGAGCGAGCGCCGCTGAGCGGGGTGCCAAAACTTGAGGAGTCTGCCTATCTCCACACTCGGCTCCATCAAATGGGCGCCAAGGCCATCGTGGACAAGAAGAACGCCGAGGAGGAGGGAAGGCGCGACAAGGACTTAGTTGAGTCGGCTCGCCACGCAATGAGCATGGCCAGCGAGAGGAGCAAGCTGGCCCAGAGGCAGGCGAGCGAGGACGAGTTGGAGAAACAGAAACGGGCGAACAGGCAGCAGCAGGCGCAGGTAGAGGGGCAGCAGGAGCNAGGGGAGGAGGCGCGCGCAAACAACTTGTCGCGGACCAACAATGGGCTTGAGCGGCGGGGGCCCGGCGAGCAGCAGCCGCGGACGCAGCTAAACTCGGTGGCCGAGTCACCGAGGCACTCGCCAACGCCGGCCGCCGACTTGAACAGCAGCGCGAGCACCGTTGTTGAGGCCGCCGACCTGGAGGCCGAGGCCGGCAGCGTGGCGCCAGCAACGCCGCCCTCGCCCGCAGCCTCAGGAAGCGGGCGGAGAAATCTGTACGGCCAGGCGGTGACCGAGAGAAGCAAGAGGCAGCTTTCGAGCGCAATCCAGGACGCGGCCGCCTACACGCGCCGCAGAGGCGCAGCCACGTCCTCGACCGATGGCGGCGAACAGACTCCAGAGGCGACGGGTTCAGGCGGCTCGAGCGGGCGGACGAGGCGCACCTTGCGCTCCTCGGGCCGCTCCATGTCCAAGCAGTCGTCGCAGGAACAATCGGGCACGGAGGCAACCCAGGCCAGCGCCACAGGTACGGCCCAAAGGCGGCGCAAGCATCTGGCTCGCGCCGACTCCTCGCAACAGAGCGTGGACTCGCCACCAACAACGAGCACTGCCTATGCAAGCAGACAAGCGAGCTCCAGCTTGGCCGACAGCCAGTCAAAAAACTTGGCGACCGGTAGTGGTGGACACAGCGACAATCTGCAGTCTTCCCGTCAAGAGTCGCTGGAGGCTGGCCAGCAGGCAAGTCGGCGTCCGTTTACCAATCGGGCCACTTCAACAGCTGACCAGGCATCCACCACTACCGATGAAGATTTAGATAACAATGTAGAGGAAGACAGGCGGCCCATCTCCTCGGCAGCGGCGCCAGCGGCCAGCTACTCTGGCAGACGACAGACGAGCGCAAAGAGGCTGGCAACCAAGACGACGAGCGAAGCCAATGACAGTGACGAGGAGGCGCCGCCAGATGGGATGGTGGAGAATTACGATAGAGAGAACGAAAACGATGATGATGATGATGATGATAATGATGGGGAGCAGCAAGAGGAGAGCTCTGGGCTAAAGTCGCGCAGTTTGGGCGAGCGCAACATTGGCAACCGGCGCTCGCGAGAAATGTTGCCAAACTCGGTCAACAAGCTCCTGGATAGGAGTGCTCAAATTAGACGTGATAGCCAAGAGCAACGAAGCAGAGGCGAGAGTCCCCAGAGGAGCCAGGCGAGATCGGGCGCTCGCGAAAATCGAGACTACACCAACACCTCCTCCTCCTCAATGCCAGCGCAGAGCTCCTACTTTTCAACCAGATCAACCTCAAACACTGGCTACTCGTCCTCGCCAGGCGGCTCGTCTGGCGTCTCTGCAACAAGACAGCGGCTCGCCTACCAGAGATCGCAATCGATAAGAGACTCGCAGCAACTGGACGATGAAACAACAAACTCAAACAATAGCATCTACACAACAGCCTCAAGTGGTAGCCACATTGCGAGCGGCCGTCGATCGTCCATTGACGAGGACAGTCCCATTGGCGCTAGACGCTTGTCTGGAAACTCAACAGATCGAACTCTGGTCACTGACTCGCTCGGTAGGCCGAGCTACCGGCGCGACTCATCGACAGACAGCCCATCGGCCAGCTACCAGAGTAGGTTTTTGGCGCGCAGCAGAACCTCGGCTGCGCTTAGCAATAGATCTCAGGATTCGGTGGACGCCACTGCCGACTCCTCAACAACCTCAGAGCGGCCAGAACAATCGGGCCGCTCCTATTTGAGCAGCCGAGATCGATTTATGCAGTCTGCGGCCGTCATGTCGAGCAGCAGCGGCGGTGGCGGCGGCGCCGCCAGTGGCAGCCAAACGAGCGGGTCCCCATCGAGTGGAATGTCTAACCTGTACGGCAGAGGTGGCTCCTCAGCAGGTAAGTTCACCAATCTACTCTCATGGCGCTCGATGTTGAAGGCACGTTTCAACTTTCCCACTCAATAGCAAAGGAGAATTAGCTTCACCTTGGGAGACAAGCTTGTGGTTTTGGTTGGTGAGGAAATCTGTCGAGTTGAGCTGAGTTCCTTCGGTTGCCTAGTCTTGAGCTTTGCAAGCGGTCAGTTTGGATCCCCTTGCCTCCTGTCTCTTTGTCTGTCTGTCCTCTCGCCCGTCCATTTTCCTTAAGCGCCCCCCCCCAACTCCCTGTTAGCTAGTTCAATGCAACCCGAATAGTGTCCCCCAGATCGCGACCAGACTTGCCACTTAAAGCTTAGTAAAACTCATTGAATCTGCACCACCTGCAAAACAAACAAACACCAACAATCTCTGTCCCCGCTCGCCCGCCTTCAATTCATCGTGCGCACTTCACACTGCTCAGTGAATCCATCGTGCGCCATCACCACTTTGGGCCAGTACAGGCACCAACCCTCGTCGTGGGCCCATTATAGCGACAACAGCCCCTTCATAGATCCATTCGACGACGAGGACGATGAATACACTGCCTACTTTCCCTCAGGTAAAACAACTCGTCAGCTTCAGCAGCAGCAGCAACGCCGGCTTCAAAGGCTAGCGCTGCCCTCTCGCTCCACTCGGCAACTCTCGACGGAGCGCTCAGGCCACCACCTGTCCAGACATTGAGCCCACTCCATCCGTTGGGCCCGCGAGATCTGATGGCTCATTATTAGAACGAGCTATCGATTTCGGAAGAGTCCAGCGGCCAGTTTGTCTCTCAACCTGATTGCGAATGTAGCCACCCTCTGAGCGCATGCAAATCAAGCGGTAGTTGTAGTTGTAGTCCTAGTGGCACCAGTAGTGTAGGCATAGGCGGTAGCAGCAGAACCCCGCAAACTCCCCCTGATCCCATCCAAAGCCTCCCAAGAGCGACATTATCCAAACGCGAGTGCCATTCCAAACAACTGACCCCGTAACCGCCCATTCGACAACATTCCAAAACCATACCTACTGAACTATGCTCAACCTAAACGCATATACACAGCCAACACATCTTTCAGCTTCCACGCTGGCCCAGCCACCAAGCACCCGCTCATACAAAAGTATCTTTATTGGCCCTCAATAAGATCAAGCTCCTCCACCTTATCATCTCGTCCCCGATAGCGGACCACTCCTCTGTAAAAGTTCAAGCGCAGACCATTGAAATTGTGCTGAGACGCCATCTCGGCCTACCTCTCGCAGAAGTATGCTAGATAAATTTGGGTTTGGCCGGCGGGCATCAATAACCATGTCAGGACANTCGTACCTTAGCCGCGCTTGGCCATGTGAGCACCGAGCGGGCTACATAGATAACCGGCCATGGATGATTCAAGAGGCCATAAGCGGACTCAGGCGCTCTAGAGTAACCGCGCTCGCTGCACGCTAGCTGGCTCGTGGGTGGAGTCCAGCGGTGCACGTAGGCTGGGCGGCCAGATTCTCGATCTTGGCGGCGATGGGGGTGGCGGTGGAGGCGGCGGCGGCGGCAGCGGTGGCAATCTGGGGGTAGTTGAGCGACTGTACGTAAACGAGCCTTTTGCATCCACTACTTCCACCAGAAACATCCACTGACGGCTCACTAATATAGCAGTAAGCATTCATCTACTAATACCTGCATGAACTAAGCACTCACTCGTTGGCTTATCCTCTCGCTCGCGCTCCAAATGTCTGGTCGACAGATCGCCACTTGTTT